>Ga0070698_100004969_pt1 | contig 14570 bp, 11 predicted proteins | sample KBSK1502metaG_FD_65477 | JGI IMG/M metagenome (GOLD analysis project Ga0070698, IMG submission 65477) | Corn, switchgrass and miscanthus rhizosphere microbial communities from Kellogg Biological Station, Michigan, USA - KBS K1-50-2 metaG | ecosystem: Host-associated > Plants > Roots >...
CCCGACCCCACCACCCCGCCCTCTGCTGGCCCCGACCCCACCACCCCGCCCTCTGCTAGCCCTGACCCCGCCACCCCGCCCAGTGCCGGGCCGGCCAGCAGGGCGGCCGGGCTGCGGGCGGTCTTCGCGGCTCTCGCCGCCAACGTCGGCATCGCGGCAACGAAGTTCGTCGCTTTCGCCGTCACCGGCTCGGCCTCGATGCTCGCCGAGGCCGTGCACTCGGTCGCCGACAGCAGCAACCAGGTGCTGCTCCTGCTCGGCCGGGCCCGGTCGAGGCGCGAGCGGACGGAGGAGCACCCGTTCGGGTTCGGCCGGGAACGGTACTTCTACGCGTTCGTGGTCGCCGTCGTGCTGTTCACCGTCGGGGCGCTGTTCTCCTTCTACGAGGGCATCCACAAGATCACCAACCCCGAGCCGGTTCGTTCCCCTGTGGTCGCGTTCGTGGTGCTCGGCATCGCCACCGTGATGGAGAGCTTCTCGCTGCGCACCGCGGTGCGGGAGTCCAGCGCACAGCGCGACGGGCACGGCTGGCTTGCCTTCATCCGCCGCGCCAAGGCACCGGAGCTGCCCGCCATCCTGCTCGAGGACATGGCCGCGCTGGCCGGGCTGGCGCTGGCGGCCATCGGCGTGGGCCTCGCGGTCATCACCGGCAGCGAGGTCTGGGACGGTGCCGGGTCGCTCGCGATCGGCACGCTGCTGGCCTGCGTGGCGGTCATCCTGGCGGTGGAGACCAAGAGCCTGCTGATCGGGGAGTCGGCCAGCGCCGACGTCGAGCGCGCGATCGTGGCGGCGCTGGAGGGAGGCCCCGACGTGCAGCGGGTCATCCACCTGCGGACGCTGCACATGGGCCCCGACAGCCTGCTGGTGGCCGCGAAGATAGCGGTCGCCCCCTGCGAGCGGGCGGTGACCCTGACCGCCGCGATCGACGCCGCCGAACGACGGGTCCGCGCCGCGGTCCCGATCGCCGGCACGATCTACCTGGAGCCCGACCTGTACCGGCCGGCCCGGGCGGACGCGACCGACCCGGCGATCCGCGCGGTCCGGCGGCGCCCGCGCCGCTGAATCGGGGGGTCAGGCGCGCCGCTGCGGCGTGAGGCGCAGCAGGCGCAGCGCGCGCTCCTTCTCGAACTCCAGTGCCCGGGCTGGCGGCGGGCCGATGCGCCCCACCCGGCGGCCCAGTCCGGCCACCTCAGCCCGGACGCCGGGCTCGGTCAGCACCCGGAGGCCGAACGCGAGCGCGGCGGGGCTGATGTCGTAGCGCCGCTCGATCCGCAGCGCGTGCGCGACCGCCGCCAGGTCGTCGTCGCCGAACCGGCGGTGGGCCCGGGGCGGTCCGGGCCTGGCACGCCCCGGCGCCGGTGCCGTCTCGCGGACCGGCGGGAGCAGGCCGAGCGTGTCGCGGTACCGGAGCATCCGGGGTGAGGTTCCGAGCCGCTGAGCCGCCTCCGTGATGCGCATGAGAACGAATCTAACATTTTTGTGTCAAGAAAGCCCCGCGCCGCGTGCGGCGCGGGGCTTTCTGGCCTACGGTCGGGCTATCGCCGAGCAACAGACAGGAGCGGACATGCCCGGGGAACACCTTCCGTTCAAGGTCGCCGATCTCTCGCTGGCGGAGTTCGGGCGCAAAGAGATCACCCTCGCCGAGCACGAGATGCCGGGCCTGATGGCCGTGCGCGCCGAGTACGCGCGGACCCAGCCGCTGCGCGGGGCCAGGATCACCGGCTCACTGCACATGACCGTGCAGACGGCGGTCCTGATCGAAACGCTGGCCGCGCTCGGCGCGCAGGTCCGGTGGGCAAGCTGCAACATCTTCTCGACCCAGGACCACGCGGCGGCGGCGGTCGCGGTCGGGCCGTCCGGGACGCCCGCCAGCCCGAGCGGCATCCCGGTCTTCGCCTGGAAGGGCGAGACGCTGACCGAGTACTGGTGGTGCGCCGACCAGGCGCTCACCTGGCCGGACGAGGACGGGCCCAACATGCTGGTGGACGACGGCGGCGACGCCACGCTGCTCGTGCACCAGGGCGCCGAGTACGAGCGGGCCGGGGCGGTGCCCGTCGCCACCGACGAGGACCCCGAGGAACTGGCCGTCATCCTGGATCTGCTCCGCGTGAGCGTGGCCGCCGACCCGGGCCGGTTCACCCGGATGAGCGCGGGCATCATCGGCGTGAGCGAGGAGACCACCACCGGCATTCACCGGCTGTACGAACGCGCCAGAGAGGGCACGCTGCTGTTCCCGGCCATCAACGTCAACGACTCGGTCACCAAGTCCAAGTTCGACAACAAGTACGGCTGCCGGCATTCGCTCATCGACGGCATCAAGCGGGCCACCGACGTGCTGATCGGCGGGAAGGTCACGGTCGTCTGCGGGTACGGGGACGTCGGCAAGGGGTGTGCGGAGTCGCTGCGCGGCCAGGGCGCGCGGGTAATCGTCACCGAGATCGACCCGATCAACGCGCTGCAGGCGGCGATGGACGGCTACCAGGTAGCGCGCATCGAAGACGTGGTGGCCACCGCCGACATCTTCATCACCGCGACCGGCAACAAGGACGTCATCACCGCCGAGCACATGGCAGCGATGAAGCACCTGGCGATCGTCGGCAACATCGGGCACTTCGACAACGAGATCGACATGGCGGGCCTGGCGCGCATGCCCGGCGTCCGCAGGATGCCGATCAAGCCCCAGGTCGACGACTGGCGGTTCGCCGACGGGCACTCCGTGATCGTGCTCTCCGAGGGGCGCCTGCTCAACCTGGGAAACGCGACCGGCCACCCGAGCTTCGTTATGTCCAATTCATTTACCAATCAGGTGATAGCGCAGGTCGAGCTCTTCACGCGGACGGACGAGTACCCGCCCGGCGTGCATACCCTGCCCAAGCATCTGGACGAGAAGGTGGCCCGGCTGCACCTGGACGCCCTGGGGGTCAGGCTCACCGAGCTGACCAAGGCGCAGGCCAGCTACCTCGGCGTGCCCGTGGAAGGGCCGTACAAGCCCGACCACTACCGATACTGATGGCCGCTGGCGCTGACTCCGGCCCCGCCACCCCGCGCTCTGCTGGCTCCGGCCCCGCCACCCCGCGCTCTGCTGGCTCCGGCCCCGCCACCCCGCGCTCTGCTGGCTCCGGCCCCGCCACCCCGCCCTATGACATAGCCGACGAGGGCCTTGCCGAGGCTGGCCGGGCCCGGATCGACTGGGCGCGGCGCGGCATGCCCGTCCTGCGGCTGCTCACCGAGCGGTTCGCCGCCGAGCGCCCGTTCGCCGGGCTGACCGTCGCGGCCTGCCTGCACGTGACGGCCGAGACGGCGGGCCTGGTCGGCGGGCTGCGGGCGGGCGGGGCGCGGGTCTTCCTCGCCGCCTCGAACCCGCTGTCCACCCAGGACGACGTCGCCGCCGCGCTGGCCGCTGCCGGAGCCGCGGTGTTCGCCCGGGCGGGCGTGGACGACATCACCTACGGCGAGCACATCCACTGGGCGCTGGACGGGCGCCCGGACCTGCTCATCGACGACGGCGGGGACCTGGTCAACACGCTCTGCGGGGAGCGTCCCGACCTGGCCGGCGGGGTGCGCGGTGGCTGCGAGGCCACCTCCACCGGGGTGCTGCGGCTGCACCGGATGGCCGCCGAAGGCGCGCTGCCGTTCCCCATGGTGGCCGCCGACACGACCGCGACCAAGCGCATGTTCGACAACACCTTCGGCACCGGGCAGTCGGTCCTGGACGGCGTGCTGCGCGCCACGAACGTCCTGCTGGCGGGCCGGGTCGTGGTGGTGGCGGGGTTCGGCCCGTGCGGGCGCGGCATCGCCGAGCGCGCTCACGGGCTCGGCGCGCAGGTCATGGTCACCGAGGTGGACCCGGTACGGGCGCTGGAGGCGGTCCTGCACGGGTACCGGGTGCTGCCGATGAGCGAGGCCGCGCCGCTGGGGGAACTGTTCATCACGGCCACCGGGTCCCGCGACGTGATCGGGGCCGGGCACCTGGCGGCGCTGCGGGACGGCGCGATCGTGGCCAACGCGGGGCACTTCGACGCCGAGATCGACGTGCGCGCGCTGGCCGAGGCGGCGGTGAAGGTGACCCGCGACGTGCGCCCGCACGCGGACGAGTACACGCTGCCGGACGGGCGGCGGGTGGTGCTGCTCGCCGAGGGGCGCGTGGTCAACCTGGTCGCGGCGGAAGGGAACCCGCCGCAGGTCATGGACGTCTCCTTTGCCGCCCAGGCGCTCGCGCTGCGCTGGCTGGCCGCCGACCACGGCCAGCTTGCGGCCGGGGTGCACGGCGTGCCGCCCGGAATCGACGCGGAGGTGGCCCGGCTGACCCTGGAGGCCTCGGGCGCGCGGATCGACTCACTGACCGAGGCGCAGCGGGACTACCTGAACTCCTGGCGCGCCGCCCCCTGATGAGCCCCCGGCCCGGGGTGGGGCTGACCGGGTCAGCGGGGGCGGTCGGCCGTGCGCCGGGCCGCTTGGTCGCGCGTGGTACCGCCGCGCCCGACCGCCTTCTGCTCGATCTGGGCGTACTGGCGGACGCGGCTGTCGCGCATGCGGGTCAGCACGATCAGCACGATCCCGCCGCCAAAGAGGATCCCCCAGAAATTGACCAGCCGGTAGGCGAGCACGGCGCCGAGCGCCGGGCCGGCCGTCAGCCCTGCCGCCACCAGGGACGCCGTCAGGGTGACCTCCACGATGAGGAATCCCCCCGGGGTCACGCCGGTGCTGCCGGCGATGGCCCCGGCCCCGTAGGCGAGCAGCAGGCCATACCAGGGCACGGACTGGCCAACGGCCCGGATGGCGCAGGCCAGGACCGCGCAGTCGAAGAGCCAGTTGGCGACCGCCAGCCCGAAGACCTCCGCGTAACCCTGCCAGCTGAGCCGGATGCTGCTGAGCCGCTGGAGGAACTCCTCCAGGACAGCCGGGTCGATCACGGGCAGGCGGAAGATCCGCCGTATGGTGCCGACCCCCCAGCTCAGCGCGCGGTTCGCGATGGCCCGGGCGCGCTGGTAGCGCAGGGCCAGGATCACGGTGATCCCGGGCAGGGCGAACACGGCGGCGCCGAGGAAGCCGGCGGCGGTCGCCAGCGGTGCCCCGCCCAGGAGCGCGCCGACGACCAGGACCACGGCGAGCGCGGACGAAGACGCGATGGCCGAGACGCCCAGGGCCCACCCGGTGATCGCCGGGTCGAGCCCGCGGCGGCGGAACTGCCGGTAGGAGAAGACAACGGCGAGCTGCGAGCCCGCGAACGGCACCGACATGGACAGCGCGTTCCCGGCGTAGGTGATCGCCATCACCGAGCGGAACGTGGCCGCGTGGCCATCGGCCCGCAGCAGCCGGCGGCGGCTCAGGCCGAAGGCGGTCAGCGAGACGCACTCGCAGGCGATCGCGGCGGTGAACCAGAGTAGATTCAGGCTGCCCAGGAGCGACAGCGACTTGGCCAGCGTGTGCCGGTCCAGCACGATCAGCGTGGTGATCGCGGCGGCGCCGAGCACCACCACGGCAATACGGGCCCGGTGATGCCGGCGAGGCTGGGCGTCCTGCTCGCCGGGACCGGGTCCGTGACTGGTCCGGGGTGGTGCCGAGCTCATAGGGCTCCTCGGCGCCGCGCTCAGGCGCAGCGTGGTCGGTTAGGCCGGGGGGACGAATCCGCCCGCGCCGGTGGCGGGCGGTTGCTGGTCCGGTGGTTCCTCCCCTCGGTGTGCTGGCGTGGTCGCGGGGGTCCACGGAGCCTGGCCGCTGGGCGGGACATGAGCGGCCGGCCGGATCCGGGCGGCGGGGGCAAAGCGGGCCTGCTCCCGGTTGCGCAGCTCGGTGAGAACGGCGGACAGGTACGCCGACACCGGCGTGCCCGGTGGGGGAGGAGGGCTGACCTGGGCGCTGACCGCGCCCGCGATGCGCTGGCCAAGCTCGGCCCGCGCGGCGGGGGTGAGTTCCGGCAGCCTGGCCAGGTAGCGGCGCGCGGTCTCGGCGGTCTCCTCGGTCAGCGCGGACATCTCCAGCGCGGCTCCCCAGAGCGCGAGCTCGGGGCTCACCGGGGGCAGCGGCGCCGCGCCCCGCCGCGCGGGCAGCCGCTGCTGGACGACGAACGTGCCGGCGAAGAAGTCACCGAGCCGCTTGCCCCGGTCCGACAGCAAGGACGTGATGAGCGCGACGCAACCGAACGTGATCCAGATCTCCACGACCGCGGCCAGCCCGCGCACGAGGGCCTGCCGGAAGCGCTCGGGTCCCCCGTCGTCGCTCACCACGCGCAGGCCCAGCGCGTACTTGCCGGGGGACGCGCCCCGCGTCAGGGTCTCCCAGAGCACCGGGTAACCCACGATCACGGCGACGATCACGGTGATCCCGACCGCGCTCGCCGCGGCCACGTTCAGCCTGCCGCCGTGCGCGGCCACGCCGATGATCAGGGACAGCACGAGAAGGAGGATGACCTGGATAAGCACGTCGATGCCGAGCGCCACCAGGCGGCTGGGGAACCGGGCGCAGGGCACCTCAAGCACGACGGCCTCGCCGGTGACGACCTCGGCCACGGTTGTCCCCTCTTCCTCACGCTTGGGCCACGCCTCGATCATGTCTTTTCAAAGGCTAACCGCCGATCGCGTGCCCGTGCATGCCCCCCAGTCGCCCGAACGGTCCATGGCCCGGTCCCGTGCAAGCTGAGCTGCCGCGTCTAGTCAGCTACGGCTGATGGACTCGCTTCCACCGGCTGAGCGACCTCCACGCCCGCGTCACGCAGCCGCCTGCGCCCTCGGGCCTTCGGGCCGGACCGCGGGGCCTGCCACATCACCGTGGCCTTTCGGGACATGCTGGAGGATTCTTTTCTGCCAATCCTGGAGAGGGTAGAATCCGAACCGCTGCTCCGGACCCCGGCAGGCGCTACTCGGCGCGTAGACGGCTGTGTGGCAGGTTCGGAGCTACTCTTGTGCGCATGCCAGGGCTGGTCAGCCTGGCAGGCATGCGGGCAGCGGGGGCAGCCTGCCACTGGCCGTGCCGGGTTACGTCCGCTTCCCTCCGGGAATGCCGAGGCTTCCAGGCCGCTAGTGTGTGGCCGTGGACGTCGCCGCTTACGCCGCCGCGCACGAGGCCGAGTGGCGGAGGCTGGATGACCTGGTCAAGCGGCGCCGCCGGCTGTCCGGCGCGGAGATCGACGAGCTGGTGGCCCTGTACCAGCGGACCACGACCCACCTGTCCGCCGTGCGGTCCGCGGGCCATGACCCGATCCTGGTGGCCGCGCTGTCCAGCCGCGTCGCGAGGGCACGGGCGGCGGTGACCGGCGCCAGCGCGCCGGGGTGGCGGGTGATCGGCCGCTTCGCCCTGGTCTCCTTCCCGGCCATGGCCTATCGCGTTCGCTGGTGGTGGCTGGGCACCGCGGCCGGCTCGCTCGGGCTGGCCCTCGTCATCGGCTGGTGGGTGGCCAGGTCCGCCGCGGTGCAGGCGGCCCTCGTCCCGCCGGCCCAGGTGGCCAGGCTGGTCAATCACCAGTTCCGGGGCTACTACTCCCAGTACGCCGCCTCGTCGTTCGCCTTCGAGGTGTGGACCCACAACGTGGTGGTGGCGGTGCTCTCGCTGATCCTCGGGATCCTGCTGGGGCTGCCGATTCTGTACCTGCTGTTCTCAAACGCGGCCAACCTGGGCGTCGCGGGCGCGCTGATGATCGTCCACGGGCGGGGGGTCGAGTTCTTCGCGCTGATCCTGCCGCACGGGCTGCTCGAGCTCAGCGCGGTGTTCCTGGCCGCAGCGACGGGCCTACGGCTGGGCTGGACCATCATCGACCCCGGCCCGCGGCCGCGAGGCAGGGCGCTGGCCGAGGAAGGGCGGGCGTCGATGACAATCGCGCTGGGGCTCATCGTGGTTCTGCTGGTCTCCGGCTTGATCGAGGCGTTCGTGACGCCCTCGCCGCTGCCGACCTGGGCCCGCATCGTGATCGGGCTGGCCGCCGAGGCCGCGTTCCTCAGCTACGTGATCGTGTTCGGCCGCCGCGCGGCGGCGGCCGGCCTGACCGCGGACATCGGCGAAGCCCCCGACGTGGTCCCGGTGGCCGGCTGAGCGGAACTAGAGGCGGCCCGCGGCCTTGAGATCCAGGTAGGCGTCGGCGAGCGCGGCGGGCAGCCGGTCCGGGGGAGCGTCCACCACACGCGCGCCGCTCCGCTGGAGCAGCACAGAGATCCGCTGCCGCGCGGCCAGGGCCTGCTCGGCCGCGGCCGCGTCGTAGATGTCCGCGGCGTCGGCGCGGCGCGACGCCATCTCGGTCAGCGCCGGGTCCGCCACCGCCGCGACGAGGATCTCGTGTCTGGCCGCCAGCAGCGGCAGCCGGGGCAGCAGTCCCTCTTCGATCGCGGCCGGGTTCAGGTCGGTGAGCAGCACGATCAGGCTGCGGTGCCGGGCCGTGGTGAGCGCGGCGCTGCTCAGCGCCGCCGCGTCGGTCTCCACGAGCTCTGGCTCGATGACCGCCATCGCCTGCGCGACCGCGGACAGGACCGCCGGCCGGGGCGCCCCCACCACCCTGGCCCGCACGTGCCGGTCGAAGGCGATCAAGTCCACCCGGTCGCCCGCCCGGGCGGCGAGCGCCGTCAGCAGCAGGGTGGCGTCCATGGCCGCATCCAGGCGGGGCACCCCGCCGACCCGCCCGGCGGAGGTCCGGCCGGTGTCAAGCATGACCAGGATCTGCCGGTCACGCTCCGGCCGCCAGGTACGCACCATGACATCGCGGCGACGCGCGGTGGCCCGCCAGTCGATGGAGCGGACGTCGTCGCCGATCACGTACTCGCGGAGCGAGTCGAACTCGCTGCCCTGGCCGCGCAGCAGGGCCCGGTGCTGGCCGTCGAGCTGGCGCAGGCGGGACAGCTTCTCGGGCAGGTGCCGCCGGCTGCGGAAGGGCGGGAGTACCCGCACCGTCCAGGGCGCCGACAGCCTGCCCTGGCGGGCGGCGAGCCCCAGGGGCCCGATCGAGCGCACCGTCACCGCCACCGCCGTCTTGTCCCCGCGCCGGTCCGGGACGAGCGCGGTGGTCAGCCACGCCTGCCCGCCGCCCGGGACCCGGACCCTGGCGCGGGCGGGGAGCGCACCCGCGCTCGGCTGCCACGCGTCCCTGACCTCAGCACGCAGCGTGCGCCGGGCCGGGTTCGCCACGGTGAGCACCACCGACGCGCGCTCGCCGAGCAGGCAGCGGGTGTCGCCGGACCGGCTCAGGCGGAGCGCGCGGACCGGGGCCGCCAGGGCCAGGTCGGCGCCAACGGCAACGAGCAGCAGCCCGTTTACCACCAAGATCAGGACGGGGACCCGGAACGCGAGGATCACCGCGGCGCCGGCCAGGGCGGCGAGCGCGGTCCGCCCGGTCAGCGCCACCGCGTGTTCCCGCTGGGGCTGGGGAGGGAGGTGCTGCTGGTGTTTCTCGTTGAGGGGTTCCCGCTGGGGTCGATGAGGGGAGTGGTGCTGTTGTTGGGGAAGTGCGCCGGGCTCACCGGGGCACCGGGACGGAGGCGAGCACCGCGTCCACGACGCCGTCGGCGGTGGCACCCTCGAGTTCGGCCTCGGGCCTCAGCTGCACGCGATGCCGCAGCGTCGGGCGGGCGAGCGCCTTCACGTCGTCGGGTATTACGAAGTCGCGGCCGGCCAGCCAGGCCCAGGCCCGGCTGGCCGCCTGCAGCGCGGTCGCGCCCCGGGGCGACACCCCCAGCCGCAGCGACGGGGACTGGCGGGTGGCCCGGCACAGGTCCACGATGTAGCCGGCGACCTCGGGTGCGACGGCGACGTTGCCGACCGCCGCGCGGGCGGCAACGAGGTCGGCCGCGCCAGCGGCCGGCCGCAGGCCAGCCGCGGCGAGGTCGCCCGGGTCGAACCCCGCCGCGTGCCGGGCCAGGATGCCGATCTCCTCATCCCGGCCGGGCACCGCCACAGTCAGCTTCACCAGGAACCTGTCCAGCTGTGCCTCGGGCAGCGGGTAGGTGCCCTCGTACTCGACCGGGTTCTGGGTGGCGGCGACCAGGAACGGCTCCGGCAGCGGGCGCGGGGTTCCCTCGACCGAGACCTGGCGCTCCTGCATCGCCTCCAGCAGCGCCGCCTGGGTCTTGGGCGGGGTCCGGTTGATCTCGTCGGCGAGCAGGAGGTTGGTGAAGACCGGGCCCTCGCGGAACTGGAACAGCGCCGTCTTCGCGTCGTAGATCAGCGAACCGGTCAGGTCCCCCGGCATCAGGTCAGCGGTGAACTGCACCCGTGCGCTCCGCAGCGACAGCGACCCGGCCAGGGCGCGGACCAGCAGGGTCTTCGCCACGCCCGGCACGCCCTCCAGCAGCGCGTGACCGCGGCACAGCAGGCAGATCACCAGGCCAGTGATCACGGAATCCTGGCCGACGACGGCCTTGCCGACCTCAGCGCGAACCGCCGCCAGGGCGGACCGAGGGCCGGCGGCCACCACGGCCATGGGCGGGTGTTCGGCTGTCACGGGGTCAGCACCTGTCCCTCCAGAGCATCCAGGTCGGTCGCCAGCCGGACGAGCGCCGCGTCGTCGGGCGGGGCCGGGCCGAACAAGATCGCCTCGATCTCGTCCGCGCCGCGCCCGGTCCGGCCGGCCAGGTCCTGGCTGGCGACCTGCGGCGGGGTGCCGTGCGGCAGCCCGAGCCGCACCGCGATCCGGTCCAGCGCCGCGCCGCGCAGCGCGGCGGACGCCCGGTCCCGCGCCCGCCGGGACCGGTACAGCCGGCCATGGCCCTCCACAGTCTCGCAGGCGCGGACCGTCACCGGCAGCGGCTCTGTCACCAGAGGACCGAGACGGCGCATCCGCCACGCGGCGGTGAGCAGCACCACGATGCCGAGCTGGATCGCCACATAGTAGACCGGCGCCGGGATGAGGCTGCCCAGCGACCGCCCGCCGTGCGCGGGCACGGCCAACAGCGGCGCCGGCCCCGGCACGAGCCAGACAATGCGGGTGCTGGCCCCGAGCAGGTTCATCGCGAGAGCGGCGTTGCCGTCGCTGCCCAGGTTCTGGTTGCTCAGCGCGGAACCGGAGCCCAGCACGCTGATGAGCCGCCCGCTGGTTCCGTAATGCACCAAAGAAGGGAAGAGACGCGAAGGCGTGCCTTTGCCGGGCGCGAGGGGCGCCGGGTAGCAGCGCCATGCGCTGGGCGCGGTGGTGCGGAGCGCCAGCCCACCCATGTCCGCGGCGCCGGCCAGCTGAGCGCCGGGCAGGCCGCAGCGCGGCGGCGCGGTGCGCACGGGCGCGGGCCCGGCCAGCGTGACGGCGGGGGCGAGGGCGGCGAGCGCGGCGCGGGTGGGCGCCACAAGGAGCAGGCTGGTGTGCAGCCGGGCGAGCGCGGCAAGCTCGCCGGTGCTGAGCAGGCCGGGGCTGGTGACGACCAGCGTCGCGCGGCCGCTCCGGGCCTGTGCGGCGGCCGCGGGGACCGAGCCCGCCCTCAGCACCGTCTGGCCACGGCTGGTCAGCAGCGCCACCAGCGCATGCGCGCCGGCCGGGCCGGTGTCGTTGGGGTCGAGCGCCCCGGTGACCTGCGGCCGCATCTGCAGCAGGGCGACCGCCAGCCCGCCGAGGAGGACCAGGATCACCAGCGCGGCCGGGCCGCGCCACCGACGCCAGGCCGTCATGGCACCGCGCCGTCCGCCGGAGCTGGCACGGCCTGGGCGCGCCGCCCGGCGCCGGCCCTGATCCGGGTGTCCAGCTCGGCGACCCGCTCGTAACCAGGCCTGCTGCCCGGCCGCTGCCCGTAGCGGACCTCATCGAACAGCAGTGCCGCGCCGCGCAGGTCAGCGGCGTACGGCGGCAGGGCCAGGCCGGCTTCGGCCGCGAATTCGTCCGCCGTCCGCCCGGTGCGCGGCCGGAGGACGGCGCGCTCGTCGAGTTCGGCGGAGATAGCACGCACGCTTTCGCAGATGGCGCTCGCGAACTCACCCGCCTCGGCGAGGCGCGCCGCCGCGCTGCGGTGATCGCGGGCGGTGAGCGCCCGGCCCGGCGCCCCCGGCGAGCGCTCCGCTCGCTGCGCCCTCGCCAGCGGGCCGATCCGGGCGAGGACGATCGCCGCCACGATGACGGCCACGGCGACCAGGGTGACGACGGCCCACCATCCGCCGGGCAGCCCTTGAGCCGCGCGGAACAGCCGGCCCAGCCACTGACCGGCCCAGTGCAGCACGCGCGCGGCCAGCGGCGGCTGCGGATGGTAGACCGGCTTGGCCAGTTCTGCCCGCGCGAGGCGCTGCGCCGCCTGCCTGCCGATCAGCGGGCCGCCGACGGCGGAAGCCAGGGCCAGCACGGAGGCCCGGAGCGCGGCGAAGCTGACGGCAGGGATCACCACTGCGGGGGAGGCGCTGGTGGCGGGGGCGGCGGCGCGCCCTGGCCTGCAGGCGCGCCCTGGCCCGCCGGCCCGCCTGCGCCCGGGCGCCACAGGGAGCCGAACTCATCCCCGGTCGGCACGCTGCCGCCGGCCGTCGCGGTCTGCAGCACGAGGTCGAGCCCCTCCCGGCGCATCCGCAGGTCGACGTAGAGGAGGACGGCCACGCCAGCCGATATCGGGCGGGTCACGGACCCGGCGACGATGCTGCCTACGGCGGCGATGACCGTGCCCACAAGGCTCCCGGCGGTGCCGGGGAAGTAGCCGTTCCCGCCGCCCGCCGCACCGGCGATCACTGTGAACGGGATCTGGAGCACCGCCGCGGTGATCGTGACGATCAGCAGGGCCAGCAGGCTGATGCCGAACACCCGCCAGAAGCTGCGCTGGACGAGCCGCCACGACCTGGCCAAAGACCTGACCGGGCCGCCGCGTTCCAGCACCACGACCGGGCCCGCCATCCGGAACATGACCGCGAACCAGATCGTCAGCACGGTTCCGGCGATTATCCCGAAGACCGCCACGCCGACGATGAACCCGCCCGGCGCGCCCACCAGCGATAGGAAGAACAGCAGCAACCCCAGGGTGAACCAGATGCCGATGACGATGATGAGCAGGATCAGCAGCGTGGCGCCGATCAAGGCCAGCAGGCGGGGGCGCGCTATCCGCCATGCCTCCCCGGCGGTGATCTTGTGGCCGAGCACGCCGCGCCCTATCACGACCGTGAGCAGGCCGGTGAGCACCGTGTCCACGATGAACGTGAGCACCACGGTGAGGATCGCGACGGGGAGCAAGACCTGGAGCAGGTGGTCGCCCAGGCGGGTGGCCTCGGCGTTCGTGAGCGGCCGGCCCGGCGTGGGCAGGCTCACCGCCCCCAGGTAGTGGACCAGGAGCAGCGAGGTGGCCGTGGTGATCACCGCGGAGAAAGTCAGCAGGACGGCGGCGATGCCGAGGGTGGCCCTGGGGTTGCGCCTGATGGAGGTGAAGGCGCCGTCCAGGATCTCCCCGACCCCCAGCGGCCGGAGCGGGATGACGCCCGGCTTTGGCGCCTGCGGCTGCCCCGGCCAGGTGCCGTAGGAGCGCGGCCCGTACCCGCCCGGCGGTCCGTAGCCTCCCGGCGGGCCGTACCCGCCGGGCTGGCCGTAGCCTCCCGGCGGTCCGTAGCCTCCCGGCGGTCCGTAGCCTCCGGGCTGGCCGTAGCTGCCGTAGCCCTCGGGCTGGTCCTGTCCCCCAGGCGGGCCATACCAGCCAGGCTGGGCCGTTGCGGCGGGCTGGCCGGCGCCCGGCGGTGGCGGGATGTAGCCGCCGGGCTCGCCGGAGGGCGGGAACCAGGGCTGCGGCTTGTCGGGTTCGCGGCCTGGCTCACCAGTTCCGTTCCCGCCCGGGGACGGATCGTCAGTCATGTTTCTCCTTACCGGCAGCGCGCAGGCCAGCCGGACCGGCCCCCCTTTGTTGGCGCCCATACTCGCATGAAGCGGGCCGTCCCAAGAAGCGGCCCGGTCGACCGTTCCGCCACCGCCCCGCCCCGGGCCCGGCATTCCAGCCCGGGGTCGACCCCGGCCGCGTCATGACGCACACTCGGGCTGTGAGCAACCGCGCGCTGAGCTGGCTCGACCCGCCCGCCGGGCCGGCGATTGTGCTGCTGGACCAGACCCGGCTGCCGGCCGAGGAGGCATACCTTACCTGCCGCGACATTCCCGCCCTGGATGACGCCATCCGCAGGCTCGTGGTGCGCGGCGCGCCGCTGCTTGGCCTGGCCGGGGCCTTCGGCGTGGCGCTCGCCGCGTACCGGGGGGACGACGTGGCGGCGGCCGCGGAGCGCCTGAGCCGGTCCCGCCCGACGGCGGTGAACCTGAGCTGGGGGGCCGGGCGCGCGCTCGCTGCCTACGCCGGCGCGCTGCAAAAGGCCGGCCACGGCGCCGCGAATCATTCACATGCAGAACGACAGGCGGCACAGGCCGCGCTCGCAGAAGCCCGCTCGATTGCGGCCGAGGACGCCGCGGCAAGCGTGGCGATCGCCGGGCACGGGCTCACCCTGCTCCCCGCGCGGGCCCGGATCCTGACCCATTGCAACACCGGCGCGCTTGTGTCGGCGGGGGAGGGGACGGCCTTCGCGATCATCGTGGCGGCCCACCGGGCGGGCCGCCTGGCCAAGCTCTGGGTGGATGAGACGCGGCCGTTGCTGCAGGGTGCCCGGCTTACCGCGTACGAGGCCGGGCGGGCCGGGATTCCGCACGCCGTGCTGCCCGACTCGGCCGC
>Ga0070698_100004972_pt1 | contig 14568 bp, 10 predicted proteins | sample KBSK1502metaG_FD_65477 | JGI IMG/M metagenome (GOLD analysis project Ga0070698, IMG submission 65477) | Corn, switchgrass and miscanthus rhizosphere microbial communities from Kellogg Biological Station, Michigan, USA - KBS K1-50-2 metaG | ecosystem: Host-associated > Plants > Roots >...
AGAGCACGCCGTAAGAGCACGCCGTAAGAGCACGCCGTAAGAGCACGCCGTAAGAGCACGCCGTAAGAGCACGCCGTAAGTCGCCTCACAATCCCCTCATGGTTTCCAGGTCCCCTTCGCCACCTTCGGCATAAATCGAGTCAGGGTCGATGGCTGATAGCGAATCGTCTTCCCCTGCTCCGCGCTCTTGTACGCCGTCATCAGCATCCTCACCACGTCGACTCCGTCCGCAAACGTGAGCCGGGCCTTCTCCTTGCCCAGGAAGACGCGAACGTAGTGCCGGTCCTCGTTCGTGTAGCCGTAGGCCAACGGCTCCTCGGGCACTACCGGCATGACGCCAACTTCGGCGTTCTGCTTTTCGACCAGGTCTTCACCCGCGCGACCGCGAACTTCGCGGCTGAAGAAGAGCTGAAGCCCGCTATCGAGCGAGTTCCATTTCAGCGAATACTCGGGCCCCAGCAGTTCCGCGGAGAGACGCAGCCCCGCCCCGACAAAGCTCCATGACGTCGTCGCTTCGCCGATCACCTTGTGACCGTCGCTGGTCTTGAACTCGATGGTGACGCTCGCGAAGTCCTCGGCGGGTGCGCGCTCGTAGTCGACGGCGCGACTCATGGTCTGCTTGAGCAGCCTCACGTAGCGTGGTCGCGTCCATTTGAGCGACGCGATATGTCCAGTCACGCGAACCGGCTTCACCGTGCTCAGAGGCTCGCCGGGTTTGGTGAGCAGGTGCCTGACGACGAGCGCCGAGTGGCACATCATGTCGTTGAGCACTCCGCCGCCCTGGAGTGAGCCCTGCCAGAACCATGGCATGTGAGGACCCGAGTGCTCTTCAGCCGCACGCGCCAGGTACGGGCGACCCGTCGTGGCGGCGCCGCGCGCCCACAGCAACGCCTTGCCGGCTTCGATATGCGGCGCGAAGAGCTGGTTTTCGAGGTATCCGGTCTTCACTCCAATGCTGCCGACCATGACGTCGACGCGCTCCGCTTCGGCCACATTCCGGGCGAGCGGTTTTTCGCAGGCAATTCCGAGCAGCTCGCCGCGTCCGCGATGCACCGTGTCGACGATTTCCTCGACGTTCTCGATGCGCGCGTGGTTGGGTCCGCAGAGCCAGATGGCGTCGACCTTCTTGTCGGCCACCATTTCGGCGATGGAGCGGTACGGCTTTGCCTGACCAACGTCGAGCTTGCGGGCCAGGGCCGCCGCTGACGCCGCATTCGTGGCGTTTGGACTCCAGATACCGACGACGTCTGCATCACGAACGCCGCGCCAGCCCTGGAGGTGGAAGCGGGTGTTGAATCCGCTGCCGATGAATGCGACGCCGAGACGCTTGGGGGTCATGAATTGTGTGACTGCAGGAGTGAACGTTTGCGATGGTATGATTCTGCCATCGACGTTCGGCGTTCGGCAATCAGCAAACCGACACGAGATCGGGGTCGGACTCGACTTTACGACTCACGCCGAACCGCCAGCCTGCCGGCTTTTCCTTCGGTCGTTTCGTAATACTCCGGATGTGTACTCATGCAGACTTGCTGTCCGGCAACAGTACGATATTCGGCACATACCTGCCGCGTTCGTTGCACTCGATATGAAGCTGACCACGTTGACCGCTCGGCGGGTTTCCGTCGATCAATGCGAATTGACACCTGCTCGTATCTTCCGGACACGTTGCACAAGAATCGGACGGCCACCGAGTCAGTGCCTTCCATTGGCCGGCATGTGCCTGAAGCCGGCTCCAACAGGATTTCCTTGCCTATGACACGGAGCCTGCCTCGGAGCTGTTGGTCCGGAAGGTTTGCGGTGAAGGCGTACGTTCCCTGAACCGACGCGCTCACCGGACTGCTGTTCGGCTCATTCTTGTTGGAACTGGCACAGGCAGTCAGCCCCACACACGCAACCAGGACACTGAGTCTGCTCATGGCTTCCGGCCTCCAGCGAATCGCCTCCAGCGCCCGCTGCTACGCGACGGAGTGAGCCATTGTTCCGCCCACGACCGTCTGAATCACCCGGATGTCCTTGATTGAATTCGGATCGACGTCGTGCGGGTCTTTTTCGAGCACTACGAAATCCGCGTATTTGCCGCCGGAGATCGAACCTTTGGTCTTCTCCTCGTACGAGGCGTAGGCGCCGTTGATCGTGGCTATCCGGAGCGCCTCATCGAGCGTGACCTTCTGGTTGGGGCCCCATTCGCGGCCACGATAATCGCGGCGGGTGACCATGCTCTGGAGCGCCATGAGTGGTTCAAAGGGTCCGGGCCCGTAATCCGATGCGCCGGGGACGGTGATGCCGCTATCCAGGAATGATCGATGCGCGAACATCCAGCGCATTTTGTCGTCGCCGTATTGTGACCACTTCTCACCGTGATAGTAGATGTACGTCCAGAATGGCGTGGGAATGACTCCGGACGCCTTGATCCGCCGCAGGAGATCCGGATTCACCAGTGAGCAGTGTTCGATCCGGTGGCGTCGGTCGGGATGTGGCCACTCCTTCAGCACCCGCTCGTAGGCCTGAAGCACCATGTCGATGGTGACGTCACCGTTGGCATGGATGCCCACTTGCCACTTGTTCCGGTGCGCATCTTCGACGCGCTCGTGTATCTCCTGCTGCGTCATCGTCAGGATCCCGTAGTCATTGGTGCCGACATACGGAGTGCTCATACGCATCGTGCGCTCCGACGCGGATCCGTCCGCTCCGTATTTCACGCCGCCCACGCGAATCCACTCGTCGCCAAAGCCCGTGTACACACCGGCACTACGGAGCTGTTCATACGCGCCACGGATCATCATATACGCGCGGTGACGCAACTCTCCGTTCGCGCGCGCGTCTTCATAGGCCCTGATGCGATTCGCATCGGCGCCGGCGTCGTGCACAGTCGTTAGGCCCGTGGCCGTCAACAACATCGAGATGTGCTTCATGCCCTGGCGCTGGCGATCGCGCTGCTGTTCCGGCGTGAATCGCTCGCGTTGACCTGCCCCGCCGAACGCGCCCCGGGCCGCCTCGGCGGCGCGGCCCGTGAGGTCACCGGACGCGTCCCGGAAGAAACGGCCGTGTTCCGGGTCGGGCGTGTTGCTCGTGATCCCGGCCAGCTCCAGGGCCTTGCTGTTGTACCAGGACGTGTGGCCGCCTCGATGATTGACCGCGATCGGATGTGCGGTCGATGCCTTGTCCAGGTCGTGCCGGTCCAACGGCGTCGCGTCCGTCAGCTTGGTGTCATCGAAGAGCTGTCCTTCGACCCAGAAGCCGGGTGGCGTCGTGGCAGCCTTCTTTCGCAACGCCTCGATCAGTTCCGCTTTCGTCTTGAGCGGTGTGACGACCACGCCGAACAACTCGCTGACGCCGCTCGGATGGCAGTGTGCGTCGATGAAGCCGGGCACGACGCACATCCCGGCGGCATCGATGACTCTCGTGCGCGTAGTGGCGACGTTGCGAATGTCTGACGACGAGCCGATCGCCAGTAACCGACCATCTTTCACTGCGAATGCTTCTGTACGCGGTTGCGCCGGATCCATCGTGAGGACCCTGCCGTTGACCACGATGAGATCTGCTTCGATCGCCGCGCCGCGCTGCGGGGGTTGCGCTGGACCTGAGGATTGGGCGCCGAGCCGGCTGAAGGGCACCTTGGCCAGGGTCGCCGCACCGGCGAGCATGGCGCTCAGCGAGAGGAATTCACCGCGGGTGTAGCGTCGCATTCGCCTGCTCCGATGCAGGGGTTATACCAACGAACCAGCATTTACTTCAGTGCCCGCTCTTTCGCCTCGTCGGAACCGATGACTGGAACGACCTCGAAGTCCATGAGGTCTGCCCAGTGACTGATCCACTCGTCCAGCAGCCCCGGATCATCGCATTCCATGACTTGATAGCAGCGCACGAGATCGTCCGTGATCCAGCTGCCCACGTATTTCAGGCCCGCAGGCATGTGCCGCCCCGACTCTTCCAGGCGGCGGTAGATGTCGCCGACTTTGCCCGGATGAAAGTTTTCGATGACCATGTAGCGCACGACGGATACTCCACCGGGAACAGCGGCGCGGGAAGTCCCGCTTGGATTTGATTTCCAACGAAACACCGCTTTTGATCAGTCAGTATCCCGTTTCGATTCGTTTTCCAGCGAAACGCTGCTTTGATCAGTCGGTATCCCGTTTCGATTCAGTATCCCGTTTCGTTCCGACTAGGCAGTCAGGCGGAACCGGCAAGCCGGGCGGTCGCCGTGAGTGCATTCCTGTTCGGCCTTCACGCCCGTGTGTGCCTCGAGCAACGCCTCGATGAGCGAACAGGCAGCAGGCTCGGCTCGAACCGCAGCGGCGAGAGGACAGCCCGTCCCCTCGATCATCGCGCTTCCACGTCCAGCCGAAACCGTCGCGCTGCCGCCAAGGTTGTCGATGAGTGCGGCACAGGTCTGCGCCCGCTCCTGTAACGATCCCGAGTCGCGCACCGGCATCGTTGCCGCAAGGCGCTTACCGGCCTCGAGAAACAGCGCGCGTCGTGCACGTGAGTCCAGCCGTTCGCCTGCCGCGGCGACAAGCGCAGTGAGGGCAGCTGGATAGGCAGTAGAGAGTGCCAGCTCTCCTGCCGGCGTGAGGTTGTATTCCGCAGCCGGCTGACCCGCGGCCCCGGATCGCACGATCCCGCTTCGCGTGATCAAACCATCGCGCTCGAGCGCGACCAGGTGCACGCGGACGGCATTATCGGAGATCCGTAATCGGGCGGCAAGCGTATTAACCGTGCGATCGCCGCGACGAACCAGGTCCAGCACGGCGTGTCGTGATGGCGGCAGTCCGGTTGGTGTGGTCATGGAGGTGAATATAGAGCATGCAAATATGTCAAGCAAATACTTGACTTATTGGTCGCACGGGCCCATTCTGGTCCGCACCACTGACTCTGAGAACCTTCTTTCCGAGGATGGATCATGCGAACGCTGTATAGAACGCTGCTGACCGTGTCCCTTCTGGCGCCGGCTAGTCTGGTCGCCCAGGCGAAGCCCGCCGCACCCGCAATCGACGATGCCGCCATCGTTGGCATCTTCGATATCGCCAACACCTGGGACATCGCGACCGGCTCACTCGCCGCGACGAAGGCGAGCTCGAAAGAGGTGAAGGACTTCGGTGCAATGCTGGCGCGCGATCACAAGGTCGTGCAGGACTCCGGCCGCGCCCTGGCAGGGAAACTGAAGGTCACTCCCACGCCTGTTCCCGCGGACTTCCCATTGAAGGTCGCGCACGAGGCGGCGATGAAGAAGCTGCAGGGCTTGAGCGGTCCCGCGTTCGATAAGGCATTCCTCGAGCACGAAGTCGCGTACCACAAGGCCGTGCTCGACGCACTGAACACGACGCTGGTGCCCGCCCTCAAGAGTGCGGAGGTCAAAGCCCTGGTACTGAAGGTTGCGCCTGCATTTTCGGCGCATCAGGTGGCCGCCGAGCAGTTGCTGAAAAAGCAGACCGCCGATCACGGTCACAACAAGTGATCGTCCCCGCCGCCGATCCGCCTTATGACGCGGGTCGGCGGCGATCAGCGAGCGAGCAGGCTCTTCGCGACCATCATGTGCACGCCGACATTGCCGTCGACCAGCTGAGTTATGCGGAGGTCGGCGACAATGCTTGCCAGCTGATAGGCAGCGGTTTGCGATAATCCCTTCTTTTCCATCAGCAGCTTCACCATCTGCTCGATGGCGATCCGCGTAGCTGAGGTCAACACCGAGTCCATTCCCATGGAAATCCAGTGGGTCGGTGTTTCTCCCCTGGGCCACTCCAGTTTCATGTCCTTGCGCACCGTGAGCTGAAGACGGCCACGGAGACTTGTTTCGATGGCAGTCTGATCGACCTCGCCATCACCCTGGGCCGCGTGTCCGTCGCCAACTTCGAATAGCGCGCCTTTTACATGCACAGGGATGTACAGCGTTGTGCCTGCGACAAGCTCCTTGTTGTCCAGGTTGCCGGCGTGGATATCAGGCGGATTGCTGCTCACGCGCCCACGCACCGCCGGAGGCGCGACACCCATGCTGCCGAAGAACGGCTTGAGCGGAACTTCGATGCCTTCTCCAAAGTGACCGATCATGCGTTGCGCATCGAGTCGGATGATGCGTGTCGTCGGTTGGCTTCTGTCGCACAAGTCACGCACGAAGCCGCTGCATCCGTTGTACCCGTAGGGAATCGCCAGGTCGATCGACAAGACCTTTACTTCCAGCACATCACCGGAATCCGCACCCTCCACGAATACAGGCCCGGTGAGAATGTGGCCGCCTGGTCCGCGGTCCGTGACCTGCGCGACAATGTCGCGCAGCGACTGCTGAATCTCGCCGGCAAGCACTCCCGCGGCCTCGAGACGGTTGGGCGTGTTGGTCAGCAGCGTCTCGACATCGATGATGTCCCCTGACGCAATTCGGAGTACTGGTTTGGCTTCCGACCAGTAGAAGCCATACGCCACCGTCTGCGGCGTCGCAGGGAGGCGGTGCACCGTGGGCCGCTGTGCCGACGCCTGCGCCACCGCAAGAACGCCAAGGGTCGCAACTGCAATGTGTGTGCGTGTCATAGAAGTGTCGGAGCGAACAGCCCCTGCTCCAGCAACCAGCACTAGCAACCAGCAACCAGTAACGAGCGTGAATTAGCTGTACTTCACCCCAAGCTTGTTCAGCACTGGCGCGGGACACCCGTTCCATTGCGCCACGGGCCGATTGCCGATGTACTGCAGGTCGTCGACGCCCATCTTGCTCGACCAGAAGCCTGACGCGGTGAAGTTGCGGAAGTTGTTGAAGAAGCGGACGCCCGCCTGCATCTCGGGCTTCGCGCGACGCGGCCAGGCAATGTCGTCAAGCACGGCGGTGCGTTGCGCCGCATCGCAGTCGACGAATGCCTTCGTGAATCGCTTCTGGCATTCCGCGTCGAGCCACGTCAACCCGGTGCGCATCCAGGTACGCATGTTCTCACGCGTCGCCATGAAGACGTCCATGAACTCGGGCACCTTGGCGTCCGTGGCGCTCCCCGATCGTGCGTCCTTCGGGATGACGATATCCACCAGGACACGGACCGTTCGCCATTCCGCCGGCGTGAACACCTTCGGCTGATACTGCTGTCCGCGCTCCGCGAGCTTCTCGAGTGTTTCGCGTGTGAGTGTCGCGGTCTCCTCGAGATCAAGCGCCGTCACTGCGAAATGCGCCAGCGGCGCCGCCGCCAGGAACTTGACGAAGTCTCTCCGATCAGTCATCCGCGTTCCTCCCTTACCGTCTGCCCGTCTGCCCGTTTGCCCGTCTGCCCGTATGCCCGTCTACCCGCCTACCCGTCTCAAATCGTCCCGGCTTTGCGCAATTCCAGAATCCTGTCCGCCGTTCGCATCGAAAGCGCCAGAATCGTCCACGTCGGATTCTTGTCAGCCTGCGAGACAAACGGACCACCGTCGGCGACAAACAGGTTCTTGCAGTCCCACGCCTGGCACCACTCGTTGAGCACCGATGTTTTCGCGTCGCTCCCCATCCGCACCGTGCCCAGCTCGTGGATGATCGCGCCGCCGGTGGCAATGCCGTAACCCCGTTCGCGCGTTGGCATCGCCGAGAACACCTCGCCGCCCATTTCCGCAACCAGACCGCGGAACGTCTCCTGCATGTGCTTCACCTGGTTGATCTCGTGGTCGGTCCACTTCCAGTGGAAGCGCAGGACCGGAATCCCGTGTTTGTCCTTCACCTCGGGGTCCAGCTCGCAGTAACAGTCCGCGTTAGGTATCTGCTCGCCGCGGCCGGAAAACCCGATCGTCGAGCCATAGTAGCGACGGTAGTCGTTCTTCAACTGCGCGCCGTAGCCGCCGCCGGGCTCATAACGCTCGATCCCGCCCATGAAACCGTATGACGGGACGCCGAGTCCACCCCACACTTCGATGTGATAGCCGCGCGGGAAGTCCAGCTTCTTGTTGTCCAGCCACCACGGCATGTAAATGTGCCCGCCGCCGACGCCGTCGCAGTTGTGGGGCACGTGATCGACGAGCTTCGGGATGAACCCGGCCACGTCACTGCCTGTGGTGTCAGTCAGGTACTTGCCGACCACGCCGCTGGAATTGGCCAGCCCCTGCGGGAACTGCGAAGACTTCGAGTTGAGCAGGATCCGCGACGATTCGCAGGCGCTGGCCGCCAGCACCACCACGCGGGCATTGACGTGCTCGTCGCGCCCGGTTGCCGTATTGATGTACGACACGCCGGTCGCCAGGCCCTGCGCGTTGACCGTCACCTCGCGGGCCATCGCGTTGGTGACGATCTTCAACCGATTCGTGCGCTGGGCCGGGAAGAGCAGGACGTTAGGCGACGAGAAGTTCGAGTTCGACATGCAACCGCGGTTGCACTGTCCGCAATAGTGGCACGGCGCCCGGTTTCCCAGCCGGCGCGTGATCACGGACAGGCGCGCCGGAATGCACCAGATGCCCATCTTGTCGCTCGCCTGCTTCACCAGCAGTTCATAGCAGCGCGGCTTCGGCGCCGGCTGGAACTTGCCGTCGGGATGGTTCGGCAGGTTCTCGTTCGACCCGAAGATTCCGATCAGTTCATCAACCTGGTCGTAATACGGAGCCAGGTCGCTGTAGGCGATCGGCCAGTCATCACCCAGCCCATCGATGCTCTTCCGCTTGAAGTCGTCCGGTCCAAACCGCAACGAAATTCTGCCCCAATGGTTCGTGCGGCCGCCCAGCATCCGGGCGCGCCACCAGTTGAAACTCGTGCCTTCGGCCCGCGTGAACGGCTCGCCGGGAAGATCCCACCCGCCGACACAGGCATCGAATTCCCCGAAGGGCCGGTCCGGAGTCGACGCGCCGCGGTTTGGCGTCTGGTAGGGCCAGCGCAGCATGGCGCTGTTGGACGTGGTGTTGTCCCACCACCCTCCCGCTTCCAGCAGGACGACGCGCGCGCCACCTAACGCCAATCGGTGCGCTGCCATCCCGCCGCCGGCGCCGGAGCCGACGATGCAGACGTCGTATTCGGTTTGCTGAGTTTTTGCCATCAGAACCTCTCTGGCCTGTGGCCTGTGGCCCCTGGCCTTTGCGTTACCACTTGATGACCCCAAGGACATCCGTATAGTCGTCCGTCCACAGCCGCGACGCAGGCCACGTTCCCAGCTCGTGCCACCCGTCCAGCTTGACCAGCTCGCTCAGAACTTCCCGGCTCTTGGCCAGCACCATCCAGCGACTGCCATAATACAACTTCCCTCGTCCCTCTTCGTCAGGTGCCCGCTCACCCAAGGCCCCCGCGACCTTCGCATCGTTCGCCAGTGCGATGACCACTGGACGCAGGTCCAGGTAGCGGTTGCTGATGTGGAACGCCACGACGCCGTCGTCGTTCAGTTTTTGCATATAGAGCGCCAGCGCCTCGCGCGTCATCAGGTGGGCGGGGATGGCATCGGACGTGAACGCGTCCAGCACGATGAGGTCGAACTCGCCGTCGAGCGCCGCGCCGAGTGAAACCCGGGCGTCTCCGATCACCACGTTCGTGCGGGGAGAACAGTCCCGCAGGTAGCTGAAGTAGCGTGGGGTGCGAGCGATCCGAGCCACCATCGGGTCGATCTCGTAGAACGTCCAGAACTCGTCCGGCCGTCCGTAACAGGCAATGGTTCCCGTTCCCAGGCCAACCATCGCCACGCGACGCACGGGCTTCTGCGCGACGGTCGCGAAGATGTCCCCCAGCGGACCGCCCTTGTAGTAGTAGGTCAGCGGCTCCATGCGACGCGTCAGCTCACGGCTCTGTCCACCGTGGGTCGTCGTGCCATTCTGCAGAACGTGATAGTCGGCGACCCGCCGCACGCGATACATGCCGAAGAAGCTCCGGTCCTGCATCATGATGTTGCTGCTGCCTCCGGCCACCTGCATGGCCGCATAGATGGCGCCCGCGCCGAGCGCGAGGCGGAGGGGACGCCGCCAGAAGAGGAGCACCACCGCTGCCATGGTGAACAGGAATACGGCGAGTGCGCCGTTGAACCAGTCGGGCGGCGCCACCGGCAGTTTGTACGCGAAGATGATCGTGGCCCCGACCGCGGCCGGATAGATCAGGTCACGGAGGAAGTCCCGCAGGCCGCCAAAGTTCCGCGTCATCGCCGGCCGCAGCCCGAAGGCGACCACCAGCGCAAACGGATACTCCACCAGCGAGTCGTACAGTATCGGGGCCAGCAGCACGTTGAACACGCCGCCCAGCATGCCGCCTAACGACATCCACAGGTAGAACTCGGTGAGGTATTCGGCTCGCGGTCGGCTGTCGGCCAGCTCACGGTGACAGACCATCGCCGTCAGGAAGAAGGCGATCAGGTGCAACGCCGCTTGCGCCCGGATACTCCCTCCCGAACCGAGGCACAGCCCAACGATCAGCGTGAGGCCGACCACCAGCTGGATGTGGAGCATGTACCAGCGAGGGAACAGCGGGCGCCGCGCGAAGACCAGGACGAAGGTCAGCAGGTAAAGCGCGAGCGGGATCACCCAGAGGAACGGCACCGACGCGATGTCCGTGCCCAGGTACGTCGTCACCCCGATCAGCAGGCTCGAGGGCGCGAACGACAACAGCACCCAGCGAAGTCGCCAATTCCGGTCAGGAACGATCGTGGGTTCCAGGATCGGCGAGTCACGCCCCTGCAGGAAGCGCCGGATCACCGACGGATTTTCCTCGATGAAGTACCGCATTGACCCGCGAAGCGCACCACGCCGCTTCAGGTGAATGCCCTCATCGTCTTCGACGAATGGTTGCGCGTCTGACGCAGCGGGAGGCGGCGGCAGTTCGGATGCCACCGTGCTCGCCGCCACCGTCGCACCGCTCATACGACGGAAGGCCCACGCAAAAATCGCGCTGACGCCGATCAGCGCCAGGAGCGCGTAGTAAACCTCGAGCCATGTGACGGACTGCTCGGAGATGCGCATCCGCGGCTCGATGATGAACGGGTACGCCAGCAGCGACGCGAAGCTGCCCAGGTTGCTCGCCGCGTAGAGGAAATAGGGATTCTGGGCCGACGGATGGCGTGTGACGGCGAACCAGCGCTGCATCATCGGCGCCCCGGCCGACAGGAGGAAAAACGGCAGTCCGAGCGAGACCGTCAGCAGGCCGAGAAGCCATCCGATCGGCAACGCCATCCCGGGTGGGTGCGACCACGAGGCGGGGATATGGAACGGCAGCACGAAGATCGCCGACAGCAGCAGCGCCAGGTGAAGGCCTGCCTGCACACGCGCGCTCAGCCATCGCGTCGTGATGTGGGCGTATAAGTAGCCGGCCAGGAGCAGCGTCTGGAAGAACAACAGGCACGTGTTCCACACCGCCGGACTGCCACCCAACAGGGGCAGCACCATCTTGGTGAAGAGAGGCTGGACCGAGAACAGCAGTGCCGCGTTGAGGAAAATCGCGAGGGCAAACACCGAGACCAGCATCCCCGCCCGGGGGCCCTTCAAGGATGACTCCGCTGGATTGGCCGGGGCTCCGGCTGCGGTGCTTGTTTCGGTCGAATTCTCGGCAGACATGTCCGAGGGAAGGTGTCCCTCGCGCCAGCACCCAGCAATCCGCAGCCAGCACTCAGCGCGCAGCACTCCAGCATCAGCACAGCACCGAGTACCAGTCCTGGCAACCAGCAACCTGCAACCAGGCCCTTTCGTCCCAACCTCCTATCGGTCCATCTCAGGCCAGTCCCGACACCGACCCGACGCAATTACCGTATTTCACGATTATCCGCGGAGTGTCGCCGGCCATCAGTTTTTCCAACGAGACCCCGCCCAGATCAGTCAGTATCACGTTTCGTTTTCCAACGAGACCCCGCCCACATCAGTCAGTATCCCGTTTCGTTCCTCTTTCGAGTGACTCATGAGCTCTCGTCGCGATTTCCTCAAGCAGGGTGGCGCCGTCGCAGGCGCTATCGCCATTGGCGGTTCGCTCCCCCTCAAGACTGCGGGCGCGATGGCGCCCCAAGCCGGCGCGCGTTCGATGGACACCGGCATCAAGGACCTTCTGCTGGAATCCCTAAACGCGGCGAAGATGGCCGGCGCCGGATTCGCCGATGCACGCATCGGTCGGTACCAGCAGAACTTCGTGTTCACGCGCGAACAGCAGATCATCAACGTCGTCGACACGGATTCGATCGGGATCGGCGTTCGCGCCCTCGTGAACGGAACCTGGGGATTTGCGGCCTCACGCGATCTCACGAAAGACGGCGTTGCCGCGGCTGCACGTGAAGCGGTCGCGATCGCGAAGGCGAACGCCGTCGCCAAGGATCGATCGGTCCAGCTCGCACCTGCGTCGTCGGTCGGCGAAGTCACGTGGAAGAGCGCGTTCGAAGTCGACCCATGGACGATCCCGGTCGAGGAGAAAGCCGACCTGCTCCTTCGCGCCAACGCCGAGGGCATGAAGGCGGCGAACGTGAAATACGTCTTCAGCGGACTCTTCCTGCGGAAGATGGATCGCAACTATGCGAACACCGACGGCTCTATCATCGCGCAAACCATCGTGCAGAGTGCCGTGCAGCAGCAGTTCACGGCGGTCTCTCCCGACTTCTCAGACTTCCAGAACCGTGGCAACACGCTCCCGCCGGTCGCCCGCGGCTGGGAGTGGATCCTCCAGCAGGACATCGTCAACAAGTCGCGCCGCTGGGGCGAGGAAGCCAGCGAGAAGCTCAAGGCGAAACCGGTGGAGGTTGGTCGCTACAACCTGCTGCTGCACCCGTCGCACCTCTGGCTCACGATCCATGAGTCCATCGCCCATCCCACGGAGCTCGATCGCGCGATGGGTTATGAAGCCAACTACGCCGGCACGTCTTTCGTCGCACCCCCGGACCAGTACCTCGGGAAGTTCAAGTACGGACCCGAGTTCATGAACGTGCAGGGCGACCGCTCCCAGCCGGGAGCCCTCGCCACCATCGGCTACGACGACGAAGGCGTCGCGCCTGACGAGTTCCTCATCATCAAGAACGGCGTCGTCAACGACTACCAGACGACGCGTGAACAGGCGATCTGGCTCGACTGGTGGTACAAGCAGCAGGCGCGGCCCACGCGGTCACACGGCTGCTCCTATGCCGACAGCTGGAGCAGCGTGCAGTTCCAGCGCATGCCTAACGTTTCGCTGCTGCCGGGCACCGACAACCGGAGCTGGGACGACATGATCGCCGCCACCGACAGTGGGATCGCCATCATCGGTGACGGCTCGTTCTCCATCGACCAGCAGCGGTACAACGCCCAGTTCGGCGGCCAGCTCTTCTACGAGATCAAGGGCGGCAAGATCGCCGGCATGCTGAAGGACGTCGCCTACCAGATCCGCACCCCGGAGTTCTGGAACTCCATGGACATGATCGGAGGCCGGAGTGGCTACGAGGTCTGGGGTTCGTTCTTCGACGGCAAGGGACAGCCAGGTCAAGTGAACGCCGTCAGCCACGGCTCCGTGCCGGCCCGCTTCCGCAACGTCAACGTCATCAACACCGGCCGAAAGGCATAACGCGGACATATCGATGAGACGCTCCAATATCACCGAGGCCCTCGGCGAACCTTCTGAACCCAAACGCCTGCTCGAACGCCAGGGCCGGCCGGGTGCACCGAGTGGGATTATCTCGCTCGAAGACGCGCAGGCCCTCGTGCAACGCGTGGTCGCCATGTCCAAGGCGGACGGCATCGACGTGCAGATCGGGGCCAACCACACCACCAACGTCCGTTTCGCCGACAACCAGATGTCGACCGCGGGAGCGGTCACCGACTTCAGCGTCGCCGTACAGAGCTGGTTCGGCAAGAAACACGCGGTGGTGCAGACGAACGAGATCACGGACGCCGCGCTCCGCGCCGCCGTCGACAGGGCCGAACGCCTCGCCAAGCTTGCCCCCGACGACCCTGAGGCAATGCCGATGCTCGGCCAGCAGGAGCTCAAGCAGGTCGATGCCTTCTTCCCGTCCGTCGCCTCGATGAGCGCTGAGGATCGCGCCCGCGTCGCGCTGACCGCACTCGAGCCAGCACGTGGCGCGGCGGACCTCCGCGCTGCCGGTTTCCTGATCAACACCGCCGGCGCGAACGCACTCGGCAACAACAAGGGGTTGTTCGCCTACCATCGAAGCACCAACGCGAACTTTACGTTGACGGTGCGCACGACCGACGGCACCGGCTCGGGTTGGGCCGGCGCCGAGCATAACGACGCCAGCAAGGTGGACTTTGCCGCGGTCAGTCGGCGGGCGATCGAGAAGGCCCGCCTGTCGAGAAGCCCGGCGGCGGTCGAACCGGGACGGTATACGGTGATTTTCGAACCGCAGGCCGTGGGCGATCTCTGCCAGCTCATCGGATTCTACGCCGACGCCAGGGCGACCGACGAAGGTCGCAGCCCGTTCGTGAAACAGGGCGGCGCCGGCGGTAACAAGATCGGCGAAAAGATCATGGACGAACGCATTTCGATTTACGCAGATCCGTTCGACGCGCAGGTGCTCGCCCAGCCGTTCGATAACGATGGGCTTCCGCTGGGTCGCCAGGTGTTCATTGAAAACGGCGTGCTGAAGACGCTCTACTACTCGCGCTTCTGGGCGCAGAAGAAGGGGGTACAGCCGACTGGCGCTCCCACGTCGTTCCTCATGAGTGGAGGTTCGGCGACTGTCGATGACATGATCAAGTCGACCGAGC
>Ga0070698_100004973_pt1 | contig 14564 bp, 15 predicted proteins | sample KBSK1502metaG_FD_65477 | JGI IMG/M metagenome (GOLD analysis project Ga0070698, IMG submission 65477) | Corn, switchgrass and miscanthus rhizosphere microbial communities from Kellogg Biological Station, Michigan, USA - KBS K1-50-2 metaG | ecosystem: Host-associated > Plants > Roots >...
TGCTTTTTTGGGGCATCCGCCGCGGGCGCAATCCTTAATCTTCTGTAACCGGCATCACCCCTAGCGCGTTCGGCATCACGAGCACCCGCGCATCGGCACCCAAAGCCGGCACGAGCAGGTTCATCGCTTCGCGTGCGTCCGCCGCGGCGACCAAATGACAGCGTCGCGCGATATGGGGGTCCTGCATCCCTACCATCATCAAGCGATGATGGAGGAGCGCTTTCGCGACCAGGAACGCGCGCTGCCCGCCTGCTTCATAGGATCGAGTGCGAAGTCGCCGCACGATGTCGTCGGGGTTCTTCCCTTCCACCATGATCTCCAAAAACTCGGTCTCCCCCGGCCCCCTTCCCGCGCCCTCCACGCACTCCGCCGCGGAAACAATCCATCCTTCTTCGCGCACGAGCGGCTCGCGCGCAAATGCCACATAGGTCTGTGCGCGCGTCGACTGATAGAGATTCACATCCTTGGGGGGCGGAACGCCGGCGAACACGGCGTCATAGGGCCCGGGAGCCACGCGTGACGAAAAAAACGGCCCCGCTGTTCGCACCAACCGCTCCAAAACATCGCGCGGAGGTCCGCACGCGACCCCGAGCGGACGTCCATCGCCGTCCTCGGCGACGTTGATCACGAAACGAAGACGCGCGCGTTCCGCGATCCATTCCAGCGCGGCATGAAGCGGATTTCCGTGGAGAGTTCCGAGCCGCGTTCCCGCGTGCTCCAACACCAACGGACCGTGGAGGCGACCGATCGTCTCCGAAGAGGCGCAGCCAATCGCCACCGTTTTTCTTCCCCCCGAATAACCGGCGAGTTGATGCGGCTCGACGAGCCCGATCGCCAGGAGCAAATCGCAGTCGAGCGCGCGCACATGAAGACGCACCGGAATCTCCTCCGCGAAACCCGTTATTTCGCGGGGCACGGAGCCGATATCGCGATACTGCTCCCCCTTTTTCCCGGAGGCTTGCTCCACCGCGCAGCGTGTCGCCCAGTGGCCCACCAGCGCGGCGATCTCGGTCTCGCTCGAAAGACGGTGCATACCCAACCCAACCAAGAGCGTCAGGTCCGATGCACGCACTCCGGCCGGATCGAGCTCGCTCCAGAGCGCGTCGAGCAAAGCCGGTGTGGGACAGGCGCGCGTGGCATCCGGCACCACGATCGTGATGCGGCGCTGGGGACGAGCCAGATCTCGAAGCCGCGGACCGGAGACCGGACATGCCAGGGCCTCTTTGGCCATGGACTCGATCCCCACATCGGGCGGAGTGCGGATCTTCGCGTGTTCCACGCTCCAGCCGTCCGGCACGTCGAAGCGCAAGCTGCTCGAACCGTAGGGAAGGCGTATGCTGGAGGCCGTCATGACCGCAGCATACATCGGATACCCGGACGCGTTAGGCTAAAGCAAGATGGCGCATAAATCGTGGTCGCCCACTCCCGATCCGCGCTGCGCGGACGATCGGTTGCAAGCGCTCGAAGCAGTCAGTGTGCGTGATGCCGCAGTGGGTCGCGTGCTTTGGATCGTGCTCTTTTTGAACCTGCTCGTCGCGTGTATCAAGCTCGTCTTTGGATTCATGTCCGGCGCGCTCAGCATGGTGGCGGATGGTTTTCATTCCGCGCTCGATGCCTCGAGCAACGTGATCGGGCTCACGGGTATGCGAGTAGCCCGCAAAGCCCCCGATCCCGGCCATCCCTACGGCCATCGCAAATTCGAGGCGCTGGCCGCGCTCGCCATCTCTCTCTTTCTCTTCATCTCGTGCTACGAGATCTTGACCTCCCTGATCGGACGAGTGCGCGGCGAACACCAGGTCAAACCCCACGTGATCACGTTTGTGGCGATGGGACTCTCGATCGTGATCAACGGGTTCGTGACCCGCTACGAGCAACGCGCCGCCCAACGCTTTCGCAGCATCATTCTGTCCGCGGACGCGCGACACACGCAGAGCGATCTGTACGCGAGCGCGGGCGTGATTGCGTCGCTCATCGCCGCGCTCCTGGGCTTCCCGTTGCTCGATTTATTGGTGGCTCTCGTCATCGCCGGGCTCATCGCCTATTCCGGTTATCTAGTCGTGCAGAGCTCGCTATCGGTGCTTTCGGACAGCCAGGTACTCGATCCCGAGCACGTTGCCCGCATCGCCACCCAAGTGGAGGGGGTGAGCTACGCGCATCGCGTGCGAAGCCGCGGACTCCCGGACGACATTCACGTCGATCTGCACATTCATGTCGCGCACGACATGAAGATCGCCGAAGCACACGAGTTGGCGCATGAAGCGTCGAAGCGCATTCGCGAAGAAATCGAAGGAGTGACGGACGTCGTCATACATTTGGAACCCGACGACAGCCATGAGGAGTGAGCCAATCCAGGGAGGATGGCAGGATACGAAGGGCGTTACTCGCCCCGAACCCTAGAAATCCCTATGACATAGGCCCCGAACCCACCCGGTCGGCCCAAAACCAGCCCAAATTCCGGGAACATTCGCCGTCCCAACCTGTAATACCCGGTGAAGAAAGGGCGATCGAAGGCCAACCGGTTTCGAAGACCCTCTGGGTTTCGGGGGACCGCCCTGTGGCATTGGTGCCCTCCGGATGGCGTTTTTATTCCGAACGCCGCAGTCCGGGAGGCCACGGTGCAGACGGGGAGCGCCCCCAATACTTACCAAGCAGCGGATACACCTCCATCGCGCTGGTAGGCACAAGAGAGCAAAGAGGCTCCTCCGGGAGTGAAAGGCCCGCCACTGGCGGGCTTTTTCTTTACCCCCTGGTCTTTGCCCCCCCAGGCTCAGCCGGCAGGAGATTGTGGCGCCTTCTTCTAGACCCCCAGCGTATCGGCAAACCAGGAAATCGTGCGCTCGAGCACGAGCCGGAAAGCCGTCGTGGGCGAACTGAAAGGATGCTGGGCTCCGAAGGTGTGGCCCGCCCCATCCACGATCAGGAGCTTTCCCCGAACGGGATCCAAGGCATGGCTCAACTGGTGGGCGGCCTGGACCGGAACCGATTCGTCCTGGGAGCCGTGGATGACCAAAAATGGGATCTGGATGCGGGCCGCGGCCAGGACCGGATCCAGGGCCTCCCGATGGGTTTCCAGCTCCTCGAGGAGCCCTACCCCCACCCGGAACACTTGCCGGGTCCGCGCGTTTTCGACCTCCAGGTAGCCGCGCTCATGCCAAGCCTCCCGCTCCTCCTTCCCCACCATGAGAAAGCTCGAAACGGCAGCCCAGGTGACTCCGGACCGGATTCGGGGATCGCGGCTCGCCCTCACCAGCGCAACTCCGCCCCCTCGGCTGTGGCCGAGCACACCGAGTTTGCGTGGGTCGGCGCCGGAGAGCGGGATCGATTTCGACGCGAGCGCATCGATCACGATGCCGAGATCTTCGATTTCCTTGCCGATCGTGTTCGTCTCGAAACGATCGAACTCGGTGAATTGCTGGACATCCTCGCCGATTCCCGAACCGGAAACATTGAAGGTAACCAGCGCGAGACCCGCTTCCGCGAAGGCTTGCCCGGTAGGCGGCCAGAATCCCCAATCCTTGAACCCTTTGAACCCGTGACACGCGACGATGACCGGAACGCCGCGGGCACGATCGGGAAGATACACGTCGCCGCGGAGCGGTCCGTTACGCGCTTCGGAGAGAACGAAGGGGATGCGTTGCATCCGTTCCCAAACGCGGCCAAGAAAGGAAAGAAAATGCCGCCACTGCAGACTTGCTGGCCGCTATAGCAAGCCTGCCCGGCGGACGGGGAATCCGACGGTGTGGCGGCACAAGGAACTTATGTGCGCTGGCCGGGGAGGTCAAGTTATTACAAAAAATTTACAGAAATGACATAAAGTTTGTTCCACTATCGCTCCTGGCCGGATCGCTAAAGATATGAAGCGGTTCGCGTGACGGATGAATGTTCCCCGAAATCAAGGCCACCGAGCCGCGATTGGCATCCGGCGCCCGTATCCAAATGCCTTGGGGCTGATCTTCAAACCGGGCGCCGCCTGCCTCCTTTTATACTCCGAAGTGGCCACGCGGGAAAGAACATTACGCACAATGGCTTCCGGCAGGCCCTGGTCCACCAGCTCCTGGGTGGAGAGTCCACCCTCGATGAAACCCTCCAAGATGCGGTCCAACACCGCGTAAGGCGGCAGCGAATCCTCATCTCGCTGCCCGGGTCGGAGTTCCGCCGATGGGGGTTTCGTGAGCGTGCTCTTGGGAATGATCTCGTGCTCTCGATTCATGTAACGCGCAAGCTCGTACACCGTCGTCTTGGGGACATCGCTTATCGGCGCGAGTCCTCCCGCCATGTCGCCATAGAGCGTGCAGTATCCGAGGGCGAGCTCACTCTTGTTCCCCGTGGTGAGCAACAAATGGCCGAACTTGTTGGAAAGACCCATGAGGAGGAGCGCACGCGCGCGGGCTTGGAGATTCTCTTCGGCTAAACCGGGCGGCGTGGAGGCGAACACGGGAGCGAGTGTATCGAGGCTCGCTCCGAACACCGGTTCGATCGAAAGCACGTCGTAGTGAACGCCGAGTGTGTGAGCGAGTGCTTGCGCATCGTCCAAACTTCCCGGGCTCGAGTAACGACTGGGGAGCGAGATGCCCCACACATTGCCCGCGCCCAGGGCGTCGGCCGCCAACACTGCGCACACCGCGGAATCGACGCCGCCGGAAAGACCAAGAAGCGCGGTGCGAAATCCACACTTTCGTACGTAATCGCGTAGTCCGAGCACCAGCGCGGCGTGGATCGATTCGATCTCTCCCAGCTCGGGACGCGTGGTGACCGGACGGTTCTGGTGGGAACCGGGACGCCGCGAAAAGAGCGGCTCGATTCCAACCGCAGCCCCGGGACGAACCTCCACGAACATGATCTCCTCCGCGAACGGCTCCCCCGAGGCAAGAAGCTCCCCCGCCGCGTCGAAGAGATAGCACTGGCCGTCGAACACGAGCTCATCGTTTCCACCGACGGCATTGGTGTAGAGAACGGGAAGCCGGTGCCGCACCGCATGGCTTTTGAACATCGAACGGCGAAGGGCGATCTTGCGAGCATGAAACGGCGACGCCGAAATGTTGAGCAGCACGTCCGCCCCAGCCTGGGCCAGCTCGCTGACCGGGTCTCGGAGGTAAAGTCGCCGCGGCCAGAAGCCCTCCTCGTTCCAGGCGTCCTCGCAGATGTGAAGCCCCCATTGAATCCCCCCGAACGCAATCGGCGTAGCCGGGTCGGGGTCCGGCTCGAAATTGCGACTCTCATCGAAGACGTCGTAGGTGGGGAGGAGCTTCTTTCCGATCCGGGCCACTACCTTCCCGTCCGCGCACAAAACGCACCCGTTTCTAAGGGGCTTCCCCTCGGGGGACGGATTGGGAAGTGGCGTCCCGAAGACTAGCCCCGCCCCTCGGGTCCCCGAAGCCAGGGTCTCGATCGAGGCCGCTACTTCGGCGTTGAAATCCTTGAGTTCTAGGAGGTCCCGGGGCGGGTATCCCGTGAGCGCAAGCTCAGGGAAGATCACGAGCTCCGCGTTTTGGGAAACCGCGTCGTCGTACCAGGCCCTGATTCGGGCCGCGTTCTCGCGAAGGTCTCCCACCGTGGAGTTGAGCTGGCATAACGCCACGCGCATGAGGTGAGTCTATCAGGATGTTGCCCGGTTCTCGGGCGGGCGCTTGCGTTGCTCTTGGGACAGCTTAGTGCCATGATGCCGAATGCCAGCCGGAGGTATGTACTCTGCAAAACTCTGCCCCCGATCAAGATAGGGGCTCGTCCCCACAGCCCCGGCGGATTCTGGCCATCGTGAACCCGATCGCCGGCCCGCGCGGTGTTCCTCGGAACCCGAAGGACCTCCTCGAGCGGGCGGAGAAGTTGGGCTTTCCCCTCCAGGTGCTGGAAACCCGCCCCGGGGTGGAGTGCGAAACCGTGATTGCCACCTATGAGGGCACTTTCGACTGTCTGCTCGCGGTGGGTGGGGACGGCACGGTCATGGAGGTGGCGCAGGCGGCAATGAAACGCGGTGTTCCTTTGGCCGTTCTTCCGCGCGGCACCGCCAACGCGGTGGCCTGGCATTTCGGACTCCCCTTCGATCTCCCTCGCGCGCTCAAGGTTGCGGCTCACGGTAAACCGGTCCAGATCGATCTCGCCGAAGTGGGCGGGCGCAAGTTTCTGCTCATGGCCGGTCTCGGTTACGACGCCCATCTCATTCGGGACGCGACGCGCCTGCTGAAGGAACGCTGGGGTTTTCTGGCCTATCTCTACTCCGCATTCAAGAACGTGCGCCGCCGGCATTACTCGTTCGTGATCACGCTCGACGGTGATCGAGTCGTACGTGCTCGCGGAGCGATGGCGTTGGTGGCGAACATCGGGACCCTGGCCGGCAACATCCGATTCGTGCGCGATGTGTCGCCCGATGATGGGAAACTCGATCTGGTCATCATCGCCCCCGCCAATTTTGGTGATCTGTATCGCCTGGCCTTTCGGGGATTAGTCGGGCGCCTCCACGATGATCCGCGCGTGCGTTATTACCAGGCGGCGATGATTCGGATCGAAAGCACGCCCTTGGCCCCGCTCGAGATTGACGGTACGGTCGTCGAAGGCCGCCATCGCGAGCTGGAGGCACGCGCCCTTCCCGGAGCGCTCACGCTCATGCTGCCTCCCGAGGGGATGTGGAAAGTACCGTGGATGCCTGACATGACGTTGCCCAAAATGCCCGAGATGCCGAAATTCCCCGAGATGCCGAAATTCCCCGAGCTCCCCAAGCGTTTGAGGGGCGATACGAAGGAATCGTAGGGGTATTTCGCGCCTTAAGTTCTCCGTAAACCCATGGCCTTCCGCCGTCTCATAAGGCGCATTACGAGTAGCTAAAGTCGCCAAAATCCTCATGATCATCGACTGGGAGTGCCGCATTTTTTGCGTCACCTAAGGCCACTTTGGCTGTCCAAACAGATGCCCCATGGATGCGACCGGAGGTGCCATGGTCCTTCGTTACTTCACCTGTCTGTTTGTGTTCACTGCCCTGAACGTTCTCACCGAATCCACAGTGCTGGCCGCCGAATGCACTGAGATCTGGCCCCGGCTCGCTCTCCATGTCGAGGCTCCTACGTCCAAACGTACTTGCGGTTTGACCCAGCTCACGTGTAACCCAGCTCAGGTGGTTTCGACGGGGGATCTTCATCAGACCTACAAGGTTTACGTCGTGCTCCTTGACTGGGCATTACAAAACTTGCAGGAGGTCCAATTTGGAGTGGACTACGATCCTGTCGAAGGCAGCGGCGTCGATGTACTGAGCTTCGAAACCTGCGGCCAGTCCAGCACGCCCATCGGGGACTGGCCCAATCCCGGATCACAGGTTCGCCTAACCTACCCCACGTGCCAGTCCACCCAGGACAACGAAGCGCTGGTGCTGGGTTGGTTTTGGGTGATCGCCGAAACGCCAGGGTCGTTGTCGATTGGTCCACTCAATTGGTCCGAGGGAAACGCGTCCAACGTTTGCCGGCTGCGGGACTGTGAGCAAAACGAGAAGATCTTGACGCCGATGCGCTATGGAAAAGCTGGGTTTGGAGGAGCCAGCTCCGAAGGCTGTAGCTTTATCGATGTGTTTCCCGGCCCCTGCTGCACGCCCGACAGCTGCATTGCCAACTCAGGTTTGGGCTGTTGTTGGGCACAAAATGGGACGCTGTTGGATTACATGTCCACGTGCGCACAATGCGTGTTGCCCGTGTTGCCCAAAACCTGGGGGCAGTTGAAGTCGCTCTATAAATAGCTACACGAACGCGACGTTGACGGGGCCGGGAGCCATCCTGCCCCCTGGATACGATCGGAGGTGCGGATGATCCTTCGCTACATCGCCATTGGTTGGGCATTCCTTTTGCCGTCTTCTTCCGCCATGGCTCAATGCCAGTACAGTCCGGCGCAGCTTGTGATGCATTTAGTGCCCGATTCCGTCGCCACCATCCCTTGCGGGTCAAGTCCCTTCTCATGTGCGACCCCAATCGAAGTGTCGGGCGAGCTGAATCAAACGTACAAAGCCTACGTGCTCCTCATGCAATGGCGATACGAGTGGGATCTCTCTCAGGGCAGAATCCAGAACGTTGAAATCGGAGTGGATTATGACGGTACGGTGGGAAGCGGCCTGGATGTTCTGGATTTCCAAACCTCCTGTCTCATTAGTTCAGCGACCCCGATCGGAGACTGGCCAAGCCCCGGTTCACACCTTCGCATGACGTTTTCTGTTTGCGTAACTCCGGACGTCGTCGATGAGCCAGATGCTCCCCTTGTGCTGGGTTGGTTCCGCGTAATTGCGCACACCCCGGGAAAACTCAACTTTGGGAGTAGCGAAGGGCAACCCGGTTACGTTTCACGCATTGTTACGTGCGATCAGGTTGAAAAGCTGATGGATCCAATCAACCAAGGGGTGATTGGGCTAGGCCAGTACGGTTGGGGAGGCCGGTGCTCGGGCGTTATCGATACGGGCGATGACGGGCCGTGTTGCTTCCCCAATCACACCTGCCAGGAGGGCTGGAGCGTAGCCTGTTGCTGGGACCATGGTGGGACGGCGTTGGATTACAGGTCCACTTGCGTGCAGTGTCCCACGCCTGTCTTGCCCGGAACCTGGGGAAAGTTGAAGGCGCGCTACGAATGACCGAGACGAGTCGCCGATTCACTCCGGGAGCGACTAAATGAACTCGACGTTCACCGGGCCCGGCGCAATCCCGGCTTCGAATCCTTCGGTGAGCAAGCGTTTGACCGCGCGCTGACCGTCCTCGCCGTAATCGAGGGTGAAATCGTTCACGTACATGCCGATGAACGTGTCGGCTTCTTCGCGCTTCATGTCGCGCGCGTACGCCAACGCATGCGTCAGTGCGGGCTGGCGGTGCTCCAGCCCGTACTGAATCGATTCCTTCAATATGTCTGAAACCCGGGCAATTAGTTGGGGACCTAATGACCGGCGTATGGCATTGCCACCCAGGGGAAGGGGCAAGCCACCCGTTTTTTCCGACCACCAGGCCCCCAAGTCGAGAATCTTCTTGAGCCCCTGGTTCTGGTAGGTGAGCTGCCCCTCATGAATGATGAGGCCGGCATCCGCTTCGGCCTTCGCCACGATGTCCAAAATGCGGTCGAACGGGACGACGCGAAACCGGAAGGGTCCGATGGCGAGGCGCAGGGCCAGAAAGGCCGTAGTCATCGTGCCGGGTACTGCGATCAGCATGCGCCCGAGATCGTGGACCGCCATCGGCCGGGCCGCCACCACCATCGGCCCGTAACCCGCCCCCATACTAGCACCATGGGCAAGCAGCGCATATTGGTCTTGAACGTACGCGTAAGCGTGCAGGCTGATCGCGGTGATATCGAGCTCTTCGCGCAAGGCCCGCCGGTTCAGGGTTTCAATGTCCTCGAGCAAGTGCGTGAACTCGAGATCCCCCGTTTCGATCTTCCCGGAGGCAAGCGCGTAGAACATGAACGCGTCATCGGGATCCGGGCTGTGACCGAGGGTGAGGCGGCGGGTCATGCGGCTTTTCCGAACGCCCCTCGAATGCGCGCGAGCTGGCGCCGGTGCACGAGATCGTGGGCGGCCATGAGCTTCATCATGTGGCCCACGCTTTCCGGACCGCGCTCGGTATGTTGACCCACCCGCTCCAGCTCCGCCGGTGTGAGATCGCGCAAGAGCCGAAGCGTTCGCGACCGAAACGCCGCGAGCTCGCTCAGCAACGATTCGAGATCCGCGGTACCGTAACGCAATTGGGCCGCCCAGCGGTCTTGGTCGTAGCCCACGATGATGGGATTGTCCTCGGCCAGGATGTAACGGAGCCGCGCTCCCGACACCATCTCCGCATCGGTGAGATGGTCGAGTACCTGGAGCACCGACCACTTTCCAGATGCCTCGGGACGGCGCAGCTCCTCGATGGTGAGCCCGCGAGTGAGCCGGGCGATCTCGGACCCCTGAACGCTCAGGACCTCCAGAGGGTTCTGATTTCCGAGCAAGTCCAATAGGGCGCGGGTGTAGGCCGGAGCCGCGGTAGTCGCATCAACGGCTCCGCCGGTGTTGGAGAAAACGCTCGACATGGGGTTCTCCTTGGGCCGGGGTGTTGCATAGGGAGTTTAGATTACAATTCCCTGTCCGCGTAAAGAGGAGAAGCGCGTGGATTCGAACGATTCGGTCGATCTGCCCCCGGAACCGGAGGCCGGGCCCGTCCAGGCGGCGCCCTGGGCCCCTGCTCCTCCCACGCCCTCCCCGCCCGTTCCCTTGTCTTCCGGTAACGCGCCGGAGCTTCTGGGCGACGCCAGAAATCTGGGCTGGAACTGGGGCGGTTTCCTGATCCCGTACGTGTGGTTGATCGGGCATGGCCGGCTCACCCTTGGGTTTCTCCTGCTTCTCACCGCATGCGTCCCGTTTTTGGGGCTCGCGCACCTCGTGTTCTACCCCGCCGCCGCGCTCTATTTGGGACTCAACGGATACGAATTGGCGTGGCGTGAGCAGCCCTATCATTCCGTGCATCAGCTCGAGGAACGCGAGCGGGTGTGGATGTTCTGGGGCGCGGCGTTATTCATCGTGTTCTTCGTGATGCTGCTCGTGGCGCTGGTCTATTTGCGCTTCTTGGCCGGGCAAGTCGACGATTTCATCGAAGGCCTGTAGTCAGGGGGTTTGTGCCGGCGTGAGGCTGGGGATGTCATCGGAGTGTTGCTTCACCCAGGCATAGCGGCCGCGTTCGTTTCCGGTAAGAATGAGGAACACAAGATACGGCGCGTCCTTGCGCACGAACCGAATGCGCGTTCCGGGCGCCAGTACATCGGCGTCCCGAATCGCATGCTGGTCCGGCACCTCAACGTTGCTCGCCGATTCGAACGGTGTATCCCCCACGTAGACGGATACGGGTCCCGAGGCGACGTACTCATTATTGATCTTAAACGGCTCTCCGTACGGGGAGACGTCCTTGATCGTGGAGCATCCGCTGACCAGGACAACGAAACCCAAGCAAACCCGACGATGCAGCATGCGCTCACAATTCCGATTGTTCAGCCGATGATGCGGCGAAAATACTCCAGCATGTTCCGGCCCAGCATGCCCTCCAGCTCCCGCTCCTTCCACCCCATGTCGATGAGACGCGCGCTCAGGGCGGGAAGCTTGCCGACGTGCTCGAGCCCGACGGGAAACCGCCGGGCCCCGTCGAAGTCCGTGCCCAATCCGACGGCATCGGTTCCCATCACTTTGAGCGCGTGATCGACATGCCGGGCGGCGTCGTCGAGCGTGGCCAGAGGCACGTGACGATTATAGACCTCGTATTCCTGATCGGTGATTCCTGCGAAATCGATGTAATCCGTGCGATCGGTAACGCCCGCGTATTCAGGAGTGGTCTTGGCCCTCGCCCACGCGCGCGATTCATCGACCAAGAAACCGCTGGCAAAGCATACCCCCATGATGCCGCCCTTTTCGGCGAGGGCTCGCATCTGGTCGTCGGTCAGATTACGGCGATGATCGTTGAGGGCGCGGCAGGAGGAGTGGCTGGCGAAGGGGCTTTTGGTGGCGATCTCCAGCACATCGCGATAGGTGGTCGGTGCTACGTGACTGATGTCCACCGCCATCCCGATCTCTTCCATCGTGCCTACGACCGCGCGTCCGAAATCGGTTAGGCCGCCATGCTGCTTGAGTGACTTGTCCATGGGCCCGCAGCCGTCGGCCCAGTTGTTGGTGTTGTTCCAGGTCAAGGTCATAGCCCGCACGCCGCTCTGGTAAAAACGTCGCAGGGTATCGAGCGAGTCCTCGATCGCGTGTCCCCCCTCGATGCTCAGCATGCCGGCGAATTGGCCCTGGGCCCTCGCCTGGTCGATGTCGGCCGCGCTCCGGCAGGCGCGTAAGCGATTCGGAAACCGCGCCACCTCGGCTTCGAATCGATCGATGACGGCAAGCACACGACCGGCCGCGCGATCGGGCAAGAAGCTGGGCGAGACAAATGCCGCGAAGAGCTGGGCCTTGAGCCCGCCGGCTCCGATCGTCTCCCAGGAGAGGTGTGCGTCCTCGGGAGCGTGGCCCAAATCGTAGCCCCGGTCGAGCATTTCGGACATCGTATCGACGTGGGCGTCCATGATGAACGCCGTCTGATGGAGCGCCTTGGCCCGCTCGGTTGCTTGTGCGGTGGGAACGGTTGCCATGCCGAGATCCTAACAAAAGAAAGGCGGCCTGCGGGAAGGACCACAGGCCGCCTTGCGGACGGTCGATACGGATCTAGTTGTCGTAGTCGTCGTACTGGTCGTTGTCGCCTACGTACACGCACTGCAACGCGGGCGAGTGATGCGCGTACCGCAAGTGCTCGCGGTACTCGCTCACGCTGTAGAAGTCCTCGTTACAGTACGGGTCCACGTACACGTAACCCACCGGAGCGTAGTTACTGAACTGGAGGTTCAGATTCGCTCCCCCGAAGAACACGCTCAGTCCTGTGTTGAAGTAGAACGGAGACGAGTTCACGTAGATCCGGTTGGCACCGTAGTACCACGGATGATAGGTCCGAACGTAGACTGGAGCAGGCCGCACGTAAACCGGCGCGGGGTAGACCACTCGCCGGACGACGACCGGTGCGGGCCGATAAGACCGGTAAACGACTACCGTCTTATGTCCCCGGCCATGGCCGTGACCATGCCAACCCTTAGCGTCGGCCGGCGTCGCGGACATAGCCCCGACCGCCAGAGCCGCCCCCAAGAGTCCGATTCCGAAAAGGGTTCGAGCCGTGCGTCGGTTGGTTTTCATCGTTCGTCATCCTTTCTGGGGCCAGGGGAGTTCCCCCAGCCGGCCCGCTCGGTATTAAAGCAGGGGATGTGCCAGAACGGGCCCAGGGAGACGATCTCGAAAGCTGCGTAGCGACAGGGGGTTAGCGGGGAGGGAAATGCATGCAAATTGAAACGGGTGAAACGCCTGTCCCGTCAGGTACACCCGTGCTGCATCGAGGACACTCGTCAAGCGCCGCTTCGGGATGACTACAGGAGCTTGACCGTGACCTCGTCCTCGCCGTCTTTCACATGCACGAGCGTGCCACGCGGTGCCCGCCGCAAGGCCCAGAATGCGGCCTTGGTCGGAAACCCGTGCCCGTCGTACGCCTCAACGGCCTTGATCGCGCTCCTGAGGGGCAGGTTGCACTCGACGCTCTCGCCGCTGGCCTCGTTCACGTTGATGCGAAGCAGGGGGCCTTCCTTGCGAATCAAGACCGAATCGTTCTGGTCGTGCACTTCCACGAGCACGCCGTCGGGCGCGTGTTCCAGCTCCTCGAGAATCGTCGCGGCCACCTTTTGATAGCGGGCGAATTGAGGACAGGCGACGTACTTCGCCTCATCGGGGGCGAAGGTAAGCGCGGCCTGGGCGATCAATAGGGGGACGGGAATGGTGAGGTGATGCCCGCCGGGCGGCCCTTCTTGCACATCCACGACCGCCACCCCGGTTATCCCGAGCAGCATGCCCATGATCACGAAGGGACTGGCACAAATGAGCGCAAGCTTGACGATCATGAAAGGCCCCCTAGGTTATTCGATCCAGATCCGGACCGAATCCTCTCCATCCACTACATGAACCACTTCGCCGGGTCCCATCTTTTCCAGCTCGGCCACCGCCGCGTCCACGTTGAGCGTCTCACCGCTGCCGGCCAGGAGGGCATCGACGAGCGACACGGGCACCTCGACCCGGACCTGGTCCCCGTTCCGCCGTTCGTCCACGTGCACGTAGATCTTCGATCCTTTGCGCGAGATCTTCACCGTGGAGTCTTTTTCCTCTACGGTCACGAACTCGGCATCCCCCGCTTCCCGCACTTCCTTCCACATCTTGCGCAAATCGCTCACGCTGAGGTCCGTGTTGTCGATCCGGATGTGCCCGTCGTCCATCACGTCGTCGGGCGCCATCGAAAGCGCGGTGTGGGCAAGCGCGAGCGGCAGGTTCACCTTGACCTTGGCTTCTTTCTGGCCGGCCTCCAGCACCTCGATATGAATCCAAGGGTTCTTCTTGGAGGACGCGGAGGACTTGGTGGTTGGCGTGCCGGAACGGTCCCCGGCCGGCGCCGTTGCGGGCGCCAGCAGCGTGAACATGAGAGCGGCTGGGATGAGAAGTTTCTGCATCATGGCAAGGTCTCCTGGCGAGCGGTGGGTGTCGGCCCGGTCCCGAATACACGTGCGTACGCGAGGATACAGGGCCGAGTTGCGTCCCAGCAGTGCTGAGACGGAATTCGGGGCCGGAACGTTTGAAAGGCTAGACCCCCAAACGTTCCCGAATGACGGTCTGAGCCAGCTTGCCGTCCACCTGTCCGGGATGGGCCGCCATGAGAGCCTTCATCACCTTACCCAAGTCCTTGATGGACTGGGCGTTGGATTCCCGGATGGCCTCGTCCACCGCGGCAGCCAAGACGGGCCCCGCCAGGGTCTGGGGCAGGTAGGTCTTGAGGATTGCCGCCTCCGCTTCCTCTTTGTCGGCCAGATCAGCCCGGCCGGCCGGCCGGTATTGCTCCACCGACTCCTCACGCTTCTTGACCGCCCGCCGGAGAACCTGGACCACTTCCTCATCGGTCAGGGTCTCGTCTTTTCCCTTCTCGATGCGGGCATTCTTCACCTCGGACAGGGTCATGCGAAGCACCGAGATC
>Ga0070698_100004974_pt1 | contig 14563 bp, 12 predicted proteins | sample KBSK1502metaG_FD_65477 | JGI IMG/M metagenome (GOLD analysis project Ga0070698, IMG submission 65477) | Corn, switchgrass and miscanthus rhizosphere microbial communities from Kellogg Biological Station, Michigan, USA - KBS K1-50-2 metaG | ecosystem: Host-associated > Plants > Roots >...
TGACCGGCGAACAGATGGCCGGAAACCGAGGAGGAACGATGAACCACAACGTGACGCAGGGCGTACCGGGTCCCCTGGCTCGCATCGGCCGGCGCCTCGCCGCTATCGTCGCCGAGTGCAACTACGCCCAGACCAGGCTGACCAGCTCGCGGAACACCCCGGCGCATTTCTGACCCGGGAACTAGCACCGACGCCGGGCCGGATTCCCGATCCGGATCTCCAGCCCGCTCCGGCACGAACCAGCCGCTAGCCGGCCGGGCCCACGCCCGGCCGGCTAGCGTCGGTTCCCGCAGCGGTTCCCTGACCCTGGCCGGATCGACCGGTCCGTTTTTCGATGGGCTCCGTGCTCCTTACCAGAACTGGTCACCACGGTTCCGGTCGCAGCGTCTTGGACAAAGGCATCGAACCTGGTAGCGGTGCGAGCCCTGGCTAGGCTGACCTGGCCGCTGGTCCGCTGGTTCTGGGTTCGCTGTCAGCCACGGTGGCTGGCTTGCGGTGACGCCACCACAGCGCGATGCCGGCGAGCGCTGCGGCGGCGATGGCCGCGGCTGCCGCGATGAGCCAAGCCACGGTTCGTGAGCCCGTTTGGTGCGCTGCCGCTGGATGTGCGGCGGGAGGGCGGGGCTGCGGGGCTGCAGTTGTGCCCGGTCGCAATGGAACGCCGACCCGGGCGAGGGTGCGGGTCAGGCCGGGACTTGCCCGGAGCCATCCGGTTTCCTGCAGTGGCTGCCCGAAGCCGTCCTGGCCTGGTGGCGTATAGGCGACCGGCCCGCGACCGCACCTGGGTAGAGGTCCTGGCGGATCCGCCCGAATTGCTCGCCTGGCCGGGCGGTGACGCCGGGCACCGTGTAGATGACCGTGTACCGCGGGCCGAGGGAGCCCTTCGGCGGCGAGGTTCGCAGCGGGGCAGACGCCTGGCCGGGCACGTCGGCGCCCGCACCGAACAACGCGGTGAACAAGCCGGTTTGGCCGGCGAGCACCGCGAGCGTGCCCAGCTGTCCTGGCTCACCGTCGCCGGAGACGACAATCGCGCGGGCCAGGCCAGGGCCGCTGATGCTCGCCTGCGAGGGTCCCTTCGCCAGTGCCGGCGTGGCCAGCGAGATTGCGGCGGCGATGCTCATGCCTGCGGCAAGAGCGGTAACAGCGATCAGCCTGCGCGGCATCGGGGCGCTCCTTCCGTGGTGCCTTGCTTCTTCCACACCGCGATCCGATGGCAGGTTCCCGCGCGCGACGGCGCGATGTCAGTGCGTGGAGGTGGCGACGGCGAGCGCGGCTGCCCGCGCGTTACCTACCGGACCGTCTAGAGCTGGTTCGGCTGGTAGGTGGTGAGGCCGTATTGTCTGGCGAGCGGATTCCAGAGACTGGCGAACGCGTGCTTGCCTGCGGTCGCCTGGCTCTCTGGGAGGTAGGAGGCCCGCAGCCCGGCGTCGGGTCGGCTATTGCGGTGGCAGCCGCGGGCGATCGTGTCGTCCGCCCACCGGGCGAGATCGGTGTCCACCTGGGCTGACGCCTGCCAGGCGCCGGTCAGGTCCTGCACCATCGCGGCAGGCAGCAGGGAACGGCCGGGCAGGCTTCCAAGCCGGGACAGCAGGCGCTGCCGGGAGCTGGCTGCGCGGGCGAGGGTCCGCGCGTCCTGGTGCAGGGAAGGGCCGCAGCCGCGCACGTCCGCGGCCGCGTCGATGACGGCGGCGCGGTCGGTGACGCTCTGCGCCAGCAGCCCGGACAGCCCCACCGCCGCCTGCCGCCGCGCATCCTGCGACGAAGTAGACGGCGTCGTGCCCGTGCCTGCGGTGCTACCCGAGTGGGCCCGGAAGATGATGACCCCGGCCACGACTACCACGAGCGCGGCGGCCACGATCACCGGGACCAGCGGGCGGCGGGAACGCCGCGGGCCGCCGGAGGCAGGCGCCTGCCGCAGGGCGCCGAGCATCGACGTGGGCAGGTCTCCAGACGGCATCGGTCCCAGGCCGTCCACCCGCGTCGCATCCGGGTCGGAAGGCGGCGGTGGCACACCGCCCGGTGGCGCCGGCCATAGCTGCGGACCAGGAGGCGGGGGCGGCCATGGCTGCGGACCGGGCGGCGGGGTCGGCGGGGGCGACGGACGCCGGGGCGCATACCAGGAATCCCAGGGCCCCGGCTCTGGTTGCGGCAGCGGACCGGCCGTGGGTGACACCGGCGGCAATGTGGACTGCGGCGGGGCAGGGACCACTGGCAACGGCGCCGTCGTCGGCTGGGATTGCGCAGCGCTGTCGAGGGTCGGCTGCCCGCATACCGGGCAGAACCGAGGTCCGGGCTGCGCGGGGTGCCCGCACGCCGGGCAGAACCGAGGTCCCGGCGGCACGGGGTGCCCGTACGCCGGGTTACCGGAACCAGCCAGACCGGCCATAGTCACAGCAGGCTAGACCACACATCCGCGCTCGCCAACCGGAACGCGATAGCCCGACGCTAAGCAACGTCAGCCGGTCACGCCATGCGGCCAAGACGCGGGCCTGTTCTAGCTGTCAATCGTGGGGCGCCTCAGGCTGGCCAGGGCCGTGTTCAGCACCTCGCGTGTGACTATGGGATCGATACTGTCGCCGGGCCGATCACGTGCATCCACGTGCGCTCATCTGTGTCGCGGTTGAAGCCGAACGTGGTGCCCTCGGGCAGTGCGTCGGCGATTGCCCTGGTCAGCGGGCCATCCATCTCCTGGCGGGTCGTGCGCCTTCGAACCGCCGGCGCGACGGCTTTCTGCACAGCTCGTTCGGTTATCCACGTGCCTGCGGACTGTGTTAAGAGTGGTTGATGGCGCGCGAGGAGGGCGGCGAGCAGGCTCCGGCACCGGTGGCGGCTGAGGGGGTTGCCCGCGGGTCCCGTGAGCTGGTCATGGCGGTGCCGTTCCTGCGCGGTCCCGGCGCATCGGAGAGCGTCACGACGGTGCTGGTGGCCCTCGCCGCCAACGTCCTGATCGCCGTGGCGAAGTCGGCCGTCGCCGTAGTGACCGGATCGGCGTCGCTGGTGGCCGAGGCGGCGCACTCGTGGGCCGACTCCGGCAACGAGATCTTCCTGCTGATCGCCAGTCGGCGGGCCCGCCGCCCGCGGGACCGCGCCCACCCGCTCGGTCATGGCCGGGAAGCCTACGTATGGTCGCTGTTCGCCGCGCTCGGGGTTTTCGTGGCCGGCGGCGCCGTATCGGTCACGCGCGGCGTCCAGGAACTCATCCATCCCGAGCCGGCCGAACACTTCCTCGCCGGGTATGTCGTCCTGGCCGTGTCCTTTGTCCTGGAGGGAATCTCGTTCCTGCAGTCGGTCCGGCAGGCCAGATCCGAGGCTGAGCCGTTGGAGCGGGATCTGATCGAGCACGTGATGGCCACCTCCGATCCCACGCTGCGGGCGGTGTTTGCCGAGGACTCCGCCGCCTTGACCGGCTTGGTCATCGCGGCGGCCGGGCTGGCCGCCCATCAGCTGACCGGTTCCGCGGTGCCGGACGCGGCCGGTTCGATCCTGGTCGGCGTGCTGCTCGGCGTCGTCGCGGTCGTCTTGATCAACCGCAACCGGCGGTTCCTGGTCGGTGAGGAGGCTGACCCCCGGGTACGTTCGGCGGCTATCCGGGCCCTGCTGGAGATGCCGGAGGTTGCCCGGGTGACCTACCTGCGGCTGGAAGTGGTCGGGCCGCGGATGGTCTTCGTGACCGGCGACGTCGACCTCACCGGTGATGACACCGAGTCACACGTGGCGGTCCGGTTGCGGGCGCTGGAGGCGAAGTTCTGCGCGTCGCCCGCGGTGGCTGGCGCCGTGCTGAGCCTGTCCGCCCCCGACGAGCCGTCGCTCCAGGCGTAGGTTCCCGCCAGCGCGGCGAGCACCAGCGCATTCCGGGCCAGCCGTGCGAAAGTGGGCCATGATCATGTTCAGGTGCCTGCTGGCCGACGCGTGCGCCGCGGGATGAGTTGGCTACCGCCGCGCAGCCCCGGCTCGGGACGGCGAGATGATGGGGTTATGCGACCTGGTCCAGACGACAAGCCGGTGCTGCCGGCCCAGAGCGAGGAAGAAACCGGCGTCGGCTGGGGCGAGGCTCCCGAGCCGGACGATGACGAGCGCCTCCTCAGGGAACGCCCGCCGCACTGGGACGAGTAGTCGCTGTATGCCGATCTGAACGGGGCGTGACGGGGTTGCCGCTGACTCGGTCGCTGCGGGCGCTGCTGCTGTTCGTGTGCGTGCTCGTGCTGGTCGACACGATGTTCTTCACGGCGCTGACGCCGCTGCTGCCGCACTACACGCACGTGGCTCACCTGTCCAAGGCGGGCGCGGGGATCCTGGTCGCGAGCTATCCGCTGGGCACCCTGATCGGTGCGTTGCCGGGCGGGCTGCTCACGGGGCACCTGGGCTACCGGAAGACCGTTCTGCTCGGGCTGGCGCTGATGGGGGTGTCGACGCTGGTCTTCGGGTGGGCCTCGGCGGCGACGGTTCTCGACTCGGCCCGGTTCGTGCAGGGCGTGGGCGGGGCGTGCACCTGGGCCGGGGGCATGGCCTGGCTGGCGACCGAGGCGCCGCCGGAACGGCGCGGGGAGATGATCGGGACGGCCATGGGAGCGGCCGTGGGCGGGGCGCTGTTCGGGCCGGTCGTGGGAGCGGTCGCCGCCTCGATCGGCACCGGGCCCGCGTTCGCCAGCGCCGCGGTGGCGGGCGGGCTGCTGATGGCGGTGGCGTTCGCCGTGCCCGCGCCGCGAGAGGCGATCCCGCAGGGGCTGCGGGAGGCGTTCGCCGCGGTGGGCGACCGCCGGCTCAGCGTCGGCCTGTGGCTGACGATGCTGGCGGGACTGGCGCTCGGCGTGCTTGATACGCTCGCGCCGCTGCGGATGGCCAGCCTCGGGGTCACCGCCCTGGTCATCGCGGGGACGTTCCTGGCTTCGGCCGGGGTGGAGGCGGCACTGTCACCGGTCGCGGGGCGGGCGGCCGACCGGCGGGGCCCCATCGTGCCGATCCGGTGCTCGCTGGCCGGCGCGGTGGCGATCAGCCTGCTGGCGCCCACGCTGGCGCCGGCGGCGGTGCTCATCCCGGTGCTGATCGTGGGCATGCCGTCCTTCGGCACGCTGTTCACGCCGGCCATGACGCTGGTGAGCGAGGGCGCCCAGCATCAGCGGCTCGACCAGGGGCTGGCCTTCGGCCTGGGCAACCTGGCCTGGGCCGCGGGCCAGGCGTTCGCCGCCGCAGGCAGCGGGGCGCTGGCCCAGGCCACGTCGGACCTGGTCCCTTACTCGCTGCTCGCGGCCGCGTGCCTGACGACCCTCGGCCTCGTCCGGATCAGGCGCCGCTCCGTCCAGGCGGGGGAAGGTGGTGCCGCGTCTCGTTGAACTCCGACCCGGAAATGGGCCGAACGAAGCGGCGAGACGCCATGATAAGCAGATGAGCGCGGCCGGGTATGAGTCATGGATCACGCCGCAGCCACTGCCCGAGGGCTGAGCTGGATGAGCAGCCTTGTCGTGGTCGGCGCCGGGCTGGCCGGGCTGGCCGCCGCCAGAATGGAACGGCTACATGGAAGGCGCCGTCCGCAGCGGCGAAGCCACCGCGGATACCGTTGCCGCGCTGGCGCGCTAGCGCCCGGTATCGGCATCGGTATCGGCGTCGGCCGAGTCGCGGGCCTGGAGCCGCTCGGCCAGCACGACCTTAAGGCCGGCCGCGACCGGGATGGCCATCAGGGCGCCGATCAGGCCCAGCACGGTGCCGCCGATCAGGCCGGCCAGCAGCACCGCGGCCGCGCTCAGGCTGACCGTGTGCCGCAGGATGCGCGGGGCAATGAAATAGTTCTCGAGCTGCTGGTAGCCCACGAAGAACAGGGCCACGACCACCGTGGTCGGCCAGAGCTCGGTAGTGAGCAGCGCGGCCAGCACGCAGATCACCGCGCCGAGGGTCGCGCCGATCATCGGGATCAGGTCGCATAGCGCCACCGCGAACGCCAGCGGCACCGCGAACGGCACCCCGAGCGCGGCGAAGACGGCGAACGAGGCCAGCCCGGCGGCGAGGGAGATCAGCAGATTGCCGATCATGTAGGAGCCGACCTTGTCCACCATCACGTCGGCGATCCGGCCGAACCGGGCGCGGTGTGCCCGCGGGAACAGCAGCATCGCCCCGTGCCGCAGCCGGGGCATGTCGGCCATGAAGTAGATGGTGAGCACCAGCACCGTCAGCGTGGAGAACAGCGCTCCGAACAGGCGGCGGGTGAACCCGAGCAGCCCGCCGCCAAGGCGGCCGGGGAGGTTCGCGAGCAGGTCCTGGACCTTGCTGGTCAGGTGGTACCGGTCGGTCAGCTCCCGGAACCGGGCCGAACGGTCCGACAGGCTCGCCACGTAACCGGGAAAATCGCGCACCAGCGACTCGAACTGGTGGACCATCGCCGGGATGACCGACATCAGGAACGCCGCCGTCAGGCCGCCCGCGACCAGGAAGATCACCAGCACGGCCAGCGAGCGGCGCATGCCCCGGCGGGTCAGGGCGCGCACCGCCGGGTCCAGGCTGACCGCGATGAACAGCGCGATCAGCACCCGGATCAGCACCGCCCGGGTGGTGTAGACGGCGGCGGCCGCGGCGAGAACGGCGAGGACGCCCAGGCTCACGTACACGCCCCACCGGAACATCGTGACCGGGCGCACGCCAGGTCCGGCCCCGGCCGCGGGCGGAGGGTCTTCCTCGCCCGCGGCCTTGCGCTCCCCGGTGCCCGGATGCCCCATTCCGCCCTCGGCCATCAAGCCCACAAGCGGGCATCGGCGTGCAGATGCCGGGGAGAACCCGTGCAGATGGTATGGAGAACCGCCCGCAAGGGCCTGGAGCTCTGCCAGGACCGTTTCCGGCCAGCCGCGGTACTGGTAGCCGCGGACCGCGCGTACAGTCCTACGAGGGAAGGTCCCCGAACCCTTATCGAGGCGCTATGACCAAGATCAAGAGCATGCTCGCACCGCTGCGCCCCGCGGCCCGCGTTCTGACGGGATCCACGTACGTCCTGCTCGGCTTCGACGCCCTGCGGGCGCCGGGCGGGCGCGTCGATCAGGCCGCCCCGGTGCTGGCCACGATCCGCCGGTCGATCCCGCTTCCCGAGGACGATGAGCTGGTGGTGCGGGGCAACGCCGCCGTGCAGGTAGTGTGCGGCGCGATGCTCGCGACGGGGCGGGCTCCGCGGCTGGCCGCCCTGGCCTTGGCCGCTTCACTGGTGCCCACCACCTTGGCCGGGCACTCGTACTGGGCGCTCGAGGACGAGGCCGCGCGCAAGATGCAGCGGATCCAGTTCCACAAGAACATGGCCATGATCGGCGGGCTGCTCTTCGCCGCCCTCGACGAGCCGTCCGCTCGCTGACCTTCTGGCCAGGGCATGGCGGCCAAGAAGAGCACGCTCGCCGGGGTAGATCTCAGCCGGAAGCTCACCCCTGCGCAGGAAGATGCCCGCCTCGCCGCGGCTCAGGGCAGGCTGCTCCAGCTGCGGCTGTTGCTGGGCGGCCTGATCGGGGAGGATCCGCGGATCGGGCCGCCGGTCTGCGTGGTCTTCGAAGGCTGGGACGCCTCCGGCAAGGGCGGTGCGATCAAACGGCTCGTCGCGCCGCTGGACCCGCGGCACGTCCGGGTCGCCCAGTTCAGCGCGCCCACCTATGACGAGAAACGCCACCACTTCCTGTGGCGGTTCTGGCCGGCGCTGCCCGGCTGGGGCGGCATGGCGGTGCTGGACCGGTCCTGGTACGGCCGCGTCCTGGTGGAACGGGTGGAGGGGTTCGCCACCGAGGATCAGTGGCAGCGCGCCTACCGGGAGATCGTCGAATTCGAGCGGACGCTGGCCGACGAAGGCATGATCATCATCAAGTTCTGGATGCACCTGTCGTCCGCCGAGCAGCTCAAGCGGTTCAAGGCGCGGGAACAGGATCCACTGAAGACGTGGAAGCTGACCGCCGAAGACTGGCGCAACCGCGGCAAGCGGCGCCAGTACAAGGAGGCCGTGGAGGACATGCTGGACCGGACCGATCACCCGGCCGCGCGCTGGGTGCTGGTCGAGGCCGAGGACAAGCGGTGGGCCCGGGTAAAGGTGGTCGAATCGGTGGTCGCCGCCATCGAGGCTGGCATGGCCGCGCGGAACATCCCCGTTCCGCCACCCCCGTCCTGACCACCGCCGCGCCCCGCGAGCGCCAGCCCTCACCCTCGCGCCCGCCGCCTGGGCAGCTGGGAACGCTTCGGTAACCTGCTCGGGTAGCCCCGCCCCGGAGGAAGCGACGATGCAACATGGGACCTGAGGAATTCCGGGCCGCTGGCCATGAGCTGATCGACTGGATCGCGGACTACCGCGCCCGGATCCCGCAGCTGCCGGTGCAGGCGCAGGTGAGCCCGGGTGAGGTGGCCGGGAAGCTGCCGAAAAACGCCCCGGAGGAAGCCGAACCCTTCTCCCGCCTCCTGGCCGACCTCGAAGCCATCGTCGTCCCGGGCGTGACCCAGGTCCAGCATCCGCGCTACTTCGGCTGGTTCCCGTCCAACGCGACCCTCAGCTCCGCTCTGGGCGACCTGGCCACCGCCGGGCTCGGCGCGCTGGGCATCACCTGGCAGTCCGCCCCCGCGCTGACCGAGGTCGAGGAGGTCGTGGTCGAGTGGCTGCGCGAGCTGACCGCGCTGCCCGAGTCGTGGAAGGGCGTCATCCAGGACACCGCCTCCACCGCGTGCCTGGTCGCTCTGCTCGCCGCGCGCGAGCGCGCGACGGGCTACTCCGAGGCGCGCGGCGGGTTGCAGGCCGAGAGCGCGCCGCTGACCGTCTACACCACCGAGCACGCGCACTCCTCGATCCCGAAGGCGGTCGCGCTGGCTGGCTACGGCCGGGACAACCTCAGGCTGGTCGGCGTCGACCCGGTCACGTACGCCATGCGACCCGAGGCGCTGGCCGCGGCCGTCGAGGCCGACGTGGCGGCCGGGCGCCGGCCGGCCGCCGTGGTGGTCAACGTCGGCACCACCGGGACCGCGGCCGTGGACCCGCTGGCACAGATCGTCCCGGTGGCCCAGCGCCACGGGATGTGGGTGCACGTCGACGCGGCCATGGCGGGCTCGGCGCTGCTGCTGCCGGAGATGCGCTGGCTGGTCGACGGCGTCGAGGGCGCGGACTCGCTGTGCTGGAACCCGCACAAGTGGCTGGGCACCGTGCTGGACTGCTCGCTGCTGTACGTCGCCGACCCGGCCCATCTGATCCGGGTCATGTCGACGAACCCGTCCTACCTCCGCTCCGCGGTCGACGGCGAGGTGACCCAGTACAAGGACTGGGGCATCCCGCTCGGCCGCCGGTTCCGCGCGCTCAAGCTGTGGTTCCACCTGCGGCTGGACGGGGTCGAGGCCATCCGGGCCCGGCTGCGCCGGGACCTGGACAACGCCCGCTGGCTCGCGGACCAGGTCTCCTCGACCCCCGGCTGGCGGGTCCTCGCCCCGGTTGGCCTGCAGACCGTCGTGCTCAGGCACGAACCCGCTGGCCTGATCTCCGACGCCGGCGCCGTGCTGGACACCGGCGCACTGAACGCGCACACGCTGGCCTGGGTGGACTGGGTCAACGGTTCCGGCGCGGCCCTGGTCACCCCGTCGCTGCTGGACGGCGCGTGGTCGGTGCGGGTCTCGATCGGGGCGGAAACGACCGAACGGTCCAACGTCGAGGAGCTCTGGCGCCTGCTGAAGCAGGCGGCCGCCGAGGTCGGCTAGACCCCGCTCACAGGTCACTGCGCCGCCGGGTCACCTCGGCCGCGAGCTGGGCGCGCACCGAGATGTCCAGCTTGGCGAAGATGTGCGCGAGCCGCTCCGCCGCCAGCGCCAGGTTCGCGCCGCAGACCCCATCAGTTTGGTGTATTCGCGTTGTCCGCGCGTCAGCTGGCGGCTCATCGCTCATCTCCCACTAGCACTTCGGTCTCCCAGGCCCCCGGGCGCTGGGTGTGCAGGCGCCAGTAGTGCCCGGCGATACAGTCCGGGTCGTACGGGCCTCCTGCCGCCACGGTGCCACCCACGGTCACCGTGCCACGTGAATGCCGAGCGGCCCGTACTCGCTGGCCAGCAGCGTAGTGAGTGCCCGCACCCCGGCCTTGCCCAGCGACAGGCTGCTGACGGCCGGGTCGGGGACCGGGATCCCGCCGGTGATCAGGATGGTGCCGCCGCCCGGCTCGGCCATCGCGGGCACCAGGTGGACGGCGGCGGTCATGGCGCCGAGGACATTGATCGCGTACGCGGCGAAGTACTGCGGCCAGCTGGGCGCGTGAGCTGAGGTCTAGCTTGGCGAAGACGTAAGCGAGGTGCGTCTGCACCGTCCGGTGCGATATGTACAGCCGGAAGCTCTCGCCGGTCCCGGCGGCCAGCTCGATGCTCGCCTGGATCTCCGTGATCGCCTCGTCCCACTGCCCGGCGACGAAGTGCTGCACGATGCTGGACGGATGCTTCCTCTAAACACACATTGAGCCTTCTTCATCCTCCGATTTCGCGGGTCTGAAGAACGTGGATGGCCTTGGCGAGCTGCCCGGCGCGCCAGGGGCAGCAGCGGAGCTTCCGCAAGATGCGCCAGGATTTGAGCTGGGCTGCGCCGCCGAGGCGCTGGCGGTGACCGGCGTCAACTTCGCGCCATCCGACGCGCCGCCCGGCACGCCGCCGCTGACCGCCCAGTCCTTCGCGGTCACCACCGCGGGCGGTGGCTACAGCGGCGTGTCGCTCACTGCGGACGGGACCATCAGCGACACCCAGGCACCGCTGATGGCGACGGCGGACGCCCAGGCCCCACCGGGTCCGCGTAACCTCACCGTCGGCGCGTACTCGCTGGCCAACTGCCTGACCGTGGTCCCGCGGCCGCTCGCGACCGGCTGCGACACCGCCCAGCTCGCGCAGCAGATACGTCGGTCGGTCACCCAGGTCGTCAGGGTGACCGGGCAGGCGTTCAGCAGCCCAGCCGTCACGCTGACCGGCTCGAACCTGGTGAGCTGCGAGCTGACCAGCTCCACCGCGACGCTGCTCACGGTGACCGTTACGATCGCCGAGTCGACGTGGTCGCCTGGCGGTACCCCGCTACTGCGCCCGGATATACCGAAGAACCCCGTCCCGCCCCCATACCACCCGCCGGTCCACGTGCCGGTCAAGCTGTCGCTGAACGTCACCCCGGCGCCCAACGCACTGGTGAACACGTTCCAGATCGTCCTCGACTCGATCGTCTGAGGAGGCCCGATGAGCGCAGACCCCAAGCTCCCCAACGGAGGCGGAGGCATCACCTTTGTGGTGCAACCGGGCATCATCGCGCCCGCTGCGAACAGCCCGCTCTACACGGGCGTGCCCTGCACGGTCACCGGCGCCGCGAGCGTTCGGGTCAGCACGAACAACAAGCCGGCCGCGGCCGCGGCCTTCAAGATCGAATCCCTCACCGTGACCTTCGACGGCGCCGCGGTCCCGGCGGTAGACGACAGCGCCGCCAAGGACTGGAGCAGCTGGCACGCCGTCGTCACCCCAGCGAGCGCCGGAGCGCACACCATCAGCGCCACCGCCAAGCTCGGCGACCAAACCGGCAGCCAGGTCCGCACCCTCCAGGCGTCCCCCATGCTCAGCCTCGCCGGGCCGGTGCAGGCGGGCGGGTACCACAGCCTGCGGAACATCTTCACCGTCCAGGTCGCCAACACGACCGTGTTCAACATGGAGCAGGCAGGCTCGGCCTGGCAGTGCCAGCTGGCGCTGGGCGGCGCCGCCGGGCCGCCCGCCGCGGTCGGCCACCAGCAGGGACAGGACACCTGGCAGATCACCATGCTGCTGCCGACGCTGCCCGTGCCGGCCGGCGGCACCCAGTACACGCTGACCATCACCGCGACCACGGCGGTCGCGGGGGCCGGCGGAACGCGGAACGTGTCCCTTTCGGTGTCCGTCCCGATGCTCGCGGTCGACCGGGCCGGGCCCGCGTTCCTGGCAGGCACCAGCATCCCGGCCCAGGTCAGCCCCGGCGCCACCCCGACGGTCACGGTGCAGGTCAGCGACCGGGACAACCAGCTTGTCTTCAGCGGCGTGCCGCCCAGCGGGGTTACCGTGCAGTTCGACGGTCAGCAGGTCCCGGCCACCCAGACGGTCACCGGGGACCCGGGCATCTGGACGGCGACCCTGCCGCCCGTCACCCAGGCCGTCCACACGGTCACGCTCACCGCCACCGGCGTCGCGGGCAACGTCACGCATGATACGGGGGAGGTCTCGGTCCTGTTGCAGAGCTGGACCAGGCTGGAACCGGCACCGCGCGACCCGACGCTGACCGAGGGCCTGCAGGCGCGCGTCGCGGACCCCGCCTGGCTGCTGGCACGGCAGGCGGCGTTCGGCGAGCTGGCGGGAACCGACAACGCCGCGCCGGTCGTCGTCCGGATGCGGGCCAGGGCGAGCGCGCTGACCCGGCTCCGGCCGGCCTTCCAGGCCGGCACCGCCACCCCCGCGACCGGGCCGGGCACGCTGCTGCCGGCCGGCGGCGGCCCGCTCGAGGTCCTCACCGAGGCGGAGCCGGACCCCGGCCCCGGCGGGCCGGCCAGGCCGCTGTTCGCCGTGCAGGCCGGGCTGCACTATCGCAGGCTGCTGCGCCGCGCGGTCGGCGTCGGCGACCTGGCCACGTACGACCAGGGGCTCGCGCAGGCCTACCCGCTCAAGACGGCGCCGAGCCCGCCTGCGGCGAACCCGCCGCCCGCCGCCGGCCAGCCGCCCCTGCCGCAGGCCAGCGACCCGGTCCTGCTGCCGTACCTGGCCGGTCAGGTCCCCGACGGAGAACGGCTGTACGCTGACCTGGCGGCCGCGCTGCGCCCGCCAGGCCCGGGCACACTGCCCGCCGCCCCGTCGCTCGGCGCCGCCAGCCCCGCCGTTGTCACCAGCGTCGCCAAGCAGTGGCTGGCCTGGTACGACGCGGTGAGCGGGGCCGAGCTCGGCGCCACGGACACCTGGCGCCCCGACCGGATGGAGTACGGGTTCAGCATCGCCGCGCCGGGGCCGGACAAGGAGACCGTGCTCGCCGCCGCGGAACTGGACACGGGCACGCTCGACTGGCACGACTTCGACCTGCTGGCGAGCGGCGAGGTGACGGGCGCGGCCGGGGTCAGCCTCGGCGCGGTCCCGTCCGACCTGCCCGGCGGTGAGACCAGCATCGTGTACGCGGGGGTGCCGAAACCGGTCCGGTTCCGCGGCATGCCCAACCTGTCCTGGTGGCAGTTCGACGACGGCTCGATCGACTTCGGCGCGGTCACCGCCCCGGTGGAATCGCTGACCACCAGCGTCATGGTGGAGTTCGCGATGCGCTACGGCAACGACCACTTCCTCATCCCCGTCCAGCTGCCCGTCGGCTCGGTGCTGCGCGTCGACAGCCTGGTCGTAGTGGACACCTTCGGCGAGGTCCTCCTGGTGAACCCGGTGGCGGTGGTGGACGGGGCCGTCGGCCCGTTCCGGCTCTTCGAGCACAGCGTCCCCGGGGCCGGCGCGCCACGCGACCCGCTGCTCGTGCTGTTCCCCGCCCTCGGCGGGGTCATCGAGGGGACACCGGTCGAGGAGGTGCACTTCCTGCGCGACGACGTGGCCGAGCTCGTGTGGGCGGTCGAGCACACCGCGCTCGGGGCGAATGGGCTGCCCGCGGACCGGACGGCGGACGCGCTCGCGCATTTCACGCCACTCACCCCGACGCCGAACGGCGCGGCCGCGCTGCCTGCCCGGCGTTACCTGCTGCGCAGCGACGTGGAGGCCAACTGGTTCCCGTTCCTCGTGACCAACCCGGCAGCGGGGAGCGTGCTCGCGATGGCGGACGTGCCGCCACTGGACACGACGCAGCCGACCCCGGTTCCGTGGGGGCGGATCCTCGCCCCGTTCGCCCCGGTCCCCGGCTTCCGGGGCCCGGGGCCCGGGATGCCGCTGCTGGCCGAAGAGGTGTCGCCGGCGGGTGTTCAAGTGCGGCGGGCCTGGCGGTACGCGCGGTGGTCCGACGGGCGCCAGCTGTCCTGGGTGGGCCGCCGCGTCCGGCCGGGAACCGGCCCAGGCGCGAGCGGCCTCACGTTCGACCTCGCCCTGTGAGTTAGCCGGTCATCGCATGAAGCCGGGCGTTGACCGGGTTGAGGGTCGGCACGTCTGTTTCGCCGACGGCTCGGCCCGCGCATGAGCAATTGTCAAGACCTGTGGATCGAGATCTTTAGGCGGCTTCGGGCCGAGCTTCATCGCTGGGCCGTTCGATGTGTTTTCCGTTGATGAAGGTCGCTGCGGCGCGGACCAGGGCGACGAGGTGAGGTGCGTTGACGGCACGCCAGCGATCTTGCGCTGACTCGATCAGCTTGAACGCCATCGCCAGCCCGGCTGCCCGCGAGCCCGGGACAGGGTGTGGCCGATCCTGCTGTGGGGTTGTGATTAGCCAGCGCGGGACAGGGATGCCGGTGCCGGCGGGGTCGGGCCGTCGGCGGTGTCGAACAGGATCTGCTGCAGCGGGCGGGGCAGGTCGCCGTTCCAGACCAGGGCCGCCGTCGCGGTCAGCGGCTGGCCGTCGATGCTGACCCGGACCATGTCACCGGTGCCCGCGGGGCCGGGCAGCCGGATCACGCCGGGCGGGACGTCGGCGATGGCA
>Ga0070698_100004975_pt1 | contig 14561 bp, 14 predicted proteins | sample KBSK1502metaG_FD_65477 | JGI IMG/M metagenome (GOLD analysis project Ga0070698, IMG submission 65477) | Corn, switchgrass and miscanthus rhizosphere microbial communities from Kellogg Biological Station, Michigan, USA - KBS K1-50-2 metaG | ecosystem: Host-associated > Plants > Roots >...
GTCGTGACGTGCCCTGCACCCATCGCGAGCGGCACCACACTCGTGTGCCCCGACCTGGCGATTCAATGCGGAGCCCGCATCCGCTACATCGAGCTCGTCGGCTTTTGGACGAACAAGTTTCTCGAGCGCAAGCTCGAGCGCTATCGGCGCGCTGGGCTCGACGTACGCCTATGCCTCGACGAGGCGCGCGGCGGCGCGGATGATGACCCGCCACGCGACCCACGCATCGTCCGCTATGTGCGGCGGCTCGAAGCGGAGGAGGTGATAGACGGGCTTTAACCGCCGCTCGTGCCGATTGCGAGCCGCGTGAGACCGGCTTGCTTCGCGCGCTCCATCAGGTTGACCACGCGGCCGTGCTGGACACCTTTGTCGGCCTTGAGGATGACCTGCGTGTTCTTGTCGCGTGAGAACGCGGCGCGGAACAGATTGTCGATGTCGGTATCGGGCACCCGTTTGCCACCGACATCGATTTCGCCTTGTAGCGGAACGATCAGGACGAGCGACGCCTTGGACGGATCGATCTCTTGGGCCTGGCCTTGCGGCAGGTTGACCTTGAGACCTGACATCTCGTTCTTTTTTACTTCTTCCTTCTGCTGCTCGATCTTGCGCTTCTCGTGACGCGCTTCGACCTGGACCGCGAGTGCGCTCACCATGAAGATGATCACCATCACGAGGAAGACGTCGGTGAGCGGCGTGATGTTGATCTCCGCGAAGATCGATCCGCCGTCGTCTTCGACGCCAATGTCTTCGTCAGGCAGCTTCGCGATCGCCATCGCCATCACCCTTTACACGGCCCCGGCCGTCGGTTTTTTCTTCGCCGGGCTTCTTTGCCCGCGTTGGTTGCGAATCGCTGGGACTCTCGAGCAGGAGCTCGAGGAACTCGTCGGTGAGGAGCTTCATCTCCGTCGCGATGCGGTTCGCGCGCTGGCTGAAGAAGTTGAAGAGAATGACGGCTTCGACGGCGACCAAGATGCCGGCCGCCGTGACGATGAGGGCCTCGGAGATGGGACCGGAGACCATCGAGAATTTGACCTCTTCGTCGGCCTTGAAGCCGCCCATCGCCGTCATGATGCCGACGACGGTGCCGAAGAGGCCGACGAATGGTGAGGTAGCGCCGATGGTGCCGAGCATCCATAGCCGCGAGCGCAGGGCTTGGTTGACGCGGAGGCGCTCGCGGTGGACCGCGCTCGCGACGTGCTCGGGCTTTGCCCGACCGAGGCGTTCGTAGCCGACGAGAAAGACGTCCGCGATCGGCGAGGGTGAGCGGTCGCAGGCCGAGCGGCCTTCGTCGAGTGCGCCGCGCATCAGGCAGCGCGTCACCGTGTCACCGAGGGCGCGCGCACGCGTGACGAACTTCCACTGTGCGAGGGCGCGCTCGATACCTACCGCTAACGCGATGACCGAGAAGGAAACGACGACCCACATCGCGCCGCCGCCATGGTTCATGAGCTCCCAGATCGACTGATCCATGCGGTACCTTTGTTCTTTGATAGCACGAGCACTAGGCCGGGCTAGGGCGCAAAAGGCGCCCGATATCCTCCGCCATCGAAGTCTACGAACACAGGTGAGGTAAATGCCGCCGCCGGCACACCATGACCGGCGAGTGCGGCACTGATCGTCGCGGTATCACCACCGAGGAGAGCGGGCATCGTCGTCGACGTGATCGTATCGCCTTTGACGAGGATCGGGAAAATCCCCCGGTCACCTCGTGCGCGGAAAACGAGCCAAGCGTCTTTGCCAGTTGCGCCGGCGCGCGTGGCGATGTCCGCCGCGTCGAGGGTGACTTGGACGGTCGCCTCGTAGCGGCGATAGCTGCCACCGCCGGGCAGCGACGCGAGCGAGACGTTGAGGGCGGCCGGCGCGAGCGTCGCACGCGCGCACGGATCTTTCGCATCGAGGTTCGTGCGCGTCGTCCAACATTTGAGTGGGACGAGCGTCGTGTCATCGCGCGGCGGATCGGGGGTGGTGTTCGCGAAGACTTCGAGCGTATCGAACGGCGCCCAGTCGGCGGAGCGGACCGTGACGACGAGCGTGACGGGCTGATTTATCGACGAGACGACACTGCCAAGCGCCGGCACGCCGCCCCATTGCACGTCGATCATCGGCCCGTTGGTGACCACGACATCGCGCGGCACGCCGCCGGCGCCCGTCTGCGTCGCGACGACGGCATCGACCGAGGACGGCGACGTCAGCGCCGCCGACGAATCGTCAGCGACGCGGACATACGTGCGCGGCATGCCCATCGGATCGGCCACGATCGTGTGCGAATCGCTGTTGCCCGCCGGCGTCACGAAGAAGCCGAGCGACAGCATGCTCAGCCAATCGCGCATCACGCGATCGAGCGATTTGTTCTCGCGCAGGCCATCGCCGTTGGAATCAGCGATCGTGAACCCGTTCCACACCTCGAGGCCGTTGAAGTGATCGCTCCACAGCGATTCGCCCGGCAAGCGCAGCCAATCGTTCGGCGTGCTCGCGTTTTCGAAATCGCCGAAGATCGTGCGCGCGTCGTAGTCGTATTTGACGTTCGCGCGCGAGAACGCGGCCTGGAACTCGGTGAACCCCGACCCGCGCGGATGATTGACTTGCACCATCTGCGCGCCCTTCGCGCGCATGCCGTCGAAGATTTCGCCGGGCGTCATCGAGAGGCCAAGCGCCGCGCCGCGCGCCCAATCGACCGCGCCATGCGACGCCGACGCGACGTCGAGATTCATCGGCCAGCTGTTGAAGTGACCGTACGCGAACGGCGTGACCTCGATGCCGGGCACCACGCGCAGCCACTGCTCGAGGTGCATCTGCTCGACGAGCGGTTGCAAGTCGGAGACGTAATCGTGATCGGTGACGGCGAACATCTCGACACCGCCGGCGACGGCGCTGCGAATGCGATCTTCGGAGAGCACCGGCGAATCGGGCGAGCCGATCTGGTGCACGTGCCAATCGGTCGCGAGATAGTTCGGCGTCGGCACGACGTGCTTGAGTGTGAACGTGAGGTCGACGTTCGCGCCGCCGGTAATCGGCGCCGATGCGACCGACCACTCCGTGCCGTGCGATGCATAGATGCGATACGTGCCATTCGCCGGAAGCTCGAGCGCTGGATCGGTGCCATCGCCGAGATCGACGGTGGTGCCGCGAATCGCGTGGAGCTCCGTGACGACACCCGTCGAGCGATCCGCGATCTCGAACAGCCGATTATCCGGAAACGCCGGATGCTCGCCGACGACGAGCAGCGAGCCCGGCATTGGCAGACTCGTATCCGCATCGAGAATCTGGTAGTCGACCTTCACGGGGGACGGCACGGTGAGCGTGAGGTTGTCGGCGAGAGGAACGGCTGCTGAGCGGCCGACATTTTTGACCTCAGCGCGAAGGAACAGGTTGCCCGCCGTCGTCGGTACGCGACCCGCGTAGCTGCCGTCGGGTCGGAGGTCGAAGTAGCTGATTGCATGATCATCTGGCATGCCGTCGCCATCGAGATCGACGGTCGCGTCGTCGAGCACGCCGTTTGCGTTGCCATCGACAAACACGCCGACACGCGCCCCCGCGGCGATGCCGCCCGCCGACCACGCGACGCGGCCGCTCACATCTGCGAGCGCCTCATCCTTGCGCCACACCGCGTCGACATCCGATGCATCGCGTCCGACGACGAGATCGTAGCGCTGCAAGATGCCCTTGTCGGGCGTCAGATGGAGGAAGCGTTTGTCCTTCTGCAGGATCTCGAGCAGCGAGCTGTTGCCATCGAGCATGATCGAGACGCCGGCGATCAGCGCTTGCGTGTGCATCGTCGGCTGATCGTGACGAGGCACGACGCCATACGCGACGCCCGGTCCTTGGTACACCACGTAATCCGATGGCTGCGGTGTACCGAGCGTTGCGATCGCACCGATGTCGGCGCGCTCGAAGCCGCGCGTGTTCGTCCACGCTTCGGTGTTGCCGCCCGTATCGGCGAGCGTGCCCATTGGCGCGGTGATCGTGTCGTCGCCTGCGTTGAACAGCGAGTGGTAGACCTCGAGTGTCGTCGAGCCGGGCGCGAGCGCGTACGTCGTCGCGCACTCGACGTTATCGTTGATATCGGGATCGAGCGTGACGTCGACGGGAAATACGCCGATGCCTTTGATGTTCAAGAAGTCATCGTTGCCGCTCTTGCCGATCGCGCGCAGCGCCGCGATGCCGCCCTTCGAGCCATCGCGAATGATCTCGACGCGCTCATGCTCGCACGTGCGGCCGAGCATGTAGATGAGGCCGAGCTCGCCGAAGTGATCATCGACGACCTGCACGCCGCCCTCGGTGAGCACGGCATCGACGACGTTGCCGCCTTGTGGGATCACGCCGATCACGCGCGCCGGCGATTGGATGATGAACGTGACGCGATCGTTCTTGATGTAGTAATCGCCGACCAGGCCACTTTGCGCGGGCCCGCGCGGAAGCTCGCTCGCGCTTGTCACTTGCCCGGCGAAGACCTCCTGCGGCCCGCCCGTCGCGCCCGGCAGCGCCGGGAAGTAATCTTCGAGGCTCGCGGTGTCACAGGCCGCAAGACACGCGAGCGAAGCGAGGATGAAACGCATGCGCGGCATCCTAGACGATTGGTCGGGCCAGTGACGGAGCTTTTTCGTGGTATGCGCTGGCCATGACCCGGATGGTGAAGTGCGCGAAACTCGGGGAGACCTTACCCGGCCTGCCCTATAAGCCGTTCAACGACGCGTTGGGCCAGCGCATCTACGACAACATTTCGGCGAAGGCGTGGCAGGAGTGGATCGAGCACTCCAAGCGCATCGTCAACGAGTACCGCTTCGATCTGATGTCGAAGAAGGTGCACGAAGTGCTGAAGGAACAGTGCGAGGAGTTTTTGTTCGGCCAAGGCGGCGCCGCGCCGCCGCCCGATTACGTGCCGGAGGAGAAGAAAAACGAAACCTAGGGTCGCGCTGTTTCGCGCGCTGCCGCGCCTCGAGGAACGTATCCCGTTCGCGGCGCTCGGCGATTGGCCGACACCGCTCGATCGCGTCGACGTCGAAGGTCGACCGATCTGGATCAAGCGCGAAGGCGCATCGAGCCAGCGTTACGGCGGCAACAAGGTGCGCACGCTCGAAGCGTGGCTCGGCCACGTGCGTGCCGCCGGCGCCGAGCGCATCTGGGCAATCGGTGCGTATGGATCAAACCACGCGATCGCGACGGTGCTGCACGCGCGCGCAGTCGGCCTCGACGCCGGCGCGATCTTGTTTCCGCAGCCCGAGAGCGAGTGGGCGTTCGAGAATGCGGGCGCGCTGATCGCGAGCGGCTGTCGCATCGTGCGGCTGCAATCGGTCGCGCTCGTGCCGTTCGCCGGCGTTGCGATCGCGGCGCGTGACAGACGTGCGATCGTGATGCCGCCCGGCGGCGCGACACCGATCGGCACACTCGGCGCCCTGTCGGCCGCGTTCGAGCTCGCCGAGCAGATCGCCGACGAGCACGCGCCGGCGCCGCGTCGCATCGTGCTTCCCGTCGGCAGCACGTGCACGACCGCTGGGCTCGTCGCCGGGTTTGCGCTCGCGCGCGCGATCGGTGCGTGGCGCTGGCCGGTGCCGATCGTCCACGCGGTGCGCGTGACGCCGTGGCCGATCACATCGCGCATCGTGATCCGGCAGCTCGCGACGGCGACGCTTGCTCGCATCGCGAAACTCGGCGGACCGCGTGTCGAGCTCGGCGATCCACCGCTCGTCGTCGATACGCGCGAGTTTGGCCGCGGCTACGGTCGCATGACGGCACGTGCCGAGCGCGCACTCGCGACGCTCGCCGGCGCAGGCCGCCTCGACGGCGTCTACTCCGCGAAGGCCGCCGCCGCGCTGTTGCGACTGCATCGCAGCTACGAAGCGCCGCTGATGTTCTGGTCGACGAAGTCCGACGTGATGCTACCGGCGCCACCGCACGCAGCAGTTGCCGGCGCGCCGCGCGCACTCGCGCGCTGGCTCACTTCGACGGAGCAGGAGGCGCAGCTTCGTACGGTTCGTCCGCATTGACGCGCTTTGATGCGCGCGACTTCTGCTTCTGCTCGGCTTCCTCGTTGCGCTTGTCGACGATGTACTGCTGACACGACTTGAGATTGCGATCGGTCGCCATCTTCTGCGCGTAGTAATCGGGCGCCTTGTTGCCGATCTCGATCGCGAGCGTCGCGGCGCGCCCGCAATTACCTGCCTGCGCAGCTTTGATCGCCGCTTGATGCTGTTGCTTCGCCCACGCGAGCAACGCTGGATCCATCGACGCGGTCGTATCGACCGTGGCCGCTGGTGGTGGTGGTGCTTCCGCTTTCTTTGCAGGCGCTGTCGCGACCTGCGCGGGCTGCGCGCTCGGCGCTGCTGCGCCGCCTGCGGCGCGACCTTCGTCGGCGTAGCCATACGCATCGCTCTTACCGCCGAGCTCCTTCGGCGTGCCGCCCTTCGTCGTGACGGCGATGCCGTGCGTCGCCTGCTTGCGCTCGCGCTCGAGCTTCTGCTGCTTCTGCGGCTCGGCAGCGGCAACGTCTTTCGCGCCGCGGACCGCTTTATCATCGCCTTGCTTCGCGAGCTCGTTCGCATTCTCGGCGAGCCCGACCTGGTACGCCGAACCCGCGGCTGGCTCCGGCACGGCGGCCGTTGTCGGACCGGGCTCAGCCGTCGCGGTCTCCGCCTGCGGCAGCGCGGGTGCCGACACTTCTTTGCCGGCGAAGTGATCGCCCTTCTTCACGTAGATCATGCTCGCGACGCCGACGACAAGCACGAGCATTGCCGCCGCTGCCATCGCGGGATGCGCCATGAACGCGCGCGCGAAACGTGCGAACCAGCCTTCCTTCTCCTCGTCGCGAACCACGCGCTTGGGTGCGCGGCGATGCGCCTCTTGAAGCAGCAACGCCGACACGGCCTGCGGCGGATCGAGCTGGAGCTCGAAGATCCGGCTTTCGCGCACCGCCTGACGAACGTTCTTGAAATCGTCAAGCGCGCCCCGATCTGCGGGGTGCGAGTCGAGATGGGCGGCCAGTCGCGCCTCGTCGGCGGGCGTTAGCTCGCCGTAGAGGGCGCCGATCAGCAGCGCATCGATGTCCTGACGATCCATGGCCTTTGTGTCCTTATACTACGTGTGCCCAAATCGAGCGACGGACGAGCTATTCCGAGCACTTGGCGTTTACTACTGCCGTCTCGGGCCACCGTATCGTCGTTCGAAGATTACAAACGTAGGACGCAGGCCATCGATCTAACGTGGTGCTGAAAATGCACTACACCGCACGTCGCAGGGGCAAGCGCGCGGATTCGTTAGCTAGTCTTTGCTCGGTTCGCAGCCCCATTGGACCGATTCGATCGTCCAGCCGTCATCGCCGCAGACGCCGGCGGATGCCTCAGCGCTTTGCTCGCCTCCTTCGTTCAACGTGAACACCGACGAGCCTTGATGCACCGCGCGGCGCTTCGTATCGGGGGCGCATACGATCCGCCACGAGATCGAGCACGCGACCGGGACCTTACAGCTGTTGTGCACGCTGAGCTCGAGCGCATCGTCACCCTTCTCGACTTGCGAGAACGCGGTGCACTCCGATAGCGACTTCTTCTTCTTCTTGCTCGCGAACGCAGGCACACAGATCGAGATCGCGAGGGCGCACGTCGCCCATCGCGCCCACTTGGTGGAACGCATGAAAACCTCCGGTCGAGTCCGCGTCGCTGCGAAGTGCAGCGGGGCCGTCGATGCGCAATGGACAACCGCTCGCGTCCGACGGTTTCCGAATTCGTGCAAGATGCGCGAATGCAAAGTCCCCTCGACGTTTTTCGCGACGGCCTGCTCGCCGGGCACGTGGCGCTCGTCACCGGCGGCGGCACCGGTATCTGCCGCGGTGTCGCGCACGCGTACGCGCGCTTCGGCGCGGATGTCGCGATCGTCAGCCGCAAAGCCGACGTGCTCGAGCGCGCCGCGGCGGAGCTGTCGAGCGCGACCGGTCGCAAGGTAATCGCGATCCCCGCCGACGTCCGGGATCCAGACGCTGTGGCTCGCGCCGTCGCGCAGACCGCCGAGCGCTTCGGCAAGCTCGACACGTTGGTCAACGGCGCGGCTGGCAACTTTCTCGCGCCCGCGGCCGGATTGTCGCCGAATGGGTTCAGGACCGTGATCGACATCGACCTCGTGGGCACGTTCAACACCACGCGCGCTGCGTTCGAGGTGCTGCGCAAGAGCGGCAACGGCCTCGTGCTCAACATCAGCGCGACGCTGCACTACCACGGCACGCCGCTGCAGATTCACGCGTCGGCGGCGAAGGCCGGCGTCGATGCCGTGACGAAGAATCTCGCCGTCGAGTGGGGGCAGTTCGGCATCCGCGCGTGCGGCATCGCGCCTGGCCCGATCGGCGACACCGAAGGAATGAGGCGCCTCGCGCCCGGCGACGTCGCGAAGAAGGCGATGTCGTTCATTCCGGCTGGCCGGTTCGGCACGATCGATGAGATCGCCGCGGCGGCGGTGTATCTGCGTTCGCCTGCGGCCGCGTATATTACCGGGCATGTGATGGTCGTCGACGGTGGGCAGTGCGTCGCGACGCCGTCGCTACTTGGAGTGACTTGATCGATTTTGCGTTGCCGGCACGCGCGATCGCGATGGAGCTCGTCGCCGGACGCGGCCACTACGATCGCGTGCTCGCCGCGGTGCTCGGCGCGAAGGTCAGCGTGTGGATCGCGACCGCGAACGTGAAGGAGCTGATGGTCGAGGATCGGCGCGCGAAACCCGGGCGTCGGCGTTCGCTCAGACGCGGCAATTTCTCGTCGGTGCTCGCGCATCTCGACGAGCTTGCCGCGCGCGGCGTCGAGCTTCGCATGCTTCACGCCGAGCTGCCGTCGCGACCGTTTCGCAGCGAGCTCGCGCAACATCCGCGACTCGTCGCCGGCGGGCTCGCGCTGCGTCGTTGCCCGCGTGTGCACATGAAGGCAGTGATCGTCGACGGCGAGCTCCTCTACCTCGGCAGCGCGAACTGGACGGGCGCCGGGCTCGGCGCGAAAGGCAGCGGCCGGCGCAACTTCGAAATCGGCTTTGTCAGCGACGATGCGCAGCTCCTCGATCAGATCCAGGCGATGTACGATCGCGTCTGGACCGGCGGTGAGTGCGCGAGCTGCAAGCTGCGCGACGACTGCCCCGGTCCGCTCGTCGAGCTCAAGCGCAAGAAAGTCCGCTAGTTGAGGCCGCGTGTAACCGCGAGCCCCGGTGCGTGCACGATATAGTTGGTGACCGTGGCTACGGCCTACGTCGAAGATGTCCTGCTCGTCGATCGCTGCTTGACCGGAGAACCGGCGGCGACTCGCGAGCTGTTTCGACGCCATCGTGGCCGCGTCCACGCATGCCTGTTCCGCGTGCTCGGCAGCAACCGCGATATGGACGATCTACTGCAAGAGGCTTTCATCCAGGTGTTTCAGTCGCTCCGCGGCTGGCGCGCCGAAGCAAGCCTGGCGACGTGGATCGATCGCGTGTCGGTACGTGTTGCGTACCGCTACCTGTCGCAGAAGCACCGCCGCATTGTCACCGAGCCGCTCACCGACGACGAGGCGATTCCGAGCACCGACGCGCCCGGTGCACGTCGCCAGCTCGCGCGCGATGGCGTCAAGCGCCTCTACGCCGTACTCGACGAGCTGGGTGCCGCATCGCGCCTCGCATTCACGCTGCACGAGATCGACGGTCGGCCACTCGCCGATGTCGCCGAGCTCGTCGGCTCGAGCGTGACCGCGACGAAGCTTCGCGTCTGGCGCGCGCGCAAGAAGGTCGAGCAGGCAGCGGCCGCAGATCCGATCCTCAGTGAGTTCCTCGAGCCTGGCCTCATGCAAAAGGAGTCGGCATGAAGCTCGTCGGCAAAGTCCCTGTCGAGCCGCTCGAGGAAGAACGGCTCACGAACATCGAGCGCAATCTCGTCGTGCACGTCTCGGAGATGGCGCAGCGGCCGGCCGCGCGCGCGCCGAGCCGGATGCTCGCGTTCGCCGCGGTCGCGTTCGCGGTGCTCGTTGCCGGTTTCATCGGCTGGAAGCTGCGCGGCGCGGACGTCGTGCCGGCGACAGAGCCCGAGCGCATCGCGCTCATGCAGGGCAAGCTCGATCTCGGCGACGCGGATATCGCGAGCAGCCCGAACGCGAATGCAACGATCGAGCGCACGCCGGGGCGGGTCGTGATCGTGATGAAGATCGGCCGATTGGATCTGCACGTCGAGCACAAGCCGGGACGGTTGTTCGTCGTGCGCGCGGGCGATGTCGAGATCGAGGATGTCGGGACGCGGTTCTCGGTCGATTACGATGGCAAGAACGTCGACGTGCGCGTGACCGAGGGCGAGGTGAAGGTGAAGCGCAATGGCACGGTCGTGGCGATCAAGGCGAACGAAGCGTGGACGCTCGAGCTCGGCAAGACGACGATCGCGGTGCTCGCCGAGCGCGCGGCGAGTCACGCGACGAGCCCGCAGACGACCGCGCAGACGACGACGCAGACGACGGCGACGAACGAAAATGTCGTCGCGATCGCGCCGACGGCGAATGCGAACGCTGGCAGCGGCAGCGGCACAACGACGCACAAGGGCGGCGCGACCAATGCGCGCAAGGCGATCCTTGGCCGTACACCACAGGCACCCGCGATCGATCTCGGTGGCAAGCCATCCGTGAAGAGCTATATCGATTACGCGAACGAACCAGGACGCACGCTCGACGAGAAGGCGTGGGCGCTCTACGGCTCGGCGCTGCTACAGCACAAGACCAAGCACGACAAAGAAGCGCTCTACACACTCAGCGGTCTGCTCAGACCTGATCGAAAGGTCAACGCGTACAAGCCTGCGCTCTGGCTGCAGGTTCGCATTCGTTGTTTGCAGGCGATGGATGACAAGTGCCGCGAAGCGGCGAGCTTGTATTTGCAGAAGTTCGTTTCGGGTCCCGAAGCCGGAATCGCGCAGCAAATTCTCAGCGAGATTTCGCAATAACGATACAATCGTCGTTGATGAGCCGCACGGTCGTCCTGGACCTCGCGACCGACCATCAGCTCGCCCGCGATCTCGTTGCCGGCGGCGTCTTCGTGCCGAGCTGCGAGCTCGAGCTCGGCGAAGAGTGCACGCTCGTCCTTCGAAACGGCGATAGCGAGCTCCAGCTTGCCGCGAAATGCGTGTGGCTCGGCGATGGTGGCGCCGGGATGCAGCTCATCGATTGCGACGCCGAGCTCAAAGACAAGATCAACGCGCTCGCGCAGCACGTCGAGGAAGATGAGGAAGAGGCCGAGGTTCGCAAGATCGCGCTCAACGTTCACGAGCGCCTGCGCGGCTTGAACCTGCAGCAGCAGATGAAGATCGCGCAGCACGGCGAGATGTCGGAGCGCATCGTGCTCGAGCGGCTCTACGGCAAGACCGTGTGGGAAGCGCTGTTGCGCAATCCGCGGATCACGGGGCCCGAGGTCGCGCGCATCGCGCGCATGGGCGCGCTGCCGAAGCCGCAGATCGAGACGATCGTCAATAACGCGACGTGGCTGCAGATTCCCGAAGTGCGCCGCGCGCTGCTATCGAATCCGCGCCTCGCGCTCGATCAGATCTATCGCGTGCTGCGCCTGCTGCCGAAGCACGAGCTCAAGCTCGCCGCGATCCAGACCGCGTATCCGTTCCCGGTTCGCGATGCGGCGAAGCGAATGATTCGCGAGATGAACAGCTAGCGCGCGACGCCGACGCTGAGCAGCGCCGTCGTCGGCGCCTTGCCCGGGCCTTTACCGGCGACGCTTTCCATCGCGCTCTTCGCGGCGTCGGCGACCGCCGGCCAGCGCTCTTCGCCGACCATCTTGCGCAGGAGCACGATCGGCGCCATCCCACGCTCGAACGCCGCCCACGCCGCGGCGACGGATTCATACTCCTGCACGTGCGTGACGCGGTGGATCTCGACGTCGGCGAACGCGGTCGACATCTCGGCGCGGCACAGATCCTCGGTCGAGAGCGGCATCTCTTGCGCGCCCGGCTGCGGCGCGCGATCGCCCATCAACAGCTTGAGCGTGCTGCGTAGCGCGTTGAACATCGCCGCCATCACGGGATCATTTTCGATGCGCGTCCAGCTGCTGACGACCGCGCGTGCACCGGGCGCGAGCACGCGGCGCAGCTCGGCGAAGCCCTTCTTGCGATCGGGAAAGAACATCAGGCCGAACATCGAGAAGCCGGCGGCGAATATCGCGTCGGCGTAGGGCAGCGCTTGGCCATCGCCGAGCGCGGCGGTCACCGTCATGCCCGCGGCTTTCGTGCGCGCGTCGAGCTGCTCGATCATCGCCGGCGAAAAGTCGAGCGCGTCGACGACAAAGCCATCGCGCGCGGCGATCACACTCAACGTGCCCGGCCCACACGCGACATCGACAACGCGCGAGCCGGCGGGCGCGGCCGCAAGGCGCAGCGCATCGCGTGCAAAGTGCTCGAACAGCGGCATCGCATCATTGATGTACGCGGATGCGACGAGGTTCCACGGCATCGGCGTGCCGAGCGGCGACGGCTGTGTCATGGCGCGAGCCTATCGCAACGTGAAGCCCATGCCATCGAGCCAGGTCTTGAGAGCCGCCTGCACCTTCGGATTTGACGAGTGCTCGATGCCGAGCAGCATGCCGTACGCGGTGTTCTTGTCGCCCTTCTCGTAGCTCGCGAATGCCATCGCGAGCGAGACTTCGTCGCGCACGCCGTGAAGCCACGCGCGCGAGACGAGCTCGAACGCCTCGTCGCCCTTGCCGGCGCCGAGCGCGCAAAGGCCGCGGCCCATCCAGGCGCGCGCCGCCCAGTCGCGCGTTGCTTCATCGTTGTTCTTGATGACCTCGAGCGCCTTCTCCCAGAGCGCGGTTGCGCTCTGGCAATCGCCGGCGCGACGCTTGAGCTGACCGAGCTTGACCTGTGCGACCGCGCGGTCGGCGCCGCTTGCCGCTGCGATCGCATCTTCGAGTGCATCGGCTTTGAGCTTCGGATCGAAGCCGTCGTAGCCGAGATCCTTCAGCGCGGCGCGCACGAGCGGCAAATGACCAGGATGACCGACCTGCGCTTCCGGCAACTTCTTCGACGTCGGCGCAATGATGTTGAGTGCAGGCTGCGGCGCAGCGTCGGCGCTTGTGGCGACGCTCGCATCGCGCGGTGCGCGTTTGACCGTCGCAACTGCCGCATCGACAGGTGGAGGAGGCGGCGGCGCTTCAACGATCGACTCCGCACTCCCTGCGGGAGTGCTGCGCGCCGCCGCTGAGCCGCGGCTTGCGATCGCCTCGTCGCGCGCGTCGGGCAGTTCGCGCACGGCGGGCATCGCATCTTTCGTGATCGCGAGCTGCGGCCGCGGTCGCTCTTCGCGGCGCGACGTCACGACTGCGACGACGCCCGCGATGCCGCCGATCACGGCAAGCACGAGCAGTGCGACCGCCCAGCGCGGCTCACTCACAGGAACGGTAACGGCGCGCAACGCATCGACGAGCTCGCGCATCGACGCGAAGCGCTCGCTCGCCTCATACGAGAGCCCACGCATCACTGCCGTGCGGATCTGCTTTGGTACGTTTGCCCACCGCACGTCATCGAGCGGGCGGCCGCCGAGTGCCTCGCGCAGCGCGACGCAGAAGCTGTATTGATCCGCGCGCGCATCGACATCGGCACCGAATTGCTGCTCCGGCGCCATGTAGCCGGGCGTGCCCATCAGCGCGCCGGTGCGCGTGAGCGTGCGTGCCGTCGCGTCGTCGATGCGCGCGAGGCCGAAGTCGGCGACCCGCGCGCGGCCCGTGCGATCGACGAGCACGTTATCGGGCTTGAAGTCGCGATGCACGAGGCCGCCGCCGTGCACCGCCGCGAGTCCTTCGCCGACCTGAATGAACATGTCGATGACTTCGCGCCACGCGCGGTGCTGCTGATGCAGCCACGTGCCTAGCGTGACGCCTTCGACGAGCTCCATCGCGATGAACAAGCGCCCGCGGTCGCTGCCGACTTCGTAGACCTTGACGACGTTCGGATGTTCGAGCCGCGCCATCGCTTGGGCTTCGCGCAGCAGGCGATCGCGGTACGCCGGATGCTGCGCGTCGCTGCGCACGAGCTTGAGCGCAACGGGACGCCCGAGGTCGGCATCGACGCACGCGAGCACGACGCCCATGCCGCCCTCGCCGAGCCGCGCGCGCACGACGAAGTGACTGATCGCGGCGCCCGGCCCGGGCTCGCTCGGCGAATCGACCTGATCGCTCGCCGGCATCTCGAGCGTGCCGTCGGGCGTCGTCGGCGCACTGCCGAGCTCTCGCCTACGCCGCTCGTCGTCCATGTCGTGTCACTTGTGGGTTGCGAGCCACTGCTTGAACTCGGGGGTCGCCGCGAACTCCGCCATCGACGGCGCGTTCTTGAGCTTCTCCGGATCGAACTTCATGCCGAGCTTCTCGAGCTCGGTGATCGCAGCGACGACGTCGGGCCACTTCTTTCCCTTGAGAGAGACGTCGAGCTTCACCTCCCACGCGCGCTGTAGCGTCGGCTCTTGTTTGATCGCGGCTTCGACATGCTCGGCCGCCTTGTCGAGCTCGCCCTTGCGCATGTACGCGACCGCGCGGTTTGCCTCTTGGAACGGATCGCCGCCGACGGCTTTGTCGATCAGATCGATCCATTTGAG
>Ga0070698_100004976_pt1 | contig 14561 bp, 24 predicted proteins | sample KBSK1502metaG_FD_65477 | JGI IMG/M metagenome (GOLD analysis project Ga0070698, IMG submission 65477) | Corn, switchgrass and miscanthus rhizosphere microbial communities from Kellogg Biological Station, Michigan, USA - KBS K1-50-2 metaG | ecosystem: Host-associated > Plants > Roots >...
GAACCAGTGATGCGCGCTGTAGCCTTCCCGCGCCTTGGCCCCTTTGTTGCCTCGAGTGCTGGTACCGCCGTGGCCGCTCCCCGGCCCGCGCCCACGGCGCTTGCGGTTCTTGGTCGCTCCCTTGGCCGGCTTCAAATTTCCGATATGCATGTGTGTCCCTAGTCGATCTCGTCGACTTCGAGGAGATGGCGCACTTTGTAGATCATCCCCCGCACTTGGGGGGTGTCATCGTGTAACACCGGCACGTTGAGACGCCGGATACCCAGGGCGCGAATGGTTCGCTTTTGCCGGAAGTCCCGATCGATGGCGCTCCGGCGCTGGGTCACCTTGAGTTTCTTAGCCATTTCCGTTCACTCCCACCGGGGGCAGGGGCTCGGTCGCTTCCGTCATCGCCTTGGCCTTCGGACGGAAGAAATTCGTCACCGGAACCCCGCGCTCCGCCGCCACCTCTTCCGCCCGGCGAAGGCTCAAGAGCGCCTGAAACGTGGCCTTGACCGCGTTGTGGGGATTCGAGGATCCCAGGCACTTCGAGAGCACGTCCTGCACGCCCGCCGCCTCGAGCACGGCCCGCACCGCACCACCCGCGATCACGCCGGTTCCGGGCGATGCAGGTTTGAGCAGCACGCGCCCCGCGCCAAAGCGTCCCACCACTTCGTGCGGCAACGTGCCATTCACGAGCTTGATGGTCACCATCGATCGACGCGCGCTCTCGGTGGCCTTCCGGATCGCATCGGCAACTTCGTTGGCTTTGCCCAACCCGATGCCGACCCGGCCGTTCTTGTCGCCCATGGTGACGATAGCGTTGAAACTGAATCGGCGCCCACCCTTCACCACCTTCGCACAGCGGTTCACCGCGACTACGTTCTCGACGAACTCGCTTTCCTGGTTCTGCAAGCGTCGCACCGATGTCCTCCTAGAACTTGAGACCGGCCTTGCGCGCGCCGTCGGCCAGGGCCTTGACCCGACCGTGATATAGATAACCGCCGCGATCGAACGCAACCGCCTCGATGCCGGCGGCCATGGCCTTCTCGGCCGCGATTTGGCCGACGAGCGCTCCGACCGCCGTCTTGCCCTTGGTGTCACCCAGTCGCTGCCGCACATCCTCGTGGAGGCTGGACACCGTCAAGATGCAACGGTTGTTGCTGTCGTCAAAAAGCTGAACGTAAATGTGCTTGAGGCTCCGGAACACGCAGAGCCGGGGCCGCTCGGGCGTCCCCACTACCTTGCGCCGCACCCGGCGGTGGCGGCGAAGACGCGCTTCCAAACTGGTTTTTGCCTTCGAACTCATCGCATTGTCCTCGTGACTTAAGCGCCCGCGCTCTTCCCGGCCTTGCGCCTAACGTGTTCGTTCAGATATCGCACGCCCTTGCCCTTGTAGGGCTCCGGCGGCCGGAACCGGCGGATCTCCGCCGACACCTGGCCCAAGAGTTCCTTGTCCGCCCCCGTCAGCACGATGCGGTTTTGATCCACCGCGGCATGAATGCCCTGGGGAATCGGATACTCGATCGGATGCGAATGCCCGAGATTCAAAACGATCTTCTGCCCTTGCACCGCCGCCCTGTATCCCGTGCCATGAATCTCCAGGGACTTGGTGAATCCCTGGGAAACGCCCTCCACCATGTTCTGGATGAGGGCGCGGGTGAGTCCGTGGAGGGCACTCGCCATTTTCCCGGACTGTGTTTGCTCGATGTGCGCCACACCGTCTTCGAGCTTCACCACCAGACCCTCGCGGATCTCGCGGGAGAGCTCGCCTTTGGGTCCCTTCACCGCCACCGTGCGTCCGGACACCTTGAGCTCCACGCCCTTCGGAATGGAGATGGGTTTTCTGCCGACTCGAGACATCGTTACCTCACCAGATCTCGGCCATTAGCTCGCCGCCCAGGCCACGTCGGGATGCTTCCTGCCCGGTCAAGATGCCGTCCGGAGTGGAGAGGATTGCCGTTCCCAATCCACCCAGCACCCGCGGTATTTCGTCCTGTTTCACATAGACGCGCCGGCCGGGCTTCGAGATCCGCCGCAAGCTGCGGATCATCGGCTGCTCGGACGCGTTGTAACGCAAGTAGATGCGCAGCGTGTCGTGCTTGGCGTCGGGCAGAACCTTGAAGTTCTCGATGAACTTCTCGCCCTTCAGCACCGCGGCAATGGCGAGCTTCACGCGCGAAGATGGAACATCCACCCGCCGATGATGCGCCATGAGCGCATTCCTGATCGAAGTGAGCATGTCCGCAATGGGATCGGTCGCCGGCATTCCAAATCGCTCCTTGTTGGTGACGCCTACCAGCTCGCCTTGGTCACGCCGGGGATTTTCCCCTCCAGGGCGAGCTCACGGAAGCAAATGCGGCAGAGGCCGAACTTGCGCAGGAAGGCCCGGGCCCTCCCGCAACGGCGGCAGCGGTTGTAGGCGCGAACCCCGAACTTCGGCACTCGCTTCCACTTTTCGATCTTCGACTTCTTGGCCACGCGTGCGTCTCCTACCGTCCCGGCTGGCGGAACGGGAACTTCATTCGCTTCAAAAGCTCCAGACCCTCTTCATCGGTGTCGGCCGTGGTCACGAACGTGATGTCGAGCCCCCGCACCTTCTCGATCTTGTCGTAGTCGATCTCGGGAAAGATGATCTGCTCCTGGATACCGACGCTGTAATTGCCGCGCCCGTCGAACGACTTCATCGAGAACCCGCGGAAGTCGCGGATCCGCGGCACGGCCACGCTCACGAAGCGATCGTAAAACTCGTACATCCGTCGCCCGCGCAACGTCACCGCCGCCCCGATCGGCATCCCTTCCCGCAGCTTGAAATTGGCGATGGCCTTCTTGGCCCGCCGGACCGAGGCGTGCTGGCCGGTGATGCGGGACAGTTCCGCCACCGCGCCGTCCACGATCTTCACGTTCTGCGTCGCCTCGCCGACCCGCATGTTGACCACGATCTTGGTGAGTCGCGGGGCCTGCATCCCGTTGCGATACCCGAAATGCTTGATGAGATCGGGCAGCACCCGGCTCTCGAAATCCAGCTTGAGCCTCGGCTCGGGCAAGGGACCGCGCGGCTCGCGGGGCTTGGCTTCGGGGGTGGCCTTTTTGGCCTCGGCGCCCTTCTTGCCCTCGCCCTTCTCACCGCCGCCGCCCTTCTTACCTTGGGGCTTGGCTTTCTTTTCTGCTTTCTCCGCCTTGTCCTCAGCGCTCATCTCAATCGACCTTCTTCACGTTGGAGGCGTGGATGGATGCTTCCTTTTCCACGATCCCTCCCTGCTTGTTCCCGCGCGGCTTCGTGTGACGCTTGACCAGATTCACGCCCTCCACCACCACCCGATTGGTCCCGGGGAACACCCGGAGCACCCGACCGGTTTTCCCGCGGTGATCGCCGGAGATCACCGTGACCTGGTCATTCTTCCGCACGTGGATGACCGGCTTCTTCACCTTCCGTACGTTGTTCTGCTTCTTATTCATGACTTCAAAGCACCTCAGGGGCGAGGGACACGATGCGCATGAAGTTCTTTTCTCGCAGCTCCCGAGCCACCGGCCCGAAAATGCGCGTGCCCCGTGGTTCCCCGGTCGGTTCGACCAGCACCGCGGCGTTGTCGTCGAACCGGATGTACGATCCGTCCTTGCGGCGGAATTCCTTGCGCGTGCGCACGATCACGGCCCGCGCTACGTCGCCCTTCTTCACCGCGCCGCCCGGGATCGCGTCCTGCACCGCCACCACCACCACGTCGCCCAGGTGGGCATACCGTCTGCGGGTTCCCCCCAGCACGTGGATGCAGCGAGCGGTGCGCGCTCCCGAGTTGTCCGCAATCACGAGCATGGTCTGCATCTGGATCATCGCTCTGGCCCCCTACTTCGCTTTCTCCACGATCTCGACCAGGCGCCACCGCTTCGACTTGCTCAAGGGGCGCGTCTCCATGAAGCGGACCAGATCGCCGATGTGGCATTCGTTCTGCTCGTCGTGAATGGCCACCTTTTTCCGCCGACGTATGTACCGCTTGTACTGGGGATGCTTGACCAGACGGTCGATCACCACGACCGCCGTCTTGTCCATCTTGTCGCTCACGACCCGGCCCACGCGGGTCTTTCGCCGGTTGCGTTCCACCATCTACTCCTTGTCCTTCTTCTTGCCCCTCGACCACGGCACCCGCCGTTTGGGCTTCTCGGAGCTCTTGGCTCCGGCCGCGCTCGCGGTCTTCGCTTCCGCTTCTTCCTTCTTCTTAGGAGCCGCCTTGGTGGCCGGCTTGGCTGCTGTCTTGGTTGCTGTTTTTGCTGCCGGCTTGGCCGCCGCCTTGCTTGGCGCTTTCTTGGCCATTTTCTTGGCCGGCTTCGGTTTGGCCTCGGTCGTTTCGCCGCCGAGGGGCACATCCTCGCCCGTGGCCAGGAAACGAATACCCTTCTGGTGCTCCGCGAGCGCGGTCGTGTATCGCGCGACGTCGCGCTTCAGAAAACGGATGCGCAATGGGTTGTCGAGCTGCCGCATCGCGTTCCGAAACCGCAGGGTGAAGATTTCCTTCTTCATCTCCCGGATCTTGTCTTCCACTTCCGGGATGGTCAGCTCTTGAATGTTCGTTTTTTCCTTGGCCACGTCTTACTCTCCAAATTGCTCTTCGCGGGCCACGAAGCGGGTTTTGATGGGAAGCTTGGCCGCACCCAAACGCATCGCTTCATCCGCGAGTTGCCGCGTCACCCCTTCCAGCTCGAACAGGATCCGGCCCGGCTGCACCACCGCCACCCATCCCTCCGGGTTCCCTTTGCCTTTGCCCATGCGCGTTTCCGCCGGCTTCTTGGTGACGGGCTTGTCGGGAAAGATGCGGATCCACATCTTGCCGCCGCGCTTGATATGACGCGTGATCGCCACGCGGGCCGCCTCGATCTGCCGGTTGGTGATCCAGGCCGGCTCGAGCGCTTGCAGCCCGTACTCGCCGAAGGCGATTTTGCCGCCCCGGTAGGCCAGACCGTTCATGCGTCCCCGCATCTGCTTCCGGTGTTTGACTCGTTTCGGTAACAGCATCACGTTCTCCCGCCGCCCCGGCCCCGCCGGCGCGCGGTTTGAAAGTCCCTTAGCCCAGCGTGGGCGCGGCGTCCATGCGCTCGCCGCCGTCCGGTCCCAGGACCTCCCCGTGGAAGATCCACACTTTCACCCCACACGCACCGTAGGTCGTCCGGGCGGTGGCTCGCGCAAAATCGATGTCGGCCCGGAGCGTATGGAGCGGCACCCGCCCCTCGCGATACGACTCGTGTCGGGCCATTTCCGAGCCGCCTAAACGGCCCGAGCACTCCACACGCACCCCACCCGCGCCGTTACGCATGGCCGCTTGAATGGCTTTTTTCATCGCGCGCCGGAAGGACACGCGTCCCTCGAGCTGCCGAGCGATGTGTTGCGCCACCAAGGATGCGTCAGTGTCCGGCTTTTTGATCTCGTCGATGTTGATGTACACGTCCTTGCCGGTCAGGTGCTTGAGCTCGTCGCGGAGCTGATCTACCTGTGTTCCCCGGCGTCCGATCACGAGTCCCGGCTTGGCGGTGGCGATGTTGATGGTCACCTTGTTGACCGCCCGCTGAATCACGACCTTGGAGAGCGACGCTCCGGAGAGACGATTCTCCAGATAGCGCCGGATCTTGATGTCCTCCTCGAGCAGGTTCGCGAAGTTCTTCCCCGCGAACCACCGGGAGTCCCAGGTCTTGATGATCCCCAGCCGGAAACCGATCGGATGTGTTTTCTGACCCACTATTGCCTCCGGGCGTCAGCCGCCCCGCTTGGTCGCTTTTCTCATGCGCTTGGCCGGTGCCTTCGTTCTTGGCCTGGGCGCGGTATCCGACTTGGCCGGCTTGGCCGACACGCCGGCTTTGCTCGTCTTGCCGTGCGCGCCCGCTCCTGCCGCCGCTTTTGCCTGCGCGGCCGGACGCGCCCGTCCCGCCTTCTTCTTGTGTTCCTTGGCACCCAGGATGATGGTGATGTGGCACGAACGCTTGAGGATCGGAGTGGCCCGCCCCTGTGCACGAGGGAGCCAGCGCTTCATGATCGGACCGGGGCCGACCAGCGCTTCCTTGATGTAGAGATCCTCGACGTCGAGCTTCGAATCCTCCTGGATGGCGTTGGCCACCGCGGATCGCACCGTCTTCTCGATTTGTTTGGCCACGTGCTTTTTCGAGAATCCCAACGTGACGAGCGCGCTCTCCACGTTGGCGCCTCGCACCAGATCCAGAATCTGGTTGACCTTGCGTGGCGTCACCCGCACGTATCGTGCTTTGGCCAGAGCTTGCATACCGTTACTCCTAGGACTTGGCCTGCGGCGGCGGTCCGGACGAGGAGATCTTGGTCGCCTTGTCCGTGCCCGCGTGGGCCCGGAAGAGCCGCGTCGGGGCGAACTCACCCAGCTTGTGTCCCACCATGTTCTCGGTGATGTAGACCGGGATGAACTTGTTGCCGTTGTGCACGGCGACCGTGTGTCCCACGAATTCGGGGATGATGGTCGAGCGGCGCGCCCACGTGCGCACGACCCGCTTCTCGTTCTTCTTGGTCATGACCTCGATCTTGCCCATGAGCTTTTGATCGACGAACGGTCCCTTTTTGATCGAACGTGCCATCCTCGCCTCTACTTCCCTTTGCGTCGGCGGACGATCAACTTGTCCGAGTTCTTCCGCTTCCGCGTCTTCAGTCCCTTCGTCTTCTTGCCCCAGGGCGTGGTGGGATGCCGTCCGCCCGAGGACTTGCCTTCACCGCCGCCCATCGGGTGATCGACCGGGTTCATGGCCACGCCACGGCTCGAGGGCCGATGGCCGAGCCAGCGATTGCGCCCCGCTTTGCCGATCACAATGTTTTCGTGCTCGATGTTCCCCATCTGCCCGATCGTGCAGTAGCACTCCGAGTTGAAGATGCGCACCTCGCCGGACGGCATCTTGACCTGGGCTTTGGGGCCTTCTTTGGCCACCAGCACTGCCACCGATCCCGCACCCCGCGCCACCTGGCCGCCCTTTCCCGGAATCATTTCCAGGTTGTGCACCTCCGTGCCCAGCGGAACGTTCTTGAGGGGGAGGGAGTTTCCGACCTGGATTTCCACGTTGGGTCCCGCCTCCACGGTCATGTTCACTTCCAGACCGTTGGGAGCGAGGATGTAACGCTTCTCGCCGTCCTTGTAGACGAGGAGAGCAATGCGCGCGCTGCGATTGGGGTCGTACTCGATCGCCGACACGCGCGCCGGAATCCCCCGCTTGTCCCGCCGGAAATCGATGATGCGATAGCGGCGCTTGTGCCCGCCGCCGCGCAGCCACATGGACACGTGGCCGTAGTTGTCGCGGCCGCCCGTTTCCTTGAGGGGACGCAACAGGGATTTTTCCGGTTCCTTTTTCGTGATCTCCTTGAAATCGGAGACCGTCTTGTAACGAAGGCCGGGAGTGTTCGGCCGGAATGTCTTGAGACCCATGGTCCCTTAAACCTCCTCGAAGAGATCGATGTTGTCGCCGGTCCGGAGAGTCACGATGGCCTTCTTCCAGGATGAGCGATTCCCCACGTAACGTCCCAGGCGCTTGCGCTTCCCGATGACGTTCTGGGTTTGCACCGACTCCACATGCACGCTGAAAACGGTTTCGATGGCCTGCTTGATCTCGAGCTTGTTGGCATCCGCATGCACCTGGAACAGAAAGCGGTTGCCGGCTTCCCGCATCCGCGTTCCTTTTTCCGTCACCAGAGCCCGGATGATCACGTCGTGAGGGTTCTTCATGCGCCGAACGCCTCCTCTAGTCCCTTGAGGGCGCCGCGAGTGACGATCAGAACCTGAGCGTTCATGAGGTCGTACACGTTGAGCGCGCGTCCCGAAAGCACTTCCACGCCGGCCAGGTTGCGGCAGCTTTTCACCACGATTTCGTTCGCCTGATCGGTGATGAAACACACCTTCTTACCGGAGAGTCCGGCCGACTTCATGAAACCGGACACGGTGCGCGTGCGCGGCGTCTCGATCGCAAAATCGTCGACCACGGTCACGTTTCCCTCGCGAGCGCGAAGGCTCATCGCCGACGTCAAAGCGAGCCGGCGTACCTTGCGGGGCAAGGTCTGCGAGTAATCGCGAGGCCGCGGCCCGAATGTGGTGGCTCCACCTACCCAGATCGGCGAACGACTCGTGCCGTGACGCGCGCGACCCGTCCCTTTTTGCTTCCAGGGTTTGGTGTTTCCGCCCGACACCAGCGAGCGAGTCTTGGTCGCCGCCGTGCCCTGACGTTGGTTGGCTTGGTACACCTTCACCGATTGCCAGAGCACATGTTCGTTGGGCTCCACGTCGAACACCGCCGCGGGGAGATCGACCTCGCCGAGCAGGCTGCCTTGCCAGTCGTAGTGTTTTGCCTTCATCCCCGACTCCTACTTCTTCTTGGGCTTCGCCGGTTCGGCGGCCTTGGGCTTCTGTACCTTGGGTTGACCCGCCTTCGCTTCGCGAATGAGTACGGTGCTGTTACGAGCGCCCGGTACCGCGCCGCGGATCCAGAGGAGTTTCTGCTCGGGATCCGATCCCACGACGACGAGGTTCCGGGTCGTGATCCGATAATTGCCCATCTGGCCCGGCAAACGCTTTCCCTTGATCACGCGCGAGGGCCACGCGCTCGCTCCGACCGAGCCCGGAATGCGGCCGGTTTTAGAGCCGTGGGTGGCCGGTCCCCCCGAGAATCCTTCGCGCTTCACCACCCCTTGAAATCCCTTCCCCTTCGACGTGCCTACGACGTCGACCACGGTTCCCGGGGCAAAAATGTCGGAGTGGATCTCCGCGCCGACTTCGAGCTCCGAGGGCCCGCGGAACTCCATGAGCGTCCGCGTCGGCTTCACGCCCGCCTTGGCGAAGTGGCCTTTTTCCGGCTTCTTGACGTGCTTGTCCCTCTTGGGATCGAAGCCGACCTGGATGGCCTCGTAACCGTCGGTATCCTTGGTCTTCTTCTGCACGACCCAGCCACCGGCCATGATCACCGTCACCGGCACGACGCGCCCCTGCTCGTCGAAGGTCTGCGTCATCCCGATTTTCTTCCCCAGAATCGCTTTCATCGGCCGCTTCCTCAGAGATCCGCTAAAGCTTGATGTCGATGTCCACACCCGCCGGCAGATCGAGCTTCATCAGCGCGTCGATCGTCTGCGGATTGGACTGGGTAATGTCGATGAGCCGCTTGTGCACGCGGGTCTCGAACTGCTCGCGCGACTTCTTGTCCACGTGCGGCGAGCGCAGCACGGTGACGATGTGTCGGCGGGTCGGCAACGGCACCGGCCCCGAGGTGAGCGCTCCCGTACGCCGCGCCGTGCGCACGATCTCGCCCGCCGATTGATCGAGGACCGCATGGTCATAAGACCGTAGGCGGATCCGTATGCGTTGACTGGCCACCATTGGTCTCCTCTACTTCGCGATTTTGGTGACGACGCCGGCACCGACGGTGCGGCCGCCTTCGCGGATCGCGAACCGAAGCCCTTCATCCATGGCGATCGGGGTGATCAGCTCCACCGTGATCTTCACGTTGTCCCCCGGCATCACCATCTCCCGTCCTTCCGGTAGCTCCGCCACCCCCGTCACGTCCGTCGTCCGGAAGTAAAACTGCGGCCGATACCCCTGGAAGAACGGCTTGTGACGCCCCCCCTCTTCCTTGGTCAGCACGTACACCTCGCCCTCGAACTTCGTGTGCGGCGTGATCGTCTTCGGCGCCGCCAGCACCATCCCCCGCTCCAGCCGATCCTTGTCGATCCCCCGCAGCAACAACCCAATGTTGTCCCCCGCCTGCGCGTCGTCCAGGATCTTCCGGAACATCTCCACCCCCGTCACCACCGTCTCCATCGTGTCCTTGATCCCCACCACCTCGATCTTTTCCCCTACCTTCACCTTCCCCCGCTCCACCCGTCCCGTTCCCACCGTCCCCCGCCCGGTAATGGAGAACACGTCCTCCACCGGCATCAGGAACGGCTTGTCCACCTGACGCTCCGGCGTCGGTATGTGGCTGTCGATCGCGTCCATGAGATCCATGATCCCCTTCGACCACTGCGGATCTTCAGGGTTCTCCAGCGCCTTGAGGGCACTCCCACGGATCACCGGCGTCTTGTCTCCTGGAAATTCGTACTTCGACAACAGCTCCCGCACCTCGAGCTCCACCAGGTCCAAGAGCTCCGGGTCATCCACCATGTCCACCTTGTTCAAAAACACCACGATGTACGGTACGTTCACCTGGCGCGCCAACAGCACGTGCTCCCGCGTCTGCGGCATCGGACCATCCGCCGCCGACACCACCAATATCGCCCCGTCCATCTGCGCCGCGCCCGTGATCATGTTCTTGATGTAGTCCGCGTGACCCGGACAGTCCACGTGCGCGTAATGGCGCTTCTCCGTCTGGTACTCCACGTGCGCCGTCGCTATCGTGATCCCCCGCGCCTTCTCTTCCGGCGCCTTGTCGATTTGATCGAACGGCACGAACTCCGCCAAACCCTTCTTCGACAACACTTCCGTGATCGCCGCCGTCAACGTCGTCTTCCCATGGTCCACGTGACCAATCGTCCCCACGTTCACGTGCGGCTTCGTCCGCTCAAACTTCTGCTTCGACATCCTGTCCTCCGAGGAAGGGCCAAGAGCCCCGGGATAGCGGGATCGTTCGTGGAGCCCACGAGCGGAATCGAACCGCTGACCTTTTGCTTACCATGCAAATGCTCTACCGACTGAGCTACGTGGGCGCGCCCGGCGCAGAACATCCCTTCGGCCACACCACGGCAAAGGGTTCAAACATGAAGGGAGTAAGACGCGGGAGCGAGACAGCTTAGGCATCGCTACCGGCGGTGTCAAGCAGGGACTCCGGGGAACCCCTCAACCTATGTACCCAAGCCCATTCCGAGCTCATTTCCGCCGGCAAACTGGAGCGGGAAACGGGATTCGAACCCGCGACCCTCAGCTTGGAAGGCTGATGCTCTAGCCAACTGAGCTATTCCCGCTCGTGTCCTCTACATCTGTTGGTGGAGGGGGGAGGATTCGAACCTCCGAAGGCGATAGCCGACAGATTTACAGTCTGTTCCCTTTGGCCGCTTGGGTACCCCTCCAAGCTTTCTGAAATTTCGGCCCCCGGCCGCCTGGGCGGCTTCATGAATGATGGAGCTGGCGAAGGGAATCGAACCCCCAACCCCCTCATTACAAGTGAGGAGCTCTACCGTTGAGCTACGCCAGCCCGGACGCGACAAGACAAGTCGTTTCGCTATAAAGGGTTACAACGTGAAACGGCGCGACAGGCTCCGCGATGGTCAGCGCGAAGTGAGCCGGCGGTCGGCAAGCTCGCTCCCGGTCAGGGACGAAGGAAGATAGGCGAGCCGGAAAACGGTGTCAACGCGCGGAGGGTCAGCTTCGCTTAACACGGGGGCCGTCCGGACGGTCCTCGATCACCCATCCCTCGGCCAGAACCTCGGCCCGGAGAGCATCCGCTTTGCCCCAGTCTTTGGCTCGTCGGGCGTCTTCCCGGGCTTGGACCTTGGCCAGCACAGCTGATGGAGCCTCGGGCTCCTCCTCCAGGGGCAACCAAAAGAGCCCCAGCACCGTTCCCAACTCGAGAAGCGTATCCGCCCCTCGGTGAAGCGCCGGCCCCGCCTCACCCGTTTTTTCCAGAGCGACGTTGAGTGCCTTGGCCAGATCGAAGAGCGCCGCCACCGCGCGCGAGCTGTTGAAGTCGTCGGCCATGCCTTCTTCGAATTGGGCCCTCGCGCGTTCGATGGCGACCGTTACCTCTGCGTCGTTGGAAGCGTCTTTGGTTGCGGGCCGTCGCCGAATCTCCAAGATAGGCGTCTTGAGTCGCGCGAGCGCCGTTTCGGATTCATGAAGCCGCTCCTCGCTGTACTCGATCGGCGAGCGGTAATGCGTGGAGAGCAAGTAGAGGCGCACCGCTTCGGGATGAAACGCGCCCACGACTTCGTGAATGGGGCGGAACTTCTTGGTCGATTTCGACATCTTGTCGCCGCCCAACGTGACCCAGCCGTTGTGTACCCAGAAATCGACGAAGCGTTTTCCCGTCGCCCCCTCGCTCTGCGCGATCTCGTTTTCGTGGTGGGGAAAGATCAGATCTTCCCCGCCACCGTGCAGATCCAGGGTGGGGCCGCAATATTTCATGCTCATCGCCGAGCACTCGATGTGCCATCCCGGCCGTCCAGGCCCCCACGGGCTGGGCCAAGAAGGCTCGCCGGGCTTGGCCGACTTCCAGAGCGCGAAGTCGAGCGGGTCCTCTTTGCTCTCTCCCACCTCCACCCGAGAGCCGGATTGCAGATCGTCGATGCGTTTCTTGGAGAGCTTTCCGTATTCGGGAAACGTCCGCACACGGTAATACACGTCACCGTTCGGCGCGGGATACGCCTTGCCCTTGCCGATGAGATCTTCGATCAGCGCGACAATCTCCGGGATGTGCTCGGTCGCCCGCGGATAATGCGTGGCGGGTTTGATGTTGAGCGCGCGCGCATATTCCAGGAACAGCTCTTCGTTCCGGCGCGCCACGTCCTGATACGTGGTGCCTTGCTCCGCCGCCTTGGCGATGATCTTGTCGTCCACGTCGGTGAAGTTGTAGACGAACGTAACCTCGTAGCCGCGATGCTCGAGGTAGCGCCGGATCACGTCTCCCACGATCGAGGACCGGAGATGTCCCACGTGCGGAACGTCCTGCACGGTCATGCCGCAGACGTACATGCGCACTTTTCCGGGGTCGACGGGCGCGAAGGGGAGCTTCTTGGCTTCCAGGGTGTCGTAGATACGAATGTCCACGGTGTAATCCGTCGTTGGAAGTCGATGATTCAGGTGGTGAAAGAGAGTAGCAGGGGCGGTCTCATCGTGGCGAGCGAACCGCACGATCGAGGGATCCCGCCCCGCGCCTCGCACGACATGCTCCCTCAGCGGGTTGCAACTTGCACGACCGAAACCCCCGTTTTGGCAGGATGCGAGACGATCCCGGCAGATTTTTCGGAGCTTCCCTGCCGTAAGACGCGCCCGGAGAAGCAATTCCGAGTTTCTTTTCGGGGCGGCTCGGATCCTTGCGAGGGGCACGGTTCCTGCTTGCTTACACCCAATAGAGGAAAAACCGTGGCGAGAAGCAAGGGATTCACCCTCATCGAGCTCACGATCGTGGTGGCGGTTGCCGGCATTTTGGCCGCGATCGCCCTCCCGAACTATTTCACGTTGCGGGAAAACTCATACAAGGTCTCGTGCATCTCGAACCAGCGCTACGTCGTCGAGGCGGCCTCGCTCTACGTCATCGAGACGGGGATGGCCAACGGGAGCATCAACGTGACCGATCTCCAAGGCGGCGAGTACATCAATCCGCCCCCCGCCGAATGCCCCCTTCCCAGCGCACCGGACTACGACGACTACACGATCGACATCGTGAATGAGCGAGTGGACAAGATCACTTGCGACGAATCCCCCCTGGGCCATTCCTGGACGGGCTTCAAGAAATAGCTTTTGCCCGGGGGCCCCGCCCTCCTTGGTATGATCTTGGCGTGATCTCGCCGCCTCGATTGAAGGTCGATGTCGTGCCCGAAGATCCCCGCGCATTGCTCGAGAGCTTGCGCGAAGGCCTGACCCGTTCCCCACGCGAGATTTCTCCCCGCTTTTTTTACGATGACGTGGGATCGCGACTCTTCGAAGAGATTACCCGCCTCCCCGAGTACTATCCGACCCGCACCGAAGAAATCATTCTTCGTGCATGCGCCGAGGATGTGGTCGCGCGAAGCCGCCCGGAAACTCTGATTGAGCTTGGCCCCGGCGCGGCGGTGAAGACGCGCTTGTTGCTGGATGCGATGCAGAAGGCGGGAAGCCTTCGTGGCTATGTGCCGTTCGACGTGAGCGAAAGCATGGTGCGCCGCGTGGCGAACGAGCTCCTCGGCGAATATGTTGATCTGGAAGTGCACGGTGTGGTGGCGGACTTCGCGGAGCATCTCGATCGCCTGCCGCGCCGAAGCCGGCAGCTCTGTATTTTCCTGGGCGGGACGATCGGCAACTTTCGCCCCGCCGAGGCGGCCCACTTCCTCCGACGCCTCGCCCGGCGTCTGTCGCCCGGAGATCATTTCCTGCTCGGCACCGATCTCGTGAAACCGGTCGCCCGACTCGAAGCCGCCTACAATGACGCGGCCGGCGTCACCGCCCAATTCAATCGCAACGTGCTGCGTGTCGTGAACCGGCTCACCGGAGGCAACTTCGATCCCGAGCGGTTCGAGCATCGCGCGGTGTACAACGTGAAGGCGGCCTGGATCGAGATGTGGCTTCGAAGCACCGAACGCCAATCCGTCACGCTCCCCGGGATCGATCTCGAGTTCACGATCGATCGGGGCGAGGAGATCCTGACCGAAGTGAGCGCGAAGTACGATCGCCCGCGTGTCGACGCGCTCGTCGCCGCCGCCGGGCTCGAACAGGTCGCGTTCTACACCGACCCCGAGAACCTCTTCGCGCTCTCGCTCTCGCGCAAGCTTTGATTCAGCGGCTCCGTGCTGCATCTTACTGGCGCCATCTATGAAGACGGGCGGTCAAGGTCTTTGTTCTGATTTAACCGCTCCTTTCTTTGGCTAGACACCCAAGGACGCTTACCAGCCATCTATTCGGGGTCACGATGCCCCA
>Ga0070698_100004978_pt1 | contig 14554 bp, 23 predicted proteins | sample KBSK1502metaG_FD_65477 | JGI IMG/M metagenome (GOLD analysis project Ga0070698, IMG submission 65477) | Corn, switchgrass and miscanthus rhizosphere microbial communities from Kellogg Biological Station, Michigan, USA - KBS K1-50-2 metaG | ecosystem: Host-associated > Plants > Roots >...
TAGCACTTTGTCCCAGCGAGGAGCATGATGCTGCGATTTAAGCCAGAAGTTCGGATCGGGTACTTCGATGAGCGCGCCGGCACGGTGCTGCACTACGCAAGCGTGTGGAGCTTGCGAACGGGGATCGACGTCGAAGTCAACTCCGCGAACGATTCGACACACGGCGCCGTGTCGTTGCATCCATCGGATCTCGCCTGGGATCTCGATACCGCCGGCGACAAACCCGACGACCTGGTGAAGCTCGCGAAGTTTCTCGCCGGCCATCTGCCGCCCGGGTACGAGATCATCAACGAGCAAGATCACGTGCACGTCGAATTCGACATGCATCGCAAGCTGTAGCGCGCGCCGTCAGTCGTGTGACGCGCGGAATAGTTCGGTGATGAGAATCCCGAGGAAGCGCCCGACGAACCAGACAAGCCCAGCGATCGCGAGCGCGGCGAGCGCCATGACGACGAGCCAGGGCATCGCCGGCGTCTACTTTTCGCGCGTCAGGCGGCTGCGGCGCCGGTAATCGTCCCACAGCACATCGGACTTTACTTCGAGCGCATTGAATCGCTCGACGAGGCGCGAGTACGCGCCGACGACGGCGATCACCGTCGTGGCGATTTGCAGCAGATCGCCGATCGAAACGCTGTAGTTGACCATGCCGCTGACTGAGCCCGCCGCTTGGCCGGTCTGCTCGAGGATCGTCGCTACAATGCCCGCCAACATCACGCCTCCATCTGGTCCAGCAGTAAGGACGCCACGAGCTCCGCTTCGTCGGCGCCGACGCCGCGCTGCTCGAGCTCGTCGACGAACGCCGCGACCGGCCGGCCGGATTTGGTCACACCTTTCTCGAGCTCCTCGAGCGACACGTTCTGATCGGCGAGCTCGCGCAGGACGCGCGTCCGCACTTCGCGCGCCTCGGTGAGCGTGCCGACTTCCTGGGCGAGCACGGCGACGATCACGTCGATCGCGTCACGCGACAAGCCGGCGCCGATCGCCGCGGCGCGGTAGTCGTCGAGCGTGAGGGCGCCGGCGCGCACACCGCGATCGACCTGGGCAAGTGTGAGCCCGCGCTCGCCGGCTTCGGCCTCCGCCGTGTCGCGCTGTTGTCGCGCCGCTTGCGTCTCGGCGATTTCGGTCAACAGCAGCTCGAGCTCGATCGCGAGATCGTCGCCGCTGTAGCCGAGCGCCTCGAGCCGCGCTTGATACGTGGCCGGCGAAATGATGCCGAGACGCGCGGCGCGCTGCAGTGTTGACAGGGACAGACCCCGGGCTCCCGGCGCGGGCGCCTCCTGTGCACGCCGGCGCCGCGCGTCGTCGGCCTCGGTCACGGCGAGCCGCAGGTCAGCGAGGAGCACTGCTTGCGCGTCGGCCGTGAAATTCTGCTCGACGAGGAACCGCTGGAAATCATCCTCGGTGCGCGTGCCCAGGATGACCGCGCGACGGATCTGCTCGAGGCTTAGGCCGCGGGGCTCGAGCCGCTTGCGCGCGGCTTCGCGCTCCGCGTCGGCCTGCCGATCGTCGGCGATTTGAATCTCGAGCAGCGTGCGCATCGCCGCGCGATCGGCGTCCTCGAAGCCGAGCTGCTGCAGCAGCGCGTCGTATTCGGCCATCGATCGCGCGCCGCGGCGCACCAGGCGCTCGAAACGCGAGAGGTCGATCCGTTGCTTGCTGGCGCGCTGCTCGGCCTCGCGCCGGCGCGCGATCGCGACATCCTGATCGTCTTTTTTCGCGCGGACGACGGCCGCGAGCAGCGCCGCGTCGGCGGGCGCGAAATGCAACATGTCGAGCCGCGCCTGGAATTCCTCCGGTGTGAGCAGGCCGGCCATCACGGCGCGCTCGAGCGTGCCGACGTCGAGATCGCGCGTCGGGTTGCGCTTGCGGGCTTCCTCGGCCGCCGCTTGCTGCGCGAGATAGCGCTGGCGATCGTCTTCGACGAGCGACAACAGGATTGCCACGGTATCGGGGTCGTAGTCGACGGCGAGCACTTCCTGGACCCGCTCGAAGGGAATCAAGCCGCGCACGGCCGCGCGCTCGAGGTCACCAATCGGGCCGCGGCGCCGGCGCGCGCGATCGGCGTCGACTTCCGCTCGACGCGCGGCGGCGGCGGCGGCGCGCGCCTGTTTCTCGGCGGCGCGCTCGGCGGCCTGCTCGGCGCGGAGCTCCTGAACATTGCGATCCTTGGCAATTTCGATGCGGAGCAGGAGGTCGAGCACGTCGACGGCTTCTGGAGTGTAACCTTCGCGCTCGAGCGCAGTTTGATAGTCTCGGAAACCCAAAATACCGGCCTTGACTGCTGCGCGCGCCTCCGCCGGCGAGAGGTGTTTAATTTTCAGCACCGTCCGCACATTGGCGAGCTCTTCAAGCATCGCGCGCTCATCGGAGTTGCGAACGGCAACGTTGAGCATCGCGTGCATTTCGGTGTTACTGATACGGTGGTCCGCGTACGCGTCAATAATGGCGGCGGCCTCAGCGTTTTCGAGTTGGCTGTCGCGCCTGAAACCCTCGAGCCGGAGCGCGGCGATCGCCGCCTCTTGGTCGTAGCCCTGATCGCGTAAATGCTGCAAGCCCTGATCGCGCGTCCAATGATCGCGATCGACGAATGTCCGCACGTCGCCGGCGCTGAAGAATTTCCGCTGCCCGTTGATGAGCGCTTCGATGCGCTCCGAGCTGTAGCCTTGTCGGGCGAGCTCCTCGTCGAGCTGCTCGCGCGTCCAGTTGCCGCGCAAGAATTGCTGGATCGCCACGCCCGTCGAGAGCAGTTCCGGGCGATAGGTCTTATTGATTTGCCACTCGGCGGGCGTTGCTACCGTGGCGTTGATGAATGGACGCATCACAGCACGAGACGTGCGTTGAAGCCCGAGCGCGCGGGAGAGCGAGTCGTCCAGGTCTCCGAGAGCTTCGACTTGACCCATTGATGCGAATTCACCCATCAGGCCAGTCAGCCATCCCTCGAGTGACATTTGCACGACGAACGACAGGTAGTCTTCGGCGGGCTTTACGCTTGGCTCGATCGCGCTTGTGCCGCCGCCGCCGCCGCCGCCGATCCCCGTGAGCGCCTGCATAATGCCGGTCCCGATGCTTCGCGCCGCGCCGGCGCGGTTGCCACGGCCGCCGCCGCCCGGAGCGACGTCAACGTCGATACCCGTGATGTCTTTGAGCGCTACGCTCGCCAGTCGCCGAAACGCCGGATCGGCGATGTCCTCGCCTGCGACAATTCCTCTTGCGAGCTCGGCGCCGAGTGTGCCGGCTAACCCGAAAACGAGCCCGAGCGTGATTTCAACAAGTCTGATGAGGACCGGCTCTTGGCCTTTCCAGATTTTCTCGATAACGGCCGTGTCGACTATTTCGGCGACGATCGCTTTCGCGACGGCGCCGAAATCCGGCTGCTCGGTTAGCTGTTCTTGGCCGTCCGCCATATACTAGTCATTCACCGATGTCAATTAACGGAGGTGTGCCGTGAAACGCTGGGCGATATGGCTACTGACGCCGGTCGTTGTGTTCATTGTCCTCATGGTCGCTGCTCGATACGGTTTCGTCGATCCTCGCGCTGCTGGCCGCGCAATGGCGTGGCCGATGTTTTTCTGGGGCGCAATCACCGTGATTGCCTTCCCTGTGACGGTCATTCGATGGCTTGTCCAGGGAGCCCGTTCTAGGCGGCCTTCCGTAGATTGATCTTCACGTTGGCGATCGCCTCCCGCACTGCCGGCGATATGCGCGCATTGCCGCTTGCGAAATGCACGCGCATCTCGGCCGTGACCCGTTCCGGCTCAGTGGGCTCGAACTTGCTCCTGTAATTCTCGCGCTGCGCTTCCGTTAGTTCTCTCGTGTGCGAGTTCCACCACAGGTTATTGAGGTACTGGACGTCACGCAGAATCGACCGCAGTAGCGTGATGCGCTTCAACAGTCGATCGACGTCGACGATGTCATTGAGCAGGTTGATGGTCTTGTTTAGTGTGCCGAGCACCAGCTGGAAGTTCTCGACGATTTCGTCTTCGATCTGCGCGAGCGTGGCGTCGAGTTTCTTGGCCCACTCGACGTTGAACTGCGACAGAATGCGCAGCGGGATTCGAATAAACTCGATGATGTCGAGAATCGGCTTGACGTAATCGTTGTAGATTTTCCAAATATGCTCGCGCACCTTGTCGAGGAAATCGATCACCGGCCCGAGCACCTTGTCGAGGATTTTACTGACGCGCTGGACGACGGCGCGAATCACGTCGTAGAGCTCGCGGGCGATGCGACTGAACCATTTTCGCAGCCAGTCCCACACTTGCGCGAAACGCCAGGCGACGGCGGTCAGCCCCTCAACGATCGCGCCGCCCAGGTCGCGAATGCCGGAGCGGATGCCATCGATCCCGCGCATGACCTGCGGATCGACGCGGCCGTGAAACAGCCCGCTGAGGAAATTGACGACCGCGATCACCGCGATCACGGCGGCCGAGGCGCCGAAGTCGGCATACACGACGCGCGGATCGGCGGAAGTGGCCACCTTTCGCCAGACGAGCGAAAGCGCGGCCAGCGCGGCGACCGTCAGGACGATGCGCGCGTTACGACGTGACCGATCGGACATTGGTCACTTCCCGTTGGATCTGGCTGCGAAGATCGTTTTCCCAGCCGTCTTTCTTGTCGACCATGAACACGAACGGCCCGAGCTCGCCGATCATCACTTCGGCGCGCTTGTATTCGCGGTACTGGCCGCCGGGTTTGAGCTCGCTTTTGTCAGCTAACGCGACGATCTTGTAATCCATCGGCTCCCTCGTCTCTCACACCATCGGCGGTTCGTTGTCTTCGGGCACGTCGATCGGCGCCGGCTCGTCGAACGGCGGCGGCGGCGCGGGTTCGTCGCTCGGCGGCGCCGGCGGTTGATCGCTCGGCGGCGGCGCGCCTTCATCGCTCGGCGGCGGTTCGAGCTCATCCGGCCCGCGCGGCGACGGGCTCGAGCTCGGCGGCGCGCTCGTCGCGCCGGCGACTTGCCATTGCACCGGATCGAATCGTCCTGGACCGAGGCCCGGCAACCCGTGCCCGGCCGACGCTTCAGACGACGCCTCGCGCGACACGCCATCGGCTTCGCCGGCGGCCTCGAGCGCCGCGGCGAGCATGCGGCCGGGATCGACGTCGGCCTCGGATGACAACAGGCCGCCGATCGTCACCGCGGCGCCGGGGATCGTGCGCGCGAAGTCGCCGTCGATCGTCGGCGCGGCGGCCTGCATCATCTCGCCGGCGGCGGATCCGATTTCGCTCGCGTGGCGCTCGAGCTCTTTACTGACCGGCGCGGCGAGCGATTCAAACACGCGCCGGTTGCCGTGCGACGTCGGGAAGCGTTGCCAGGGAATGAGCTCGAGCGGGCCGGGCTCGTCGACGAGGAGCAGGGGAGCCACGGGCGCGCCTACATTTTCGTGACGCCGTCGCCGGCGCTTTTGACGTCGGTGATTGGGTTGCCGGTTTTGTCGTAGCCGGTGACGACGACGTTTTCGTCGCGCTTGTTCGGGCGCTCGATCATCGTGTCGCCGAGGCGCGCATCGCCGTCGATGATGGCGTTGGCGAGAATCTTTTGCTTCACGCCGGCGCGCACGACTTCGATCGTATCGGTGGGCTTCAGGTCGCTGAGCGGCACGTCCATCGGCGCACCGGCGCGCTCGACGCGCACGCGCGAGAGCGGCGAGCAGGCATGAAAGTAATGGAGTCCGCCGGGTTGCGCGGGTTCGTACACACCGCCGCAGGCCGTGCACTTCAACATCGCTATAATCCTTCCAGCCATTCCTCGACGAGCAATTGCGGCGCGCCCCAGTTGTCACCCGCCACGATGCCTACGGTCTGCGTGCGAATGCGCGAGCCGGCCAGCAGGGTTAAATTGTTGGCCATCGCCCAAGCGCGAACAGCGGACACTCCCGCCAATCGAGTCACACCACCGCCGAACACCCAGGACCAGCTTCCGCTGGCTACTTGTGCCTCGGGCGGGTCCGATGCGAAGTTCGTCGAGACGCCATCGTCGATCAATAGAAGAGGGAAACGATTCGCGACAGTGGCGTCGGTGACAAGCAGCGCGCGAAACGCGATCAATCGCCAGCGCGCGCCAGTCGGGACCGTTTCCGAAATCTCAACGCCAGCGGCGGGGTCCGTGCCGGTGATGGATCGGATGCGGCCCGGCCCCTCGAGCGGGTTGCGAAACGTCGTCCCCGGAAACGAAATCCCTTGCTGCAACGTGACGTAGCCGTACGCGAGCGTGCCGAGGATCGACGTCGCGCCGGAACGGCCGCGCAGCACGCGCACGCGCGCCCACATTTCGCCATAGTTCGGATTGCCGGATGTCGGCCAGGCGGTGAAATTCAGGAGCCAGCCTTGCCCAAGCGATTCGACAACCGTCGTCATCACGCGCGCGGCCGATGGCACGACGCGCATCTCGAACGTGCGGATCTGCCGGTCGATCGTCATAAACCGACCCGCGCACGTGAGCGTCTCGCCTGTGGCGCCGCAGAGAATCCCGAGCTCGAGCGAATCCTCGCCGCTCATAAAGAACGGCGCCGGCATGGCGATGGCCGTCGCCGCGAGGTCGGCCGGGTTAAGCTCGTCGAGTCGGAGCGGTGGAGTCATCATCTACTCGATTTCTAGCCACTCTTGCACCTGTAACGAGCCCGAGACGAATTGATCGCCGGGCTGCAGGAGCGGTGCCGTGATCACGATCTGATCGCCTGGGCCGAGGGTGTGTCGCCCAGGCAAGCCGGCCGTCGTGTAATTCGTCGCGATGACGACGGCAATGGGCATCCCGTCTGCCCAGTAGTAATTGCCCGACACGCTCGCGCCTTGCCCCTGGGGATGGGACGAGATGTAGCTGACCGAGCCGCTCTCGATCGCTTCGAGATACGGCTGCCGATTCACGGCCGTCGCATCCGTCACGAGCCCCGCCCGCACGGACCGCAGTTGCCAGCGCGCGCCCGTCGGGACCGTCTCGAACATCGAGAAGCCTGCCGCCGGGATGGTCGGACTAATACGGCGCGCATAACCGCTGCCTTCCTGCGCGCCGAGCAGCGGGCTCCCCGGCCACGCGAGGCCCTGTTGCGCGGTGACGTAGCCTTGCAGCATCGCGCCGACGACGATCGTCCCGCCGGTCAAGCCGCGAATCACCGACACGCGCGCGAAGGTTTGGCCGATCTTCGGCGAGGCGCCGATCGCCGTCACCACGAGGTTGAGCAGATACCCGCGCACGAGCGCGAAATCACCGACCGTGCGCAGCCGATCTGCCGTGAGCGCGAGCACCTGCTGAAACACTTGGACCGTCCCGTCGTCTTTGAAAAACCGCCCGTACACCTGCAGCGACACGCCGGTGAGCGAATTCCAGCCCTCGATACGGAGATTGTCGGCGCCGTCGAGGTAAAACTGAAACGGCGAGGCGATCACTCGTCCGCCGGCTAACGAAATCGGGTTAGCCTGGACGATGCGCTCGCCGCCGCCGCTTGCCATAGTGCACGCCCGCGGGCGTTACTTGCTCAGCTCCACCCAGTAGCTGATCACCGTCGTGTCGGCGCCGTTCTCATCCTGCAGCGCATCGATCGACGTGCCGGCCTTGTTCTCGGCGCTCACGACGGGAATCAGCGCGTCGTTGTAGGCCTTCGACAAGTTGATGAACCACTCGCGCGTGATCGAGCGGTCCGTCTCGAGGCCGGGTCCGCCGACGCGATAGTTCGACATGTTCGGGCCGCGCCACGCGACGGCCGGGCATTCGGTGTCGACGATATAACCGACCAGCGCATACAGGCCGCCCGCGTGGAACTGATCGAACTCGGCGTTGATGGCTTCCGAGCCCGCCCAGGCGGGCGTCGTGCCCGTCGAAATGGTGTTCTCGACGGCCGAGAGATTGATCGCGCGTCGATACAGCTCCTCGGGCGTGATGAAGCTGCCGGCCGCGCCGGCGAGATCTTCATACAGCAGCATCGCCAGCACGTACTCGACGTCGCCGGCGACGGCCGAGCCCGCCAGATCGACGCTGAGCACGTCGTTCGGATACACCCGTTGCCGCAGGCCCATCGGCATCAGCGGATACAGGTCCGAGATGATCGTGTCGGCGCGAATGCCCTGCACGTTGTCGTGCATCCGCGGGCTGCGGATGCGCGCCGTGCCGGCGACCTGGACATCGGTCCAGTACTGGATCAGGTCGATCCGTTTGCCTTCGACGCCCGCGCGCACCGCGAGCGAATCGCCCGTGACGGCGGCGAGCGCCGCGAGCGTGGCGCCGATCGCCGTGCCGCTGGCGCCGATCAATTCAAGTGCCTTGCCCATCGTCTACCTCTGCGCGTCGAGCGCGCTCCTGGGAGCCTCGGACTGTTTACTCGAGCTTCGACACTCGAGCGACCTTGACCTCGGCGGCCGACGCGGGCGTGTCCCGCGGCAGATCGCGCCGGCGTTCCTCTTTGGCCTGGGTCTTGGCATCGTCGGCGGTGTTGGCGTCACGCACGACTTTCTTGCCGTCCCGGAATTCGATTTCAAACTTTGGCATGATCGGTTCTCCGTCTCAGCTTCGCTCTGAGCAGCTCGTCGTCGCGTTACTTGCCGACGCGCATGGCATGCAAGCGCGCGGCGACCTGGTTGGCGCGATCGGCGTTCTGGCCGCGCGGACGACGCGGGCCGAGCTCCATGGATTTCAGCGCGTCGAGATACGGCTGCGTGCCGCGCGCCCAATCGCCTTCGGCCGCCTGTACACCAGTGCTGAACCGCGCCGGGCCGAGCTCCGTCGCGCGCTTGGTGAACTTCGCGGCGCCGGCCGCCGACACACCCTTTTCGAAGCGCCCTTCGCCGGCCGCCTGGATCACCGCGTCCTTATACGTTTGCGCCGCGGCTTTCGTGTTCGACTCCCAATCGGCGCCCGAGGCGGCCACGCCTTCCTTGTAATCGTTCTGGGCGGCGCCGGCGCGCTGCACGAATTTCTTCGCGAGCGATCCGGTGTCCTTGATGCGAATCGCGCCGAAGGCCGCCAGGCCGTAGCCGACAACCTTCAGCGGAGTGGAGGCGGGCGTCGAGGAGTGGGCGGGCGCCGCGATCGACACGCTCGCGGCGTGAACGGTGGACGGCACGACGGACAGCGGCCCGACCGCCAACCCGACCGCCACGATCGTGAACAAGATACGCATCTTCATACACTTAGCTCCCTTTTCCACAGAGGCCTGTTGAAAACCTGTTGAAAACCTGTGGACGAGCCGGGAATCGTCCGCCGCAAGCCGCAGTAAACAACAGGCTTTGAGGCAACCAACGATTCATCCACAGGCGAATGTGGAAAACTTTTTATCGTTCGGACAGCGGCGGGGCTTGACAGCGTTCGCGCGGCAAGTGTAACCTGCTCAGCGTTTTCGCGAAGGTCTGATAATACATGGCGGTTATGTGAACCGCGATCGGCCCTAGCGAAATCCACAGTTTCCACACGCCTTCTTGTATTCGTACGATCTGATCAGTACTGAGATCTGTTCGTACGAGTAGTACGAATCGCGTGTGTCGTCACCCGGCGGGTGGTGGAGATTCGCGATGCGTGCGTTGCAAAAAATCTGCGTCTGCGGAAACTCGGCGCACGTCGCGATCCCGAAGTCCGCGCTGTTCTGGCTCGGATGGCTCCCAGGCGAGCAGATCATCTTCGAGGTCACCGAAAACAAACACGTCGTGCTCCGCCGGCCCGAGCCGAATGAATTCGCGCCGAAGCACGCGGCCTCGATCGTTCTCGATAAGCGTATGCCGGAGACGACTCCGTGACGTTCCCGGTGAGGCCCGAGCCGCGCGACATTCCCCTCGGGCTGATCGATCCGCCCGAGCTCGCCGCGCGCATGAGCATGAACGACGACAAGCTCGACGAGCTCGTTGCGAGTATCCGAAAACTCGGCATCATTCAGCGGCTCATCCTCGCGCGCAATGGCGAGCGCTACGAAGTGATCGCCGGCCATCGTCGATTTGTGGCGGCGCCGCGCGCGGGCCTCGTCGCGGTGCCCGCGGACGTGTATGCGTCGAAGGAAACCGCGCTCGAGGCGGTGAAGTTCGCCGAGAACCGTTTTCGCGAAGAGATGAGCGCGGCCGACGAGGCCGTGTATTTCGACGAGCTGCTGAACAAGCAGGCCGGCGGTGATGTCGATCGACTCTGCGAGCTCGTCGGCGAGCGGCGCGCGTATGTGGAAGATCGCTTGCTGCTCTTCCAGGGCGCGCGCGACGTGTTCGATGCGCTCGCTGAACGGAAAATCAAAATCGGGATTGCGCAAGAGCTGAACAAAGTCACCGACGAGCGGTTCCGTCGGGCGATGCTGCACGACGCGATCGTCGGCGGCGCGACCGTCGCCGTCGTGCGCGGCTGGGTCACGGAATGGAAACGCTCCGCGGACCTGGGCAGCGCGCCACTGCCGCCGCCGGACTCCGCCGCGCCGAGCGCCGCCATTCCCCAGGGGAATTACTTCACCTGCTATTGCTGCAAAGGGACCGACAACGTCGACCAAATGCGGCCGATCAATGTGCACACGTACTGCCAGCTCGCGATCCTCGACAAGCTGATCGCGGCCTGGAATAACCCCGCGTAATCCCGGCAACGACGGAGGCAACCACCGATGGGTATGAAAGTCGACGAAGGATTTCACGAGCAAGTGACGACACTCGAAAGCAAGTTCGGCGATGCAACGGCGGCGCTCGCCAAGGGTGACCTCAGCGGGCTCCACAAGGCGCTCACGACGATCGTCAACGTCGCGAACGTGCTGCTCACCGTGATCGGCGCGCTGAACGCGGCCAAGGTTCGGAAGTAGGCGCGACGATGGCCGACGAACTTCGACGGCTCGAGGAGCTCAACGCGAAACTGCGTCTCGTCGGCAAAGGCGCCGACGTGGCGGAGCGACAGCGATTCTGTTCGGCGTTCACGACGGAAGCCGCGCGGATGTTGTGGTCGGAAGGTTGGCGCCGTATACGCAAAACGGACGGGCAGACCGTCGACGGCATGGACATTGACAAGCTCGTGAACGCGAACACGTTTCGCGTGGTCGACCTCATCGTCGACGCTGGCCTCGATCGCGCCAAGGTCGCGTTTAACGACGTCGGCGAGCTGCGCGACACGTCGCGCTTCATCGAAGTGAAGCCGATCGAAGCGCCCGCGCCGCCGGCGCCGGCGCCGATTCTGCCGCGTGAGCCGAATGTGCCGGCCGACGATAAGTTGATCGCGGAGATTGAGGCTCTGATCGATGGCCGCGACGTGACGAATCAGCAGCTCGATCGCATTGCCGTCGCGCTCGACGCGATCGCGGCCGTCTTAACTGCGGCGGGAAAGCGATTCGGTCTGTGAATCCCGACATTGCGTTGACGGCGGATCGAATAAAGCGATCGCGTGACGCGCGCGCGGCGCGTGATGTCGATCGACTTGGGAGTCGGGCCGCCGTCAACGTAACGCCGCGCGAGTCGCTCGCACCGGGCGCGCGCGTGTTCGATTTGGTGACCGGACAGGAGGGCGAAGTTGTCGGACGAACCCGTCAAGACGTACTCATTCAAACTGCCGGCGAACGAAACGGTTGAAACGATTTTCGTGCGACTGCCCGGCGGGAAATTGGTTCCGCGGCATATCGACGAAGTCGTGAAACGCCCGACGCCGCCGGCGCCGGCGAGCAGCTCGAGCAACGGACGGTGAGTGATGGGCCGTGCACCTGAAGGCGGCGCCGACTGGCTGATTCTCGACGCGCTGAAGTCGGGCCGGCGCACGTTGCCGGCGATCGCGGACTACGCGCGCGTCGAAGTCGCCGCGGCTCGAGCGGCGCTCAATCGACAGCGGCGCCTGGGCAATGTGCGCATGTATGGCGACAAGCGCGGCGCGCGCTACACGTTCATCAATCGGAGGAAGCGACGTGGCGATCTATCTCGATGTGCATGACGAGCCAACCGATCGATCACTGTTCGCAACAGGCCGTGTTCTGCGCGAAGTGCGGGAAGCTCGATTCGATTTTTTTGGGGGGGGGTGTCGCCCTCGAGTCGAAACGGTGCGTGCGCTGCGGCGGTGAATTGTCGACGACGCGCGCGCGCTCGGCGCGGCTGAGGCTCTACGACGCGATCATGGAGCGCACTCGCATCCTCGTCGTGGAAGCCGCAGACGGCGACGGCAGTATCGACGACGCCGTCGCGTACGCCGAGTACGCCGCCCACACCGCGTTTCGCATGCAGCTCGTGCCCTACGGCCCGGAGCCGAAGCGATGATCCGCCGGGTTGCGGTACTTGGCCTGGTGCTGCTGTTCGCGTCGAGCTGCGCGCCGACGATGACGAGCAAAGCGATCCAGGGAGGACTCGCCGCCGCCGAAGCGGCCGATGTGCACAGTACGAAACGCGCGCTCGCGTCCGGGAAAGGGCGCGAGGGTAATCCGCTACTGCCCGAATCGTGGATCGGCCAAGGGCTCATCAAAGCGGCGGCGTCGGCCGGCGTGATCTGGCTCGGGACCACGATGGAAATTCACGGCCATCGAACATTAGCGCGCGTTGCACAAACCACGTTCGCGGCCGTGACGGCGATCGTCGCCGCGCGGAATTACAACATCGCCCGTTGAATCTGAAAGGGAGCCGACGAACCATGTTGACCGTAGATTTCTTCCTGCTCGTCTCAGCATTCATCACCACGATCGCCAACGCGATCGGCAAGGCGCCGATTTGGGTGCCGGTGCTGCTCGTCGTGTTGTTCGAGCTGCTGAAAGTGTTGGCGCGCTGATGCGCAATCGCCGACAGCACCGGAACGTGATCGCGCCGCAGGATTTGTAAACGACGTAGGCGTAGCTATGGAAGGTTACGAATTTCGTCGCGACCAATTCCCGGAGCTTTTGATTCGGCGTTTCTTTCCTGAGAAAACCGATCACGAGAGCGGCCTGCTCAAAGACTTCCTCGCACGACATTTGCACGAGTACGACCGCGTTAGCTTCAGTGTGCGAATTGGTGAAGGGATCGCGCCTGACCCTTTACATCTCCCCGGAGTGCAAAAGAGTACCGCGTTCAGCTCGCGCCGGCGCATCGACATGGTGCTCTGGCGCGGGCTCGAGGTGACGATTTGCGAAGCCAAGGATCGATTGCGTCACGACGTGCTCGGTCAGTTGCTTTCCGATCGACAGCTCTGGCTCGAAGAGCGGCCCGATGACGGAGAGCCCAAATTGGTGGCGATCGGTCGCACGAGCGATGCGGAAATCGAGCGCATCCTCGCCGCGCACGGGATCGCGCTCTATATCTACGACGAAGCGAACACTGCGTGACGAGCTGATGCAATCAGTCTACGAGCTGGCAACCGTGACACCGCACGAGCCGGCGGGGAGGCGCATTCCCGCCGCGGAGTGGAACGTGTATCAGGAAGGTTACCTCTGCGCGTTGCAGATGGCGCTCGAGGTCATGAGGCTCGCGGAAGTTCGCTGGCGCTTGTATCTGAGGGAGCAACGCCGGCGCCGTGCCCAGGCCGCCGCGGCGAGCAGAGAATCACTCGGCGTCGGTCATGTCCAAGTCGGCGAAGTCGGCGAAGTTCTCACGGACGGCGCGCTCGAGCGCGACGTTCAACGTCGCGACTTCCTCGAGGGTGAGCGTGAGCTCGATCGGCCGGTCCCGCAAGCTGTTAACGCCGCGGAGCCGGTACGTTTCCGTGCCCGGTTCCTTGTCAAGCGACCACTCGATCACGCCGCTCACGATGGGGACAGTCATCGTCCTGCCTATCGGTTAAAAGTTCGAGACAAACAGCTCCCCGAAGGGGAAGCGACCATCCTACAGCAAGACGCGCTCCCCTCGGTCAACAGCGACGTGCGCCCGTGCCGAAACGCGCGTTTTCGCACGGCTGTTGAGGAAGGTTCTCAACGTGCACAAGGAAAATTCACGAAACGGCGCCGGCGCGATCGCCATGCCTGAACCGCTGCGCTTCACGATCCTTCCGGCGCCGCGTTGTTGCGCGGTTCTCTCGAGCTCGCCGATCGTCATCTGCAATCGGCCCGCGCGTTGGATGCCTGTGATCGACGACGTCGTCGTGACGCCGTTTTGGTGCGACGAGCATCGACGGCCAGAAGCGAGAGCGATCGCCGGCATTGCCATCGCTCGCCGCGTCTCTGTGGTTTGCCAGGTCATTCTCGGAAGCCAGGTCCAGGCGGATCTCCTCGCTCGAGCGGAGGCGCTGGCGCGCCTCGATCGCGGGATTCGAGCAGTCGGCGGCCTGATGAACCTGCACACGGTGTATAGCCAAACCGGCCCGTGGGCCGTCCCGCCAGCGTCAGGCAACAAAAACGGTAATGGGGGAGGTCAGTAGATGGCGCCCCCTGAGGCAAGCAACGCGCCTGAGGGCTCGGATGCTGTTTCCGGTGAGGCAAACAGCGCGCCGCCCGACACAGGGCCGTGCGATCGCATCTTGGCGCCGGGCGAAACGCTCGAGGCGCCGCCGCGGCTCTGCCGGGAATGCCGGCAACCGATCGAGGGGCCGTATCAGCGACGACTGCACGCGGGCATCTGCGCGCGAGCTCGCAAGACCCGACTACAGAAATTGCGACGGGGCCACGCGCGCCGCTGGTAGTGCGCGCTCGAGGGGAGAGACACGATGTTGCGATTCAAGCCGGAAGTTCGGATC
>Ga0070698_100004979_pt1 | contig 14554 bp, 11 predicted proteins | sample KBSK1502metaG_FD_65477 | JGI IMG/M metagenome (GOLD analysis project Ga0070698, IMG submission 65477) | Corn, switchgrass and miscanthus rhizosphere microbial communities from Kellogg Biological Station, Michigan, USA - KBS K1-50-2 metaG | ecosystem: Host-associated > Plants > Roots >...
GAGGACCTGGCGCGCCGCGACTTCGTGGTGAACGCGATCGCCTGGGATCCGATCGGGCGGCAGCTGGTTGACCCGTTCGACGGGCGCGGCGACCTGGCGGCGCGCGTCCTCAGGGCGGTCGGCGATCCGGCGGCGCGCTTCGGCGAGGACGGCCTGCGCATCGTGCGCGCGATCCGCTTCGTCGCGGTGCTCGACTTCGCGCTCGACCCGACCACCGAGGCCGCCATTGCGGGCGCGCTCCCCTCGCTGGCGAAGGTGTCGCGCGAGCGGGTCAGGGTCGAGCTCGTCAAGCTCCTGGCCGGACCGGCCGCGGCGCGCGCCCTCGAGGTCGGTCGGCGCACCGGCATCCTCGCGCAGGTGCTGCCCGAGATCTCAGATCCGGCTGCCGCCATCGCTCGCATCGACGCCGCGCCGCCCGACGGCGTCGTCCGCACTGCCGCGCTCCTCCTCGACGTCGGTCCGGACCCGACCGCTGCCGCGCTGCGCCGGCTCACCTACTCCAACGCGGATCGCGAGCGGGTCGTCGCGCTGGTCCGCGAGGTGCCCGCGCTCGCGGGTGCACCCAGCGACGCCGACCTTCGCCGTCTACTCGCGCGCACCGGCACCTCGCTTGCCTCCGACCTCGCCGCCCTGCGCCCCGAGCTCGCCGGCCGCTTGCGCGCCGCCGCCGGCGCCCCGGTCAGCGCCGCCGACCTCGCCCTCAAGGGGCCCGATGTCATGCGCGTCCTCGGCGTCGCTCCCGGCCCCGCCGTCGGTCAGGCCATCCGGGAGCTCCTCGCCCGCGTCCTCGAGGATCCCTCGCTCAACACCGCGCCTGCGCTCGAGGAGCTGCTGAAGGAGCTGGCGCCCCGGCTCCCGCGCTAGAGTCGCGATTCCAGCGCGATAGTCGCCTTCGGCGGCTCGATGTTGAAGAAACATCGGTAATCGGTGTTACTATGTCACTCGTCGAGGGATGCGCGATCGCTGGCCCAAGATCGAGCCGACAATCGAGCTCGAGCTCGCCGACGTCGAGGAGATCTACGGACTTCTCGACCAGCTCCAGGTCGGGTTCCTTCTGATCGGCCGGAGCGACCGCGTCCTGCACGAGAGCTTCGCGGCGCGCCGCATGTTCCGGCGCGCGTCGCTCGCCGGCACCGCGACGGAGCTCTTCGGGCCCGAGATCCACGCCGAGCTGGTCGAGCCGATCCTCGACGGTCGCTCGGCCGGCGGCAAGTGGCGCGAGGTGGAGCTGTCCTGCGGCGACCGCCCGATGCACGTCTCGGTGCGCAGCACCGCGGTCCGCATGCCGGATGGCGACACCGCGGCGCTCCTGTCGGTGGTCGACGTCTCGAGCGAGGTGAGCCTGCAGCGGCACTACCGCGAGCTGCTCGCCCGCCAGCAGGAACAGAACGAGCAGCTGCGCCGGCAGATCGCGGCGGTCCTGCGCGAGCACGAGGACGACCTCGCCCAGTTCAACGAGATCTTGCAGCTGGCGCCGACCATCTTCGCGTCGTTCATCGTCGAAGCGTCGAACGCGGTCGACCAGACCGGGCGGCTGGCGCAGCATGGCGGCGACGGCGAGGCGGTCAGCTCGGCGCTGCGCGAGGTGCACACCCTCAAGGGCAACGCGCGCAGCCTCGGCCTCAACTTCATCGGCGGCCGCGCGCACGCGGTCGAGGAGCTGCTGATGCGCGCGGGCACCCGCGGCGTGCCGGCGAGCGGCGACAGCGCGCTCGGCGAGCTGGCCGACGATCTCGGCCGCGCGCTCGAGCGGGCAAGCGCGCTCCGGCGCCGGCTCGGCGAGCAGGCAGTCGAGAGCACGCCGGCGGCGCGCGCCGAGAGTCTGCGGGTGCTGGCCGCGGTGGCCAGCAAGATGAAGGAGGCGCTCGACCACCTCGAGGCGGGCCACCCGGCGCGCGCGGCGGTCGCCGAGGCGCACTCGGCCTTCACCAGCCTGACCGGCCTGCCGCTCGAGCACCTGTTCGAATACCTGCGCGCGACCGCGGTGCGGGTGGCGGAGAACGAGGGACGCGAGCCGCCACTCATCGACGTGTCGGGCGGCGGTATCGCGGTGCCGCCGGCGGTCTACCACGCGCTGTCGCAAGCGCTGCCTCACCTGGTCAGAAACGCGGTCTGCCACGGCATCGAGCCGCCGGCGGAGCGGGCTTCGCGCGGCAAGTCGATGATCGGGCACATCTCGCTGGTCGCGCGCCTGGACGGCCCGGACCTCCAGTTGTGGGTGCGCGACGACGGTCGCGGCCTCGACCGCGGCGCGCTGCGCCGCAAGGCCGAGATCCTGGGCGTCCTCGACGAGCTGGTCGAGGAGGATGAGCTCGACGACCTCCTGTTCCGCCCCGGGCTCAGCACCTCCGAGCAGACCACCCTCGAGCGCGGCCGCGGCCTGGGGGCCGAGGCCGCCCGCAAGGCGATCGAGGACATCGGCGGCACCATCGCGGTCTGGTCGCGGCCGGGCGGCGGCGTCGAGTTCGCCATCACCATCCCGACCTCGTGAGCAGGCGGCGTCAGTCGCCGATGACCTGGCGGATGGCGTCCGCCAGCACCGGGCCGGTGACCGGCTTCATGACGTAGGCGGCAGCGCCGAGCGCCAGCGCGCGGTCGATGTCTTCCTGCGCGTTCTCGGTGGTGATGACGATGACCGGCGGCATCTGGCCGCGCGCATGGAGCTCCTCGAGGAAGGTGAAGCCGCTCATCACCGGCATGTTGATGTCGAGGAGAATGAGGTCGAAGGGGCGCTCGGCGAGCAGCTTGAGCGCCTCGACCCCGTTGGCGGCCTCGACCAGATCGAGGCCGGGGATCCTGCGCACGGCGAAGCCGATCAGCTGCCGCATGGTCGCCGAGTCGTCCACGATGAGCGCACAGCGAGGAGTCACGGTCGAGTCACCTCGGACAGATCCATATCACGAGCCTCAGTCGGAGAGCTCGAGGCGGGCGTCGGCGACCACCACCCCGTCTCCGCGCGCAGCGGCAATGACCCGGCAGAGGTCGAGCGACTCGATTCGCTCGCTGGTGGCGACCAGGAAGGAGGCGCGGCGCAGGAGGTCGGCGAGCGATGTGCGGTCCGGCTGCGGATCGCCGAGGCGCGAGGCTTCGACGTGGCGCGCGAGCTCCTCGGCGTCGATGCGGCGGAGCGGCGCCGGCGCCGCGATCGGCCCGGGCGCGCCGACCACGTCGAGGATGACGGTCAGGCCGAGCTCGCCGAGGCGCGCGACGCGGGCGCGCAGCTCGCGGCCGGCCGGCGGCGTCTCGCGCACGATGACGGCGGTGCCCTCCGGGTGGCCGGTGGCGCGGGCGACCGCGGCGCAGGCGCGGCGCACGTCGGCGGCAGTCTCGAGCCCGCGCTCGACCGGGCAGCCGTCGAGCTCGCTCGGCACGTCCGGCCCCCACGGCTTGATCTCGACCGGATAACCGGCGCGCTTGGCCAGGCGGGTGGCGGCCGACGGCGTGGTCGCCACCGCCTGCCGCGTGATCGACATGCCCCAGGCGGCCAGCAGGACCTTGCTCTCGTGATCGCCGGCTCGCTCGGACAGCTTGCCGAGCTGGCGCTCGAAGCGGGCGCGGTCGACCTGGAGATCGTCGGCCTCGGCCGGCTCGGCGGGACCCAGTCCGGCGGCCAGCCGCTCGCGCAGGCGGCCGGCGGCGGTCGCCGCGGCCAGCGCGGCGCGCAGCCCGACCAGCACCGGGCGTTCCTCGCACAGCTCGGCGCGGCCGACCACCGGCACCAGCAGCGCGGTGCCGGTCCGCTCCCGCGCCGAGGCCATCTCGTCGCGATCGATGAGGACGACGTCGGTCGACCCGACCCGCGCGGCCTCGGGGAGCAGGGCGGCGAAGCGGCCACCCGACGCGGCCGCCTCGTTGGCCAGGAACTGGGCCGAGCTTGAAATCCAGCTGCCGGCCGGCGCGACCACCGCGATGCGCGGGCCTGGCGGCAGCCCGAAGGCGCCCAGCAGGACCAGCGCCTCGAGCCAGGAGTCCGGATCGGGACAGAGGACGGCGCCGTGCGCACGCAGGAAGGCGAGGGAGGCGGCCTGCGCGTCGCCGCGGCTGCCGAGCTGGCGCGGGAAGGCGGCGAGGATCACGACCGGCCTGCCGGCGCGCGCCGACCGCGCGCAGATCGGCGCCAGCTCGGCCGCCTGCGCCGGCGCGATCGCCTCGCGCGGCGCCAGCCCGACCACGCCGGCCGGCGCCTCGGGCGCCTCCTCGATGGCGATCCGCTGGCAGATCCCGCCGCGGCGGGCGAGGATGCGCTGCGTCTCGTCTGCCCAGCCTGTCTCTCCGGCGGCGAGGGCGACCCGGAGCGTGGAGGCGCCCTGCGCACGCGGCTGCAAGCTGGCCACTTCCCTCACCATAGGAGAGTAGCCGCAGGCGGTCAACAAAAGGCGCAGATTCGCCCGGTTATGTCCTGATCAGCCCCGGATCCGCCGACCCGTGGCCGGATCCACCTCCCATCCGTGGCGGGAGCAGACCAGGCGCCCGCGCTCGACGAAACCGTCCGACAGCCGCCCACCGTCGTGCGGGCAGCGGTCGGGCAGCGCGAACCGGCGCCCGTCCTCGAGCACGCAGACCGCCAGGTCGCGCCCGCCCTCGCGCGCCGCCATCACCTGTCCGCGCGGACAGCGGCGCAGCGCCTCGGCGAGCGACGGCCGTTCGGCATCCCCCTCCCACGGGCCGCCGAGGAGGTCGCACGCCAGCGCGTGGAGACTGGCCTGGGGCTGCACTCGACCACCCTAGGCGACCCCTCTGACACGGCGCGATCAGTTGCTGCAGTCGCCGTCGCCGCCGCCGCCGCCACCACCACCACCACCGCCGCCGCCGCCCCCGCCGCCGTCGTAACAGGCCACCGTCGCCGAGAAGCTCGCCGACTCGACCGACGACGAGCAGCCATCCGCCACCACCTGATCAGCCCCGTCGATCTCCTGGAACGCGAGCCCGTCCACCGAGCCGGTCAGCTCCGGCAGGAGCTGATCGATGACGACCGTGCCGGCCTGCGCCAGGTACGACTGCGACGGCGCGCCGTCGAGAACGTCACCGTACAGGTAGACGCAGACCCCGCAGGTCTCGACCGCGGTGTCGGCGCCTGCGATCTCGAAGGTCCCGGTGGTGACCTCGCCACCGGCGAACGGGCCGTGGTCGTCCCACAGCTCGACGAGGATCTGGTCGTGCGGGGCGGCGTCGTCGACGAAGGCGCCGACGCGCCAGACCTTGCGCGTGCCCATCGAGCCGGACTGGTTGCTGCGCACTGCCTCGGCGCCGGCGAGGGCGCCGAGCGCACCCATCGAGACGGGCGCCAGGCAGGAGGCGGCGTTCGCGTCCGGTCCGGCGCTGCCATCGCCGCCGGACTCGCTCGAGGAGCAGGCCGCCAGCGCGGCCAGGAGAACGGCGACGTGCCTCATCACCCCGGGTTGAGCAACTGCCGTGCCTTGTCATCTCGCTGTGAGAAGCCAGTCGCGCCGGAGGATTGGCCCGGCGCTGCCGGGGCCGCCCTGGGGGAATGCTCGCCGGCCCGAGGGCGTCAGAGACCGCACTGGGCGCGCTGGCGGAGCAGGTGATCGCACAGGACCAGGCACATCATCGCCTCGACGATCGGCACCGCGCGCGGCAGGACGCAGGGATCGTGGCGTCCCTTCGGCTTGAGCACCGTCTCCTCGCCCTCCTCGGTGACGGTCGGCTGCTCGCGCAGGATGGTCGCGGTCGGCTTGAAGGCGACCCGCAGCGTGATCGGCTCGCCGTTCGAGATGCCGCCCTGGATGCCGCCCGAGCGGTTGGTCCGGGTCCGGATGCGACCGCGCTCGTCTGCGTAGAAGAGATCGTTGTGGCTCGAGCCGGTGTGCCCGAGCGCGCCGGCGAACCCGGATCCGCTCTCGAACCCCTTGGCCGCCGGGATCGACATCATCGCCTTGCCGAGGTCGGCCTCGAGCTTGTCGAACACCGGATCGCCGAGCCCGACCGGGACGCCGCGCGCCACCGCCGCCACCACGCCGCCGAGGGAGTCGCCCGCCTTGCGCGCCGCATCGATGGCGTCGATCATGCGCGCCGCCGCCGCCGGATCGGGACACCTGACGATGTTCTGATCGACCGCGTCGCGGGTGACGCTGTCCGGATCGATCGCGCCGGCCGACAGGCCGTGCACCTGCTCGACCCACGCCACCACCTCGACACCGGCACCCATCAGCACGCGGCGCGCCACCGCCCCGGCCGCCACCCGGCCGACCGTCTCGCGCGCGCTGGCGCGGCCGCCGCCCTCGACCGCGCGGATGCCGTACTTCGCCTGGTAGGTGTAGTCGGCATGCGACGGCCGGTAGGCGCGCTTCACCTCGGCGTAGTCGCTGCCGCGCGCGTCGCTGTTGGCGACCGCCATCGCGATCGGCGTGCCGAGCGTGAGCCCGTCGTACACGCCCGACAGGATCTCGACCCGGTCCTCCTCTCGCCGCTGGGTGGTGATGCGGCTCTGCCCGGGGCGCCGGCGGTCGAGCTCGGTCTGGACATCACTCGCGGCGAGCGGCAGGCGAGGTGGACAGCCCTCGACCACCACGCCGAGCCCGGGACCGTGCGACTCGCCCCAGGTCGTGATGCGGAACAGCGTCCCGAAGCTCGACCCCATGTCGGCAGCGTATCCGCCGACCCCTCCGACCGCCAGAACTTGCCCGCCGCTGTCAGAAGCTCGACAGCCGCCCCGCGCGTGACGGGCAGATAGGCGCCGGCCCACCGATTGCTGTGATGGCCGCCATGCGCTCGCTCGTCGCCGCCGCCATCGCCGCCTTCCTGTCGGTCCCCGCCCACGCACAGCCCGCCGAGGAGCCCGCGCCGCCCCGCTGGTATGGCTGGCAGATCGCGGCAGCCGACGCGCCGCTCCTGGCACTGGCCGCGACCAGCCTCGACGGCGGCGGCGAGGGCGCGTACATCGGCGTCGCCGGGTTGCTGGTCACCGGGCCGATCGTCCACGGCCTCCACGGCGAGGGCGGCCGCGCGGCCGGCAGCGCAGTCTTGCGCGTGCTGGCGCCGGCGCTGGGCGTGCTGGTCGGCTCCTCGACCGGCCGCGGCGAGCACGAGGAAGGCGACTCGCACACCTCCATCGAGGGCGCCGCCGTCGGTGCGCTGGTCGGCTACGGGATCGCGCTCGGCGTCGACCTCCTGATTGCCCGGTAGGTTGAGGAATCCTCAGGGACCCCGCCGAGGGGCCGCCTGAGCAGCGCCTTCGCCCCCTTGCGCGCGCCACTGGCCGTCGACTAGGTTTCGTGGTTCCAAGCGGGGTAGCAATGAAAACGTACAGTCCCTCCGATGTTCGTGTCGTCGGCTTCTTCGGCCATCGCCACTCCGGCAAGACCAGCCTGGTCGAAGGCGTCCTGTTCAACGCCAGGTCGACCAAGGCGCTCGGCAGCGTCGAGGCCGGCAACCAGACCCTCGAGATCGACGCGGTGGCGCTGGAGCGCCAGACCACCATGCAGACCAACGTCGGATTCGCCGAGTGGGAGGGCGTGCGGATCGGAATCATCGACACCCCGGGCGACGCGAACTTCTACGGCGCCACCGCCCGCGCCCTGCAGGTGGTGGACGCCGGGGTGGTGACGGTCGCGGCGCCGGACGGGGTCGAGCCGATCACCCTGCGCGTGATGCAGAGCCTGGCCGAGCGAAACGTGCCCTACGCGGCCTTCGTGACCAAGCTCGACAAGGAGGGCGGCGACTTCGCGTCGGCGGTGAACGAGATCAAGAGCGAGAGCGGCCGCGACGCGGTCGCTCTGTCGATCCCGATCGGGAAGGGTGCCGATTTCAAGGGCGTGGTGAGCCTGATCAGCCAGAAGGCCTACGTCCCGGACGGCGACAAGACCAAGGAAGTGGACGTCCCGGCCGACCTCGCTGACGACGTGTCGAGCGCGCGCGAGCAGCTGTTCGACGCCGTCGCCGCCGCCGACGACGAGCTGGCCGAGAAGTACCTCGAGTCCGGCTCGCTGTCGGAAGAGGAGCTGGCGCGCGGCCTCAAGGCCGCGTTCGTGAAGGGCCAGCTGGTCCCGGTGCTGGCGGGCAATCCGCTGGCCAACGTGGGCTCCCGGGTCCTGCTCGACGTCATCAAGGCGATCTTCCCCTCGCCGCTCGATCGGCCGGCGATGAAGGGCTACAAGGACTCGACGAAGTCGACACCGGTCGAGCGGATGCCGGATCCCAATGGCCCGCTGGTGGCGCGCGCGTTCCGCACCTTCTACGACCCGTTCGCCGGGATGCTGACCTACGTCAGGATCTTCAGCGGCAAGATCGCGGCAGCCGCCGACATCTACAACTCGACCGAGAACACCAGCGACCGCCCGTCGCACATGTACTTCCCGCTCGGCGGGGTCAAGACCGGGGTCGAGACCAAGGAGGCGAGCGTCGGCGATGTGGTGGTGCTGACCAAGCTGAAGTCGACCGGCACCGGCGACAGCCTCACGACCAAGGACGACCCCACGTTCCTCGAGCCGTTCGAAGAGCCGGATGCGCTGCTCAACTTCGGGGTCTCGGCGACCGACAAGAAGGTCGAGGAGAAGATGGCGGCCCTCATCACCAAGCTGGTGGACGAGGACCCGTCGCTGCGCTTCCACCGCGACGCGGAGACCAAGGAGTCGATCCTCGGCGGCCTCGGGCAACCGCACGTCGACTATGCGGTCGCGCGCCTCAAGGCCCAGCAGATCGAGATCGAGCTGCGCGAGCCGAAGGTGCCGTTCCGCGAGACCCTGCGGACCGCGGTGCGCGAGATCGAGGGCAAGCAGAAGAAGCAGACCGGCGGCTCCGGCCAGTTCGCGGTCTGCTACATCAACGTCGAGCCCCTGCCGCGCGGCAGCGGCATCGTGTTCTCCGACGACATCGTCGGCGGCGCCATCCCGCGCAACTTCATTCCGTCGGTCGAGAAGGGCGTGCGCGACTCGCTCAAGCGCGGCCCGCTCAGCGGCAACGAGGTGGTCGACCTCAAGATCAGCCTGTTCGACGGCAAGTACCACCGGGTCGACTCGTCGGACATGGCGTTCCAGATCGCGGGGCGCAAGGCGATCCGGGCCGCGTTCGCGGCCAAGACCGCAAAGCCGGTCCTGCTCGAGCCGCACATGGAGGTGGACATCACCTGCCCGGCGGAGAACGTCGGCGACGTGATGGGCGATCTCAACTCGCGGCGAGCGCGGGTCTCGAACATGACGACCGAGGGGCGCCGCGGCCGCATCACCGCGACCGTGCCGATGATGGAGATCCTGCGCTACACCAACGTGCTCAAGTCAATCACGTCGGGCCGCGGCTCGTTCACCATGAGGTTCTCGAGCTACGAAGAAGCGCCGCCCGACGTCCAGCAGTCGGTGTCGGCGGCCTACGCAGGCGGCGGTACTGCCGAGGACGAGGATTAGATCGATATCCGGCCCGCAGGCGGTCCGGTGGCGGCTGCTGTTCGTGGCGCTGCTGGCGGCGAGCGGCTGTCCAGCGGCGCCGCCGCAGCAGGTGCCGCCGACCGAGGAGGTCTATCAGCCGGGTCCCGCGCTCGGCGAGGGCTCGTCCCGTCCCGTTCAGGCGATCGGGCGCGACGCCGGTTCGCGGCTCGCCGTCGGCGAGGACGCGGCGCCGCCATCGGGCAGCGGCAGGCTGCGGGCAGGTGAACCCTGCTTCGACGGCGGCGAGTGCGACAGCGGCGTGTGCGAGGGGGAGGGCTGCGGGACCAACCAGCCGGGCGTCTGCGTCGCGGCGGGACGGGCGTGCAAGGGCCCGGAAGAGAGCTTCTGCGGCTGCGATGGCGAGACCTTCCGCGCCCCGCGCGACTGCCCGGGGCAAGCGTATGCGCGTCGCGGCAGCTGCGGCGCACGCTGAGTTTGCGCGCCGCGCCGCCACCTGCGAGTGCCTGACGGCACCTACATTGCCGCATCCCGGGTTTAGGGATATTTTCGCTGCTCGGGGATGGTAGATCGCAACCGCCCACCGCCGACCGCGGAGGAGCTCGCGGAGCTGAACGAGGCGTTCCGGCGGGACCCCGCGAGGGGCGCCGCCTACCTCGGCGAGGCGCTGCTCGCGCTCGGCCGCCCGCGGGAGGCGGTCGAGGTGGGCGCGCGCGGTCTCAAGGCGGACTCGCACAACCTGCCGGTCCGCATGATGGTGGCCCGCGCCTTCGCCCAGCTGCACCAGTGGAAGGAGTCGCAGGCCGAGCTGTTGAAGATCGTGAAGGCGGACAAGAACCACGCGCCCGGCTTCCGACTGCTCGGCGAGGTGCTCCTGCGCCGGGCCGACTACGAGCGCGCCCTGCCGGTCCTGCAGCACGCGCAGAACCTCGACCCGGCCGACCCCAGCATCCTCACGCTGCTCAGGCGGGCCCGCTCGGGGCAGCCGCTCGACCCGCCGTCCCCCATCCCGACCCCGATGAGCCCGATGTCGGGTCAGCCGCGATTCTCCCGGCCGATGCCGGTCGAATACGAGCAGAGTTTTCCGCTCGAGGACGTCCCGACCAACGTGCCGACCAAGGTGGCCGGCGAGATCGATTCCGACGCGGGTGGCAACTGGGCTGACGTCTCGCCGCTCGGCCGCGTCCGGCTCGACAAGGTCGAGGTGCGGGGCGCCGGGCCGCGCGCGCCGGTCGACGCCGGGGTCCGCCGCAGCGACGGCCGCGGGATGGACGACGACTACCGGCGGCCGGTCGAGCACTTCGCGCCGCCGCCGACCGAGGACGTGTTCGCGCCGATCGGCGACGACCCGCGACGCATGCCGCTCCGGCAGCCGCAGCAGGGCTATCCGGGCGGCGGCATGCAGGTCAATCCGGCCACCACCATCCCACCCGGAGTCAGGCCGCGGGTGGTGCCGGTCGAGAAGCCGCGCGACGCTGCGCAGGCCTCGCTGCGCCAGTCGGCCGCGGTCGGCGAGCACTACCTCAACAACCTCCTGCTCGGCGGGCTGCTCGACGTGCCGCGTGTGCGGGTGCCGGACGCCCACTACGACCTGTCGCCGGGGCGGCGCTGGGGCCGCTCCACCGTCAGGATGTTCATCTACCTGTTCGTCCTCCTCTTCATGGCCATCGGCGGGGCAGGGGCCTGGTACTTCTACGCCGAGAAGCAGAAGAGCGAGGACGTCGAGCGCCACATCAAGGGCGCGCTGGCGCTCATCGACGCCGGCGAGTATGACGCGCTGGCGCGCGCCGACACCGAGACGCGCGCCGCCATCGAGCGCGATCGCGACAACACCTTCGCGGTGGCGCTGCTGGCGCAGATCACCGCCATGGAGGTGTTCCTCTACGGCGAGCTGAACCCAGCCGAGGTCGCCAACGCCATCGACCTGGCGGCGCAGGAGATCCACGGGCCGGGCGACGAGGGCTACCGCGAGCTGGTCCTGGCGCGCGCGGCCCACACGCTCGCGATCCTGCCCGGCATGGAGGAAGGCGGCGACGCCCGTCTGGCCGACGTCAAGAAGCAGCTCGAGGGCTGGCTGGAGAAGCACGCCGAGGACCACCTGGCGCGCTGGCTGTACGGGCACGCGCTGTGGGCCGGCGGCGATCGAAAAGGGGCCGAGACCGCGTTCGAGCAGGCGGACAAGGGCGGCGAGGGGCCGGTGGTGGCGACCATCTCGCTGGCGGACATCCGCCTCGACAACGGCCGCTACGACGATGCGCGGGCGCTCTACGAGCGGGCGCTGGGCCGCGCGAAGCACCCGTGGGCGTACATCGGGCACTCGCTGGCGCTGTCGGAGCGGAGCGTGGAGATCGACAAGGCGGTGGCCGACCTGAACGTCGGGATCCCGGGCAAGCGCGGCCCGCGGGTGGAGGCCTGGAAGCACCTGGCGATGGCGAACGCGCTCCTGGCGCAGGAGGACTACAAGTCGTTCGCCGCCGAGCTCGACAAGGCGAACGGGGTGTCGGATCCGCGGTTCCTGGTGCGCGTCGGTCTGCTCAAGGCGCAGCAGGGCAAGCTCACCGACGCGGCCAGCGCGCGCGGCGAGATCCGCTGGTACGCCGACAAGCCGCAACCGGACCCGCTGGTCGGTATCCTCGACGCCGAGCTCCGCCTGGCGAGCGGCCTGGCGCGCGACGCCTACGCCGGGGTGGAGAAGGTGGAGGGGCTGCGGGCTTCGCGGCTGCGCGGCCGGGCGCTGTTCGACATGGGCAAGGCGGGCGACGCGCGCGAGGAGCTGAACGAGGCCCTCAAGATCGCGCCGAAGGACCTCGAGCTGCAGGCCTGGTCGGAGGCGGCCCATTTCCTGGCCGCCGAGGGGGACGAGCGCAAGAAGGCGGACGACGCGCTCGACAGCCTGGGGCGCAACGCGAAGTCGAACGCGGTCCGGGTCCCGCACGGCATCGCGCTGGCCATGGTCGGGCGGGCGCCGGCCGCGCGCGAGAAGCTCGAGCTCTCGCTGAAGAACGCGACCGACGAGTACCCGAACGCGCTGGCTTACCGGGCGCACGTCGTCCTCGCCGAGCTCGACCTCGCTGACGGCAAGGCGCCGTCCGCCATCGAGCACGTCAAGAAGGCGCTCGAGATCAACCCGGGCTACCTGCCGGCGCACGATCTCATGGGGCGCCTGCTCATCGACACCGCGCCGGACCAGGCGCTGCCTCACCTGACCGAGGTGGTGAACGCCGAGGTCGGCAGCGTGGGAGCCGAGCTGGCGTTCGCGCGTGCGGTGATGCCGAGCGACAAGCCGGAGATCAAGAAGGCGGCGGCCGACGCGCTCCGCCGCGCCAAGCAGAAGGGCGCCACCGCCGAGCAGCTCGCGCTGGTGGTGCCGCTGGTCGATCCGGCACTGGCCGCGGAGCTCGGCGTTCCGCTTGAAGGCGGCGCCAAGAAGAAGCACGGCGGCCGCCACCGCTAGGTCGGACCGAAAAACGCGTTTGGGTCCAGAAGTGACCTGAAACCGCGTGGTTAGGGACTGGGTGCGTGTCCCCGGCCTCCCCCGGCCCCGCAGGCCTCTTGTCATTATTTATCATTCGTCTGATAAATAGGTATGAGGCGTGTCGTGTTGATGGCCGTGGTGCTGGCCGGGTGCGGGGCGGAGGAGCAGCACGCGGGAATGGCGCAGGGGATCGTGGAGCTCGACGAGCGCGTGCTCGGGTTCGAGGTCGGCGGCCGGGTGCGCGAGGTCGCGGTGAAGGAGGGGGACCCGGTGGCGGTCGATCAGCTGGTCGCCACGCTCGACGATCGGCTCGAGCGGACCGCCCACGAGGCGCGCAGCCAGGAGGCGAGCGCGGCGCGCGCGCAGGCCGATCTGGTCCGCGCCGGCGCCCGCAGCGAAGAGGTCCGCGCGATGGCCGCCGAGCTGGAGGCGGCGCGCGCGGCCGAGGAGCTGGCCAGGACCAACCTCGATCGCGAGCAGCGGCTGCTCGCCTCTGGCGCCACCACCCGCGCGGTCGTCGATCAGCTGGCCGGGCGGCAGCGCGCTGCCACCGCCGAACGACGAGCCGTCGAGCAGAAGCTGCGCTCGCTGCGCGGCGGGGCGCGCACCCAGGAGGTGGCGGGAGCCGACGCGCGCGCCGGGGCCGCCGCCGCCAGCGCCAGCCTGGCTGGCCAGCGGGTCGACCTCTACGCCCTGCAGGCCCCGGTCGCCGGCGTGGTCCTCGACGTGATCGCCGATCCCGGCGAGGTGGTGGCGCCGGGCGCGCCGGTGGTGGTGATCGGCGACACCCGCCACCCGTTCGCCGACGTGTTCGTGCCGGAGGGCGAGCTCGCCGGCCTGGCGGTCGGGCAGCCGGCCGCCGTCGAGGTCGACGGCGAGTCGCGCCGCTTCCACGGCACCGTCGAGCACATCGCGCGGCGCGCCGAGTTCACCCCGCGGTTCGTCTTCAGCGAGCGCGAGCGGCCCAACCTGGTGGTGCGCGTCCGCGTCCGCATCGACGACGCCGACCAGCGGCTGCACGCCGGCGTGCCTGCCTTCGTCGCCTTCGGTGCCGGCAAGTGACTGAGCAGCCGCCCATCGTCGAGACCGAGCACCTGTCGCGCCGGTTCGGCGATCTGGTGGCGGTCAAGGACGTCACCATGTCGGTCGAGCGCGGCGAGATCTTCGGCGTGCTCGGGCCCAACGGCGCCGGCAAGTCGACCACCATCCGCATGCTGTGCGGCATCCTCGCGCCGTCGGGCGGACGCGGCACGGTGGTCGGCCACGACGTCGCCAGCGAGCCGGAGCTCATCAAGCAGAACATCGGCTACATGACCCAGCGCTTCAGTCTCTACGAGGACCTGACCGTCCTCGAGAACCTGCGCTTCTACGCCGGCATCTACGGGGTCGCGCGCGCCCGCCGGCGTGCCCGCATCGAGGAGGTCGTCGCCATCGCCGGCCTCGGCGAGCGCCGCCACCAGATCGCCGGGACCCTGTCGGGCGGCTGGAAGCAGCGGGTCGCGCTGGCCAGCGCCACCATCCACCAGCCGCCGCTCCTCTTCCTCGACGAGCCCACCGCCGGCGTGGATCCGGTGAGCCGTCGGGACTTCTGGGATCAGATCCACCGGTTGGCCTCGGAGGGCACCACCGTGCTCCTGACCACCCATTACATGGACGAGGCGGAACGCTGCCATCGTCTGGCGTTCATCTTTCGCGGCGAGCTGCTGGACACGGGGACCCCGGAGCAGGTGGTGGTCCGCCGTCG
>Ga0070698_100004980_pt1 | contig 14553 bp, 15 predicted proteins | sample KBSK1502metaG_FD_65477 | JGI IMG/M metagenome (GOLD analysis project Ga0070698, IMG submission 65477) | Corn, switchgrass and miscanthus rhizosphere microbial communities from Kellogg Biological Station, Michigan, USA - KBS K1-50-2 metaG | ecosystem: Host-associated > Plants > Roots >...
CGTGCGCCCGATACTTATCTGACCGGTGGACCAGCGTCACCGAAGCCGCACGATCGCGGAGCTGATGACACCAGTCGAACGCCGAGTCCCCTCCTCCAATGATCACGATCTTCCGATCACGGAATTTTTCCGGGTCCATCACATTGTCGAAGATCCCGCGACCGTACCACGGCTCAGCGCATGCCTGGGGTAACCGCCGCGGTGAGAAAGCGCCGATGCCGGCCGCAATCAGCACCGACCGCGTCGGAAACCGATCGGTCTCGGTGACGAGGACGAAATGTCCGTCCTCCTCCTCGAGACCCAGCACATGCTGGCCAAGGTAGGATGGAAAATTGAACTGGCCTGCCTGTTCCGTGAGCTCGCGCACGAGATCCTTCGCCAGAACTTTGGCGAATCCTGCAACGTCGAAGATGTATTTCTCGGGATAGAGAGCCGTGAGCTGCCCGCCGAGCTGCGGCAGTGTGTCGACGATTTGCGCCGTCGCCCCGCGCATGCCCGCATAAAAGGAGGCGAAAAGCCCCGTCGGCCCGCCTCCGATGATGGTGATGTCCCTTATCTCGTGCATTCGGCTCAATATAGCCAGATTTGCAATAATGAAGATTTACACCAAGACCGGCGACGCCGGGCAAACAGGACTGTTCGGCGGCGGCCGGGTTTCGAAGGATGATCCGCGCGTCGAAGCGTACGGCGATGTCGATGAGCTCAACGCCTGCCTTGGAGTCGCGCGCGCGGTCGAGGTGATGCCGCGGATCGACGAGGTGCTCGTTCCCATTCAGAGGGATCTCTTTTCGATCGGCGCTCTCCTCGCCACCCCCGACCTCGAGAAGATGCACGATCACCTCGCCAAGGCTCAGATCGATGACGCGAGAATTGTCAGTCTCGAGAAGGAGATCGATGCCTGCGACCGTGAGCTCGAGCCCCTGCGTGCGTTTATCGTCCCGGGCGGAACTCCAAAGGCAGCTTCCTTGCACATAGCACGCACCGTCTGCCGAAGAGCGGAGCGACGAGTGATCAGTCTGCAGAGAGAAGTAGAGATTCCGCAAATAGTCGTCGTCTATCTCAACCGACTATCGGACTTGTTGTTCACTCTGGCCCGCGTTGCGAACACGCGTGCGGGTGCCGGGGAAGTCACTTGGTAGGGCTGCCTTATCCAATTGAAGTAAAAGCAGGGTCACTGAAGGAGCTGGGCGATTTCGTAAGACGAGTCGCCCCGGTTCACCGCTATGTGGTGATCACCGACTCCAATGTGGGACCACTATATGGTAGCGTCGCATCCGAGTCGCTCGGCGTCGACGTCAACGATTGCCTCGTCATCCCTGCCGGCGAGAACAGCAAGTCGAGGGGAAGCTGGGGCTGGATTACCGATCAGCTAGTCGAGCGAGGCTTTGGCCGCGACTCGGCGATCGTCGCCCTCGGGGGCGGGGTAATCGGCGACCTCGCTGGATTCGTGGCCGCGACCTACATGCGCGGCATTCCGATTGTCCAGGCGCCCACCACCCTCCTGGCGATGATCGACGCTTCGATCGGGGGCAAAACGGGGGTCGATACGCAGGCCGGAAAGAACCTCGTGGGGGCCTTCCATCCCCCGGCAGGAGTTCTTGTCGATCCGCAACTCCTTGATACGCTTCCACTTAGAGAATTGAGAACGGGATTTGCCGAAGCGCTCAAGCATGGCGCGATCGCGAATCGGGGTTACTTTGATTCCGTGGTCAGTGCCATACCCCGGGTTCTGTACGGCCGGGGGGCAGCGGGTGACTCTCTCGCCGACGTCATCGTCGGTAGCATAGAGATCAAATCGGGCATAGTTGCCCGGGATGAGCACGAAGGCGGCGTTCGGAAGATTCTCAACTTCGGACACACCATCGGCCATGCGATCGAAATGCTGAGCGGTTATTCGCTGGCGCATGGAGAAGCAGTCGCGATCGGGATGACGCTCGAATCAAGGATCGCCGAGCGTGTCGGGATCGCGGCGGGGGGCCTGGAGAAGGAGATTCGAACGGCCCTCACAGCAGCAGGACTTCCGGTCAAAGTCCCCGAAGGAATGGATGCCGACCGGATTCTGGAAGTGATGCAGTCCGACAAGAAGGCTCGTGCGGGGGAGGTTCGTTATGCGCTGCCCCGCGCGATTGGTGAAATGGCAGGTGCCGACTCTGGTTGGACCGTGTCTGTGGCTGAGTCTATCGTGCGGGAGGTGCTGACATGAAACGTGGCGATTTAATGCGTCTGACGGTCGCCGTCGTGATTGCCATCATTTTCATTGGCACCGGTGCGGCCAGACTCCCCATCGGAAAAGCCGCATACATGCACGCTCCGGTGCTCGTGTATGCTGAGCCATTCCTCGATCCCCTCGTAGTAACCGCAAAGAAAATCGTTTCCTCTCGTGGAGAGTTCCGTCGCGCCACAGCAGCCGAAGCGCTGAGGATGCGCGCGTCCGGCATCATCGATCCGGCGAAATTCGCGAGAGCTGAACCCGGCGAAGAAGTCCCCGTCTCGATCACTCAGTACTGCCTCAAGGGAACGACTCGCCGGGGGCGCTTCGTTCGCCCGGGAATTGTCGCCGCTGATCCGCGCATCTTCCCACTCGCTCGTTACGTCGAAGTCTTCATGGGCAAGCGTTACCTCGGCCGCTTCCTGGTGGATGACACCGGTGGAAACGTCATCGGTGCGACGCTCGACATCTGGACGCCGTCATGCCGGCAGGCCGCGCGGTTCGGACGACATACGGGAAAGGCAGTCCTCGTAGCGAAAGAAGAAGAGCATATTCTGCCGCAGACGCTGGTCGAGCTCGACGTCATCCCGAATCTCTCCGCCATCGGCGAAATGTTCGAGGGTCTCGCAAAGAGATAGAACGCATTTTGGTACTTGTCTTGCCTTAACCGGGACGACCCGGCAAAAGGAACGCACATGTCCTCGTTCGGTACGTACCTCATCGGCTTCATCGTTCTCATCGTCGGACTCGCGATCGCTGCTTACCTCCTTGGCGTACCGCAGACCTGGATCGCAGTCGGCGTCATCGTTCTCATCGGAATCGGGATTCTGACAGGCACCAGCCGAACGAAGACCAAAGATCCGCCATCAACTATGTAGGAATGGCGGCAACATCACAAAAAGTTTTGGCATGAAACGTGGCTGTTGACTTAAGACAGACCCTGCCGCTATTGTGCGCCCGATATAGGTGAAGCGAGCCAAAATGCGCTTGCGCTAACAACCCAACCGGGGCGTGAATGCAGACTTCGACCGAGAGCAGGTCTAAAGGCTTTTTCCGTTCGTCCCCTTCCACCGCATTCGACCAGTACCTCCAGGACATCCAGAAGCTCCCGCTGATCACCGACGCCGAAGAAGAGCGCCGGCTTGCGCGACGCGCACAGGCAGGAGACGAAAAGGCTGCGGAAAGGCTGGTCACCGCGAACCTCAGGTTCGTCATCTCGTACGTCAAGAAGTACCAGGGTCACGGCCTCGATCTTTCTGAGCTCGTCGCCATCGGAAACGAAGGACTTCTCAAGGCAGTGAGAAAGTTCGACCCGGAACAGGGAGTGAAGTTCATCTCCTACGCAGTATGGTGGGTCCGCCAGGCAGTCCTCAAAGCCCTCGCCGAACAGACCCGCTCAGTAAGAATCCCGCTCAATCAGAATTCGCAGCTAATCAAGCTCGCCCGCGCACAGACAGTTCTCTCCCAGGTACTCAAGCGCGATCCGACAGACCACGAAATCGGAAGACTCCTCGAAGAGACGCCTGAAGCCGTACGCTCGGCAAAGCAGATGAGCGCCACCGAAATCTCCCTCGACGCACCGATCGATCGCAGTGATCGTGAAGCGTGCACGCTCGGTGAGAGGTTTGCCGGTGTTGATGGAGCGGAGATCGAAGAGGTTACCGATTTCCACCTGATGAAGGAGTTCATCGACAAGGTCTTCAGAAAGTACCTGACTCCTCGTGAGAGAAAGATCCTTCATCTGTACTACGGTCTCGAGCAGGGATCCGATGCAATGACGCTCGAGAAAATTGGTGCGCTGATGGGAGTCACACGCGAGCGGATCCGTCAGATTCGCGAGCGCGCGTTCGAAAAGCTGCGTGAGTCGCCGGACGGTGCGGCACTTTCGGGGTTCTGGAAGACGGCTGACTGATTCTTTCTGAGATGGCGAACGCTTCGCGCATTCCGGCGTTCGTCAATCCTGAGTCAGGAACGGCAGACAAGGCCCGCACCGCTCTCGAGCGTGCGGGCCTTTTTGAGATCATCGAAGTCCAGCCCGACAAGCTCTACGAGCGAATCGCTGAAAAAGTCGCGAGAGGCGAGAAGCGAATCCTGATTGCCGGTGGAGACGGAACCATACGCACTGCGGTGGAAGTGATTGCCGGCACCGAAGTGGAGATGGCGGTTCTTCCATCAGGCACTCTGAATCACTTCGCAAAGGAACATCACCTTCCAACCGACCTGGACGAAGCAGCGCAAGTTGCAGCCGGTCAGTTCGTCACCACCACGGACGTCGGCCGCGTTGGCGATCATCGCTTTCACGGAACCAGCTCAATCGGTGCGTACGTCACCTTCATGCGCAAGCGTGAAAAACTCGAGCGTTACTTCGGATACAAGATCGCGAGCTTCCTGGCCGGGATCTGGACACTGATTCATCTGCCGACGATTGCAGTGGAGCTCGACGTTGACGGAAAGAAGCAGTCGTTTGAGACCCCGCTTTTGTTCGTCGCCGTGCGAGAGAGAGAGCTGAAGGTTCCTACGCTGGGCGGACTCCGCCGGGGTGGAAAGCGCGGACTCCATGTGATGGCAGTACATGGTCGCCGCAAAGCGCGGCTTCTGGCCGTCGCCCTCGACGCATTTGCTAACGGGGTCAGACAAGCTTCGAGAGAGACCGAGCTGGATGCATTCATGGTCGACAGCTGCTCGATCAGGATGCGCGGAAATCGCGTGCGCATATCTTTCGATGGCGAGGCCGAAACGGTGGACGTTCCGCTCGATTACAAAGTCGAGAAGGATAATCTGAAGCTCGTCGTTCCCGATCCAGCACTCGCCCAGAAGGAGTCGGACGTACCGCGCTGAGGTCGAATGGCTGACCACGCAATTCGTGAAAAACTGGAGTCGATCGTCGGCGCTCGCTTCGTGATGACGCGCGAGAGCGATCTGCTCGTGTACAACTCCGACGGACTTCCCGGATACCGGCGCATGCCACAGTTGGCTGTATTTCCGGGCAACCGGGATGAGGCCATCGAGGTGGTGCGCACTCTTGCAGAGCATTCGATCCCGTTCGTTCCGCGCGGAGCGGGCACTGGACTCTCTGGCGGTGCCCTCGCCGATGGCGTCGTTCTCCTCGGGCTCAATCGCCTCAAGCGCGTGATCTCGATCGACCGCGACAATCTTTTCGCGGTGGTCGAACCCGGCGTGGTAAATCTTCACCTCAATCGGACTGTCGCCCCGCTGGGACTCCTGTACGCTCCAGATCCATCGAGCGAAGCAGCATGTACAATCGGTGGAAACATCGCCGAGAATGCGGGCGGACCGCATTGTCTCAAATATGGGGTAACCCTCAATCACGTCATCGCGATGACGGTGATTCTGCCTGAGGGAGAGATCGTCACACTCGGCAATTCCGCGGGTGAAGCGCCAGGCTACGATTTGCGAGGCGCGTTCATCGGATCGGAAGGATGCTTTGGCATCGCTCTCGATGTGACAGTGAAGCTCACGCGAAAACCTGCGGCCGTTCGCACGATGCTCGCGGATTTCAGATCGATCGACGAAGCTGCCAGGGTCACCTCGGCGATTATCGCGTCGGGAATTGTTCCCGCCGCTCTCGAGTTCATGGATGCCGCGACCATTCAGGTCGTGGAGTCCTCAGTGTACGCCGCGGGATATCCCGCGGATGCAGCGGCCGTGCTCCTCATTGAAGTGGATGGAATCACCGAAGGTGTCGAGGCGGATCGAGACAAGGTGATCGAGCTCTGCCTCGCCGGCGGAGCGAGAAACGTGAAAGTTGCTGCAAATGATGCGGAGCGTGCACGTCTCTGGCAGGGACGAAAGAAAGCATTTGGCGCAATGGGACGCATGGCTCCGCATCTCGTCGTTCAGGATGCTGTGATTCCGCGAACAAAGCTCGCCGAAGTTCTCGCACGAATTCGAGAGATTGCTTTCACGAATCGCGTTACTGTCTGCAACGTCTTTCACGCTGGTGACGGAAATCTTCATCCGAACATTCCGTACAACGCGGACAATCCGGATGAAGCAGCGCGCGTGCACAAATCGATGGGCGAGATCATGCGTGCCTGCGTTGCAGCTGGTGGAAGCATCACCGGCGAGCATGGCGTTGGGCTCGACAAGATCGGGTACATCGACCTTGTCTTTTCTCCCGATTCGCTGGGAGCGATGTGCAGACTGCGTGAAGTGTTCGATCCTGAGCGAAGATCGAATCCCGGGAAAGTCGTTCCGATTCATTCGTGCCAGGAATGGCGCGTCAAACCCGCAGCCCGCGCCTCGTGAAAGATCTGGTGCTCGATGCGGCCAGCGCTTCCACGCCGCTCAGAATTTCGGGAAGGTCGACCTGGATTGACGCAGGCCGACCCGTCAACGCGACCCGCATCGCTTCATTAGCTGCGCACTCCGGTGTTGTGGATTATGTCCCGGGCGACCTCACCATCACCGTCAAATCCGGAACGACTCTCGGCGAGATCGAGCGAATTACCGGCGAGCATTCACAGTGGCTCCCGCTCGATCCTTTCGGATCTCGCGACGGCACGATCGGCGCGACCATAGCAACAGGATCTTTCGGACCGCTCGCACATTCATTCGGCCGGGCCCGGGATCTCGTTCTCGGACTCGAGTTCGTCACGGGAGAGGGCAAGACTGTTCGCGGCGGCGGGAGAGTCGTGAAGAATGTTGCGGGATTCGATCTCGTCCGATTGATGACCGGATCGTGGGGAACTCTCGGAATCATTACGGAAGCAACGCTCCGGCTCTATGCCCTTCCCTTGTCGCCAATAACTGTTTCACTCGGCGCATCTGACAGCGCGACTGCGTTGTCGCAAAGAATCACTTCGATTCTTGCCGCGCCGGGAATTCCATTTGCTGTCGAGCTGGTCGATGCAAACACGGCGTCGATGATCGGCTTGTCGAGCAAGCAGCAAATTCTCGTGAAGATTGGGGGAAATGCCGCAGCGATTGAGGCGCAGAGAGCCGCGATGGATGCCTTGGGTGGAGCGAGGGATATAGACCCGAAAGCGTGGGAGCAGCTTCGAGAAATCGAAGACAGGCTTTCAAATGATGGTGTAGCACCGATCGTGATGCGGATCTCGACGCTTCCGCAAAAGCTTCCGCACCTGTGGAGCAGTATTCGATCGGTGCTCGGAGATGCAAGCGGCGCTGCATTGCACGCGACACCGTCACTAGGCGTGATGCGCTGCATTCTGCCTTCGTCGACTGATCTCCAGACAATTGAACGAATGGTTTCATCTGTACCAGAAGCGACGGTGATCTTCGAGCGGCTTCCGCATGATGCCTGGGCCTTGTTGTCACCGACCGTAGTCGCGGACCGACTTGCTCAACGCGTAAAGAGAGCGTTCGATCCGTCGAACATTCTGAATCCGGGGATACTCGGGGCGGTGACGTGAGCGCGCCGCTGGCAGTGATCGACGATTCGCCGACGCCGGCGGACGCCACTCCCGCATGCGCACTGCCAGGGTCGCCGCTCGAGGCTGCGCTCCCTGGAATCAATCAATGCGTGCATTGCGGCTTCTGTCTTCAGGCATGCCCCACTTATCAGGTGCTCGAGGACGAGAACGAAAGTCCGCGCGGCAGAATTTTTCTCATGCGATCGTTGCTCGAGGGAACGGTCACCGTTCACGACGAGCGCGTGCACGCGCACATCGATCGGTGTCTTGGATGCAGGGCGTGTGAGCCCGCGTGTCCATCCGGTGTGCCCTACGGTCACCTTCTCGAGGCCACTCGCGCCACAATCGGTGCAACTCGACAGCCCGCACTCGTTGGAAGACTCATTCTGTTCACGTTTGCGCATCCGGCATTGATGCGCATCGCGATGTTCGCGTCTCGACTGCTGGCAGCAACTCCGATTCCGACACTGCTTTCGAGAATCGGTGGCCGGCTTGGGTTCAGCATGGCGATGCTCGCCTCAGCAGGCTCTCCACTCGAGCGCGATCCGTACGAGACAAGCAACGAAGGCCAACGCGCGAAGACTGCCCTTCTCGAAGGATGCGTGATGGAAGGGCTGTTCACCGATACAAATCGTGCGACCGAACGGGTTCTTCAGAAAAATGGCTATTCGATGGTTCCCGCGCCGGGGCAAGCGTGCTGCGGAGCGTTGCATGCACACGCGGGCGATCTCGAGGCTGCACGAAATCTCGCGCGCAGAAACATCGCGGCATTCGAGAAATCAGAGAGCGATATCATTGTCGTCAACTCGGCAGGCTGTGGAGCGATGATGAAGGAATACGCGCATCTCCTGCACGATGATCCGGAGTGGGCATCACGGGCCGCCGAGGTTTCAGCTCGTGTGAAGGATGTGAGCGAGCTGCTCGCAGCCGCTGGACCTCTTCCTGGAAACCCGCTTCCGCTCCGCGTGACCTATGATGCACCGTGTCACCTCGTGCACGCCCAGCGAATAGTGACCCCGCCTCTGGCGGTACTTGCAGCAATTCCCAAACTCGAGCTCATCCCGCTGAAGGATTCAGAGATGTGCTGCGGTGCAGCTGGTATTTACAACCTCATCGAGCCCGACACATCCGATGCGGTTCTGGAGCCAAAGCTCGCCAACATTGCGGAATCAGGGGCTCCATTTGTCGTGTCGGGGAACCCGGGATGTCTCATGCAGATTGGTGCCGGGTTGCTCCGCAGCGGCTCGAAGGCGAAGGCAATTCACATAGTCGACCTTCTCGACGCCTCCTATGGAAGCTAGGCACTCCCGAATCGGGGAGTGACGCCATTAATTGGAAAGTATGTATGACGCGAGCGAGTACTCCGCGCTGCGCTCTGGAGCGCTGGTTCTGGATCGCAGTGATCGCGTCCGAATCAGGTTTGGGGGGCCGCGCGCGGCCGAGCTCCTGACTGGGCTCGTCACGAATGACGTTCTCTCGCTCGAGCCCGGTCATGGCCAGTACGCCGCGGCGCTCACTCCAAAGGGAAAGATTGCGGCAGATGTCCGCATCCTTGCCGACAAGGACGGACTTCTCACTGACACGTCCCAGCGCGCCGCACAGAATTGGCGCGACATCGTCACGAAGTACGTGAACCCGCGAGTCGCGCCGTATCGGGATATTTCTGCGGAAACTCGCGACATCGCTGTGTTTGGCCCGAAAGCGCGGCACCTCGTCGCGGGAGCAACGCATGCAGATCCCGTAGCGCTTGGCGCTCTGCATCCCTACGGGCACATCTCAGCGGATCTTCCAACCGGCCGCATGATGATCGTGCGCGTCGCCGAGATCGAGGCTGAAGGTTACGAGATAATCCTTCCGATCGCAGCAGAGCGCGAGCTTCGCGACAAGCTTCTTTCTCACGGAGCGATTCCGGGATCCGCGCAGACGTGGAACGTCGCGAGAATCGAAGCGGGTCGCCCTGAGTGGGGAATCGATATGAACGATACCACGATTCCGCAGGAAGCAAACTTCGATTCACTGGGTGCGATCTCGTACACCAAGGGTTGTTACACCGGGCAGGAGACGGTCGCGCGCATTCATTTTCGCGGTCACGTGAATCGCTATCTGCGAAGGCTTCACTTTGTCAGCGCTTCGATTCCTCCAACGAGTGCCCAGCTGGTCGATGATACAGGAGAAGTTGTCGGAGACGTGCGCAGCGTTGCGATGTCACCGCGTCATGGCGGAGTAGCAATTGCGATGGTTCGCCGCGAGGTAGCTCCCGGAGCAACGCTTCATGCGCGCTGGGATGGAGGCGAGTGTACTGTTCAGATCGCGGCGTAGCGGTTAACGGGCAAAAAAAAGGCGCGACCAGTTCGAGTCGCGCCCCTTTGGTGACCGAAGAAGCTTACTTCTTGGTCGTGTCGGCTGCGGCCGAATCCTTCTTGGCCGAATCCGCCGTCGCCGTCGAGTCCATCATCTTCATGCCGGTATCCATGGCTGCTGGAGCCGGAGCCATTGCAGCACCGGTGTCGACCGGGGCTTCATCCTTCTTCGTGCAGGCGACAATAGCGAGAACAGCGGCGACGAGAGCAATGCGCTTCATTTGAGAATCTCCAAGTATGAGAGGGGGCCAACGTGATTAGACGCCGGTCCGTGCACGCGGTCGCGATGCTCGTCAATGGCGCGGCGAAAAAGTTACCGCGCTAGGAAGTGGTGTCAAGGGCGCAGCCCGATAGATTTCCCCCTTCGCCCATAGGGAAAACAGGGAGTAAAAATTGTCGTCGCGTTATCCTGAAACATTTGGCGCATTGAAGCGCTCGGAGTGGGGAAGTCCCGACCGCATTCGCCGGTCTGTAAAGGACGAGCTCAGGTCGAACCTGCTGAGCCGACTGGCCCGCGGTGGCCCTCTTTTCGAGGGCGTCGTCGGGTATGAGGACACGGTCATGCCCCAGATCGTCAACGCCCTCCTCTCGCGCCACAACCTCATACTCCTCGGTCTCCGCGGGCAAGCCAAATCTCGCATCCTGCGCTCGCTGACCACGCTTCTCGACGAGGCGATGCCGATCGTCGCCGGAAGCGAGGTCAACGACAATCCATTCGCGCCAATCTCCAAGTATGCGCGCAACATGATCGATGAATGCGGCGAAGGCACACCGATAGCGTGGGTCGAGAGAGAAAGTCGCTTCGTCGAAAAGCTCGCGACGCCCGATGTCACTGTCGCTGACATCATCGGTGATGTCGATCCGATAAAAGCAGCGCGCGGCGGTCACGTCTTGTCTGACGAGCTGACCATTCATTATGGAATGCTTCCGCGTGCAAACCGCGGAATATTCGCCCTGAATGAGCTTCCGGATCTGGCCGGCAAAGTCCAGGTGTCTCTCTTCAACATCATGCAGGAAGGCGACGTCCAGATCAAAGGGTACCCTGTTCGGCTGCCACTCGATGTTCTGCTTTGCTTCACAGCGAATCCGGAGGATTACACCGCGCGCGGCAAGATCATCACTCCGCTCAAGGACCGCATCGGCAGCGAGATACAGACTCACTATCCGGAGTCGGTCGAGACCGGCATGGCGATCACCGAGCAGGAAGCGTGGACCGAGCGGGGTGGACGTCCTGTACGCGTCCCGGACTTCATCGCTGAGGTAGTTGAGCGAATCGCATTCGAGGCGCGGGAAGACAAGCGCATCGACAAGCGATCAGGCGTCTCGCAGAGAATGCCGATCAGCGTGATGGAGAACATCGTATCGAACGCCGAGCGAAGGTCTCTTGTCACCGGCGAAAGCGAAATTGTTCCGCGAATCGGCGATATCTACGCAGCACTTCCGGCAATCACCGGCAAGATCGAGCTGGAGTATGAAGGAGAGCTAGTCGGTGGGCACAACATCGCGAGAGAGCTGATTCGTCGCGCAGCTGACGCCACTTTCCATGAGCGCACTGGTGGCGTGAATGCCGACGACGTGATCATGTGGTTCGATGCAGGCGGCGCGCTTCAGGTGAATGACGACGTTACCTCCGACGCCGTCGTCGATGGATTCCGCACTGTTCCGGGTCTTCTCGGTCTCGTTGAGATGACTGCACTTGCGGAGAGAAGCGATGCGCCCGTCGTCGCCGCTGCATGCGAGCTCATACTCGAATCGCTGGTAGCGCGCCGGAAGATCTCACGCACTGATGCTGGCCTCTATGGTCGCTCGCAAGACGAGAAGCGCAGACGACCCTACGCGGACTGAATGTCAGTCGTCACAATCTCACGGCTTTACGGCTCGGGAGGATCCGAGGTCGCAGAGCTTGTTGCGAAAGAACTTGGCTGGTCGCTTCTCGACAACACAGTAGTCGACGCAGTAGCCGCGCGGCTCGGCGTGTCTCGCGCCGAGGTGGCCGCGCGTGAGGAGCGTGTGCCGTCGCTTGTGCAACGCCTCGCTGAAGCGCTCGCACTCGGATCACAGGAGTGGCTCGCTCCGCTTTCCGGAGAAAAGCGCGCACCAACTGATGAGCAGCTCATCGAGGTAACGCATCGAATCGTCGAAGAAGCGATTGCGCGAGGACCACTCGTTCTAGTTGGCAGGGGCGCTCAGGAGATGCTCGCCGAGCGCGGCGATGCACTGCACGTGTTCTGCTATGCGCCGCGGGGTGCGCTCATTGCACGATCTATGGAGCGCGACCGGCTTGACGAACAGGCAGCCGCAAAGCTCGTTGACGAAACCAATGCCCGTCGTGAGCAGTGGATCAGGAAGCACTGGAACAGATCGTGGCGTGAACATTCCCAGTATCATCTGTCGGTGAATACCGACTGGCTTGGCATTGCGGGCGCCGCGGACCTGATCTCATTCGCCGCGCGGAAACGTTTTTCGCTCTAGTCAGCCGGCCAGGACGCGCGTCGCAGCAATCAGAAACTCGGCAACGTCCGCTTCAGTCGTATCGAATGATGCGACGAAGCGTGCTTCCGAGACGGTTTCATCCCACACGCTGAAGTAACACGCATCCTGCAGCTTCGCGATGTGTTCGCGCGGCAGAACCGCGAAAACCTCATTAGCCTGCACGAGCTGCGTGAGATGGCAGCCAGGCAATGCCGCAATCCCTTCGGCTAGAACAGCCGCCATTCTATTGGCGTGCGAAGCGCTGCGAAGCCAGAGATCATCGGTGAAGAGCGCGTCGAACTGCGCGGCGATGAACCGCATCTTGGACGAGAGCTGCATTCCCTGCATTCGCCGGTACGGAAAGTTCTGCGCCAGGCTCGAGTCGAAGAAAATCACCGCTTCTCCGGCAATCATCCCGTTTTTTGTTCCGCCAAACGAGAGCACGTCGACACCCGCATTCCCGGTGATGTCGAGAAGCGAAACACCGAGCGAAGCGGCGGCGTTCGCGAGCCGCGCGCCGTCCATGTGAAGCTTGAGCCCATGCTCGTGCGCGAATGCCGCGATTACCTGGATTTCGTCGGGAGTATAAACAGTTCCATATTCCGTCGCCTGTGTAATCGAGACGACGCTGGGCTGAGCGGAATGATCGTCGCCGAAATAGCGGAGATGTTCCGCAATTCCGTCGCGATCGATCTTTCCATCTCTGGTGGGAACCGGCAGAAGCTTGCAGCCGATGTGGTTCTCGGCAGCACCGCATTCCGATGTGTAGATATGCGCTGTCTCGGCGCACACTACGGCATTGAATGATTGCGCGCACGATTGCAGCGACAGCACGTTCGCGCCGGTTCCGCTGAACACGAAGAATATCTCGGCGTCGTTTCCGAAATGTTCTCGCAGCTTCTGCTTTGCTCGCTCGGTGTGAGTGTCGTGCCCGTACGACGGCACGTGACCCTCGTTGACTTTTGCGAGAGCGGCCAGAACCTCAGGATGAACTCCCGCCCAGTTGTCCGAGGCGAGATGGCGGCGAGGCTTGTCGCCGATGTTGCTCACGTGCAGTGACGGATTCGCTTATTGACGCGCTTTTGCTACTTCGGCTGCGAGCTCGGTGTAAGCCGTCTCATTCAACGCAGGGAATTTGAGATTCCGCCACAGAATCTTTCCATCCTTGCCAATTACAAAGACAGTGCGGGTTGTCGAAGTGCGCGGTGCGTACCATGACCCATACTGCTTTGCAACCACAAGCTGCGGATCGGAGCCCAGCGCAAAGGGGAATTTCATCTCCTGCGCCCACGATACGTGGCTCGCAATGCTGTCAACCGAGATTGGAACTACGACGACTCCGTCTCCAAAGAGCGTTGCGTACTCATCGCGGAACTTCGTGAGCTCGGCAGTGCAGCCTGACGTGCGATCACCTGGATAAAAAGCGAGGACTACGACCTTCCCTCGGAGATCGCTGAGCTTGAGCTGCTTTGCGATCGGACCGTTTGCATCTGCCCAGTCCATCGTGAAGTCCGGCGCAACCTTGCCGAGATCGATTTCGGCTGGTGGTGGTGGAGGCGCGGGCTGTGTTGCAGGGGCGGGAGTGGAAGGCGCGGGTGCTGCAGTCGTTTGTGCCGAAGCCGCTCCCGCAGAAAGTATGAATGCTGCCGCGAATGCCAGACGATTGATCGACATGAAGTCCTCGAGTTTCCTTGACCGGATTGGAATGTAATCTCCGGTAACTCTGAGGACTACGGAACTACGGGGACTACGGGGACTACGGAAACCTTTATCACAGATAAGCACAGATGGGGCACAGATGACACAGAAACTGCGGGACTTCGGATTATTATTTGTAAGGGCGCAACCGCGTAGTTCCCGTAGTAACCCTAAAAAGGTTTCCGTAGTACATCTGTGCTTATCTGTGCCCCCTCTGTGCTTATCTGTGATAAAGGTTTCCGTAGTCCCCGTAGTCCCCGTAGTCACGCACATGCGGAGGTAAAGAAATGCAGCTCCACGGAATCCATCATCTCACCGCGGTATCGTCGAGTATCCGCGAGAATCTCCGATTCTACACGCACACAATGGGGATGCGCCTGGTAAAGCGAAGCGTCAATCAGGATGACGTGAGCGCCTA
>Ga0070698_100004982_pt1 | contig 14550 bp, 16 predicted proteins | sample KBSK1502metaG_FD_65477 | JGI IMG/M metagenome (GOLD analysis project Ga0070698, IMG submission 65477) | Corn, switchgrass and miscanthus rhizosphere microbial communities from Kellogg Biological Station, Michigan, USA - KBS K1-50-2 metaG | ecosystem: Host-associated > Plants > Roots >...
GCGCTTCGTCCGCCAGTGCCGCTGGCTGCTCTCCCAGGACGTGGGTCTCGCGGTGTTCGGGACGAACTCGGAGGCCAACTCGCTCTCGACCGAGGAGAAGATCGAGCTGCTCGATCGTCTGGTGGCGGGTGGCATCGACCCGGGGCGGCTCATGCCCGGCACCGGCTGCTGCGCCCTCTCCGATTCGGTGCGGCTCACCGGGCACGCCATGAAGGTCGGCGCGGGCGGCGTGCTGATGCTGCCCCCCTTCTACTACAAGGGCGTCTCGGACGACGGGCTCTTCAAGAACTTCGCGGAGGTGATCGAGCGGGTGGGGGACCGGCGGCTGCGCGTCTACCTCTATCACATCCCGCCGGTGTCGAACGTGCCCATCACGCTCTCGTTGATCGAGCGGCTCCTCAAGGCGTATCCCGGCATCGTGGCGGGGGTGAAGGACAGCTCGGGCGACTGGAGCAACACGAAGGCGATGCTGGACGCCTTCGCAGCCTCCGGCTTCGACGTCTTCGCGGGGAGCGAGACCTTCCTGCTCGCCAACATGCGCAACGGTGGGGCCGGCTGCATCAGCGCCACCGCCAACGTGCATCCGGGCCCGATCGCGCGCCTCTTCCGGGAGTGGCAGGCCGCCGACGCGGACGCGCAACAGGCGCGCCTCGACGAGATCCGCGGGATCGTCCAGCGCTATCCGATGATCCCCGCGCTGAAGGCCACCATCGCGCGCTACGGCGGCGACGGCGCGTGGGTCACGGTGCGACCGCCGCTGGTGGCGCTGACCGCCGAGCAGCGCGCCGCGCTCGCCGCCGATCTGGGCCGCGCCGCCTTCACCATGCCCGGGCTCGGGCTCGAGGACTAACGACCATGAACGAGCTGACCGGTCGTCTCAACGCCCTCTGCGACGCGCTGCCCTTCCAGACGAGCTGGTCCCTCAAGGATCTCGCGACCGGTGATCACGCCGATCGCCTCGGCGACGTGCCGGTGCCCTCGGCGAGCACCCGCAAGATCTCCATCCTGATGGCGGCGCTCAAGGCGGTGCACGACGGCAAGCTGGCGCTGGATCAGCAGGTCACCATCGAGGCCAAGTACCAGGACAACGACTCGGGCACTTTTCAGCACCTGACTCCCGGCTTCTCGATCACGTTCCGAGACGCGCTGGTGATGATGATCATCGTCAGCGACAACGCCTGCACGGGGCTGGTGGTGGACCTGGTGGGGCTCGGCGAGATCCAGCGCCTGTGCGAATTGGCCGGCATGACGCGCACCATCCATCGCTTCGGCATCCCGCCGCGCCTCGGCCCCGACCATTCGCTCGATCAGGTCACGAGCACCACGCCCAACGACCAGGGGCTGCTGCTGGAGCTGATCCTGCGCGGTGCCGGCGACGCGGCAACCGCCGCCCGGCTCGGGGTCACGCCCGGCCTCTGCGGGCTGGCCCTCGATATCCTGTCCTGGCAGAAGCTCAAGGCGCGCCTGCCCTCGCAGCTCCCGCTCGGCACCAAGATCGCGCACAAGACCGGGACCGGATCACGCGGTTTCATGGACGCCGGCATCGTCTACCAGGGCGACCGCCCGCTCTTCATCCTGACCGCCTACACCGACCGCGTGCCCACCGCGCTGCCGGACGGCACCCCGGGCTTCACCGCGGCCAACACCCTCATCGGCCGCATCGCGCGCGTCTGCTGGGACGCGCTCGCCCGCTAGCCCGTCTGCGCATGCCCGCCAAGACCCCGCCGAAAGAGCCCCCCGCGCCGGCGCGGGCGATGAGCATCCACGCGCATCCCGACGACCAGGAGTTCACGGTCGGCGGCACGCTCGCCAAGTGGGCGCGCGCCGGCTGCGAGGTCGTCACGGTGTGCATCACGAGCGGGGGCGCCGGCTCCAACCGCTTCACGCCACCGGACATGACCCGCCACGCGCTGGTGGCCATCCGGGAAGACGAGCAGCGCGAGGCCTGCCGTATCCTGGGCGTGAAGGAGACGATCTTCCTGGGCCACGAGGACGGCATGCTGGAGCCGTCCATCGATCTCCGCCGGGAGCTGACCCGTCTCATCCGGCGCCACCGGCCCGAGGTGGTGCTCTGCGGCGACCCCGGCGCGCGCTTCTACGGCACGACCTACATGAATCACCCCGACCATCGCGTCGCCGCCGACGTGGCGCTCGACGCAGTGTTCCCCTCGGCGGGCACCCGCCTGATCTTTCCCGAGCTGCTCGATGAAGGGCTCGACCCGCACGAGGTGCGGCAGGTATACATCCACGGCTCCGACAAGCCCGACACCTACGTCGACATCTCGGAGGCCCTCGACGTGAAGCTCGCCGCGCTCCGCGCGCACAAGAGCCAGATGGGCGAGTGGGATCCGAGCGAGATGATCACCCAGTGGGCGCGCGAGCAGGGGAAGCGCCGCCGGCTGCCGGCCGCCGAGGCCTACCGGCGGATGACCCTCCAGGGCCCGTGAGAGGGTAGTACCGGCCGGATTCTGGCAGTAGTACCAGGACTGAGCCGCCGGCGGCGGACGGCGGCTCGACGGGAGGCCGCGTCACCACGACCGGGGGCTCGGGATAGTAGTAGGGATAGTAGGGCTAGGCGTAGTACGGCGCGTAGTACGGACCATAGTAGGGGTAGGCGTAGAATCGCGGGCCCACGAACACGCGAGGCCCGCGGAAGCCGCGGTGCGGGAATGCGCGCGGCCCGTGGACACCGTGGTCGCGAAATCCTCCCCGGCTGCGATCCCAGGCCGAGGCGCCGTCCCCGGCTCCGGCCGTCACCAGCAGGAGCGCGGCCAGCCCGGCCACCACTGCCGCCCACCCCATCGTGCGCTTCACAATGCGTCTCAGTGTCGACCCGGATGGGCCGCGTCTCTATCCGACGTAGCCCTTCCGGTGGAAGTAGTTCGCGTTGTAGAACTCGAGCACCAGATCCCCGTAGACCGCGGGCGGGTAGCGCGGTGGATCTTCGGGTCCGACGCAGCTCGGGAGGCACTCGATCACCGCGGAGGGAGTCGGGCTGTAGAAGAAGGCGATCGAGTAGCGATCCGTCCCGGACTCGTTCAACACCGCGTGGGGCGTCGAGAGAAAGCGATCGTTGGACCAGCGCTTCATCATGTTGCCCAGATTGACGAGGAAGGTCCCCGGGATCACCGGCGGGGCGAGCCATTCGCCGGAAGGCAGCCGCACCGCGAGCCCGGGCACGTCCAGCCGCGCCAGGATCGTGATGAACGAGTTGTCGGTGTGGGGACCCTGGCCGAACTGCTCGTCGTCGCTCACGTCCTGGGGAGGGTAGTGGAGGAATCGCAGGTTGACGTGGGCCTCGCCGGCGAAGAGCGGCGTGAAGAAGTCGGCCGGCATGCCGAGGGCGCGGGCCAGGACCGGTAGCAGGCGCTCCCCCACCGCCTGGAGGATCTTGAAGTAGGTGACCATCGCGGCGCGCATCGCCGCGTGCCCGTCCGGCCACTGGTTCCGGCCGCGCAGCGGCGTGCCCGCCACCACGTCCGGGTGATCGGCGGCGCGCTCGTGGCTGATGAAGAAGCTCTCGTTGAAGTTGGGCCGGGTGGCCTTGTGCACGGTGGACGCCTTCTGGATGGACTGGTTCACCGGCAGGTAGCCGATATTGTTCTCATTGAGCTGCAGGCGCATCTTCTCGTCGAGCGGGACGGCGTGGAACTCCCGCGACGCTGCAAAGGCCGCGTCGACGACCGCGTCAGGCACGCCGTGGCCCGCGAGGTAGAAGAAGCCGACGCTCTCGCTGGCGTGTCGGACCTGCCCGGCCAGCCGCTCGAGGCCGGCCGCGTCATCCGCGTCGGATCGGAAGGCGGGCGAGAAGTCGATGACCGGGATGGCCCGCGTCGCTTCCTCGACGTCCTTCACCGCCAGGCTCTTGAGGATGTTCATGACCGGATCGTAGCGCATCCCCACGCCGGCGGCCAGCGAGAGGCGGCGGGACCTCGTGGAGGCCCGCCGCCCCGGTCAGCGAAAGATGGTGATTAGCAGTTCGGGGCGGGGCGAAGACGGGCTTCGATCTGGTCGCCCGGCTTGAGATCCTGCAAGGTCTCCTTCGAGGCCTGGAACTCGTGGGTCTTGCCGTCGGCCTCGACCACCGACACCTTCCCCTGCGCCTGGTCCACCCGCACGACCTTCCCCTCCACCTTCTGGGGCGCGCCGGCCTTGACCGCGTCGCAGTGGGCCTTGCCTTGCGCGGCGGCGAACCCGACCCAGAACGGGACGGCCAGGATGATGCCCACCGCCATTGCCTTGTACGGCTTCATGAGCTCCTCCACCCCTTAGTGCTTCGTGATGTCGTAGATGGCGCCGGCCGCGGCGCCGATGCCGGTGCCGATGAGCGCGCCCTTGCCCGCCCCATACCCGGTGCCGGCGCCGACCGCTGCGCCCGCGCCGGCGCCGACCGCCGCGCCGCCCAGCGTTCCGCACGCCGTCGCCGTGAGGGAGACCAGCGAGATCCCGATCACGGCGGATACGAGTCTCTTCCCTGTCGTCTTGTTCGTCATGGTGCACCTCCTTGCGCTCGTATGGGCAACGCGCGTGCCAGGCCTTTGGATCCCGCCGCCGCGCGCAACTCCACGTCGTTCCGGCCTGAGACCCTGACGACTCACCCGCATCCGGAAAAAGGTACACGGTGCCGGCGGGTAAGAATTACGGTACGACGTCCGCATGGGCCCTTGCCCGAGGGCCACGGATGGGCCATTCTTTCCCGGCCGCGTGAGGCGGCCAGGAGGACGTATGGGACAGCTCGACGGCAAGGTGGCGCTCATCACGGGCGCCAGCAAGGGCATCGGTCGCGTGATGAGCCGCCTGTTCGCGGAGGAGGGCGCCGCCGTCGTCTGCGCGGCCCGCAGCCGCGACCTGGTGGAGGAGACCGCCGCCCTCGTCAAGGGCGCGGGCGGGCGGGCGGTGGCGGTCACCGGCGACGCGGCCACCGAAGCCGACGTCCGGCGCATGATTGCGGCGGGCGTCACGGCCTTCGGCAAGCTCGATGTCCTCGTCAACAACGCGGGCGACGGCGGGCCCACCAAGCGGGTACAGGAGTACACGACCGACGACTGGTTCTACACGATCAACTCCTGCCTCACCAGCTCCTACATGTGCATCCGCTTCGCGGTGCCCGAGATGATCAAGGCCGGCGGCGGCGTCATCATCAACATCTCGTCCACCGCGGGCCGCCGCGGCCTGCCCTTTCGCATCGGCTACTGCTCGGCCAAGGCCGGGCAGGTCGGGATGACCTACGGCATGGCGCTCGAGCTGGCGCCGCACAATATCCGGGTCAACGCGATCGCCCCCGGGGCGGTGGCGGGCGACCGCATCGATCGGGTCATCGCCGGCCAGGCCGAGGTCCGGGGCGTGGCGCTCGACGACATGCGCCGCAACTTCGTCGAGCGGGCGCCGCTCAAGCGGATGTCCACCGCGGAGGACATCGCCACCCTGGCGGTGTACCTCTGCAGCGAGGCGGCAAAGAATCTCTCCGGCCAGTGCATCGCGGTGACCGCGGGCGAGCCCGCCGTCTGAGCGGGCCGCTCGCGCGTTGACACCCTCCCCGCCCCCGCGTAGAGTCTCTGCGGTCTCGTCGTCACCACGCCGCGAGAGAGGAGCCCCATGGACGTCGACCGCCCGCTCCCGAGTCCCATCACCCCGGAGGCCAAGCCGTTCTGGGACGGCTGCAAGGTCGAAAAACTGATGCTGCCCCGCTGCGAGGAATGCCGACACGTTTTCTTCTATCCGCGCATCCTGTGCCCGCGCTGTCACTCCCGCCGCGTGGGCTGGATGCAAGCGAGCGGGCGCGGCAAGCTGCACTCCTTCGAGATCGCGCACCAGGCCTTCCAGAAGGCGTGGAAGATCAAGCCGCCCTACGTCCTGGCCATGATCGAGCTGGAAGAGGGCCCGCGAATGATGTCGAACCTGATCAACGTCGAGCCCTCTCCGAAGACGATCAAGTGCGACATGCCGGTGGAGGTCGTCTTCACCCGGGTCAGCGACGACGTGACCCTTCCCCTGTTCCAGCCGAGGCGGTGAGCGCCATGGCCACCATCACCGACCGGCAGCGGGAGTTGCGCAACGTCGCCTGCATCGTGGGCGTGGACGAGAGCGACGAGATCGGCACGCGGCCCGACACGAGCCAGCTCTCGCTGCACCTCGAAGCGATCTCCAACGCGGTCCGCGACGCCGGCCTCAAGGTCTCCGACGTGGACGGCATCTTCACCGCCGGGCAGCACTCGCCCGCCACCCTGGGCGAGGCCCTCGGCCTCAAGCCGCGCTACGTGGACGGCACCACGGTGGGCGGCTGCTCCTTCATCATCATGGTGGGACACGCGGTGGCCGCGCTACACCACGGCCTCTGCGATGTCGCGGTCGTCTCTCACGGAGAGTCCGGCCGCTCCGGCACCGGGGTCACCCGGAGCCGCGACACCGCGCTGAGCGGGCAGTTCGAGTTTCCCTACGGCTTCGGCGGGGCCACCACCTACTTCGGCATGATCACCACGCGTCACATGCACGAGCACGGCACCACGCTCGAGCAGTGGGCGCAGGTGGCGGTCTCCACCCGGAAATGGGCCGCGCTCAATCCCAAGGCGCGCTTCCGCGATCCGATCACGGTGGCCGACGTGCTCAGCTCGCGCGCGGTCTCCTACCCGTTCAACCTGCTCAACATCTGTCTCGTGACCGACGCGGGCGGCGCGGTGGTCCTGACGCGCGCCGATCGGGCGAAGGACTGCGCCAAGCCGCCCGTCTACGTGCGGGGCTTCGGCGAGGCGACCGAGCACGTCATGGTCACCCAGATGGGCGACCTCACCGCGAGCGCGGCCACGCGCCTGGCCGGTGAGCGCGCGTTCTCGATGGCGGGAGCGTCCGCCCAGGACTTCGACCACGTGATGCTCTACGACGCCTTCACCTCGGGTCCGCCCATCATGCTGGAGTCGCTCGGGATCGCGAAGCCGGGCGAGGGCGTGCGCTTCTTCGAGGAGGGCCGGTCGACTCCGGGCGGCCGGCTGCCGATCAATACCAACGGGGGCGGGCTCTCCTACACCCACTCCGGCATGTACGGCATCTTCCCGATCATCGAGGCGACGCGCCAGCTCCGCGGCGAGTGCGGCGCGCGCCAGGTGCCCGGCGCCAGCTGCTCGCTCGTCAACGGGATGGGCGGCATGCTCTCCGCCGCCGGCACCCTCGTCCTCGCCAATCGAACGTAGCGGCCGGCGGTCACTCGATGGGGACGAAGATGCAGTGGCGCAGCTTTCCGTCCAGGGCCTTGGAGAGGTGACCCTTGCCCCACGTGTCCTCGACCAGGATGACCTCGCCCGCGCCGATCTTGCGCGACTGGCCGTCACTCGCGGTGATCTGCACGCCCGCATCGAGATTGATGATGTATTGCCGCCGCGGCGCCGGGTGCCAGTCGAGATCGTAGTCGGGCGCCACTTCCCGGAAAATGATCCCGGTCGCGGGCAGGCGCGCCGAGAGCCGTCCGGCCCGCCCGGACTCCGTGTAGGGAATCTCCATGTCCTCGAAGTGCGACTCGCCCTTCTGATCGACGTACAGGTGATGGATCTTCATGGCTCTCCTCGATGCATGATGGGTGGCTCGGGCCCCGAAGGTAACACATGAAGCCCGCGCGAACGATTAGGGTCAGGTCTTACATTCCGACATTTCGACGCGGTGCAATGTCGGAATGTAAGACCTGACCCCTGGCGACCTCGCGGTGGGATGGCGCGCGCGACGTGTACCGCGCTATGATGCGGGCCCCGACCGGCCGCGACGGCGTCGGGCATGATACGCGAGGGAGCGTGAGACATGGGCTACGAGCAGATCATCTACGAGCTGCGCGACCGGATCGCCACCGTGACCCTCAACCGGCCGGACAAGCTCAATGCCTGGACCGCGGTGATGGGACGCGAGGTCCGCCAGGCGATGGACGAGGCGGCGCGCGACGAGGCGGTGCGCGTGATCGTGCTGACTGGAGCCGGGCGCGGCTTCTGCGCCGGCGCCGACATGCAAATGCTCTCGGGTATCGCCGGCGCGGGAGCGCGCCCCGAGGACGAGCGGCCCGCGCGAGGGGAGCCCGACGACACCCGGCCCGACTTCCGAGGCCCCTACGCCTACTTCCCGACCATCCCCAAGCCGGTCGTCGGGGCGCTGAACGGGGCCACCGCCGGCCTGGGGCTGGTGGTGGCCCTCTACTGCGACCTGCGCATCGCCGCCGACAGCGCGGTCTTCACCACGTCGTTCTCGCGGCGGGGACTCATCGCCGAGCACGGCGTGAGCTGGATGCTGCCCCGCGTCGTCGGGCTGCCGCGCGCCCTCGATCTGCTGCTCTCCGCCCGCAAGATCACGGCCCAGGAAGCGCTCGCGATGGGGCTGGTGGCGCAGGTGTTGCCGTCGGCCGGGCTGCTGGAGGGCGTGCGCGCCTACGCGCGCGAGCTGGCCGAGCTGGTGTCCCCGCGCTCGCTGCGGATCATGAAGCGCCAGCTCTGGGAGGCCCAGTTCCAGACGCTGGCGGAGGCGACGGCGGTCGCCAACGAGGAGATGCACCGGAGCTTCACCACCGAAGACTTCAAGGAAGGCGTGGCCCACTTCGTCGAGAAGCGCGCGCCCCGCTTCACCGGTCGATGAAGGAGAACCCAGCGATGGCGGTCACCCGGATACTCCTCGTCGCGGTGCTCGCGGTCCTGTTCCTCGTCGGCGCCCCGGGCGCGCCGGCGGTCGCGTTCGACGGCGAGAAGGCGCTCCACGAGGCGGCCAAGAAGGAGAAGGAGCTCACCTGGTACACCGCCCACTACAACTCGGAGACCGCGGCCGCGATCTGCCAGGGCTTCGAGAAGAAATACCCGGGCGTCAAGTGCAACTACGTCCGGACCACCGCGCAGGTCGCCTACCAGCGGCTGGCCCAGGACCAGAAGGCGGGCATCGCCCAGGCCTCGGTGATCAGCTCCACCGACCAGAGCCACTACACCAAGATGAAGCAGGACGGGTGGCTGCAGCCCTACCGGCCCAAGAACCTGACCGAGCTGGTCGACGCCTTCCGCTCGTTCAACGACCCCGACGACCTCTTCGTGGCCACCGCGGCCGGCCTGGTGCTCATCACCTACAACACGAGCGTGGTGTCGCCCTCGGAGGCGCCGAAGAAGTGGACCGACCTCACCGAGCCCAAGTGGAAGGGCAAGGTGTCGATCGGACACCCCGGCTTCAGCGGCTACGTCGGCACCTGGGTCGTGCAGATGCGCAAGCTCTACGGCTGGGACTACTTCAAGAAGCTCGAGCTGAACAAACCGCGCATCGGCCGGTCCATCAACGACACCGTAACCATGCTCAACGCCAAGGAGAGCATCGTGGCGGCGGGGCCGGCGGCCACCACCCTCGAGAGCAAGTCCAAGGGCAATCCGCTCGCGGTAGTTTATCCGGAGGACGGGGCGATCCTGATGGTCTCGGCTTCTGCCATCCTCAAGAACGCGCCCGCCCCCAACGCGGCCAAGCTGTTGATGGAGTACCTCCTGAGCCGGGAGGGCAACGAGGTGATGGTGCAGCAATACCAGGACCCGGTGAACAAGCACGTCAAGCCGATGGCGGGCGGCAAGTCCATCGCGGAGGTCAAGACGATCCGGCCGTCGGCCGCCGAGATCGAGAAGGGCATCCCGGAGGTCAAGGAGCAGTTCCGGGAGACGTTCGGGATCTGATCGCGCGGTGACGGACGCGGCGGCGGCGGTCGCTCGGCGCTGGCGGCACCTCGACAAGTCCGTCTTCGTGTGGCTGCTGCTGATCGCGCTCCTGCTATTGCTCGTGATCAATCCCCTCGCCCGCCTCCTGTGGGCGAGCTTCCAGCACCCGGAGACGGGCGCCTTCACCCTCGAGAACTACGCGGCCGCCTACGGACGCTGGCGCCACATCGAAGCGCTGATCAACTCCCTGGTGATCGGGCTCGCGGTGGCCGGCCTCTGTACCGTCTTCGGGGTGCCGATGGCCTGGGCGGTGTCGCGGACGGACATGCCGGGCAAGGGTCTGGTGTGGGCAGCCGTGCTCGGCACCTTCATCATGCCCAACTATCTGGGCGCGGTGGCCTGGATCTTGATGGCCGGCCCCAACGCGGGCTGGCTCAACCGCGCCTACACCGCGCTGACCGGGGCGGCCGCCGGCCCCTTCAACGTCTACAGCATGACCGGGCTCGTGCTCGTCATCGCCTGCTACTCGTTCCCCTACATGTTCGTCTTCACCCGCTCCGCGCTGGACCTGATCTCCTCCGAGATGGAGGACGCGGCGAGTACGCTCGGCGCGGGCGCCCTGCGCACGACGCTGCGGGTGACCCTGCCGCTCGCGCTGCCCGCCATGATGGGCGCCTTCATCGTGGAGTTCCTCGAGGCCATCGCGCTGTTCGGGGCCCCCGCCCTCATCGCCCTGCCCGCGCGCTTCCAGGTCATGACCACGATGCTCTGGCAGATGTTCGAGTTCCCGCCCCGGGTGCAGGTGGCGGCCGCCTACTCGATGCCGCTGCTCCTCATCACCGTGTTCCTGTTCTGGATCCAGTACCGCCTCATCGCCCGCAAGGGGTACGTGGCCCTCACCGGCAAGGGCGGCGAGCGGCGGCTCGTCCGCCTCGGGCCCTGGCGCTGGGCCCTCCTCGGCTATTGCCTGTTCGTGACGTCGCTGTCCTTCTTCGTGCCGATGCTGGTGGTGCTGCAGGCCGCCTTCGCCCGCGCCTGGGGCCGGGGCTTCTCGCTCGACAACCTGACCCTGCGGAACCTCCGCTTCGTGCTCATCGACCAGCCCGCCACCCGCGCGGCCACGCTGAACACGTTCGTGTACGCGGCCGCGGCCTCCCTCATCGCGGTGGGGCTGGCCCTCGCCATCGCCTACATCGTGGCCCGGCGCCTGGTACCGCTCGGCCGCGTGCTCACCTACATCGCGATGGCGCCCTTCGTGATCCCGGGCATCGTGCTCGCCATCGGCTTCTACGCCGCCTACACCGCGAAGCCGCTCGTCCTCTACGGCACCGCGTGGATCCTCATCCTCGCCTTCGCGACCCGCTTCCTGCCCATCGCGTACACCAACGCCGACGCGGCGCTACGCAGCATCAACCCCGAGCTCGAGGACGCCGCGCGCATCCTGGGCGGCGGACGGCTCCTGGCCCTGCGCCGGGTGGTGGGTCCGCTGCTGCGGCGCGGGCTGGCCGGCGCCTTCATCCTGGTATTCATCCCGGCCACCCGGGAGCTGTCCTCGGCCATCTTTCTCTACACGACGGGCACCCAGGTGCTCTCCGTCCTGCTCTTCGACAAGAGCGACGAAGGCAACTTCGAGGTGCTCTCCTCCATGGGCCTCATCCTGGTCGTGGTCACGGTGGCCCTGGTGCTGGTCGGCTTCCGGGTGGTCGGCCGCGACTTCCTCCTGCGGAGAACGGCCTCGTGAGCCGGCTCGTCCTCACCGGGGTGAGCCGCCGCTTCGACGCGGTGACCGCGGTGGACGGCTTCAGCCTGACGCTGGCTCCGGGCGAGTTCGTCTCGCTGCTCGGACCCTCGGGCTGCGGGAAGACCACGACGCTCCGGATGATCGCGGGATTCCTGGCGCCGAGCGAGGGCACCATCGAGATGGACGGCCGCCTGATCTCCTCGCCCGCCTCGACGCTGCCGCCCGAGAAGCGCGGCATGTCCATGATCTTCCAGAGCTATGCGATCTGGCCGAACATGACGGTGGAGGAAAACGTCGCCTTCGGCCTGGAAGTGCGGCGCCTCCCGAAGTCGGAGATCGCGGTCAAGGTGCAGCGAATCCTCGACGTCGTGCAGATGCGCCATCTCGGCAGGCGGTACCCGCAAGAGCTGTCGGGAGGCCAGCAGCAGCGGGTGGCGCTGGCCCGCGCCATCGTGGTGCAGCCGGCGGTGCTGCTGCTCGACGAGCCCCTCAGCAACCTCGACGCCAACCTGCGCGAGGAGATGCGCTACGAGATCCGCCGCCTGCACGACGAGTTCCAGATCACCACCGTCTACGTGACCCACGATCAGGCGGAGGCCATGGTGACCTCGGACCGCATCGCGGTCATGAACCAGGGCCGGGTCGAGCAAGTGGACGAGCCGCGGGCCCTCTACGCGCGGCCGCGCACGCGCTTCGTCGCCGGCTTCATCGGGCGCACGAACCTGCTCGACGGCCTCGTGCGCGGCGCCGAGGTCACCTTCGACCACTTCGCGATCCCCCGCAGCCGATTCGCCGAGCCCACGTCGCTCGACGGCCAGGTGAGCTTCTCGCTGCGGCCGCAGTCCATCCTCCTGCACCGGCAGCCGCCGCCGGTCTCCGATCGCGCGGCGGTGATCCCGGGCCAGATCGTGCAGCGCGCCTATCTGGGCGAGCACTGGGACTACACGGTACGGCCGGCGGGCGGGCCGCTCGCGCTCCGGGTCACGGCCCGTCCTCACGAGGTCTTCGAGGTGGACGAGAAGGTCTGGCTCGAGCTGGACCCGCGTCAGATGGCGCGGCTCCAGCCAGAGTGACGACGAGGCCCTGGCTCCCGCGGTGCTGATCCTCCTCAACAAGCCGTTCGGCGTGCTCTGCCAGTTCACCGACAAGACGGGACGGCCGACGCTGGCGCGCTACGTGCCGGTGCCCGCCGTCTATCCAGCCGGGCGCCTCGACCACGATAGCGAAGGGCTCGTGCTCCTCACCGACGACGGTGCGCTCCAGGCGCGACTGGCCGACCCGCGTCACGCGGTGGAGAAGACCTACTGGGCGCAGGTGGAAGGCATCCCGGCGCCCGCGGCGCTGGAGCGCCTGCGGAAGGGGGTGGCGCTCCCGGACGGACGTACCCGGCCCGCCCGCGCCCGGGTCATCCCCGAGCCGCCCGCGTTGTGGCCGCGGGAGCCGCCCATCCGCCGCCGGGCCGCGATCCCCACCGCGTGGATCGAGATCGTCCTGCGCGAGGGGCGCAACCGCCAGGTCCGGCGGATGACTGCGGCGGTGGGCCATCCGACGCTGCGCCTGATCCGGGCGGCGGTGGGGCCGTATGTGCTGGGCGAGCTGCTTCCCGGGCAGTGGACGGCGGTCACCCCTCACGCCTAGACCACCCTCACCCTGCCCGCCCCCCTGAGGGGAGAGGGGGATGAGGATGAACGGCCCTTAGAAGATCGCGTAGCCGCCGTCGATCACGAACGTGTCCCCGGTGTGGTAGCTGCTCGCGTCGCTCGTCAGGTAGACGGCGATGCCTCCGAAGTCGTCGCCGGTCCCCCAGCGCCGCGCCGGCACCCGCGGGAGGACGCGCGTCTTGAAGGCCTCGCCATGTACCGCCCGCCCGGTCATCGGGGTCTCGATCCAGCCGGGCACGATGGCGTTGACGCGAATCCGGTGGCGCGCCAGCCCCACCGCGAGCGCCCGCATCACCGAGAGCATGGCGCCCTTGCTGGCCGCGTAGTGCGCGCTGAGCGGTGCGCCCTCGAGCGCGGCCAGGCTCGCGGTGACGGCGAGCGAGCCGCCCTCCCCGCGCGCGGTCATGTGCCGCGCGGCCGCGCGCAAGGTGAAGAAGGCGCCGTCGAGGTTCACCGCCAGCACCCGGTGCCACTCCTGGGTGGTCATCTCGGCGAAGCTCGCGGCCGCGCCGCGACCGGACACCCCCGCGTTGACGAAGCAGGCGTCCACGCCGCCCAGAGCCGCCACCGTGTCGGCGAACGCGCGGTCCACCGCCGCCTCGTCGCTCACGTCGCACCGGAGCGCGAGGGCCTTGGCCCCGATCGCGTGCAGGCGGGCGAGCGCGGTCTCGTTCTTCTCCTCCTTCGTGCCCCAGATGCAGACGGAGGCGCCGGCCTGCGCCAGGGCCTCCGCCATCCCGAGGCCGATGCCGCTATTGCCGCCGGTGACGATCGCGGTCTTGCCGGTGAGATCGAACGACCGATACGCCATGGCTAAGGGCCTTTCATCCTCATTCCCCTCTCCCCTCAGGGGAGAGGGTAGGGTGAGGGGTGGGGTAACCGAGCGGGCTTACGGCCGCATGCGATGGGTGGATGGGCCCGGCTCGCGCAGCGGCGCCGCCAGATGGGCAAACTCGCAGAGCAGCGGGCGGGTGGCGCGCGGATCGATGATCTCCTCGATCCAGAAGGTCTCCGCCGAGCGGAAGGGCGAGCGGAGCTTCTGCAGCCGCTCCTCGATCTCGACCATCTTGGCGGCTCGATCGGGGGCGGCGTCGAGATCGGCGCGGTAGGCAGCCTCGATGCCGCCCTCGAGCGGCAGCGAACCCCACCGCCCCGAGGGCCACGCGTAGCGCGGGCCGTAGCGGGCGCCGGGCTTGTGGGCCGCGCCGGCGACGCCGAAGACGTTGCGGATGATGACCGCGCACCACGGCATGGTGGATTGCCAGATGGCGGCCATGGCGCGCACGCCCTGCTTGATCGTGCCGGTCTGCTCGGCCTCGAGCCCGATCAGGAAGCCCGGGCAGTCCACCAGGTAGACGACGGGCAGGTGGAAGGTCTGGGCGAGATCGACGAAGCGCTCTACCTTCTGGCAGGTGTCGGCGGTCCAGGCGCCGCCGTAGAAATACGGATCGCTGGCCAGCACCGCGACCGGCCAGCCATCGAGGCGGGCCAGCCCGGTGATGAT
>Ga0070698_100004985_pt1 | contig 14549 bp, 14 predicted proteins | sample KBSK1502metaG_FD_65477 | JGI IMG/M metagenome (GOLD analysis project Ga0070698, IMG submission 65477) | Corn, switchgrass and miscanthus rhizosphere microbial communities from Kellogg Biological Station, Michigan, USA - KBS K1-50-2 metaG | ecosystem: Host-associated > Plants > Roots >...
AGCGAGTGCGTAAGAGGTGTTGCCAGTTACCTGGCGCCGTTCGGATTTACGAGGGGGAACGGCGTTCCTCGGCTCGCAGCGATACGTTCGCCTGCCCTGTCGAAACCACGCATCCCCGTGTGCCTCGATAGGCACATCAATTCTACCCGTACCCTCGATCGGTGACCAGATATTTCGTCGTGATCGCGCTCGTGCTCGCGGGCTGTTCGAGCGCGCCGGCAGCGAAGGCGACCACGATACCCGCACGCACGCCAACGCCGACACTGTTCATCACGACGAGCGCTCCGACGCCCTCACCGACCGCGACCCCACCGCCGTTCCGGTACGTCGCCATCGGCGCGTCGGATTCGGTCGGGGTGGGCGCCACCGACCCACGACTGGGTTCGTGGCCCGCGCGCGTCGCCGCGCGACTGCCCGCCGGCGTGGACTACGTGAACCTCGGGGTCTCCGGCTCGCTCGCGGCGCAAGCGAGCCTCGAGCAGGTGCCGACCGCAGTCAGCCTGCGGCCGCAGCTCGTCACGATCTGGCTCGCGGTGAACGACCTCAACGCGAACGTCTCGCCGGCCGACTACTCGACGGGGCTGCGAAAGGTCGTCGCGCCCCTCGTGTCGCTCACCGACGCGCGCGTGTTCATCGGCAACGTCCCTGACCTGCGGACGGTACCGGCGTACGCGGGCACGGACCAGGCGGCGCTGCTGGCTCGCATCAACGCGTACAACGCCGCGATCGCCGCCGTCGCGGCATCGTTCCCGACGTCGCCGGGACAGGTCATCGTGGTCGATCTCTTCACCGGATCCGGGCCGCTCGTCAGCACAATGACCGTCTCAGCGGACGGCTTCCACCCATCGGATGCCGGCTACGCCTTGATCGCGGACCGCTTCACGGCGGCGATCGCCGCCGCGGGGATCGTGCTCCGCTAGAACGTCCCCGGCGTGCGGATCGACGTCCAGTGCGCGCCGCCGTCGGCAGTCCGCTGGATCGTCCCGCGCACCGTCGCGTAGCCGATCTGCGCGTCGCCGAACACGATCGCCGGTGCGATCGGCGCGGCCTGCTGATACGTCGTCGTGAAGACGTGCCAGGTCGCGCCGCCGTCCGTCGTCTCCTTCGGCACCGCGCCGGCCGAGAGCTGGAACCACCGCGACTCGGTCACGAAGACGACGCTGCTGTCCGGGTCGGGAGCCGTCACGCGATACGTCCAGGTCGCGCCGTCGTCGGTCGACGCGAAGACGTACCGGCGCTGCGGCGGCTGCTGGTCCTCGGTGAGCCCGGTCGCCTCGATGAGCCGCGTGGCACCGAAGGTCCGCACGACGCCGGGCCTGAGGGTGAATCCCGCAGGGCGGGTGACGAAGCCGGGCGGGTCCGGAAGCCGCGAGGCGGCCCAGGTGCGGCCGCCGTCCGCGGTCCGGTAGATGACCGGCGGGGTATTCGGGTCGAACGCATCGAGCGAGCCGTGCTGCGCGTCGCTGAAGCTGAGGCTGTCCTTGCACTGCTCCGCCGGGATGCCGGTGGTCGTCACCGTCTGCCACGAGGTACCGCCGTCCGTCGTGTGCGTGAGCGCGAGGAGCTGCGTCGCGCATTGCGTGGCAGGCGTCGCGAGCGAAGTGAACCAGCCCTCGTGATCGTCGATGAACGCGACCGCTCCGTTCACCGGCTGCGGCGGCAGCGGCCGCTCCGTCCACGTGTCGCCGCGATCCGTCGAGCGGAACAGCCGCGTCCCGGCGACGAAGGCCCACACGACCGTACCGCTCGGTGCGGAGAGGTCGGCGAAGCTCGGGAGCGGGATCAGCGTCGGGGTCGGCGACGGCGGCGCGGAGCGTGTGGCCGTCGGCGCCGGTGTCGGCGTCGGGCTCGCGACCGCGACCATCGCGGATGAGCTCGGCGATGCCGCGGGCTGCGCGCCGCACGCGGTCAGCAGGACCGCGAGCGTCAGGGCCGCGGCGCGGATCACGCGGGCAGGGCCTCGAGCGCCCGCTCCGGCGCGGCCGTGCCACGAACGACCCGGTACATGATCGCGAGCCCGACGATCATGAGCCCCATCGCGAAGACCATGACCATCTTGGGCGCGTACGCCGACAGGAACACGGCGGCGGCGAAGGGCGCGATCGTGCCGCGCACACCCATCAGCGACGACTGTGCCACGGCGTAGTCCCCGACGCGATCACGGGGCGCGAGCTGCACGACGTTCGTGAAGAACGTGATGTCACCGCCGGCATTCGTGACGCCCGCGACGATCGCCACCGGCAACAGGAAATACATGTTCGGCGCAAGCAGGTACCCGAGCGGCATGAGGAGCACGAGCGCCGTGTTGATCACCGTCAGCCGGAGCGACGAGCCGCGATCGATGATCTTGCCCCAGGCGTAGTAGGCGATGATCGCCGCGCCCCACTGGAGCGCGGTCATGTACCCGACGAAGCTGTTCGGCGCGTTGAAGTGGTCCACCAGCAGGATCGGGTAGATCGCGGCGTTCATCAGATTGCCGAAGCCGAACACGGTGAACGAGAGGAGCAGCCGCCGGTAGCGGCGATCGCGCCAGACGTCGACCGCGATCTGCGACGGACGGCGGCGCACCGGCGGGATCGCCGGGGGGTCGTGGCGGATCCGTCCGAACGCGATACCGCCGGGGATCGCGATCGCCGCGGCGACCGCGAAGACGATCGTCGCCGAGACCTGGTCGATGAAGAGCCCGGCGAGGGTCGCGCTCGCGATGCTCGCGATCGAGACGCCGACGCGGACCTTCCCCATCGCCGACGCGCGCTCGCTATCGGGGTAGATGCCCTGCATCAGCGTCGCGTACGACGCCATGTTCGCGATCGAGATCACCCACGTCGTCACCGACACGAGGGCGAGGGCGAAGGGCGTCGTGACGATGAGCACGCCGATGAGGAACACGAGCCGAGCCGCGACCGCGGTGACGGCCGTGATCCGGACCGGGGCGAATCGCGCGAGGAAGTAGCCGAACACCGGAGAGAAGAGGTGACCGATGAACGGGGCCGCGACGACGAGCGCGACGTCGGTCGTCGAGCCGCCTATCCGGCGGACGACCACGGGGAGGAACGCCATGATGACGCCGAGGTACACGCCGGCCATGAGGCCGGAGAAGGCGTCGAGGCGGAAGTTCGCGCGCACGCGCTCGGCGGACCAGTTGCGATCAGACACGAGCACGAAGGTAGCGGCGCGCTGTCCGGTCGTCGCCCCCGTTCCGGTCGCAATTGACCGGAACTGTGCCTTAGTTAGCTAGCGATCGGGCGTGAAGCCACCCGGCCGCGGCGGGCGCACCCCGCCCGGGCGCGGCGGATACGGCCGGCGAGTGCCGTAAGGGCCCGAACGCGGCGGGCCACCGGGGCGCGGACCGCTCCGAAAGCCGCCCGACGGCGCTGGACGGAAACCGACCGGCCCGCGTGCGCCCGGCGCGGTCGAGCTGATCACGACGCGGCGGTTTGGATCCATCCCCACGGACTCGGTCTTGATCCCGGGCTCGTCCTGCACCGAGAGGTGCACGATGCGCCGCTCGTACGCGAGCATCGGCTCGAGCGTCACGGCCTGTCCGGTCGTCTTCACGCGCCCGGCGACGCGGCGGGCGATCTCGCGCAGCTGCTCCTCGCGGCGACGGCGATATCCCTCGACGTCGACGGGGACGTGCACCGGACGGCCCACGGTCTTCGACGTGATCGCCGACACGATCTGCTGGAGCGCGACGAGGTTCTCGCCTCCACGTCCGATGAGCGCACCGAGCTCGCCACCCTCGACATCGAGCCCCTCCATCCCGGGCCGGTCGTCCAACGTGACATCCGCATCGACGTCCATCTTCTCGAGCAGGGTTTTCAGGACACCGAGGCCGAGGGCGAGCTCCTCCGCGAAGGCCGGTGGCGTCTCGTCGGCAAGATCGGCGGAGCGGTCGGCGGCGCGATCGGCCGCGGCGCGGATCGCATCCGGCCGGCGCGGGACCTCGCGCTCGTCGATGACCGGCTCCGGCTCCTGCGCTCGCTCTTCCTCGGTGAACGACAGCAGCACCCGCGCGTCGACGCCGCCCATGCCGAGCATGTTCGCGGGCTTGCCGCGCTCGAGGATCTCGATGTCGACCTCCGAACGCTTGCGGCCAAGCTCCAGCAGACCGCGCTCGATGGCCTCCTCGACCGTCCGACCTGTGAACTCCTCACCACGAAGCGGCATCGCGTCCCCCTCGATCCTTAGTCGCTACTGCGCCGGAAGGCGCAGCAAGCTTGCTTACTTCTTTCGCTTGTTCCGATCGCGTTGGCGCCGGGCCTGGCGCGTGCGCTGCGGGTCCGTCGCATCCGTCGGCCCGTTGGCGAGCGCGAGCTTCGTGCCCATGTCGCGGCGCTCCTCGTCGAGCGCGGCCTGCTGCCGCGCGGCGAGCGTCTTATCCGCCGGCGACGGGATGTTCTTGAGGAACGGGAGGAACCGCGGAAGCTGACCCCAGCCGCTGACGAAGTACTGCTGCACGATGCCGAACAGCGTCGTGGTCACCCAGTAGAGGGCGAGGCCCGCGGGCAGTTGCCAGGCGATGAAGATCGTGAGCAGCGGGAAGTAGTACTGCATCGACTGCATCATCTTTTGCTGCGAGTCGAGGTTCTTCGGCTGGGTCGTCGGCTGGAACATGACCGACGAGATGAGCTGGGTGGCTCCGGCGATGATCGGCAGGATGTGCAGCGGGTCCGCGTTCCCGAGGCCACCGCTGATCCACGGCAGCCAGTACGCGGTGAGGTCGAGGGTCTGGTCGGGCCCCAGTGGATTCGGGACGAACGGCAACAGGTCCGGCCCGAGCGTCGTCCCCGTGAGGTGCGGGGCCTGGATGAACGCCTGATACATCGCGAGCAGGAGCGGCATCTGGAGCAGGATCGGCAGGCATCCCATCGCGGGGTTGTAGCCACGCTCCTGGTAGAGCTTCATCTGCTCCTGACCGAGCCGCTGCTTGTCGCTGCCGTACTTCGCCTTGAGCTCGTTCATCGCCGGGGCGAGCTCCTGCATCGCGCGCTGGTTCTGGATCTGGACCCGGAACAGCGGGTAGAGCGCGAGCCGGATGACGATCGTGATGAAGACGATCGCGAAGCCGAAGTCGTGGAGCAGGTCGTACGCGCCTAGCAGTAGCGAAATGAGGGGATGGACGAGCAGGAAGTTCCAGTACGGTGCGAGGAAGTCGAGCATCTAGCGGCCGGCCTGTTGTGAAAGCGGCTGGGCCTTGTTCGGGACGGGGTCGTAGCCGCCGCGGGTGAACGGATTGCAGGAAAGCACCCGCCGCGCCGCCATCGCCGATCCCCGCCAGGGGCCGAACCGCTCGACGGCCTCGATCGCGTACTCGGAGCAGGTGGGCGTGTAGCGGCAGGCCGGCGGGAGGGCCGGGCTGATCTGCTTCTTGTAGAAGCGGAGGGCCGCGAGGAGGACCCGCTTCAAACGAGCACCCGGTCGAGCTCGCGCGCGACGGCCTCGCGGAGCTCGATCGCCGGCGCGGACAGCGCCTCACGACGCGCGATGACCAGCAGATCGGTGCCGGCCCCGGAACGACGACCATCGAGCGCGACCCGGAGCGCTTCGCGGACCCGGCGGCGAGCGCGATTCCGCTCCACCGCGCCACCCACGGCGCGCGACGACGCGACCGCCACGCGAATGGCGGGCAGATCCGTGGTCAGCGCGCGAAGGGAGAACAACCTGTCGTTGCGCGCGATGCCTTCCGCCCGGACACGCGCGATATCTTCCCCTCGCCGCAGTCGCGCGGCGCGCATCACCGCGTGCTTAGGCGACAGTGAGCCGCTTACGACCACGGGCACGCCGCGCGGCGAGGACCCTGCGGCCACCCGTCGTCTTCATGCGCGAGCGAAAACCGTGAACGCGCGTGCGGCGGCGTTTCTTCGGCTGATACGTACGCTTCACGATCGAGTCCCTTCTCGAAAAAAGCTGAGGCGGATCACGTCGGATGTGTGACTGAAAGTCTATCAGCCTGCACTGAGGATGCTCGTCACCTTGCCGCGCGTTCCGAACGCGGCGTATAGTTCGCGGGCTTCCAGGGGAGCCACTTCCAGCGACGAGCCACGCATTCGCGGAACCAGCGACACTCATCGCGGACATCGCGCGCATCTAAGTGGGGAGCGACCTGTGACGTCTGACTCGCAGCTGGGAGCAGAAAGCCGTACCAATCTGAAAGAGCTATGGCGCGCCGCCCTCGGCGAGCTGCAGCTCGCGATGCCGAAAGCGAATTACGACACATGGTTCAAAGAGACGTACGTCGTCAGCGAAGAGGACGACGTCTACTGCATCGGCGTCCCGAACGCGTTCGCCCGCGAGTGGCTCGACAACAAGTACCGGAGCCAGGTGCGCTCGTCCCTCCAGCGCCTGGTCGGCCGCACGGTCGACGTCCGCTTCATCACCGTCCCGGGCGGGCAGGCGCCCAGCGCCGGCACCGGCGCCCGTCCCGCGAACACCGTGAATTCCGGAGCAAATCAGGGAGTTCAGGGCGGCGCGTCGTTCACCCCGATCGCTCCGCCGTCCGAACGGCGCGGCGATGCGTCGCCGGTCACCGCGATCCTCAACCCGCGCTACACGTTCGCGACCTTCGTCGTCGGCTCGAATAACCGCCTCGCGCACGCCGCGGCGCTCTCCGTCGCGGAACGCCCCGGGCATTCCTACAACCCGCTCTTCGTGTACGGCGGCAGCGGACTCGGCAAGACGCACCTCATGCACGCGATCGGGCACGCCGTCCTGTCGCGCCACCCGAAGAAGCGCGTCGCGTACGCGACGAGCGAGAAATTCACGAACGAGTTCATCAACTCGATCCGCGGGCAGAAGTCCGAAGAGTTCCGCGAGCGGTATCGCCGGATCGACGTGCTGCTCATCGACGACATCCAGTTCATCGCCGGCAAAGAGGGGACCCAGGAGGAATTCTTCCACACGTTCAACGCGATCCACGAGGAGGGCAAGCAGATCATCCTCTCGAGCGATCGACCGCCGAAGGCGATCCCGCAGCTCGAGGATCGGCTGCGCTCGCGATTCGAGTGGGGCCTCATCGCCGACATCTCCGCTCCGGACCTCGAGACGCGCATCGCGATCCTCCGCGCGAAAGCGGAGGCCGCGAACGTGACCGTGCCGCCGCCGGTCATCGACTTCCTCGCGCAGCGGATCGTGTCCAACATCCGCGAGCTCGAGGGCGCGCTCACCCGGATCGTGGCGTACGCGACGCTCAACGCCGTCGCGGTCACGACGGAGCTCGCGCAGACGATGCTCCAGAACATCCTGTACAACCCGCGCCGCCAGTCGCTCTCGCCCGAGCGCATCGTCGAGACCGTCGCGAAGTACTACGGCGTGCCGTCGGATCAGCTCCGCGGCAAAGCGCGCGACAAACAGATCGTGCTGCCGCGGCAGATCGCGATGTACCTCATGCGCGAGGAGACCGAGGCGCCGCTGCTGCGGATCGGCGAGGCCCTCGGCGGGCGCGATCACTCCACCGTCCTGCACGGCTGTGAGAAGATCGAACGCGAGATGGGCGAGAACGACGACTTCCGCCGGGACATCAACTCCCTCCGCGAGCTCCTGTACGCCGAATAGCGGCCGTTTCCGCGCGCCTGCCCGTGTGGATAAGCACCGCCGACCTGTGGATAAGGACCCACATTCGTGGACAACCGACCCCTTAAGGCGTCTCCGACGGCCGGCCCTGTAGCATTTCGCGACACGACCGGCCGAGCCATCCCGGACCGTCCCCAGCGCGTCCAGACACCGTCCACCGCGGCGAAAACGATCCGGCACACGGGGGCCGAGCGATCACGCGCGATGGGTCATAGTCCACAGCGCTACTACTGCGACTGGCGTTCTGATCAACTCATACCTACGAGGACGTGGAGGGGGATCGCGTGAAGGTCAGCTGTCTTCAAGAGAACCTCGCGCGCGGTCTCTCGATCGTCGGCCGCGGGGTCTCCACCCGGGGAACGCTTCCGATCCTGGGGAACGTCCTCCTCAAGACGGACACCGGCCGGCTGAAGCTCACGGCGACGAACCTCGAGATCGGCGTCAACTGCTGGGTCCCGGCGAAGATCGAGGACGAGGGCGCGATCACCGTGCCGGCGAAGCTCTTCACCGACTTCGTGAACTCGTTGCCCGCCGGGCCGGTCGAGATCGCGCTCAACGTGCGGACGAAAACGATCCACTTGAAGAGCGCGACGACCGAAGCCAACTTGAAGGGTCTCGACGCGGAGGAGTTCCCGATCATCCCGGCGATCCCCGACAAACCCACGACGCGGATGTCCCAGGGTGTTCTGCGCCGGATGATCAATGAGGTCGCGTTCGTCGCAGCCACCGATGACTCGCGGCCCGTGCTCACCGGCGTCCTCACGACGTTCGAGGGCGACGAGGTGACCATGGCCGCGGCCGATCCCTATCGCCTGTCCGTGCGCCGAGCGTCGCTCCTCGCGAAGGTCGAGCCGAAGGTCGAGATCATCATTCCGGCTCGGAGCCTGTTCGAGGTCGCGCGCATCGTCGACGACTCCGAATCGCCGGTCGACATCCTCGTGACGCCGAACGGCAGCCAGGTCATCTTCCACACCGAGGAAGCGGACCTCGTTTCACGGATCATCGAGGGCCAGTTCCCGAACTACCGCCAGGTCATCCCGACCAGCCACGCGACCAAGGTGACGGTGTCGCGTGACGAGCTCCTCAAGGCGACGAAGCTCGCGTCCTACTTCGCGCGCGACGCCGCGAACATCGTCCGGTTCGCCGTGGATCCGTCGCAGGAGGTCCCGCTCGTCGTGAGCGCGACGGCCGCGGAGGTCGGCGACAACACCTCACGCGTGGACGCCACGGTCGAGGGGCAAGCGACCGCCATCGCCTTCAACTCGCGTTTCGTCGCCGATGCCCTCGGCAGCCTCACCTCGTCGGAAGTCGCGCTCGAGCTCGGCGGGCCGCTCGCCCCGGGCGTCGTCCGGATCGTCGGCGATGACAGCTACCTCCACGTGGTGATGCCGCTACGGATCCCGAGCTGATTTCGTGCGGCCGGGCCGGCTTTGCCGGCCGCGGCCGAGCCCAGTAAGACTGGATACGAGATGCGTGTCTCAAACGTGCTTCTCGAGGACTTCCGGAGCTACGCCCGCACCGAGCGCGTCCTCTCACCCGGCGTCACGGCCCTGGTCGGCCGCAACGGTGCGGGCAAGACGAACGTCCTCGAGGCGATCCACCTCATCGCACGCGGCGACTCTCCGCGCGCGCGCGACGATGCCGAGCTCGTGCGCTGGGGCGCGAACACCGCGCGGGTCTCGGCGCGCGTCGAGCGGGTCGACGATGCGCGCACCGTCGACGTCCTCGTCTTCGCCCCCGCCGAAGGCGAGCGCCGGCGCCCGCGGCGGTACCTGCTCGACGGCGCCGGAAAGCGCGCGGACGAGGCGATCGGCGAGCTCGCGGTCGTCTCGTTCTTCCCCGAGGACGTGCAGCTCCTGGCCGAGGCCCCGAGCGCGCGTCGGCGCTACCTCGACGCGATGGTCGCGCAGGTCCAGCGACGCCACCGCTCGGAGTCGCGGGAATACCAGCGCGTGCTGGAACAACGGAACGCGCTCCTCCGGATGCTCCGCGACGAGGGGCAGCCGACGACCGAGCTTGCGTTCTGGGACACCGAGCTCGTGCGACTCGCGGCGTCGATCTCGCTCCGCCGGCTCGAGGCCGTTCGGGAGCTCGTCGCGCCGTTCCGCGCGGCGGCCACCCGATTTTCCGGCGCCGACGGACTGTCGCTCGCGTACGCCTCGCAGGTGGAGGGCGACACGCTCGAAGAGCGGAGCGCGGCGTACCAGGGGCTGCTCGTGCAGAAGCGCGACCGCGAGCTCTGGCAGGGAACGACCCTCGTTGGTCCGCACCGCGAGGACCTCGCGGTGAGCGCGCTCGGCCGAGCGCTCCCGTCGTTCGCGTCCCGGGGCGAGCAGCGGAGCGCGGTCCTCTCGCTGAAGCTCGCCGAAGCGGCGTGGATCCGCGATCGGATCGGCGAGCTCCCGGTGTTCCTCCTGGACGACGTCTTGAGCGAGCTCGACCCCGGCCGCCGCGACGCGCTCGTCGACGCGCTGCCCGACGGCGCGCAAACGCTGCTCACCGCGGCGTTCGAAGGCGGTGTCCCCGAGGGGCTCCTCGAGCGCGCGGACGTGCTGCGGGTGAAGGACGGTGCCATCGCGTGAGACCGATCGGCGGCGCGATCGATCGCGCGCTGCGCAAGCTCGGACTCGACCGCGACGTCGCCCGCGTGTCGGCGATCGACGCGTGGCCGGCCGCGGCACGGGAGGTCTTTGGACCGGCGGGGGAGGCGACCCGCGCGGTCGGGCTCGCCGATCGCGCCCTCGTGGTGACGGTGCCGGACGCGACGTGGTCGGGGGAGATCCGGTTGCGCGAGCGCGAGCTGGTGGCGGCCCTCGTCCGGCGCGTCCCCTCGGACATCGAGCGCATCCGCGCCGTCCCGGAGCGGCCGAGCGACTCCTGACTCGCCGTCGCGCGCCACTATCACCAGGTGGGTCGCGCGATCGGAGCGCTCCTTCTCGGCGTGACGCTTCTGCCGCTCGGCGCGAACGTGGCCTTCGCCGATGATGGGCCGCCGAAGCCGAGCCCATCGCCGACACCGCCCCCGGTCATCGTCAACTTCAGCCCCGAGCAGTACGCGCAGGCGAAGGCCATCGCGGACGCGACGTCGCTCGAGGTGCGCATCGACGCTGAGCGCGACCTTGCCGCCGCGGAACGCGCGTTCGTGGCCGATCGACTGATCCACCTGCGCGCGGAGCGCGAGCAGATCGTCGCGCAGATCGCGACGTTGCAGGTCGAGGCCGGTCAACGCCAGGCGGAGCTCGACCGACTGGTGCAGCGCCAGTACCGCGAGTCGCGGACATCGCCGCTCGAGGTGCTGATGTCGACCGGCTCGATCGTGAGCGCGCTTGTCGCTACCGACGCCATCGGCTCCCTCGCCGGCGCAGAGCACGATGCGCTGGCCGCACTCCAGCGCGTCCAGGCGGCCCTCGAGGCCCAGCGCGCCGACCTCGCCGCGAACGAGGCGAGCCTCGCGTCGCTCGCCGACTCGCTCGCCGCGAAGGACGCGCTGCTCGCGACGCTGTCGGCGCAGGCCGATCGGCTCGCCCGGGGCGGGACCGCGGCGCAGGTCGCCGTCCTGAAGGAGCTCGTCGATACGGAGCTCGCGTCGAGTGCGAAGGTCGACGATCTGGTCGCGGCGGCGGCCGCCGCCGCGGGCGCGCCGGCGTTCCAGCAGGCGCTGGCATGGGTCTGGCCGGTGCACGGCACCGTGAGCCAAGGCTTCGGTCCGACACCGCTGACGCTCGAGCCGCCGCGCAGCTACCACAGCGTCACCTACCCGCACTTCCACGACGGCGTGGACATCGCGGCACCGCTTGGCACGCCGGTGTTCGCCGCGGCCGCGGGACGGGTCGCGTTCGTCGGACATCTTCCGGACGGCGCCGAGGTCGTGCTCGTCGCCCACAACGGCGGGTTGTTCACGCTGTACGCGCATCTGGATGACACCCACGCGCCGCCGACGGTGCATGTCGGCGATCAGGTGAAAGCGGGGGACCCGATCGGGGTGGTCGGCCTGACCGGCATCACGACCGGCGCGCACTTGCACTTCGTCATCCGGCGCGGAGACGAGCCGATCGATCCGAGTAGCGTCCTCCCGCACTCCTAGACTGCCGCCCTGGTGAGACAGACCGGCTTTTCCACGAAGGTCGGCTCGACCACCGACCTCAGCCAAGCGAACTCCGATGTCGTCGTCGTGAGCGAGCCGACCCTTGGTGCGGCGCTCCGCACGAAGGGTCGCTTCTACTTCCTCTGCGAGGTCATGCCGCAGGGCAAGCCCGGCGCGGACGTGGCCCGCGAGGTCGCGGATCTCGCCCGTGAGCAGTACGAGTACGACCTCTCCGCGGGGATCGAGGTCGCGATCCGGAAGGCGTTGCGCGACGCGAACCGGAGGGCGGCACACCGGCTGCGTGACCAGCACGGTCGCGTCACGTTGCACGTCGCGTGCGCCGTGATCGTCAACAACGAGCTGTACGCGGCCCGCATCGGCCAGGCCCAGATCTTCCTCGTGCGCCGGGCGCGACTGTTCCTCCCCGGGGACGACCCGAACGAGCTCGCGGACTTCGTGCATCGCACGACGACGCGCCGCGCCGCGTCGCTCGGGAGCGATCCGGATCTCCTTCCGTCGGTGTGGAAGCAGACGATCGAGGCGGGCGACACGCTGATCCTCGCCGGCGGGAACGCGATCGCGGTCCTCGGCGCCGATGCCCTCCTCAACGCGGCGGTGACGATGCATCCCCGTGCCGCGGCCGAACAGCTCGCGGAGAAGTTCAAGAGCGACGGCGGGTCCGGGAGCGACACCGTCGTGCTCGTCGAGATCTCGCCGGCGACGACGACCGCGCCGCGCATCGTCTCGGCACCCGAGCCGAGCCGTCCGCCGGAGGAGGTCATCGTCGCGGAGACGATCCGCTCCCGGCTCGATGCCATCTGGAGCCACCGTCCGCGGATCGGCCGCGCGGTCGGAGCGGCGACGGCGCCGGCGGCCCTCGCGGTCGGGAAGACCCTCGCGATCGGTCTCGAGCTGATGCCGCACCGGACCACGAGGGTCGGCGGCCCGCTACGCACCGCGCGCGAACGCGGCGCGCGGCAGCAGCGCCTCATCAGTCTCCTCGCGGTCGCCCTGCTCGCGGTGTCGGCCATCATCGGTTCCGTCGTCGTCCGCGACTACCAGGCGAACAACGTGACCGCGAGCTACAACCTCGCGGTCCTCGCCGCGTCGAACGATCTCGATTCGGCCCAGTCGTTCCTCGATCGCAAGCCGGCCCCCGACGAGGACCGCGCGCGACAGAAGCTCGACTCCGCCCGGGCGCATCTGGCCGACGCCGCGAAGTCGCCGGCCGCCAACAAACAGCAGCTTGCGACGCTCGACGCGCGCATCGCCTCGCTCTCCGATCGGATCAACGACGTCATCCTCGACCTGGCGACCGTGGCGCCGGGCGCGCGGGCCGCGAGCTTCACCCAGACGCAGTTCGGCCTGTACGTCGCCGATCCTGGCAGCGGGCGGTTGTGGCGGGTGTTCGAGCAGACCGCCGGCACGACGACCGCCGCCGCGGTGCTGCAGAAGGGGAAGCCGGCGGGTGTCGGCACGCCGCTCTTCGTGACCGCGGTGGACAACGCGCTCTTCACGGTCGACGACCTGAACGGGGTCTGGAAGGCCGAGGGGAACACGGTCGTCGATGCCAGCCTCGACGGCCGCGACAAGTGGAAGAGCGTGAACGGGCTCGTGAGCTTCAGCGCGAACCTGTACGTGCTCGACGCCGCGTCGGGTCAGGTGTGGCGGCACGAGGAGGATCGCGGCAAGTACCTCGCCGCCGATCCCGTCCTCGCGCAGACGCTCGCACCGAACGCGATCACCTCGTTCGCGGTCGACGGCAGCCTCTGGATCACCACGACCGCCGGCGACATCGGACTGTTCAAGCGCGCCGGGCTCGCGACGACGCTCACGAGGGCGGACTTCGTCCCGAAGTGGATCGGCGAAGCGGTGCGTGCGACCGCGATCCAGGCGATCGACTCGCAGCGGAGCATCTACGTGCTCGACGCGCCGGGAAAGCGGATCGTCCAGCTCACGCGCGACGGGCGCGAGGTCGCCCGGTTCGATCTCCCGAAGGACCTGCCGGCGGCGACGGCGTTCTTCGTCTCCGAGGGCCAGCGGATCGCCTACACCGCGCACGGCTCCAAGATCGCGGCCACCGATCTTTCCCGATGATCCCGTTCTCCGATGCCGATCCGCCCAAGGGGCCGAGCCCGGTCAACCGGCTCCTGCTGTTCACGAACGTCGTGGTGTGGATCTACATGCTGTACCTGCAGCGAACGCCCGGTGCGCTCGACACCTTCCTCGATCGCTACGCCTTCGACTGGTCGAGCTTCGCGCGCGACATCTCGACGGGTACCTGGACGGTCGCGACGTTCGTACCGCTCGTCACGCACATGTTCTTGCACGGCGGATGGCTGCACATCATCGGCAACATGCTGTATCTCTGGGTGTTCGGCGACAACGTCGAGGCGCGACTCGGGAGCGGGACGTATCTCCTCTTCTATCTGCTCTGCGGAATAATCGCGGCGATCGGTCAGGGGATCGTGTCGCCGGCGCCGATGCTCGGCGCGTCGGGCGCGATCGCGGGCGTACTCGGCGCGTACCTGGTGCTCGCGCCGGGCGCGCGCATCCGCACGCTCATCTTCCTCGGCATCTTCATCACGGTCGTGCAGCTGCCGGCCATCGTGGTCATCGGCTTCTTCATCGTGATCCAGTTCATCGAAGGCTTCGCATCGCTGCGGATCGCGGGCCACGCGGCGACCGAGCAGGTCGCGTACTTCGCGCACATCTTCGGGTTCTTCGCCGGCATCGTGCTGCTCTTCATCTTGCGCGACCGAGGACGGCGCACCCCGGCGCCGTTCAGCAGGTACGGGTAGCATTTTCGGGTGCCCGAGTCATCGGAGCAGCGTTCGGGCCCAAGCTCGGGACTGGTGCTCTGCACCGTCGAATCGGTGCGGGTGCACGTCCT
>Ga0070698_100004986_pt1 | contig 14548 bp, 8 predicted proteins | sample KBSK1502metaG_FD_65477 | JGI IMG/M metagenome (GOLD analysis project Ga0070698, IMG submission 65477) | Corn, switchgrass and miscanthus rhizosphere microbial communities from Kellogg Biological Station, Michigan, USA - KBS K1-50-2 metaG | ecosystem: Host-associated > Plants > Roots >...
TTGAGTATCAACAGAAATTGTGCACCCAAACGATACGTGTTGGCGTAACAGCTCCCGTGCCGGCCATTCGGACGCACGAACCTGTACGGCGGCACGTGATCGTTGAAGTCATCGCGATCGCTGAGATAGCATTGCTGCATCCGGGAAGATGTACACCTTTGGCGTGATCGAAGAGGAACGGACGCACGTCGCAGGGAACCTTACTAAACGGCGAGACACCCTGGAACCACGAAGCGGCAGTCTAAGAACCCCTAACAAAACCACTTCACGCAGAGTGGCATTGTGCTCATTTACTTCACTGGGTGAGCCATTGCAACTCAGGTTGATCCTGTGGACAAACGCACAGAACTGACGATCGGAATAATCTTGAGCGAGATAATAAAAGAAATAAGCCCGAGCGTCCCGATAGGGAATGGCCTCGTTTCAAGTGGCCGAGCCCACTGAAGACGGATCTGCTAGCGTCTCAACCAATCTGTTCATTTGGCCCGTGTTTCTCATTCGGCGCACGCGAATTCCATTCAATAAAGGCGGCCTCAAAAGAGAGAAAAGTATCACGTTTTTATCACAGCACCGCGATTCAGTTCCCTTCCGACAGATTGAACCCCGCAAACGAACAGCGGTGAAACAAGTGAAAAGCAATGGCGGAAGCGAGTGGGAGTCGAACCCACCGGTGACGGGGTGACCCGCCACCCGCCGGTTTTGAAGAACACTCGGAGTGTTCTGATTGGTTATGAAAATTTTCTACTGTACTTGATTCTTTAGCCGCTTACCAGCCGGACGTTATGCCGGGTTGTGATTGGAATGGTTGCGTTCTGAACGTAGAACTATCACGTTTTTATCACAGCACTCGAATCATGGACCCGGCTGAGGCTCGGTATCGCTAGTGTGTTGCCGCTGACAAAGGTTTGACGGACTCCGAGCAGTATTTGTCGCTCCGTACAATTGACTGAAAGGCAACGAGCCGAAAGCGAGGAAGATGGCCGGTTGGCACAATTCCCCTACACTCTGCAACCGAAAGAGGCGATCGCTTTGCGAAGCACGGGATCAAAGTTGAGGAGTCTCACCAAGACAGCCGAACCGCTTGCGGACTATCGAGTTGGACGGCCAAAGTTTTCTTGCTTTGATCGACGCCGTACGACGGTTCCCCGTCCTGTTCCCAGTGATCCCCGGTCCAACGGACCTTCTCCACATGGATACTCTTCATTTCGGGCCAGTGAAATGCCGGCGTTTGGAACGAAATGCCCGTGCGATAACCGACGAGTAGGAATTCGTGACCGGACAGGTGCATGACAATCGCCTGCCCGTTGTCGTCACCCGTGACGGTAACTTTGAGCCCGTTGACATCCTCTGTCTGCGAAAACCTCTGTCCGGGCAAAGTAGACATGAATACTTTCAATTTGTCGGTTCTGGCGTAATACGAAATCTGCGGAAGCGCCTTGGAGAGAGAGGAGTAGGTATCGAGCAGTGCGAAGGCACCATTGGCCAAGGTGCCGCCAGGCAAGACATACGGAGCATGGGACTCAGGGTACGAAACCGTCAGGGCCCAGGGCGCAAAAATGGGCGCACCGAACTCGCCAACCGCAATATAGGCGAGGCGCGATGTGACTGGAGTCGCACCGCTGTTGATTTCCGTGATTGCCGGTAGGTTGCGGCCCACGCGGTAACGGAATAAGGGCTCCCTCAGTTCTTCGACCGTTGCTTCCGACGCACGCCCGCAACTGTAATCAGGACGCCATTCGGCACAGAAATATGAATTGACGCCGATAAACGAAATGTTCGGGCAGTTCTTTAGATAGGTTTCTACATCCTCGCCTGGGGCGCCCCCGACCATCCAATCTGCGATCTTGCCGCCGACATAGTTGTGAAAGAAAGGAATCGGATAGGCCTCGGCGCCTGCATTGGTGATTGGCCGAATCCAGTTATGACTCAAGTCCCAGGCCGTAAATTGCAGGTCGTCTTTAAACCCTTTCTCGGCGAATCGTTTATTGGCGGCCGGCGAATGGTCACGCCACATTTTGGAGTTACGCCGATCCCATCCAAACACGGCGATTTCATTCTCAACCTGAATCATGAGAATAGTGTGAGTCTGCGAGTCTACCTGCTTAATATGTTGCATGAAAGCGCGGAAGGCCGCGATCTCGCGCTCGATAATGGGTTCGTAATCGTATGAAGCCGCATTGTGATGGGCGTTGCCATCTCCGTCTACCGCCCGCGGATATGTCTTCTCGTCGCTGACGATATACATTGGCGCGTACAGTTCGCCGCTCAGGTTGCCATAAATCGTGCCATCTCCGCTGGCATAGTGCCCGAACCAGTTCAGAACGAGTTTCAAATGATGTTTCTCCGCCATGCTCTTCGCGTGGTCAACATATGAAAAGTCGTACACTCCTTTCTCCGGTTCGACCATCGACCACTTAACCGGAACCTTCAGGGCATTCAGTGCTATCTTTTCGGCGGCAGGATAAAGATAGTCGTAAGCGTTCTCTGTTTCCTTGTATCTGCCATGGATCAGGTCCCACCACGGAATTTCGACCGCTAACACGGTGAATGGTCTTCCATCCACATACAGAACCTTGCGTCCACCGGCCTCTTCGAAGTGCGGCATAAGGTTCTGGCTAAGGGGAACCTGCCACACGTCAGTTTTCACGACTCCTTCATTCTGGGCGTTTGTTTGTGCGCAAAGGTAAACGAGAGCGAGAGTAAGAGCGATAACAAATGACATCGGCATGGATGAACGTGCCCTGAATAAAATCGGTCTCATAGTTGGAGCTTCTTTCAGTCTGAAAGAAGCAAGGACTCTATTGCTCAACCACGATTGCCAAATCCCAGGGTCGCAACTTGAATGCTTGCCCTTGCTTGACGGCAGCACTGCTCAGAAGATCCGCCCCGTCGCGGTACGGATATGAAACCGACTGCTCGGCATCGGAAAAATTCAGATAGTAGTGCAGCATCCTTCCTTGAGTGTTGCGGCCGTGCCGAACTTTGACTACTCCCGGAAGGCTCTGATCCGGTCCCGTCAGGCGGGCGCGCTTGAGAACATCACGAATGACCTCGCGCTGCAAAGCATCCGTCAGGAACGTGCCCTCGTAGGTTAGCGTGCCACTACCGTATTTGTTGCGTGTAATCGCTGGGAAACGCCAGTGGGAATCATCGAAAGAAACAACCACCTCGGCAGTGTCCGGCACCAGGAACTCCTCCCACACCGAACCCTGATTCTGCTGACCTACTCCGTAGGAATCGGGCGTGAGCCGTTTGGGTTCAGCGAGATTCGTGAACTCCTGGTAGTAGAAACCGGCCGCAGAACGCAGTGGTCCCGGCGCCATTTTGTCGCGTACGGTCGAATACTGATTGGTGAAACCGCTCTTGAAAGCCATCACGACTTGGCCGCCACTTTTGACATAGTCGGAAATTTGCAGCAGCACTTCATCGGAGGCGCTGTACAACGGTGGTACCAGCAACACTTTGTAGCGTGCAAGGTTAGGATCTCCGGCCTGTACGAAATCGGGCTCAACGTTCAGATCGTAGAGTGCGTGGTACATCTGTCTAAGCACAGTCATGTAATTCACAGAATCGCTGACCGGCATGAAGCTCAAGGCATTGGCAGAATCGGCGCTGAATAGAATTGCAACGCTATTGTTCTTCTTCAGATTCACAAGCTGAGGCCCTAGTTTCTTGAGCTCGACCGCAACATGCGACACTTCGAGGTAGGTACGGTTCGGCTCGAGATCGTGCGACAGCACGCCCTTCCAATATGTTTCCTGGCCATAATGCAGTGAGTGCCAGTGCCAGTACTCCACCATATTGGCGCCGGCCGCTAGATGCGTGTAGACCACGAGCCGCAGTTGCCCGGGGTATTGCGGGTATTGCGTCCGAGAATCCCATCCGATGGTCTGTGCGTTCGTCTCCGTCACCAAATAGTTTGTGTGTTTCAAGGATCGCCCAAGGTCTCCCGACATCCAGATGCCACGAGCGTCAAGCCGGTTTTGAGTTTCGAAATAGGGATTTTCCGCAACGATGTCGAGATTTCGGGCAATCGCCCACTGATCCAGATTGGTATGAACTCCGCCGCTAAAATCCTGCGTGACGAACTGGTCAGCACGCTTGTACTCGTTGACGATTTTTGCCTGCCAGGCCAGAAAGTCAGTCACGATGTCATGCTGAAAATTCTCCCATTCGAGCTTATAGCCGGGATTCAGAATGCCATTGCGCGGAGGCAGATCTTCCCAGCGGTCCACGAGCTGCCCCCAATACGCGAGACCCCAGATTTTGTTGATCGTCTCCGGCGTTTTGTACTTTTGTTTCAAACGCTCTAGAAAGGCTGAGTTCGTGTACTGCGTCGGAATTCCAGTTGGGAAGGTTTCATTGTCGATCTGATATCCAATGACAGCCGGATGATCTTTGAAATGGCTGACAATCTGCCGGATGACGCGCTCTGCATGTTGTCGGAAATTGGGATTGAGAAAGTCGTAATTCTGGCGGGGACCATAATAGCCCGGAGTGTCGGATGACGGATAAGTCGGAGCATAAGGATCTTGGAGCGGAGGCGCCGTCCCGTTCTGAGTGACCAGAATTTCGGGATGCTCCTTATATAGCCACGTCGGGATGGAGTACGTCGGCGTGCCGAGAATGGCCCATATTCCTGCCTGGTGCAAGCGATCCAGCACTCGTTGCATCCATGCGAATTGGAAATCACCATTGCGTGGCTCCCAACTGCTCCATGTCGACTCCCCCACCCGCACCACTGTGATGCCAGCCTTCTGCATCATCTCGACATCTTTGTCGAGCCTGTCAGAGGGCATGTATTCCGGGTAGTAAGCGACACCGTAGAGGATGGTGTCCATCTTGTCGGGAGCGAAGGCTGGCTTGCTCTTAGTCTGCGCGCTCTGCGCCAAACTGGTCATCGGGTAGGCGAGGAGAAATAAGATGAGCAAGAGCGCGATGCATCGATCATGAAGCTTTCTGTCCATGTAGGTTTTCATTTTGGGAGTCAGCTCATTTGCACCAATTCCGCGCTTCACCCAATCGAGCAAATTAACGGAGGCTGGGTAGCGCCTCAGGTGTTGAAGGCGTCGTCTGCTTCGCTGCCGACTCAGCCACCTGAATGAGTGTAGGCAGCACGTCGCCAAATCCATCGGTTTCCCGCTGCCCGAAACCAAAATACAGTTTGCTGTACAACGGGTATAGGTCGCTATAAACGCGCTGTTCCGATTTGTCAGGCTCGTAACGTGTGTAGGGCGGGCAGATTTTATCCTGCGCCTGCTCGATGCTTTTGAAAGTCCCAGCAGCTAGAAATGCAAAGATCGCAGCACCAAGACTTACGACGCTTTTGCTGGGAACCAACACCGGTCTCGCCAGCACGTTTGCGTAGACCTGGTTCAGCGCATCGTTCTTCTGTGGAATACCGCCGGCATTAATCACGCGCTTGATAGGCACACCATGCCCTGCCATGCGGTCCAGGATCACTCGAGTGTGTAAGGCAGTGCCTTCAATGGCAGCGAAGAGTTCGTCTCGGGCGGTGCTCTGCAGATTCCAGCCCAGCGTAATGCCGCGCAGGTTTGGATTCACTAACACCGTGCGATCGCCGTTATCCCAGGTTAGACGCAGCAAGCCGGTCTGCCCGGCGCGGTAGTTCTCCAGTCCCTGGCTCAACGTCTTCACATCCGTGCCTGCTCGGCTGGCGATTGCATTGAAAATGTCGCCCACGGCGGAAAGTCCGGCTTCGATCCCGGTTCGCTGGGGATGCACACTTCCTTGAACCACACCACATACGCCAGGAACTAGATTCGCGGAAGGCGTGATCCCGATGATGCACGTGGACGTTCCGATAACGTTCACCATGTCATCAGTGCGGCAACCCGCTCCGATCGCATCCCAGTGTGCGTCGAATGCACCCACAGGGATTGGAATGCCGGCCTTCAATCCAAGTCGTTCCGCCCACGACGGGGCAAGCGTTCCCGCCAACTGGTCTGAAGTCGCATATTCGCCATTCAGTTTTTCCCGCACACCTGCGAACAGTGGATCCACCTTTACCAGAAACGATTCAGGCGGCAAGCCTCCCAACTGGTAGTTCCATAGCCATTTGTGTCCCGCGGCGCAGATACTTCGCTTCACCTTCCCTGGATCGGTGATCCCACACAGCGTGGCTGCGGCCATGTCGCAGTGTTCAAAAGCAGAGACGAATTCTGCGCGCTTGGATGGATTGTTTCGCAGCCAATGCAAGAGTTTCGAAAAACCCCATTCCGACGAATACACGCCTCCGCACCACTTCAGTGCTTCCAGCCCCTCGCGGTGTGCGGCTTCTGTGATCTCCGCAGCCTCGCCTTTCGCGCGGTGATCGCACCACAAGTAGTACTCACCCAATGGCTGCAGATTCTTTCCAACGGGAATGACCGACGAACCTGTGGTATCGAGCGCAAGCGCCTGTACTTGATCTCCGGAAATACCGGCCTTCTTCAGCGCTGCACGCGTGGCGGTTGCCAGTGCACCCATATGATCGTCATGCGACTGCGTCGCGTACTCCGGATCCGCGGGCCTGCGATGCAGCGGGTATTCGACAACAGCAGACTCCAACAGCCCGCGCTCACTGTCTGCGATGGCCACGCGAACACTCAGAGTTCCGAAGTCGACCCCAGCCACAATGGCCATTAGCAGGCACCCATATCGCGTTCATGCCAATACATATTCCAGCCGAGATACCGCGTGGTGGCTTCATACACCGCGGGCGCCACACTAGAGAGATTGGCAGCGACGTGGTGTTCGAAACCGTTCTCGCAGATGAAATGGAGCAGTTTCTGCATATGGGGAATTTCAACCACGCCCGCGCCTCCGAAGGTATTCAGCGGATCGTCGGTGAACTTGCCTTGGCCTACGTAGCCCCGCATCCGGCCGGCTGTGTCATCGGTGGAAAAACGGGCAAAGCTCATCTTTTCCGGCTTGATAAGTCCCACACAGGTACCAAAAGTGTTTTCTTTGCCCACGGTGCCGGCGATGATTTCCTGGAAATCCATTTTCACCGAACGAAAGAAGTGCTTGGGCAGATTCGAGCAATGGAAGCAGACCGCTTTATTGGGATCAGTTCCATAATTGTTATTCCAGTCGAGAAGCGCGGATGGGCTTTGTGAAGCCAGCCGTAGAGCGTGCATCCCGAGAACTCCGCAGATATCCACTTCGCAGGCGCTCGACAACAGGCTGTCGCTCATCATGCTCATGACCGTGCACGGGACGACGCCGAGGTTTTCCTCGATCGACGTCCAACACTGCACGGCGCTGATGCTGACTTCGGTTGCGGCCATCCACTGGTCAACCACAGCGCCCAGTTTTGCCATTTTCGCGAGCGCAGCCTGCGGCACGCTGCTGGAGTCGACATACTTTTGGATGGCTGCGAGTTTGGCTTGAGCCAAGTCGTCGTTGTCCTTCATTCTCTCGATTCGACCGAGAACTTCGGAAAGGTCGAGGGTCTCAATTGATATCCCCTGCGACTCCAGAATCTTTTCGCTGTAACGCACGGTATTAAAGGCGGCAGGACGGGCCCCGATTGCGCCAACCCGCAGATTGCGGAAGCCGTTCACCACACGACAGACGGCGGAAAACCACTCAAGATCGTGGGCGAACTCCGGCGAATCAGGACTCTCGGTGTGCAGCGTGGTAATCGAGTAAGGGATGCCGTACTGGTTGAGATTGTTGCAGGCTGACATTTTTCCGCAGAAGCTGTCGCGGCGAAAAGCTATGGTCATTTTCTTGGGATCGTCGGGAGTTGCCTGGATCAGGACGGGAACATGGAGATCGGCCAATCGCAAGGCGTCGGCAATGGCGCGCTCCTCTCCGAAATTCGGCAGAGTGACAATAATGCCGTTAATCCGCTCACGATTTTTCTTGAACAGCTCGGCACAGCGGCGGACTTCATCGCGGGTCTCAAGCGCACCGTACTTGCTTTCCTCCGGAGTCAGCACCACAACGTCGATGCCAGCCGCCGTGAGTACGCGCAGCATCTCTTCCCGGCCACTCTTGGCCAGGTGATCAGGAAAGAAGCCACGATTACCGACGATCAGGCCCATGGTAATTTTTTGACTTGACATAAAAACCCCAAAAAAGAGCCACCCGAGGATTAAATAAACGGCGACAACAACTATGTCGACTGGAGATAAACGCACAAGGCTAGTCGCGCGACATACAAGGCCATGCCTACATCATTGTTTTTCCTTTGGCTGCCCGTAATACGCTTCGCTGCCATGCTTTCTCAAGTAATGTTTATCGTGGAGCCCGCTGCCAATTGGGTGCGCTGTTTGGTTGATAGTTATCGTAAAATAAGCGGTTCGTGCCACCGCTTCCAGAATGACCGCGTTATCTGCGGCCGTTCGCGGATCCGGTCCCCAGGTGAAGGGGCCATGGTTGGCTACCAGAACTGCCGGGACGGCCCCATAGTCCGTATGTTCAAAAGCACGAACGATTGCGTGCCCTGTGTTCTTTTCGTAGTCGCAAGCAATCTCAGGATTTGACATCACTGCTGTCACTGGAATTGGTCCGTGGAAGTGATCAGCGTGCGTGGTCCCGAAACATGGGATCGCCTGCTGCGCTTGCGCCCATGCGGTCGCGTACTCAGAATGGGTGTGGGCTACGCCGCCGATTTTCGGAAATGCTTTGTATAGCACCAAATGTGTCGGCAGATCGGAGGAGGGTCGCAATTCGCCCTCCACGATCTTGCCGTCGAGGTCCGTAACCACCAGATGCTCCGGTCGCATCTCGTCATATGGAACGCCGCTCGGCTTAATGACGACCAGCCCCTCTGCGCGCGAGATTCCGCTGGCATTTCCGAAGGTGTATAGGACCAATCCCCGGCGAACGAGTTCCAGATTCCCTTCCAGAACCTCCTCCCGGAGCTGCGGCAGCAGTATGGTCGTGTTCATAACGTGTTAAAGCCTGGCGATGAATGGGTAAGGTGATCGGTTTACGATCGCGCCTAAGCTAGTCCGCCGCCATTTGCTTGCCAATCGCAAAGCATAAAAGTGATCTGAAATGTGAATCTGATCGTTCAGTCATTCACAAATTACAGCAACCGCACGACTGAAAACGGGAACGCCATTCTGTAAGCACTCCCGTTCTGCGCTCGCATATGTAATCCATTCAGAAATACAGATGTAGTCCAAGCTGTATCGTCCGGTTGTTGAAAGCGGTCCGGCCAATGGTTCCGAAATTCTGGTTTAGCGGGTCCGCGTTGGGCTCGGCGAACTCCGGGTGATTCGGCAGGTTGAAGAAATCCGCAGAGAAGGTAAGGCGCGTCTGCTCCCCGGCGGGGATCCTGAAATCTTTCTGAAGAGAGAAATCAAGATTATTTACTCCCGGATTGCGTAGATTCGAGAAGTATCGTGGGGCGTTGCCGAACGCCTTCGTGACATCGAAGGGTCCCGTGAGAGTTACCAGGTTGCTGGCTGGACACGTCCCAGAAAAATCGAATGCGCTAGTATCGAACCAGTGTGCCACCGTCTGATGAAAGCCCGACGGAAGTGGATCGCCAATCATATTTGGCCGATCCGACAGGACGCCCGCGCCGTTACAGAATCCATACGAGTTGTCCGTGATTCCGAACGGAGAACCTGCGCTGATAGTGTAGATGGCGCTTACTCGCCAGCCACCGATCAATTGGCTAGCAAGCCCCTCGTTGACCCACCTTTTTCCCCGGCCAAAGGGTAACTCCACGATCGGCGCGATGGTGAGGCGAGCAGGTATGTCGCCGGCGCTTACCGAACGCTCTGCCTTGCGGTTGTAAAAATCCTGTCCAAGAACATCGAGTGACCAGAACCCGCCCCAATCCGAGGATGAATCGTCAATCAGCTTGCTCCATGTGAAATTGGCCAGCAGTGAAAAACCATGTGAGAAGCGATGATCGACCTTCGCCTGCATCGAATGGTAGACCGAGCTGGAAAGTCCCCAGAACCCTGGGTTTATGGTGAGGAATTTATACACAGAACCCGGCCCCAGAGCGTTGATCGCCTGCGCCGCTATTGGACAATATGGGCTCGTTGTGGGGCCAACAAAATCGAACGGATTGAACAATTGAGCAGTGCTTTGTGGAGTCTGCTGGCAAATGTTGTAGGCATAATTGACCGGCAAATGCGTGCCGTGGCTGCCAACGTAGCCGATCTGAGCGACTGTGTCGGAACCGAATTGTTTCTCGAGGGTCAGGTTCCACAGTTGGATGTAAGTCGGAGTTTGCTTCCGCGGCGCCCAGGAAGCGAAGGACACATTTCCGTTTACAGGCAGGGGGGCGGTGATCGCGCCGGGATCCGGGCTGACCACGGGAGGCAGAGCCGCCCAATTGGTGCCAGGACCAAACGCTGTGCCAGCCAGAAGATTGGGACCCGGCTGGCCATCTCCAGCGCGGCCATGACCGACGGCGCCAGGATGCATGATGCCATAGCCTCCCCGAACCACGAAACCACCATGCGGGTTCCACGCGAATCCAACCCGCGGCTCAAACTGCGTCTTGGACGGGTCAAAAGGTGTGTCCGGCGCATTCACGCCGAACTGCTCCCATTCGGCCGTGTATGGGTTGAAGAACGCATCCCCGTTATGAATCTCATGGAAGGACTGGTCGTATTGCCATCTCAGACCCAGATTCAGTGTCAGTCTCGGCGTGAGCTTGAAATCGTCCTGGACAAAAAACGAATAAGACCAGGCGCGCGAGGAGACGAACGTGTTCTGGACTTGCACACTACCGTTATTCATCACACCGAACAGAAAGTCAGCGAAGCCCTTTCCGCTTTGGGCGCCTGAAAAGCTGAACTTGCCGACGACACCGTTCGGCTGATAGTTGTCGATCGAGTAATGCCGGAATTCACCGCCAGTCTTGATACTGTGCCGGCCCAGCTGCTTGCTAATTATGTCACCGAACTGAAAAGTCGAGGCCGGTTCGTAAAGCATCCCGCTGTTTGAAATGCCACTAAATCCGCTGATGCTTACTCCCGGAGTGCCGCATCGAGTTCCCCCCGATGTATCAGGAACGCTCGGCAAACAGTCAGGAATACCGCTGATTCCGAAGTCGGATGGCGAAGTAGCGCCCGCCCCGTATGGGGTCCTATCGCCGATTCGGTGCATGTACCCGAAGCGAAAATCGTTGAGCAAAGTCGAACTGAAGGTATGCGTCCATCCTACAGTGGTTGCGTAGTCGCTTGATCGTTGGGTGCGCTGGCCTGCCGGACCAACGATCAGGTTGTAATCGATAATCCGTCCTCGCTGAGTGTGCAACGCACCAAAAATGTGATCGGACTGCGATGGGTTGAAATCGATGCGCGGATTAAACCTGTTTACAGAGGAGTTATTCGGTGAGCTCAGGAGCAACTCGTCGGTTCCAATCCCGACCGCGCTGGTGCCGGTGGGCCATACCGCAAGCAGACTCTGCGAAATTGAACTGATCTGTCCGGCAGGGATGGTATTAAAAGGAACGGCGGTGGTAGTACCTGGATAATGGATTTGTTCGCTCGAATTAGAGCAGTTGCCGGCGCTGTCGAATCCACCTGTGCACAGAGCAGAGAGATCGCCACTGCGGAATGCAGCATTCGGTACCGTGTTACTTCCTATTGCTCCGCTTCCGTGGGAGCGAATTCCTTGATAATCCGTGAAGAAGAACAGTTTGCCCTTGATAATCGGCCCTCCGATGCTGCCTCCGAACTCGTTATAGGTGAACGGGTTCTTCCGTTGTGTAGGATCCTCGAAATAGTTTCTGGCATTGAGGTCCTGGTTGCGATGGTATTCGTAGGCCGAACCGTGGAAGGTGTTGGTGCCACTTTTGCTTACCGCGATGACGATCGCACCGCCGGCTTTCCCATATTCCGCTGACATGCTGTTCTGCTCGATGCGAAACTCTTGAATGGCGTCCACTGAGGGAGTAACCGCTTGCCCTCCAAACACCGGCGCGGTGATCGTGCTGCCGTCGAGGACATTGTCGTCATTGCGCGGCCGGCTGCCGCTCACTCGTACATTGCCGTTGTTGGCACAGAATTCACACCCTGTCTGCTGCGATACCCCTGGAGCCAACGGAAGCAAGCTATAAAGGTTGCGCCCGGACGAACTGAACGTCGGCAACTGCTCCAACTGCCTTTGGCCTACAGTCTGGCCGAGATCAGATTGCTGGGTTTGCAATATGGGCGTATTGGCAGCAGTTACCTCCACGACCTCGTTGGTTTGACCCACCGGTAGAGTCAAATCCACCTTCGGATTGGCATTCACTTCGAGAACGATATTGTTGGCAACAGCCGTCTTGAAACCTTTCGCCTCCGCTTCAACCTTGTATGTGCCGGGATTTAGACTTCCAGCACTGTAGACACCTGCGCTGTTTGTGGCCAGCAGCTTGGTGACATTCGTATTGACGTTGCTCACCTTCACCATTGCACCCGGAATCACTGCACCGCTGGGGTCGGTGACGATCCCGCTGATGGTTCCAAACAATCCTTGCGCCCTCGTCTGGTACGGGAAGAGCACCAAGAGGAAAAGCACAAAACCTGCCGCACCTAATCTGACTTGTTTCATAGCGCCCTCCACAAAGAAATGTCTCGGCACGGGCTTTCGCGACTGGCTCAATTCCCGAGCAGCTCGCCCAAGGGGAATCACATGCCCATCCAAACTTGAGTATACGTTTACTCAGAAAAACGGCAATATACTGCTGCTAATGCGGTGCTATTGTCAAGCTTTTTCTTGCGGGACAATAAAAAGACGAGATTCCGGGCAAACGCTTTCGGGATCTACCGCCCTGTGGGCTCGAAACTGGTTGGCATCTTCCCCGAGGTGGCACGGCTGCCCTTGGGGAACTTTATCCGTCGGTTTTGCACAGCAGCCAGAGCTGTGGAACGTCTCAATATCAGATTCGTATTCAAGGGGTACTCAGTTTTTCCCAGTGCGGGGGATTCTCGCTGTACTTCGTTCATCAGCGCCTCGAATGCAATCTTGGCCAGTTCTATCTGCGACATCTGCACCGTCGTCAATGGCGGAATCGTGAAATGGGACAGTCGAATATCATCGAAGCCGACGACCGAAAGGTCTTGCGGGATGTTGATGCCGTATTCGTACGCTTCCCGCATGACGCCAATTGCCGTCATATCATTCGAGCAGACGATGGCCGTCGGGCAATTGCGCAAGCGCATAAGTTTAGCGAACTCTCTCATGCCGCCCTCCATGGTGTGATCTCCCACCACGATCAGTTCCGGTGCAACCCTCAATCCGATCTCCGCCATCGACTGCTTAAAGGCATCTCGTCTCGCTAGCGCCGATTTCAGGTGCAACGGCCCCGTTACGAATGCGATCCTCGTATGTCTCAGAGCGGCAAGGTGTTGCACTGCCTGCCGAATACCATTCTGGTAGTTGATACGGATGTTGCTCACTCCTGGAACATCCGGCCCCACGTCGACAAATACTAATGGCACCTTTCGAAATCGAAGATCCTCGAGAAGAGAGTCTTCCATACCAAATGTCAGGATGGCGACACCGTCCACGCGACGTTCGATCATCCGCCGCACGGATAACTCTGTTCTCTTTGGGTCGTGCACCGTGGAAGTCAGAAGAATTTCGTAGTTGTGCTGAACCGCGAGATCCTCAAATGTCTGAACGATCTCCGGAAAAAAGGGATTCGTGATTTCGGAAACAATCAGGCCGAAGATGCGGCTTTTCCCAGAAACCAGCGCCCTCGCCTGCGTGTTCGGGTAATATCCAAGTTCGTCCACTACTTTCCAAACCCGCTTAGCGAGTTGGGCGTCTACCGTTGGAATATGATTAATGGTGCGTGACACCGTAGCAGTAGAAACTTTCGCGCGCCTCGCGATTTCCCGAATATCCATAGGTTGGCTTGGATACAACTAAAAACAACGGACGCATCTTAGCATATCTTGGAAAACGTTTGCTGGAGTTTGCCTTTGTAAGCCGAAGTTCGCAACTCGTGGTGGCCATTCTGAGGTGAAGTCGAGGGGTGGCGCGACGGTTTAGGTGTTGCCTAGCCGAGTCCGGCCCTTTCGTTCGCCGGTGCCTCAATAGCTGACACCATGCCACGTTTCCACACCCCGCTTATCGAACCGGACAGGCGGAGTTACCGCATCCGGCTCTCGGAAAAGACTCACGGTGTTACGTGTGACGCCGTCTGCAACTTCTGGACACAAAACTGGGGTGGCTAGACTGGTCGTCAATCCCCGTTCCCTTCGTTGCTTCTTGCGTCCGTCTTTAACTGAGGTCCCTTCCCTCCACCGGAGTTACCCGGCCTCTTCGGTAGTACGGACCTCTCCGCCACCCCACACGGCCCGGCCTGGCTCTCGCGAGTTGCCAGTTGATCCATGCCGCGATCACCGCTGGGGCTTCCCGTGTTGCACCTGATCCACTATGTCTGCATGCCGTCGCCACTACCCCGGCAGGTCCGATGGAACGGATTTCGCTCAGTACTGCTCCATCGTCGTCGGCCTTCCCCAGATTACAGTTGGGTCGGCTCCTGCATTAACAGTTTCGAGGCCTGCTCAGCGTTCACTCACGTTACAACCTGCAGACTCACCAAGTCGCCTTATGCGACCCTCTACAC
>Ga0070698_100004987_pt1 | contig 14548 bp, 13 predicted proteins | sample KBSK1502metaG_FD_65477 | JGI IMG/M metagenome (GOLD analysis project Ga0070698, IMG submission 65477) | Corn, switchgrass and miscanthus rhizosphere microbial communities from Kellogg Biological Station, Michigan, USA - KBS K1-50-2 metaG | ecosystem: Host-associated > Plants > Roots >...
CCGCTGATGAACTGCATGAGGAACCAGATGCCGAGGAACAGGATGGCCGGCACCTCGATCACCTGGAAGAAGAAGAACAGCGGGACCAGCGTGACGATGCGCGACTTCGGGTAGAGCACGAAGTACGCGCCCATCACGCCCGCGATGGCGCCGCTGGCGCCGACCATCGGGACCACCGAATCGGGCTGCGTGATCGTCTGCGCGAGCGCCGCCGCCGTACCGCACAGCAGGTAGAACACGAGGAAGCGGCCGTGCCCCATGCGGTCTTCGACGTTGTCCCCGAAGATCCAGAGATAGAGCATGTTGCCGGCGACGTGCATGATCCCGCCGTGCAGGAACATCGACGTCAGGACCGTCACCCAGGAGAAGGCCGCCGGCACCAGCCCCCAGTACAGCGTGAACGCGTCGACCGCGCGGCCGAGCGACAGCTCGTACAGGAAGACGAGCACGTTCATCGTGATGAGCGTGATCGTGACAACCGGCGTCGTACGGGAAGGAATGATGTCGCGCAGCGGGATCATGGTTGGCTACAGGCTTCGGGCTACAGGCTACAGGAAGTTCGAAGTATAAGTACCTGAAGCCTGAAGCCCGAAGCCTGAAGCCCGAAGCCCGAAGCCCGAAGCCCAAAGCCGACCTGTAGCCGTCAATGATCTGCAAATACTGTGGGACCGAGATCGCCGACAAGGCGTTGATCTGTTACAAATGCGGCAACGCGACGACGGAGCCGCGCATCAAGCCGCCCGCGGAAGGGCCGCTCTTCGAGCGGCCCCGCGGTTCGCGCCTCCCCGTCCTCGTCATCGTGCTGATTCTGATCGCGGTGCTGCTGCTCGCCTGGTTCGAGCTGTATCGCTAACCGCGCTCCTTCACGCCTTCCGAGATGTGTTCCAGCGTGTCGCCGATGCGCTTGTCCCTGGCTTCCTTCACGGCGAGGTCGCCGAGCGACACGATGCCGACGAGCCGCTCGTTCTCGACGACCGGGAGCCGGCGCACCTGGTGCTCGCTCATCAGGTCGGCGGCTTCGCGCGTGGACATCTCGGGCGTCGCGCAGACGATGTTGCCCGTGACGATCTCGCGGACCGGGCGGCTGAGTTGGCCGCCGTCGGCCACGGCGCGGATGACGATGTCGCGATCCGTGACGATGCCCACAGGCCGGCCGTTATCGACAACCGGGACCGCGCCGGTATCGCAGTCGCGCATGATGCGTGCGGCGTTCTGAATGCTGTCACCCGGGGTGACGCACTGCGGGTTCGGTGTCATGACTTCTCGGATATTCATGGGTTGCTCCTCCGGCGGGTCGGCCGTCGCATGGATTCATGTCGCTCGGCCGGACCCGCCCTACGTCGCGTGTACTAGTCCTTCGGCGGGTCGGCCGTCGCATGGATTCATGTCGCTCGGCCGGACCCGCCCTACGTCGGGTGTAACTAGTCCTCCGACGGGTCGGCCGTCGCATGGATTCATGTCGCTCGGCCGGACCCGCCCTACGCCGGGTGTACGTGGGGCGGGTCCCGCGGAGCACCGGTGCCACGCGAACGCGGACCCGCCGATCTCGATAGCCGTTCTGTCACTAGCAAACCGGCCGCCGCCGCAGCGGGACCGTATAATCGAATCGATGGCCCTCCGCCCGCGTCTGGTCCTCATCGTCACCGCCATCGCGGCATTCATCGTGTTTGCAGTGGTGCAGGACCGCGTCACCGCGGCCGGCGCGCGGCGGTACGTCGCGCTCCAGCGTGACGCCATCGCGGGGCGTGGCCCGGCCGTGACGGTGGACGAGATCATGCGGCCGGCGGTCGAGCGGTCGGTTCAGCAGGGACTCATGTGGGGCGGCGCCGTGCTCGTTGCCGGCGCGAGCGTCGCCGGGGTCGTGTCCAGGCGGCACAGGCCATGAACAAGGCGCTCATCTACGACTGGAACCGCGACACGCCCGTCGAGCCGCCTTCCGTCGTGATGCTGGACGACGAGACGCTGCGCGACGGCCTGCAGTCGCCATCGGTCCGGGCGCCGTCGATCGATCAGAAGCTTCGCATCCTGCGGCTGCTCGACCAGATCGGCGTCGACACCGCGGACATCGGCCTGCCCGGCGCGGGCCCTCACGTCGTCCGCGACGTCGAGCGCCTGGCCCGCGAGATCGTCGAGTCGAAGCTCAAGATCAGGGCGAACTGCGCCGCCAGGACCGTCGTCAGCGACGTGCAGCCCATCGTGGAGGTCTCGCAGCGCGTCGGTCTGTCGATCGAATGCTGCTGCTTCATCGGGTCGAGCCCCATCCGCCGCTACGCGGAGGACTGGACCGTCGATTACCTGCAGCGCTGCACCGAGGAAGCCGTATCGTTCGGCGTCAACCACGGCCTCGAGGTGATGTACGTCACCGAAGACACGACGCGGTCGGATCCCGAGACGCTCCGCCGGCTGTTCACCACCGCGATTCGCGCCGGCGCCTCGCGCATCTGCATCGCCGACACCGTCGGTCACGCGACGCCCGCGGGCGCGCGCGCCGTCGTCACGTTCGCGAAACAACTCGTCGAGGAGGCGGGCGGGGGAGTGGGCATCGACTGGCACGGCCACCGCGATCGCGACATGGGGACGATCAACAGCCTGGCCGCGCTCGAAGCCGGCGCCTCGCGCGTGCACGGCACCGTCCTCGGCATCGGCGAGCGCGTCGGCAACACGCCGATGGACATGCTGCTCGTGAACCTGGTGCTCATGGGCTGGATCACTCGCGACCTGACGAAGCTCGACGAGCTGGTGCACGCGGTCTCCGAGGCGACCGGCGAGCCGATCCCGGACAACTACCCGGTGTTCGGCCGCGACGCGTTCCGCACGGCGACCGGCGTGCACGCGGCGGCGGTGGTGAAGGCCTTCAGGAAGAACGATCGGGAGCTGATGGACTCGGTCTATTCAGGCGTGCCGGCGCAGATGGTGGGCCGCGCGCAGCAGATCGAGGTCGGTCCGCTGTCGGGCAAGTCCAACGTCGTCTTCTGGCTCGAGCAGCACGGGTTCACGCCGGAGGAAGAGGTGATCGATCGCGTGTTCCGCCGCGCCAAGTCGTCGCCCCGCGTGCTCACCGAGCAGGAAATCCTCGACGAAATCCACGTCGCGCAGACCTACGCGTCTACACGGCTGGACGCGTAAACTTCCAACTCCCAAACTCCAACTCCCAAGGTGTGTGAACGCCGCAACACCGGCGCGATTCGCGGTGCAGCGGGTGCTGGTCACCTTGGGAGTTGGAAGTTGGCAGTTGGGAGTTGATCTACAATCCGCCGCACAGGAGGACTCCCATGCGCGTTCTGCGTTACACCGCGCTTCTGCTCGTTGCCGGAGCGATTGTCCTCTCCGCGCAATCTGCTAGCCTGACCGCGGACCAGCGGGCGCAGTTTCACGGGCCGTACAGCCAGCCGGAAGAGGCGTTCCGCCTCGTCGGCAACATCTACTACGTCGGCGCGAAGAACATCGCCTCGTACCTGATCACGACGCCGCAGGGGAACATCCTCGTCGACACGGGGACGACCGAGATGACGCCGGTCATCACGGCGAACGTCGAGAAGCTCGGCTTCAAGATGCGCGACATCAAGATCATGCTCTCGAGCCACGCGCACTTCGATCACATCGGCGGCCACGCCGCGATGAAGAAGCTGACCGGCGCGCGCGTCATGGCCATCAAGCAGGACGCCGACGCGCTCGAGGCCGGCAAGGATCTCTCGCCGCTCGGTGACGAGGGCTGGGCGCCCGTGAAGGTCGATCGTGTGCTGAAGGACGGCGACACCGTGGCGCTCGGCGGCACGACGCTGCGTGCCGTGTGGGCGCCGGGGCACACGCCGGGCTGCACGGTGTGGACCACGACGGTGCCCGATGCCGGACGCAACTACTCGGTCGCCATCTTCGGCTGCGGCGCCCCCAACGCCGGCGTCAAGCTCGTGGGCAATCCGAAGTTCCCGACGCTGGTGGACGACGCGATGGGCACCTTCCGCAAGCTGAAGATGCTCAGGCCCGACATCTACGTCAGCGGCCATCCGCAGATGCTGTTCGCCGGCAAGATCGATCGGATGAAGGCGGGCGAGCGGCCGCACCCGCTGCTCGACCCCGGCTCGCAGGCGTGGACGAAGATGCTGGACGACGCCCAGGCGGCGTTCGAAAAGCGCGTCGCGGCGGAACGCGCACAGAGCTCGAGTCGGTAGGCGGGCCGCCTGAAGGCGGCCCCTACGTGAGAGGAGTTGGTGATGGCAATCAACACCGGGAAAGTCGTGGCAGGTGGTCTGGTGGCCGGAGTCGTGGCCAACGCGATCGACTTCGTGAACAACACGTACGTGCTCGGCGCCGACATGCAGGCCTGGGCCGCGTCGCACAACATCGACCCGGCCACGCTGACGAGCGGCGCGGTTGCGGGCACGTGGGTCGTCGTCGACTTCATCTACGGTCTGCTGCTCGTGTTCACCTACGCGGCAATCCGGCCGCGATTCGGCCCGGGTGTCAGGACGGCGATCATCGCGGGACTGGCGGTGTTTCTCTCGCCGACCATCGTCCTGTTCGGCTTCACGCAGATGGGCATGTTGACGATGGCCATGTTCGTCAAGGGAACGATCGGGGCGATCGTCGCGACCCTCGCCGCGAGCGTGGCGGGCGCGGCGATCTACAAGGAACAGGGAGCGCCCGCGTTCGCGAGAGCCTAGACCAGCGCGCGGCCGGTATGCGGCTGCAACCGTCCCAGCAGCTCGGGCAGCGGGCCAGACGACCACTCACCGCAGACGTCGCGAATGGTCTGCAGCCCGAGCCGGCGATAACTTTCCGTCTGCGACTCGTCGAACCATTGATCGGAGGTCGACTGGTGCGGAAAGTCAGGATGGCCGGCGGCGTAGCTCCTGACGTCGGGCGGTTCGGTGCCGAGCAGCATCGGCTTGACGTAGAGCAGGAGGCCGTCGGCTGCGTTCGGATCCACGGCCGAGTAGGCGATGGTGCCGACGGCCGAACGCCGCTCCCGCGCTCCCACCGCGCGCACCTGTGCGGCGTCGAGATCGATCGAGATGCCGAAATCGATCCGGATCTTGCGCAGCGCGTTGCCCAGGTCCTCGAACGTGAATTCAGGATCGCATCCCGAATCCAGCACGACGATGAAGCGGCAGCGCCTCCGGACCATCTCATAGAGGCCGAGGTTCTCGAAGTGTCCGCCGTCGGACAGGTAGACGTACTTGCTGCTCTCCGACGTGCGGCCGAGTGCTTCCTTCACGAGCGAGCCGATGGCCGACCGCGGCCCTGCATCCGTCCACGCGCGGTCACCGGCCTTGCCCGGGTTGCCGAGCCAGGAACCGAGGCGGGCGTTGAAGAGCGTCATGATGAAGCCGACGAGCGGCGACGAGTGATAGCCCATGTTCGGGCTCGCCGCGGCGCCGGAAATCGCCACCGCCGTGCCGATGGTGACGCCGCCGCCGTAGCGTGAGGCGTCGCGGTAGCCCAGCTCGGGGCTGCCGCAGTGCAACGGCGTCATCGTGAACGACGCTGCCTTGCGCTGCTGCCACGCGAGGCGCGTCGTCTGCACGAGGTTCAACGTCACGTTCACGACGTGAAAGGGCCGTGTGCCGCGCAGCCGCGCGAGCGGCGCGTCATCGTCGTGCGCGAAGCCGGTGAACGGATTCGCCCGCCGGTTCGGATTCGAGGCTCCGAGGTACGCGCGGATCAGCCGGTCGCGGTACATCCCGTGAAGCGAGAACGTGTTGATGTTCACGTAGCGCGACATGAACCAGCTGGTGCCGATGAAGCCGAACGCCAGCACCGCGATGGCCGACACCCACGATCGCTCCAGCAGGGCCTGATGCTGCCGCCAGGTGACCGGCTCGCCGTGCGGCCCGGTCAGCGGGATGCCAATCAGCCCGTGCGCGGCGCCGAGCATCATGTTGGTTGCGATCGACAGCGCGATCGCCAGCAGCGTTACGAAGACGATCGGAGCGGCGCTCGCTGCAAGCGCCAGGATGCGATTCGGCCTTGCGACCCCGGCGCCCGGGTTGACGTTCGTGGGCGCCGGCGGCTCCGCTCGGCTCAGCCAGGCCGCGATGCCGCCGCCGACGCTCAGGAATCCGGCGCCCCACGTCCGCCACGCCAGCACCCACTCCGGCAGCTCGAGGACCACCGTGCAGAGCGCCAGCCAGCCGACGCCCGCGAGGAGGAGCCCCGCGTTGCCTCGCGCGAGCCATTCCCGATCTTCATCCTTGAGGACGCCGCTCGCGAGACCGCTCGTGAGGACAGTGCCCAGGAGCAGCCCGGTCAGAATCAGCGGCGGCCCGAACGTCACGTATGTCTCCCATGACGCGGCGAGCGACGCGTTCACGTTCCACAGCACCACGTTCGTGATGACCCACGTGGCGGCCCCGGCCGTGGCTGCCCCGGCGGCAATGGCCACCGTGATCCATCCGAACAGCAGCCTCAGACGTTCCCGACGCGGCCGCTTGCCGTACGCGAGATAGGCGATCCATCCCGCGCCGCACGCGACCATCGTCCACAGCATCTGCGAGAGGACGGGCGTCTCGTCGACGAAGGCGTGCCCGACGTAGTAGAGGGAGTCGTACAGGAGGTAGGTCAGCACGGCCGACACGAGCGGCCCTTCGACCCAGATCAGGTACTCGTACCGCGTGTGCGGTTCGCCGCCGATGCCGGGCAGGAAGCGCACGGTGTTGAAGAACGTGATCGCGAGCAGGACCAGGGAGGCGACCGGCAGCACGAGCCATACGAGCGGCGACCCGCTGATGGCGTCGAGCGCCGGGGCGGCATAGTCGGGCGTCGCGCCCGCGAACACCTCGGCGCCGAACAGCCGCTCGGGCAGCGTCAGGATTGCGAGGTAGGCCCGCGGGATGGTGAGGACCGCGAGCAGCAGCGGCAACAGTACCAGCCAGTTGAGGAGCACGTTGCGCAGGACGGTGGCGACGAGCGTCCAGAGGTCCGACGACACCGCGCCGACGGTGGGCGAGAGATAGCTGTTGTACTCGCGCAGGTGGCCGATCGGATCGTGCTCCGACATGCATCCGTCGGTTTTCAGCTTCGGGACGATCTTGTCCACGCCGCCGGCGCGCGTCGCCCACATCGTCAGCCAGCTGCCGATGTAGCCGCCGCCCGACACCGTGGAGAGGTAGTCGAACTGCTCGAGCAGGCCGCGCTCGGCGAGCCCCTGGATGGCGCCGAGGCCGAACGTGGCGCTCCGGATGCCGCCGCCCGAGATGCACAGCGCGCTGAACGACCGGGACGCGCCCTGCGATTGCAGGAGGTTCGCTTCCTCGCGAATGACGTCAGCGGTCTCGAGCGGCGTGTTCGCGGCGTCCATGCAGTCCTCCGGCGATACGGGGGGCCTGGGGAGCACCGGGGCGCTGATTCTAGGCGAAACGAAGCGGCGAGACCAGCGCTCGAGCGGTCAGCGGGCGGGCGCCGAGAGCTGCTGTTCGATGTGCGGAAGCGCGTCGAGGACGACATCGCCGACGATCTGGAGGCTGCGCGCGCTCACGTGATCGAGATCGTCCTGTGCCGTGTGCCACTGCGGGTAATCGAGGTCGATGATGTCGATCGACGGCACGCCCGCCTCGACAAACGGCAGGTGATCGTCCTCGACGGTGAAATCCTGCGGGATGAACGTCGAGCTGTAGCCGAGACGCGCCGCCGAGCTCCAGACGATGGCGTTCAGCCAGCGGGCCGAGTTGGTGTCCGGCCGGATGTCGAGGTCGCGGTCACCGATCATGTCGAGCAGGATGAGCGTCTTGAGCCCCGCAAGCGAGCGGTCCTGCTGCGCGGCCCGCACGTAGTACTTGCTGCCGTAGGTGTTGTCCGGATCGCGCCACTCGGTGTTGACCGCCTCCTCGCCGTCGAGGAAGAGCAGCTCGATCGTGAATTCGTTCTGCCGGTTCTTGAGCACGCGCGCGAGCTCGAGGACCGCGGCGGTGGACGATGCCGCATCGCTCGCGCCGAGGAACCTGAATTCCTGGAACCGCTTGGTGTCGTAGTGGGTGGCCAGCGCGATCCGCTCGGGGCGCCGCCCCGGGATGGTGCCGATGACGTTGATCATCTTGATGACGCCGGCAGGCGTCATCGCGTCGAACGGCTGCTCGCGGTACGCGATGCCGATGGCCTTGAGCTGCGCCTCGATGTACTGGCGGCACTGGGCGAGCACGGCCGATCCCGCCGGCCGGGGGCCGAAGGCGACCTGCCGTTCGAGGTCCGTCCACGCGCGGTTACTGTCGAACCCCGTGCGCGGAGCCGTCGCGACCGCGCGATTCTGCGCGTCGGCGCCGCACGCGACAAGAACTATGGTCGCCGCCGCAAGCAGAACCTTCTGCACGTGCCCAGCTACCCACGCTTGTTCAGCGGCACGTATTCCCTCCGCTTCGCTCCCACGTAGAGCTGGCGGGGACGCGTGATCTTCTGATCCTGGTCGAGCAGCATCTCTTCCCACTGCGCAATCCAGCCGGAGGTGCGCGGAATCGCGAACAGCACCGGGAACATCGTCATCGGGAAGCCCATCGCCTGGTAGATCAGGCCGGAGTAGAAGTCGACGTTCGGGTACAGCTTCCGGCTGATGAAGTAGTCGTCTTCGAGCGCGATGCGTTCGAGCTCCAGCGCGATGTCGAGCAGCGGGTTCTTCCCCGTCACGTCGAACACCTGGTCGGCGGTTCTCTTGACGATCTTGGCCCGCGGGTCGTACGACTTGTAGACGCGGTGGCCGAAGCCCATGAGCCGGCCATCACCGGCCTTCACCTTCTTGATGAACGCCGGGATGTTGTTGATCGAGCCGATCTCCTGGAGCATTTTCAACACCGCCTCGTTCGCGCCGCCGTGCAGCGGACCGTAGAGCGCCGCGGCCGCGCCGGCCATCGCCGAATACGGATCGACGTGCGAGCTGCCGATGCCGCGCATCGCGCTCGTGCTGCAGTTCTGCTCGTGATCGGCGTGGAGGATGAAGAGGACGTCGAGGGCGCGTTCGAGGACCGGGCTCACCTTGTATTTGAGCTCCGTCCGCTTGAACAGCATGTTCAGGAAGTTGCCGGTGAAGCTCAGCTCATCGTCCGGGTAGACATAGGGCCGGCCGATGCTGTGGCGGTACGCGTAGGCGGCAATCGTCGGCACCTTCGCGATCAGCCGGTGGACCTGCTTGCGCCGCGAGGTCTCGTCGAAAATCTGCTTGGCGTCGGCGTAGAAGGTCGAGAACGCGCCGACCGTGCTGATGAAGACGCCCATCGGGTGCGCGTCGTACTGGAAGCCTTCCATCAGCTTCTTGATGTTCTCGTGGAGCAGCCAGTGTGCCCGGATGTCACAGGTCCACGTCTCGAGCTGTCCCTTGGTCGGCAGCTCGCCGAAGATGATCAGGTACGCGGTCTCGAGGTAGTTCGAGCTCTCGGCCAGCTGCTCGATGGGGTATCCCCGGTACTCCAGGATCCCCTTGTCGCCGTCGATGTAGGTGATCGTGCTGCGGCACGACGCCGTGTTCATGAACGCCGGATCGTAGGTGACGAGGCCGAAGTCGTCGGGACCTGTTTTGATCTGCTTCAGGTCGGACGCGCGAATCGCGCCCTCCTTGATCGCGAGCTCGTACTGCTTGCCGGTGCGGTTGTCGGTGACGGTGAGCGTGTCGGCCATAGAAGGAGCGGATGCGGTCGCCGCCTCGTTCCTGTCGGTTGTGACGCTGCTATTGCTCGCCATGTTCCCCTCGACTCGGTTCGCTCAAGCCTTCGTCCTCGTCATCAGGCAACGGTGCCGTCTCGCCCGGCACGCGATAGCGCCCATCGGCCCATCGTGCCAGGTCCTCGTTGCGGCATCGCTCGCTGCAGAAAGGACGCCACTGCCGGTCCACCGGACGTGTGCGGCACACGACGCACAATGGAGCGTCGCCCATCCGGTCAATGATAGTGCAGGCTTCGGGCTGTGGGCTACCGGCCACGGGCTACGGGCTACGGGCTACGGGCTTCAGGTACGTACCCGTAGCCAGTAGCCTGAAGCCCGTAGCCTGCCTGCGTCAGACGGGCGGATTCGGCGCGTGGTGCCGGACATCGAGCGCCGACACCATGAAGATCACGTCCTCGGCGATGTTGGTCGCGTGGTCGCCGATCCGTTCCAGGTGGCGCGAGATCAGGATCAGGTCGAGCGCCGGTTCGACCGTGGAGGGGTCCTCGAGCATGTACGACAGCAGCTCGCGGAAGATCTGCGTCTTGAGCCCGTCGAGCCGGTCGTCTTCGTTCAGCACCTGGTGCGCCAGCACCGTGTCGCGCCGGACGTACGAGTCGAGCGCGTCGCGGAGCATCGCCTGGGCGATGTTGCCCATCTGCGGGATGTCGATCAGTTTCTTGACGGGCGGATGCGTCGCGTAGCGGCGCGCCGCCTCCGCGATGTTGACGGCGAGGTCGCCGACGCGCTCGAGGTCGGTGTTGATCTTCACGGCGGCGACAATCGCACGCAGGTCGGTGGCCATCGGCTGGTGCAGCGCAAGCAGCTTGAAGCAGCGGTTGTCCACCTCGACGTGCAGCTCGTTGATCGGCTCGTCGCCGTACAGGACGCGATCGATCGCCGCGATGTCGCGGGTGACGAGCCCCTGCACCGCGGCGCGCACGCGCTCCTCCGCGAGGCCGCCCATTTCGAGCAGCCGCCCCTGGAGCGATTCGAGCTCCTCCTGGAAGTGCCGTACTACGCGCTCCACGATCTTCGCGTCCTTCCTGCCACGTGTTCGCTGCCCCCTCCTGCCCCCTGCCGCCGCCCTCCTGCCACCTAGCCGAATCTCCCGGTCAGGTAGTCCTCGGTCAGTTTCTCCGTCGGATTGGTGAACATCTTATCGGTGCGCTCGTATTCGACCATGCGCCCGAGCCAGAAAAAAGCCGTGAAGTCCGACACGCGCGCCGCCTGCTGCATGTTGTGCGTGACGATGACGATCGTGAAGTTCGTCTTCAGGTGGTAGATCAGCTCCTCGATGCGCTGCGTCGCGATGGGGTCGAGCGCCGACGCCGGTTCGTCCATGAGCAGGATATCGGGGCTCACGGCCAGCGCCCGCGCGATGCAGAGGCGCTGCTGCTGGCCGCCCGACAGCGCGAGCGCGGATTCATGCAGGCGGTCCTTGACCTCGTCCCAGAGCGCGGCCTGCTTCAGGCTCTCCTCGACGCGCGCCGCGAGTTCGGACTTGCTCGACGCCATCCGGTTGATCCGTATGCCGTAGGCCACGTTCTCGAAAATCGATTTCGGGAACGGGTTCGACTTCTGGAACACCATGCCGACCCTGCGGCGCATCGCGACCACGTCGACGCCGGGCCGGTAGATGTCGTTGCCGTCGATGCAGACGCGCCCTTCCACCCGGGCGCCCGGGATGATGTCGTTCATCCGGTTCAGCGTGCGCAGGAACGTGCTCTTGCCGCACCCCGACGGCCCGATGAACGCGGTGACGACGTTCGGCTTGATCTTGATCGAGATGTCCTCGAGCGCACGCTTCTCGCCGTAGAAGAAGGAGAGATGCTCCACGTCGATCTTCAGCGGCGCGTCGGCCCCGGGTGCGGTCGCGGGGCTCCGGGTCGCCCGCACGACGGGGCGTGGCAGACGCGCAGGAGGGTTCATCGTCTCCACCGCCTTATTGTCCACGGATTCGAGCGACGCGCGCGGCGGCCATCCGGGCCGCCATCGAGCAGATCAGCACGATCGTCACCAGCACCAGCGCGCCGGCCCAGGCCTGCCGGTGCCAGTCCTCGTACGGCGAGATCGCGTAGGTGAATACCTGGACCGTGATGGACGAGATGGGCTGCGTCAGCGACGTCGAGAAAAACGCGTTGTTGAAGGAGGTGAACAGCAGGGGCGCCGTTTCTCCCGCAATGCGCGCGAGCGCCAGCACGACGCCGGTGATGATGCCGGGGAGCGCCGCCGGAACGATGACGCCGAACACGGCGCGCGCGCGCGTCGCGCCGAGCGCAAGGGCCCCTTCGCGCAGCGCGTTCGGCACGAGCAGCAGCAGTTCCTCCGTGGTGCGCGCGATGATCGGGATCATCATGATGCCGAGCGCGAAGCCGCCGGCCAGCGTGCTGAAGTGGCCGAGCGGAAGCACGACGACCGCGTACGCGAAGACGCCGATGACGATCGACGGTACCCCGTTGAGCGTGTCGGCCGCGAACCGCACCGTGGACGCAAACCGGCTGCCCCGGTATTCCGACAGATAGACGCCGCTGAGGATCCCGATGGGCACGGCGAGCGTCGCGGCGAGCCCGGTCAGAATCAGCGTGCCGACGATGGCGTTGGCCATGCCGCCGCCGACCTCGCCAACCGGCCGCGGATTGTGGAGGAAGAAATCGAGGTTCAGCGACTGGACGCCCTGGCTGATGACGAAGAAAAGCACGAACGCGAGAGGGACCAGGGCGACGACGACGGCGAGGCCGCAGGCGACGACAAAGAGCGCCGAGAGAATCTTGCGCGCGGGAGGCGTTCGCGTGACGTTCATGCCGCCGCTTTCACCTGCACCTGCCGCGCCATCGACCAGATCAGGCCGCGCGACAGCATGTTGACGAGCAGCGTGATGATGAACAGCACGAGGCCGATCTCGATCAGCGCCGAGAGGTAGAGCGCGTTGGCCGCTTCCGTGAATTCGTTCGCGATGACCGCCGCCATCGTGTACTGCGGGGCAAAGAGCGAGAGCGCCACCTGCGGGTTGTTCCCGATCACCATGGTCACCGCCATCGTCTCGCCGAGCGCGCGGCCGAAGCCGAGCATCACGGCGCCGATGATCCCGGTTCGCGCGAAGAACATCGCCGCGCGAATCGCCTCGAAGCGCGTCGCGCCGAGCGCGTAGGCCGCCTCGCGCTGCGTCATCGGGACGGTCTTGAGCACCTCGCGCGCGACGGCGGAGGTAAACGGCACGACCATGACGGCGAGGATGAGCGCAGCCGCGAGCATGCCGACGCCGAAGGGCGGTCCCGAAAAGAAGGGGAGCGTTCGCACCGACTCCGGCAGCGTCGTCTCGACGCTGCGCACGACCGGCACGAGCACGAAGATACCCCAGAGCCCGTAGACGATCGACGGAATGGCCGCGAGCAGCTCGGTCAGGAAGATGAGCGGCGCGCGCAGGAACGGCGGACACAGCTCCGAGATGAAGACCGCAATGCCGAGCGCGACGGGCGTCGCCATCAGCAGCGCGAGGACCGACGAATACAGCGTGCCCCAGATGAACGGCAGCGCGCCGAAGTCGCCCGCGACCGGGTCCCAGTTGCTCGTGCGCCAGAAGTTCAGCCCGAACTTCTGCAGCGACAGCCACGAATCGTTCGCCAGCGTGATGCCGATGCCGACGACAATGATCACCAGCGCGGCGGCGAAGACGCCGATGCCGATCCGGAACCCGAGGTCGGGGGAGCGCACGGGCGCCTACGATACCTTGATCCGGCTGAGCGCCGCCTGCTCGAGCATCACGACGTTGGCAGGCAGCGGCGCATACCCGAGATCGGCGCAGTACTTCTGGCCGTCGGTGAGCGCCCACGTCACGAAGTCCACCATCGCCTTGCCCGAGGCCTTGTCCTTCGGGTCCTCGTAGAGCAGCAGCCAGGTGAACGACGAGATCGGATACGCGCCAGCGCCCGGGGCGTTGGTGATCGACACGCGGAAGTCTGCCGGCATCGAGGCCGCCTCCGCGGCGGCCGCCTTCGTCACCGAGTCGACCGACGCCTTCACGAACTCACCGGCGGCGTTCTGCACCGAGCCGAAGCTGATCTTGTTCTGCAGCGCGTAAATCAGCTCGACGTAGCCGATTGAGCCGGGCGTCTGCGTCACGAGGCCCGAGACGCCCTCGTTGCCCTTGCCGCCGACGCCTTCGGGCCACTTCACCGACGTGTTGACGCCAACCTGGGACTTGAATTCGGGCGAGACCTTCGAGAGGTAGTCCACGAAGATGTACGTCGTGCCGGAACCGTCCGAACGGTGCACGACGGTGATGTCGGTGGCAGGAAGCTTCACGCCCGGATTCAGCTTCGCCATCGCCGGGTCGTTCCACTTCTTGATCTTTCCGAGATAGATGTCCGCGAGGGTCTGGCCGGTGAACTTCAGGTCCTCGGCGAGGCCCGGGATGTTGTAGACCGGCACGACAGCGCCAAGCACGGTCGGGAAGTGCAGGATGGCGCCGGGCGCGGCCTTCAACTGCTCGTCGTTCATCGGACCGTCGGTCGCGCCGAAGAAGACCGTCTGGTTCGTGACCTGCTGGATGCCCCCGCCCGAGCCGATCGACTGGTAGTTGATGCGGATGTTCGGGTGCAGCTTGTTGTACTCGGAAAACCACTTCGAGTAGACGGGGTTCGGGAACGTGGCGCCGGCGCCGTTGATCTGCAGCGCCTGCGAACCGCCCGATGCGCCGCCGTTGTCAGCGGTGACGGGCTGCGTCGTGCCGCCGCCGCACGCGGTCAGCAGCGTGGCCGCCAGCGTCAACGCGATGTAACGAATCTGAAACTGTGCCATGAGACGACCGTATCGAACGCGAATTTCGCACCCGTTTCCGAGTTGTTAAATCCGTGTTACGCACCTCGGCACTGCGGCGCGCGTCGGCGTCGGCCATTTCCAGCCGCACGGGCTTTTTGACGAGCTC
>Ga0070698_100004988_pt1 | contig 14547 bp, 10 predicted proteins | sample KBSK1502metaG_FD_65477 | JGI IMG/M metagenome (GOLD analysis project Ga0070698, IMG submission 65477) | Corn, switchgrass and miscanthus rhizosphere microbial communities from Kellogg Biological Station, Michigan, USA - KBS K1-50-2 metaG | ecosystem: Host-associated > Plants > Roots >...
GAGCACCATGAACTCGCCCTCCCGCACCTCAAGACTCAAGTCATCCAGCGCCTTCACGCCGCCCGCGTACACCTTGTCCACATGATCCAGGACGATCTGTGCCATGGAGGAACTCCCTTGTTGTGCCGTGCTCAGAGCGTAAAGCACACGCGTCGCGTCCGTTAAGACCTGTTCGGCGACACGGCTCTGAAACGTGAATTATGTCGGTAATTGTGCGCTATAGGTAGCTAATCGGGAAGTTCATGAACCGTCACGGGCGTGTCGAGGATCCGGTCGGCGCGCACCGCGCGCGACGGGCCGCAGAGCGTGAATGAACAGGTCAGCGGCAGGTTGTCGGACGCCCCGCCGACCGCCACGGTGATCTCGCCCGGCTCGACGACCCGATTGCCGGCCCGGCCGGTGAACGAGGTCCGGTCGGCGTGCACCCGGAACGCCACCCGGCACGCTTCGCCAGGCGCCAGCGGCACCCGGGTGAACCCGGCCAGCCAGCGCGCCGGCCGCACCACGGACGCGACGGGATCGCCGAGGTAGAGCTGCACGACCTCGGTCCCCGCGGTGCCGCCGGTGTTGCGGACCGTGCATGAAATCTCCACCGCGCCGTCGGTCGGCACGTCGTGCGCCGACAGCATGAGGTCCGAGTAGCCGAACGTCGTGTACGACAGCCCGTGCCCGAACGCGAACAGCGGCGTCGGGTCGACCGAGCTGTTGCCGGTGCCGGCCGCGTTCCGTGACCGCAGGTAGGTAGACGGCTGCGCGCCCGGCGTGGCGGGCAGCTCGACGGGCAGCTTGCCGCTCGGCGCGACGCGTCCGGTGAGCACCCCGGCGATCGCGGGGCCGCCCTCCTCGCCGGGGAAGAACGCCTGCACGATCGCGGCGAGCCGGCCGGCCACGCCGCCGATCGCGTACGGGCGTCCGGTGACGAGCACGGCGACGACCGGCTTCCCGGTGTCGGCGAGGGCGTGCAGCAGGTCTTCCTGCACGCCGGGCAGCCGCAACTCGGTGACGTCGCAGCCCTCGCCCGAGGTGCCTCGGCCGAACAATCCCGCCTCATCTCCGACTACTGCGACGATCTTTTCCGCTGAACGTGCGCTGGCGACTGCCGCGGCGAACCCGCTCCTGTCGGCGGTGCGCACGTCGCAGCCGCGCGCGTGCACCACGTCGGGCAGCTCCGCGCGCAGCGCGCCGAGGAGGGTGGTGACCTCGACGCCGGCGCCGTCGGTGCTGGCCAGGTGCCTGGGCATGGTGTAGCAGCCGAAGAACGCGAGCGGGTCGTCGGCGAGCGGGCCGATCACCGCGACCCGGCCCGGATCGCCTTGCCGGCCCGCGGGGGCCAGCGGGAGCGCGCCGCCGTCGTTGGCGAGCAGCACGACGGACTCCTCGGCGAGGCGGCGGGCCAGCGCGCGCTGCGCGGGCGGGTCGAGGTCGATGTTTGAGCCATCCGGGGCCCTGTCATCAGGGATGGGGGACCAGCCGGGGTCGAGCATGCCGAGCTCGAACTTCTGCCGCAGCACGCGGGCGACCGCCCGGTCTACGACCTCCACGGCGACGTCTCCGTCCTCGACGGCCGAGCGCAGCGGGTCCCCGTAGCAGCGCACGGTGGGCAGCTCCACGTCGATACCCGCGGCGAGGGCCAGCGTGGCGGCGCCCGCCGGGTCGGCGGCCACCGCGTGCTGGAGCTCGAGGAAGGAGATCGCGTAGTAGTCCGATACGACCAGGCCGTCGAAGCCGAGCTGGTCGCGCAACAGCGCGCCGAGCAGCCCGGGGTCGGCGCTCGCGGGCACGCCGTCGATGTCGACGTAGGACGGCATCACCGAGCGGGCGCCGCCGAGCCTGATGGCCATCTCGAACGGCGGCAGGATGACGTCGGCGAGTTCCCTGGGCCCCATGGACACCGGCGCCATGTTGCGCCCGGCGCGGGAGGCGGAGTACGCGGCGAAGTGCTTCAGCGTGGCCTGCACGCCTGCCGCCTGGAGCCCCTGCACGTACCCGGTCCCGATGCTGCCGACCAGGTACGGGTCCTCGCCGATGGTCTCCTCGGTCCGGCCCCAGCGGGGATCGCGGGTGACGTCGAGGACGGGCGCCAGGCCCTGGTGCACGCCGACGGCGTGCATCGCGGCGCCGATCCCCCTGGCCATGTCGCGGACCAGCGCCGGGTCGAATGAGGCGCCCCACGCGAGCGGGGTGGGGAAGATCGTGGCGGTCCAGGCGGCGAAGCCGGTCAGGCACTCCTCGTGTGCGACCGCGGGGATGCCGAACCTGCTCGCGGCCATGACCCGGGCCTGCAGCGCGGCCAGCGCGCGCATGCCCTCCGCCGGCGTCACCGGCCGGGTACCGAACACCCGGGTGAGCTGGCCCATCCCGCACTTGATGAGCTCGTCGAGCGACGGCCCGTCCTGGCTGAAGAACAGGTCTTGCATCGGGGCGACGCCGCCGTCGTCCCCCCCGGCGCCCATCCAGACGCTGCCGAGCTGGGCGAGCTTCTCCTCCAGCGTCATCCTGCCGAGCAGGTCGGCGACTCGCTGGTCGACAGGGAACCCGGGGTCTCGCCAGGTTTCGACGTCGGTCTGGGTCACGTGCTCTCCTTTGCGAGTGCCGGGACTGCCGTGCTAACGGGACTGCCGGGGCAAATGGATGCGGTCCGCGCCAGCGGGGGCGGTCGACTCGCGGACGATGAGCTCCGTTGACAGCTCCACGCGGTTCGACCGGAGCGGCAGCCCCTCGATCAGCTCGCCGAGCATCTGCGCGGCCGTGCTGCCCATCTCGGAGAGCGGCTGCCTGACGGTGGTCAGCGGCGGTGACGCCCAGCGGGCGACCGGGAGCGCGTCGAAGCCGACGACGCTGAGGTCCTCGGGGATCCGCAGGCCGTGCTGGCGGGCCGCCTCGTAGACGCCGAACGCCTGCTGGTCGCTGCCCGCGAAGATCGCGGTCGGCCGGTCCGGCAGCCCGAGCAGCTCGACGGCGCGGGCGAACCCGCCTTCGTGCTCGAAGTCGCCGTACCTGACAAGCGCCTGGTCGAACGCAACACCCGCCCGCTCGAGCGCCGAGCGGTACCCGTCGACCCGGGCCAGGCTGCACAAGAAGTCGGCAGGCCCAGTGATCGCCGCCACCCGCCGGTGCCCAAGGCCAAGCAGGTGCTCGGTCGCCGCGAGGCCGCCGGCCCAGTTGGTCGCGCCGACGCTCGGGACGTCCGGCGGCGGAGTGTTCGCCGGGTCGATGACGACCAGCGGGATGCCGGCGCTGCGCAGCTGCAGGAGCTGCGTCTCGGTCAGCCGAGTGGTGACCAGGATCACGCCGTCGGTGTGGTGGCTGGCCAGCGCGCTCGTCCAGCTCGCAGGCCGAGCGTTTCCGTGCCGCACCGACGACACGGCGACCGCCGTCTCGTGCTGCGTGCCCCACTCCTCGATACCGCGCAGGATCTCCACCGCCCACGGGCTGTCCAGCCCGGCGAACACGACGTCGATGAGCCCGGACCTGCGCTGCCTGCGCAACCCGTTCCTTGAGTACTGGTGCTGGTCGAGCAGCTGCTCCACCCGGGCGCGCGTCGCCGGGGCGACGTCCGGGCGGCCATTCACGACCTTCGAGACCGTGGGCAGCGAGACGCCTGCCTCCGCGGCGATCGCGGCGAGCGTGGTCTTCCGCTCGAGCAGCCGGGCGCTGTCGCGCCGGCGCGCGGTACCGACCTGCTGCTGCCGCGCGGTGCTATCTTCTTGATGCCGCACAGCGCCTACCTTTCGACTGTCAACCCGAAAACTTTCGACCGTTGAGGAGTGGGCCCTAGGTCGATATCCATGGTGCATCGTACGCGAAGAGCGTGGTCAAGGGGAATGTCCTCGTAGCCTGCAAGCTCGGGAGAGGTCACCCGATGGAGAGTCGGTAACATTGCGGAAACCAGGGGTTGACCACCGCTCGGCGGCGATTCTACGATGACGGCACCATCGAAAGTCTTCCTAAACTTTCGGAAACGGCCTCCGGCCGCTACCCCGTGGGGAGATGAAAAGCATGCATAGAAAACGCGTGGTTCTCGGCGTTGCGGTGGCGGCGGCAGCGGCGACCGTACTCGCCGCGTGCAGCAGCAGCGGCTCCAGCAGCACGTCGTCGAATTCCACCTCTAGCTCCGGCAAAGTGACCCTCAGCTGGTGGAACAACGCCAACACACAACCGCTCCTAGGCGTGTTCACCAACATCATCAAGCAGTTCGAGGCTGCGCACCCGAACGTCACGATCCATAACGTCCCGATGCAGAACGAGCTGTTCAAGACCAAAGTGACGCCCGCGCTGCGCGGCAACTCCCCGCCGGACATCTTCCAGCAGTGGGGCAGCGGGCAGCAGGCGACCCAGGTCCAGTCAGGGAAGCTGGCCGACATCTCCAGCGACGTATCTCCGTGGATCGGGTCGCTCGGCACCCCGGCGACCGAGTGGCAGACCAACGGGAAGTGGTACGGCGTCCCTTACGACCTGCACGTGGTCGGCTTCTGGTACCGCAAGGACCTGTTCCAGCAGGCCGGGATCAGCAGCCCGCCCACCACCATCGCCCAGCTTGAGTCCGACGACGCCACGCTGCGGGCGCACGGCATCACGCCGATCACGGTCGGGTCCAAGGATGGCTGGCCCGATGCCTTCTGGTGGGAGTACTTCGCCGTCCGCGAGTGCTCACAGTCCACCATCACGCAGGCCATGTCGGGCGTCAGCCTGAGCGCGCCGTGCTTCACCAAGGCAAGCGCTGACCTCGACGCGTTCATGAAAACCAACCCGTTCCAGACCGGCTTCCTCGGCACCCCGGCTCAGTCGGTCCCGAACAGCTCGGTGGCGCTTCTCGCCAACGGCAAGGCCGCGATGGAGCTGCAAGGCGACTGGGACCCCGGAGCCGGCGCCGGCCTGACCTCCGACAAGAACCTCTTCTCCAAGCTCGGCTGGTTCCCCTTCCCGTCCGTCCCGGGCGGTGCCGGGGACCCGAAGGCCGTGCTCGGTGGCGGTGACGGCTACTCCTGCACCACCGGTGCGAGCGAGCCTGCCTGCGCGGAGTTCCTCCAGTTCTTGACCACCCCTGCGGTGCAGAAGCAGATCATTGGCGCCGGCGTGGGCCTGCCGGCCAACCCGGCGGCCGACAGCGACCTCACCGTGTCGGCGGAGCAGGACGCGGCGGCGGCGAACTCGGCCGCCCCGTACATCGCCGAGTACTTCGACATCGCGCTGCCCACCACGCCTGGCCAGAACCTGGACAACGCGGTGGCGAAGTGGTTCGCCAGTCCGGAGCCCACCGGCTCGGCGATCATCTCCTCGGTCTCCGCGCCGTGATATGACGCGGGGCACAGCGGCTGACGCTGGGCTGACCGGCCCGGGCGCGGCGGAGGACACCGCCGCGCCCGGGCCGGGCGCCGTCCGGCGCGGCGGACGATTCGTACGTAGCAGGAAACTGCGCAAGACAGCCGAGCTGAGCATCCTGCTCGGCCCCGCGCTGGTGCTGTTCCTCGGCTTCGTGATCGCGCCGATCGTGATCGGCGCGTACTACAGCCTCTACAACTGGGACGGGCTCGGCCCGCTCACGCACTTCACCGGCGTGCACAACTACAAGATCGCGTTCAGCGATCCGGCGTTCGTGCAGGCCATCGAGCACACCCTGCTCCTCACGGGACTATCCCTGCTGATCCAGGGGCCGCTCGCCATCGGCATCGCGCTGCTGCTGAACCGCGACTTCCGCGGCCGCTCGTTCATGCGGCTGGTGATCTTCGCGCCGTACGTGCTGCCGCCGGCCGTCACGGCGGTCATGTGGTCGCTGCTGCTGCAGCCCGGCGGCCTGGTGGATGAGGTGATGAAGTCGGCCGGGCTCGGCGGGCTCGTGCAACTGTGGCTCGCCAACGTGCACGTCGTGCTGTATTCCGTCTTTGCCGTGCTCACCTGGCAGTACCTTGGGTTCGGCATCATCTTGCTGCTCGCCGGGCTGCAGGGCATCCCGGCCGAGCTCAAGGAGGCCGCGGCCATCGACGGGGCGACTCCCTGGCAGACGACCCGGCGGGTCACGCTGCCGCTGCTCGGCCCGACGATCCGGATCTGGGTCTTCATCACGGTCATCGGCTCGCTGCAGGTCTTCGACGTCATCTGGCTCATGACCCAGGGCGGCCCGGCGGGCGCGTCGGATTCGATGGCGACCTACATGTACCGCACCGGCTTCCAGAACCAGGCGTTCAGCTACGGGACGGCGATTGCGATCATCATGTTCCTGTTCTGCTTCGCGTTCTCCCTCGTCTACCAGCGGTTCGCGCTGCGCCGGGACACCGCAGGCGCCCTCACAGGGGCGGTGGGCTGATGACGGCGATCACGGCGGCCCCCCCAGCCGGGGCACGCGGCCAGCGGCAGCGGTCGAGCAGCTGGACGATCATGCCGGCCACGTACCTGATGTCCATCGTGATCCTGGGGCTCACGGTGGTGCCGCTGCTGTACGTGTTCCTGGACGGTGCCCGCAGCACCGCCCAGATCAGCGCCAGCTCGACCGCGCTGCCGAACCCGTGGGTCTGGTCGAACTACGGCCAGATCCTCAGCAGCGCGGCGTTCTGGCAGTTCCTCGGGAACAGCGCGCTGATCGCCGGCGTCGCGACCGCGCTGGCGGTGGGACTCGGCTCGATGGCGGCGTTCGCGCTGTCCCGGTACTCCTTCCACGGCCGTGAGGTCATCTTCACGCTGTTCATTTGCGGCCTGCTGTTCCCCCTCCAGATCGCCGCGCTGCCGCTGTTCCTCCAGCTGCAGCTGCTCGGCCTGCTGGACAACCAGTTCGGCGTGGCGCTGCCCGAGGCGGCATTCTCGCTGCCGATCACAATCCTCATCCTGCGCCCGTTCATGCGCGCCATCCCCGGCGACCTCGAGGACGCCGCCCTGGTGGACGGCGCCAGCCGGCTGCGGTTCTTCGCGCAGATACTGCTCCCGATGTGCAAGCCCGCGCTGGTCACGGTGGGGCTGCTGGCGTTCGTCACGAGCTGGAACCAGTTCCTGCTCCCGCTGCTGGTCTTCAGCACGCAGTCGCACTTCACCCTGCCACTCGGCGTCTCCACGTTCCAGTCGACGTACTCGTCGAACACGGCCGTCATCCTGGCGTTCACCGCGCTGGCCGCGGTGCCCGCCCTCGCCGTGTTCATCTGGGCCGAGCGCTACCTGGTAGCCGGTGCGTCCGGGGCGGTCAAGGGGTAAGACTGTTCCTGTGACGGGAGAATTGTTCCCGAGACGAAAGAAATGGAGTGTCAGTGATGACAGCGGATCTGTACGTTCCGTCGAGGGACGACCATTTTTCGTTCGGGATCTGGACTGTCGGGTGGCAAGGTGTAGACGTGTTCGGCGGGGCGGTCCGTCCCCCGATGCCGGCCGACCGGGCGGTCCGCGAGCTGGCCGAGCTCGGCGCCTACGGCGTCAACTTCCACGACAACGACGTGTTCGACTTCGACGCCTCGCCGGTCGAGCGGGACCGCCGGATCTTCGCGTTCCGCAAAGCGCTTGAGGAGACCGGCCTGGTGGTCACCACGGCGACCACGAACCTGTTCGGCCATCCGATGTTCAAGGACGGCGCGTTCACCGCGAACGAGCGCGAGGTGCGGCGGTTCGCCCTGGCGAAGGTGATGCGCAACCTCGACCTGGCCGCGGAGCTGGGCGCGCAGACCTACGTGTTCTGGGGCGGCCGGGAGGGCGCGGAAAGCGGCGCGGCCAAGGACGTGCGGAGCGCGCTGAACCGGTATGCCGAGGCGATGAACGTGCTGGCCCAGTACGTGCTGGACCAGGGGTACCGGATCAGGTTCGCGATTGAGCCGAAGCCGAACGAGCCGCGTGGCGACATCCTGCTGCCGACCATCGGGCACGCGCTCGCCTTCATCAACTCGCTCGAACACGCGGAGATCGTCGGGATCAACCCCGAGGTCGGGCACGAGGAGATGGCGGGCATGAACTACGCGCACGGCATCGCCCAGGCGCTGTGGCACGGCAAGCTGTTCCACATCGACCTCAACGGGCAGAACGGCCCGCGATACGACCAGGACCTGCGGTTCGGCGCGGGCAACGCGAGGGGCGCGTTCTGGGTGGTCGACACGCTGCTGGCCGGCGGCTACGAGGGGCCGGTGCACTTCGACTTCAAGCCGCCGCGCACCGAGGACGACGAGGGCGTGTGGGTGTCGGCCGCGGCGTGCATGCGCAACTACCTGATCCTGCGGGAGAAGGCGCTGGCGTTCCGTGCGGACCCGGAGGTGCAGGAGGCGCTGCGCGCCGCCCGCATCCCCGAACTGGCCAAGCCGACCCTCGCGCCGGGGGAGACCTGGCGCGACGTGCGTGACGTCCAGGTGGACGCCGAGGCCCTCGGCCGCCGCGGCATGGGCTATGAGCGCCTCGACCAGCTAGCGCTGGAACACCTCTACGGCGTCCGATAGCCGCCCCAAGGGGGCACCCGCCCCGCCGCCTGCCGGAACCTCCTCCCCGGCCGGCGGCGGGGCATTTTCACGCGCGTAACCCCCACCACTCTCACATCCCGTCCAGGCACTCCGGCATCCCGTTCACGCCCTCCCCGCACGCGGCCCGGCCACTCTCACGCCCTGCCCGTGCCCTGCCCGCCTCCCACGCCCTGTCCCGCGCCACTCCTACACCCCTGCTCGCCTCTCACCACGCCCTGCCCCGCGCCACCCCGCGCCCTGCCCCGCGCGGATAACAGCAAGAAACGGCGGGTCGCGAAGATCGCGGGTACTTGCGCGGTCCAGGGCGCGCATAACTACCCACGCTGTTCCGGCCGGCGCGCCACGCCGGTGATAACAGCAAGAAATACGTCCCGCACTGGAGATCGTGCGAGATTACCCCACGTTTTCCACGTTTTCCGGGAGTAATCCCGCACGGTAATTGAATGCGCCCGGTTAGGCGGGGGGCATCGGGGTCGGAACGCGGCGCGGGGCGCCGAAGGCGCCTAGTTCCAGATCGGCCTGGAGCTCGTAGTAGGCGGGCTTCGGCTGCTGGTTCACGTCGTAGATCGTGGCGTACCCCTCGCCGGTGAAGAAGCCGGGGACCCAGGAATCGGCGTCGGTGAAGCCCCAGATCGTGAAGGAGATGACCTCCGGCACCGCGAGCGCGGCCTTGAGCATCGCGGAGAACTCGAACGGCTGGGCGAACACCGCAAGGTGGACGGTCGGCACCTGATCTGTCGCGTTGTTCACGAACGTGCGGACGTCGGCCTCGGTGATCGCGACCTTCAGGCCCAGGCTGGCGTACCGCGCCAGGTCCTGCTGGAAGAGCTGCGGATTGAACCCGTACTGGGTGTCGAGGTGCCCCTGGTCTCCGACGCCCATGATCGGCACGCCTTCGGACAGCATCTGCTTGAGCCACGCGTAGACGGCGTCGCTCTTGGCGTTCGTGCCGTCCTCGCCGGCGATGTTGTAGTCGTTATAGAAGAGCAGCGCGCCCGGGTCCGCTTGGTGTGCCCAGCGGAAAGCCTGCGGAATGATGTCCGGGCCCAGATGGGAAATCCAGAAATCGTTCGGGTTGATACTCGATGGGTTGGCATCGAGAAAGAACTCGTTGGCTACGTCCCACTGCCAGATCCTGCCGCGGTAGCGCGACACCTCGACCTGGATGTGGTTGTGTAGCAGCTGCTTTAGCTGGGCGTTGGTGATCGAGCCGTTGGCGACGCCCGTGGTGAGCCAGGTGGGGAGCTGGTTGTGCCACAGCAGCGTGTGGCCGCGGACCAGCTGGCCGTTCGCGCGCGCGAAGGCGACGAGCTCGTCGGCCTGCGACCAGTCGTAGGTGCCCTGGGTCGGCTCGACGATCTGCCACTTCATTCCGTTGCCCGGGGTGACCACGGAGAACTGGCTGGCGGCGATCGCCGCGTACGAGGGCGTCTCAATGTCCTGCGGGATGAGCGCGGTGCCGAACCTGAGACCGATCTTCGCGGCGAGCGCGCGGAGGGAGGCGGGGCTGGTTCCTGGATTCGCGCTGGGCCTGACGGCCAGCCTGGCGGCGCCCGGTGACGCCAGGGCTGCGGTGCCGGTGCCGAGCACGGCCGCCGCGCCCCCCGCGGCGCCCATCGCGAGAAGACTGCGTCGTCTCATTGCTGACTCCTATCAGCCGAAACATTTCGGACAAATTCGAAACTTTCGGCTCGCGGCTATCGGATAATGGCACCGTAGGCGCACAAAGAAAACGTGTCAATAGGTACGATTCTTGGGAATGTTGAGCATTTATCGTCCTCGATGTGTCGTTACTGGCGATTTAGTTGCCGCCGCTCACCCATTCGCCGGTGTCCGATACGCTGAGGAGCGCAGCGAAAGTTTCGATCTCTCGGAAGGAACGAGCGTGCGGGTCGCCAGGCTGTACGGAACCGGGGACATCAGGGTCGGGGACGAGCCGGAGCCGGCCGCGCCCCCTCACGAGGACGACGAGGCCCTGGTCCGGGTCACCGCCGTCGGGATCTGCGGCTCGGACCTGCACTGGTGGACCGAGGGCGCCATCGGCGACGCGAAGCTGTCCCGCCCGCTTGTGCTCGGGCATGAGGGCGCGGGCGTGATCGCGGCCGGCCCGCGGCGCGGCGAGCGGGTCGCGATCGACCCGGCGATTCCGTGCGAGGCGTGCCGGGCGTGTCACGACGGCTACCGGAACCTGTGCTACAACATCAGGTTCGCCGGGCACGGCGAGACCGACGGCATGCTGCGCGAGCAGTTGCGCTGGCCGGCGCGGCTGCTGCACCCGCTGCCCGATCAGGTCAGCGACGACGCCGGGGCACTGCTCGAGCCGCTGGGCGTGGCGCTGCACGCGATGGACCTCGGGCACGTGCCGTTCGGCGGGCGGGTGACGGTGGTCGGCTGCGGGCCGATCGGCCTGCTGCTCCTCCAGGTGCTGCGCATCGCCGGCGCCGCCCCCGTCACGGCGGTCGAGCCGCTGCCGCACCGCCGTGAGGCGGCCCTCGGCTATGGGGCGGACCAGGTGGCGGAGCCGGACGCCGACCTGACGGGGTACGGCGCCGACGTGGCGTTCGAGGTGGCGGGCACCGACGACGCGGTGCGGCTCGCGATGCAATCGGTGCGGCCGGGCGGCCGGGTGGTCCTCGCGGGCATTCCCGATCACGACGTCACGACGTTCCCCGCCTCGCTCGCCAGGCGTAAGGGGCTCACCATAGCCATGGTGCGGCGGATGAACGACGTCTATCCGCGCGCCATCGGCCTCGCCGCCCGCGGCGCGGTGACCCTGGACCCGCTGATCTCGCGCAGGGCCCGCTTGGACGAGGCGGTGACCGCGTTCGCCACCGCCCAGCGTCGCGTCGGCCTGAAAGTTCTCATCGCCCCATGAGACAGAATCGCTGATCTGCGCAGCCTGGCTTATAGTCTTAGTTAGTTGTTAGTTGCTAAGTTCAAGGCCGCGACACCCGGGTGCTGGCGGGGGCTGAAGGGGAGGCGCCGTGTCGGCATCGACAGAACGAGAGATGCCACGGCCCGAGATGCCGCGGCCGGTGATGGCTGATGTGGCACGGCTGGCCGGCGTCTCGCATCAGACCGTCTCCCGGGTGCTGAACGGCCATCCCAACGTGAGCGCGGCGACCAAGGCCAGCGTGCTGGCCGCCATCCGTGACCTCGGGTACCGGCCGAACATCGCGGCCCGCGCCCTCGTCACCGGCAAGACCAACGTGCTGGGCGTGATCAGCTTCGACACCACGCTGTACGGGCCGGCATCCATGCTGTACGGCATCGAACGTGCGGCCCGTCCCGGGTACTTCGTCGCGATCGTGAGCCTGCCGTCCTTCGACCGGGCGTCGCTGACCAGCGCCGTGGAGCGGTTCCTCGGCCAGGCCGTCGCAGGGATCATCGTGATCGCGCCGCAGACCGGCGTGGTCGAGGCGCTGGCGGGACTGTCCGCCGGCGTCCCGCTCGTGGCCGTGGGCTGTGGCGCCGCGATGCGGCTGCCTTCCGTCACGATCGACAACGTCACCGGCGCGATGCTGGCGACCCGGCACCTGCTCGGCCTCGGGCACCAGACCGTGCACCACATCGGCGGCCCGGGCAACTGGCATGACGCCAGGGACCGCATCGCGGGCTGGCGCCAGGAGCTGCGCGCGGCAGGCGCGCCGGTGCCAGAGATGCCGCGCGGTGACTGGTCCGCGCGGTCCGGGTACAAGGCCGGGCGGCAGCTTGTCGCTCGGCCCGAGGTGACCGCGGTGTTCTGCGCGAACGATCCGATGGCGCTTGGCTTCCTCCGGGCGGCCGCGGAAGCGGGGCGGCGCGTCCCCCAGGACATCAGCGTGGTCGGCTTCGACGACGTCCCGGAGGCCGCCTACTTCTCGCCGCCGCTGACCACCGTGCGGCAGGACTTCGGCACACTCGGTGAGCGGGCGCTGCACCTGCTGATGAGCCAGATCACGGCCGGCGGCGAGGCCCCGCCGCCGCCGCCGATCGTGCCCGAGCTCGTCGTGCGGTCCAGTTCCACCGCGCCGTAACCTGCCGCTGCCACACGCCCCTCGCGGGCCAGGCTTAAAGCTCCATAGAATGCAAATGTGAGCGCTAACATATCGGACCCGGGCGGCCAGGACGCCTGTGTGGTCGGCATCGATTTCGGCACTCTGTCCGGGCGCGCCCTGGTGGTCCGCGTCGCCGACGGCGCGGAGCTCGGCAGCGCGGTCCGCGAGTACCGGCACGGCGTGATGGACACGGAGCTGGCGTCCACCGGCCGGCCGCTGCCTCCCGACTGGGCGCTGCAGGACCCGGCAGACTACCTGGACGTGCTGCGCACCGCGGTGCCCGCGGCGATCGACGTAGCCGGCGTCCGCGCCGGCCAGGTGATCGGCATCGGCACCGACTTCACCGCCTGCACCGTGCTGCCGGTGCTCGACGACGGCACGCCGCTGTGCGAGTTCGCCGAGCTCGCCAGCCGCCCGCACGCCTATGCCAAGCTCTGGAAGCATCACGCCGCCCAGCCGCAGGCCGACCGGATCACCGAGGTGGCCCGCGACCGCGGTGAGCCGTGGCTGGCCAGGTACGGCGGGAAGATCTCCTCCGAGTGGCAGTTCGCCAAGGCGCTCCAGCTGCTTGAGGAGGACCCGGACATCTACCGGCTCGCGAAGCGGTGGATCGAAGCCGCGGACTGGATCATCTGGCAGCTCACCGGCACCGAGACAAGGAACGCATGCACCGCGGGGTACAAGGGCATCTTCCAGGACGGGCACTATCCGTCCCGGGAGTACCTCGCCGCCCTGAACCCCGATTTCGCGGGTTTCGCCGACGAAAAGCTCGCGCACCCTGTGCTGCCGCTCGGCAGCCGCGCGGGCTCGCTGACCGCGCGAGCGGCGAGCTGGACAGGCCTGCCGGAGGGCATCGCCGTCGCGGTCGGCAACGTGGACGCGCACGTCACCCCGCCGGCCGCGAACGCCCTCGCGCCGGGCCAGATGACGGCGATCATGGGCACGTCCACCTGCCACGTGATGAACGGGAGCCACCTCACAGAGGTGCCGGGCATGTGCGGCGCGGTGGACGGCGGCATCGTCGCCGGCTCATGGGGCTACGAGGCCGGGCAGACCGCGGTCGGTGACATCTTCGCCTGGTTCGCCGACAACGCCGTGCCGCCGGAGTACCACGCCGAGGCGCGGCGCCGCGGCATCGGCCTGCACGAGCTGCTGTCGGAGCAGGCGGCCAGGCAGCAGCCGGGCGCGCACGGCCTGATCGCGCTGGACTGGCTGAACGGCAACCGCAGCGTCCTCGTCGACCACCACCTGTCCGGCGCCATTGTCGGCCTCACGCTCGCCACCCGCGCGCCCGACATCTACCGGGCGCTGCTCGAGTCGACGGCGTTCGGCACCCGGGTCATCATCGACGCGTTCGAGGCCGCGGGACAGCCGGTCAGCGAGCTGATCATCGCCGGCGGCCTGATGCGCAATGAGCTGATCATGCAGATCTACGCCGACGTGACCAAGAGGCCGCTGCACCTGGTCAAGTCCGCACAGGCGCCGGCGCTCGGGTCCGCTATCCACGCAGCCGTAGCGGCGGGCGCCTACCCGGATGTGCCGGCGGCCGCGGCCGCCATGGCCGGGAAGATCGAGAACGCCTACACGCCGGACCCGCGGGCCGCCGAGGTCTACGACCAGCTGTACGCCGAGTACGTGCTGCTGCACGACTACCTCGGCCGGGGCGCCAACGAGGTCATGCACCGGCTGCGCGCGCTGCGCGACCGGGTGCTCGGCGAGGGGGAGAAGGCGGCGGAGAAGGAGCGGGACAAGCCAGTGAGAGCCGAGAAGTGAGCGCGACAATGCGGGACGACCCGGTCGTCAGCGAGTTGCGGCGCACGCTCGCGGAACTGCACCAGTCCCTGGTAGAGAACGGCCTGGTGGCATGGACGTCGGGCAACGTCTCCGCGCGGGTTCCCGGCAGCGACCTGCTGGTGATCAAGCCGAGCGGGGTCGGCTACGACGACCTGACACCGGAGTCGATGGTGGTCTGCGACCTGGACGGCACCCGGGTGGACGGTGACCTCAGCCCGTCGAGCGACACCGCGTCGCATGCCTACATCTACCGGCACCTGCCGGGGGTCGGCGGCGTGGTGCACACCCATTCCAGG
>Ga0070698_100004990_pt1 | contig 14541 bp, 15 predicted proteins | sample KBSK1502metaG_FD_65477 | JGI IMG/M metagenome (GOLD analysis project Ga0070698, IMG submission 65477) | Corn, switchgrass and miscanthus rhizosphere microbial communities from Kellogg Biological Station, Michigan, USA - KBS K1-50-2 metaG | ecosystem: Host-associated > Plants > Roots >...
AGGTCGTTGTTCATCATCATCATCGTCAGCACGGCGCTCGGCTTCGGCGTCGTGATCTCCCAGTTGTACTTGTCGAGCACCCGCCAGCCCGGCTTCTTGAACCCCATGATCACCTGGGCGTAGAAGGCGCTCGCGCCGTTGACCTCCCATCCCCGATCCCACGAGTACTGGACGTCCTCGGCGGTGAGCTCGTTGCCGGCGTGGCTCATCACGCCCTCGCGGAGCTTCACCGTAAGCGTCCGGCTGTCGGTCGAGAGCTCCCAGCTCTCCGCCAGTCGGCCCTGGAGTTGGCTCTCGTCGTAGACGGGGATCACCAGACCCGCGTCGTCGGTCGTCGTCCCGAGCGCCATCAGGTTCTCGTAGACGAGCATGCGGATCTGGTGGTCCTCTTCGGAGAAGAAGAAGTCGTGGTCGAGGCCTCCAGGCGTGGTCCGCGCCGCGGTCGTGAGCGTCCCACCGCTCCCCGCGATGGCTCCGCTCGGGCTCGCGGTCGCCGTGCCGGTGCCGCCTCCGTCATCGGACGTGCATGCCGCGAGGATTGGCGCCATCGAGATAGCCCCGACGCCCACCCCCATATACCGCAGGAGTTGCCGCCGGCTCACCCTTCCTTCCGCCAAGGCTGACCGGATCGCGTCCCGGAGCTCGTCGTACTCGTTCATGCGCCCCCCCTTCCGGTGACGGATACGACGGCAAAGGGCCGTGTCGTCAGATCCCGTCTCCCCGCCGCGTGGGTCCGCCTCCCCGAGTGGGGGCTTCCCCGGACGCGTCGGACCGAACCTATGGCGAACCCACACGCGACGTCAATATTCTGCCCGTAACTATTTTGCCGTCGAGATAGCCCGGAGGAGCCTCAGACCTGTAGCGTCCGTGAGGGATCGGCGCAGGAGATGAGGGTTGGACGAAGGCACCAGCTGGAAGATGTCGGATGGGCGGGATGGGAAGACTCGCCGCCGAGGCGAAGCGGCTGTCCTGCCGGACCTCACGACGCGTTCGATGGTCGGGGAACGCCTGAGGGCTCTCCGGGTGCACCGGGGCATCCCGCTTGCCGAGGTCGCCGAAGCGACGGGCCTCTCTCGGACCTTCATCGGTCTCGTCGAGAAGGGCAAGTCCGAGATCGCCGTCTCTCGACTCTTGAGGCTCGCGGACTACTACGGCGTGACCCTCGAGGATCTCGTGGGGACGTCCGATCCAGCCGTGGAAGTCGTTCGGCTGCAGGTCGCGCGCCGTGTGCCGACGGGGGTAGATGGCGCCGAACTCTATCTCCTGGCGACGAATTCCAGCCGGATCAGCCAGCCGTTCATGGTCGAGTTGGAACCGGGAGCACGCCTCGACGGGCTGGCCCACACGGGGGAGGAGTTCCTCACGTGCACCGTGGGATCCGTAATCGTACAGGTCGCCGAGACCAGCCATCAGCTCTTCAATGGGGACACGATCTTCTTCCCCGGTCGCCTCACGCATGGGTACCACAACCCCGGAGAGGACTTCGCACGCATCGTCGGTTCCGTCGTGCGGTTGGGCGCGTGATTGGCCCAAGGGCTTCTAGAACCCCCGAAATGGCCCCTCCGCTGGCGACGTCAATATATTGACGCAGCCACCCGGGCAGCCCTAGGATTCGGCCCGCGTTGGGTACGGATGCGCCGAGCGACCACCGAGGGGGTGAGTCGTTGGTCTGAACGGTGTTCCGCGGTAGATCGTCCACCTGGCTTGTCGAGGCGAAGGAGTCATCATGCAGATCACGACCAAGTTCTTCCCGGCTACCGAGTCGAACAAGTTCTCTTGGGATGACCTCATGACGAGCTACAAGGATGATGTCTGGGAAGAACGGATGGTCGAGGTCGGGAGCACTGTCGTCAGCCAGGTCCGGGGAAGCGCCGGTTGGACGGCGGAGGACACGTTCGCAGGGCTCCCGGACGACATGTGCCAGGCGCCGCACTTCGGGGTCGTGCTCAAGGGCAAGGTCCGGATCGTCACCAAGGACGGTTCCATCGACTGCGAGACGGGGGACGCCTACTACCAGGCCGTGCCTCATCGGGTGGAGTGGCTCGAGGATTCGGTCCTGATCGAGTTCACGCCGCGCGAGGACTTCTGGTTCATGACCGACTGGGCGGAGAAGACAAAGAAGAGCTGACCACGCGTTCCGGAGTCGAGCGGCGGACCCGTCGGAACCCCAGACACCGATCGGCATCGAAAGAGAAGGCAGGCAGCCATGGGAGAGCGCTTTGCCGGAGACGTCGTCATGGTTACTGGCGCGTCCGGGTTGGTCGGTTCGGCCTGCGTCGCCGCGTTCCTCGACGAGGGCGCTCGGGTCGCAGCACTCGCTCATCACCACGGGCTTGCGGATGGAGCGCGGTACTCGGGGATCCCGGCCGAGACCTTCGACTCGGAGCGTTTGCTGACCTTCGGAGGCGATCTGGAGCTCGACGCCGATATCGAGGAAGCGTTCTCGGCGACGGAAGAGGGGTTCGGCCCCGTGACCGTGCTCGTGAACAACGCAGCCGTCTACGGACGCACGGCTTTCATGGATCTCGATCGCGACGCCCTGATGCACGTGTACGGCGTGAACGTTTTCGGGCTGATCCTGGGGAGCCGTCGGGCGGCCGAGGCGATGATCTCGAACGGGATCGCGGGGCGGATCGTCAACATCACTTCCACTTCATCGCAGCAATCCGATCCCGACTCTGTCGGCTACGACTCATCCAAGGGAGCGGTCGATGCGGCGACGAGGGCGATGGCGGTCGCCCTCGGTCAGCACGGCATCACGGTGAACGCGGTCGGCCCGGGCGAGATGATCAAGTCCCAAGAGGTCGACAACCTCCGGGGCGCGACCGACCTGACACCGTTCGAGCGACGACGGATCCCGATCGGTCGCGTCGCCACACCGCAGGAAGTAGCTGATGCGGTGCTCTTCCTCGCATCGCCGGCCGCGAAAGGCATCTCCGGCACGATCGTGTGGGTCGACGGTGGCACGCTCGGGACGTGGACCACGCCGACGCAGGAAGCTTAGATGGCGAGGGCTCCGACGGAAGTCCGGGACGTCACGACTGCGATCGTCGGTGGCACGCTCGTCACGGAGTCAGGCGTCGCGGACGGCACGATCCTCGTGGACGAGCAGGGGCGGATCGTCGGCCTCCTCGACCCCGCTGCCTCCGTTTCGGCCGAGGAAACTATCGACGCCGCGGGGACGTTCATCTTCCCGGGTGGGGTTGATTCCCACAGTCATCTGAACGATCCAGGGCTCACCGCCAGCGAGGATTTTCTCACCGGAACCTCCGGGGCAGCGGCCGGTGGCTACACGACGGTCCTGGAGATGCCTCAGACGCTCCCTTTGGTCGACTCGGTCGTGACATTCGAACAGAAGCTGGCGGCTGTCTCGCCGAAGGCCGTGGTGGACTTCGGGCTCTACTGCGCCCTCGTCCCAAACAACGCTCACGACCCGGAGGCGCTGAAAGCGATCGCGGAAGCCGGTGCGATCGCGTTCAAGTCGTTTGTTTGCGACACCCCTGAGATGCCTCGACTGAGTGAATCGGAGCTCGCGAGAGGGATGGAGGGAGCGCACAAGCTCGGCCTCCCCGTCGCGGTCCACTGCGAATCCCAACGGGTCATCGACCTCGAGACGGAGCGAGTGTTAGGCGAGGGACCCCCCGATGTTTACACGCTCGCAGGGACCCATCCACTCGAAGCGGAGGAGGAGTCGGTTCGGGCCACCCTCGGCGTGGCTGCGAAGAGCGGTGGCAGCCTCCACCTGGTGCACATGAGCGATCCGTCGACGGTCGAGCTCGCGAACCTCGCGAAGCTCCAGGGAGTGGACGTGACCGTCGAGACGTGCCCGCATTACCTCGCTCTCACGAGGGAGGATCTCCATCGGGTTGGCGGATGGGGACTGTGTTTCCCCCCACTCCGGACGGAGGCGGCCGTCGAAGGGCTGTGGCGAGCACTCGAGATGGGTCTCATCGACAACATCGGATCGGACCACTGTGCCTACACCCTGGATCAGAAGGAGACGACCGATCCTTGGAAGGTCCTTCCTGGAATCAACGGCATCCAGCTCGCGCTGCCTATCCTGGTCCACGGCGCGATGAAGCGAGGGATCCCGCTGAGCGCCGTCGCCAGAGCGTTCAGCTCTGGCCCCGCGCGGCGGTTCTCGTTGTACCCGCGGAAGGGGGACATCCGGATCGGGTCGGAGGCCGATCTGGTGTTCGTAGACACGCGGAACTCGATCGTCGCGCGGGCCGCCGAGCTCTACACCAGGTGTCCCGGAACCGCGTACGAGGAGATGATGTTCGACGCGCGAGTCGTGCGGACCATGGTGAGAGGAACGACGGTCTATGTCGACGATGGCGAGCCCTCGATCCTCGTGGAGCCCGGCTGGGGCGCCTTCCTCAACGGAGAGGAAGCACGCGCGGGCCGGGGCCAGCGGGTCCCGACCTCTTGATGTAACCCCCGGGACCCTCCGTCCAAGGCAGCTTCAGCGCGCGGTGAAGCCGCCGTCCACCGGCAGGCAGGCGCCTGTCACGTAGCTCGATGCGGGGCCCGCCAGATACAGGATGGCCTCCGCGACCTCGTCCGATCGGGCGAGGCGCTCCCCGAGGAGGCCCTCCACGATCCTATGTTCGAATCTCACCGGATCGGGCTGGTGGTCAATCCAGGTACGCATCATCGGGGTCTCGGTGGCGCCTGGGGCCACGGCGTTGACCCGGATGCCGAAAGGGGCGAGCTCGATCGCTGCAGCCCGGGTCAGACTCGCGAGCGCACCTTTCGCGGCTCCGTACACGGACATCCCGGGGATCCCCACAAGGCCAGCTCTAGACAGGACATTGACCACGGAGCCACCCTCTCCAGCTTTCATGTGGCGGGCAGCTTCCTGCAGCATGAAGATCGCTCCGAGCGTATTGACATCGAATACGCGCCGGATGTCCTCTTCGAGGGAATCGACGAGGTCGATCCCGGAGTAGTCGATCGCGGCATTGTTCACGAGGATGTCGAGGCGGCCGAACCGCTCGAGCGCTGCAGCGACCGATCGCCGCGCCGTCTGCGGTTCCGACACGTCGGCGCTCACGAACGAGGCTCTGTCGCTCCCGAGCTCATCGAGCAGGGCTTCTGCGTTCGATTCGTTCCTCGCGACGAGGAGGACCGATGCGCCCACCGATACGAACAACCTCGTCACTGCTTCGCCGATCCCCTGCGTTCCACCCGTCACGATCGCAACGCGACCGTCCAGTGCTCTCTCAGACGACATCGGTATGACGTCCTCCGTCTCCGGACTGATTCCGCGGGAACGGTAGCGGAATCCCTCTCCAGCATCAGTACCAAACTCGGAGTGCCCCGACAGGGTGATGCGGTGACCTGTGGAGGTTTCGTAGGACCCTGAGTGTGACCACGCCGGTCTCGGCAGGCGGGCGGGGGGCCCGGGCCAAGGTCCAAGGCGATGACCTTCTGCCACCGTCTTTCGCCTCCCGGGCGTAGCGCGAGCCTAGGAATGCGCTGGCTCCTGGTGCTGGCACTTCTGGTGGCAGCCTGCGGGAGGGGAGAGACCGAGAACGCTACCGAACCCCTGGACGGGCAAGCAAAACTCGCATGCGCCACCTTCGAGAGTCTCTTCGCTGACTTCGACTCCCTCAGCGAGGATGACATCCGGAGCCAGATGATCGAGATCTAGACGGCGGCGGGCCGCGAGCGTCTCGCAATGCTGCAGGGGCGCTTCGAAGAGCTCCCTTCCGCCGCCCGACGCAGTGAGGTCGAGCGGCCCACGGCTGCCACCGTGGGCCGTCTCAGCTTCATGCGCGGGGCACGCCGAAAGCTCACAGAGGTCGGACCTGGGCTGAGCTTGGCGCTACTTACGTTCAAGCACCACCGGTACAGCGCCGCCCCCAAGTCGACTAACGGGACACGACGGCAGCATCGAAGACGACTATTGCGAAAGGTTCCTCCTCATCTCGACGGAAGTAGTCGATGCGATGGTAGGCCCACTCTCCCTCGGACTTGAACCATGCGGCGTGGATTCTTGCATTGACGAACTGTGAGCCGTTGATGTCGCTATAGGGAATCCAAGCCTTGAACTCTCCATCGTTTCGGTGCTCGCTGAAGAACGTCTCCACGTCGACGTTCTCCAAGAGGAATCGCACAACTGTCTCCTCTTGAGAGGGCAAAGCGGTGGAGGAGGCGAAGCCTAGCCGGGTAACGATCTTCCCCTCGGCGTCTAAGCCTTCAATCCGAAAGTCGTCCCCCGACTGGATCAGCGCGATACCCGGCCCGATGTTTCGCACATCAATATCCACCGGGATCCACCGGGAGACCACCTCCCTCGTCCTCTTCGAGCCAGGTGGTGGCGATATCCAGATGGCCGCGTCTCGGGGCGGGTCTGGTGAGCCAGGGGCGTATCGAGGCGTCTACCGCGAGTCTGGTCAGTTCGATCTGTTCCTCGGCGGCACTGGCTTGGCGACCTACTTCCTACCTCATCTGCCGTCGCTTCCGCCGCCTTCTTCGTCTGGCGAGCCATGCTCGATGTGGCAATAGCCAGGACGAGGGTGGCGAGCGCCACGAGCCCGCTAGCGATTGCGACTGCGAGGTCAACCCTCTCGGGCAGCGTCATTGCCACAAGCGTTACGAACATACATCCGAAGCCATGCCTACTCTATCGATGTCATCAACGCGCGATATTTGCTCCGGGTGAACTCTGTCGTCCCATTAGGAGTCTTCCTCCAGCGTAGAAGTGCGATCAGGTCGGCATCACTCAGGGAGAGAATCACATGCAGCTACCTACCTTCAGGTCGCGATCGTCGATGCTGTCGGTGAGAGGCCAGGCGGGTCTTGACTGTCAGCACGGAACCGGATCACCCACTCGAGGCAAGCAGTGTGAAAGACCTCGAGGAGGTTCGTGCTCCCAGCGGCTGGATGCGCCCGATGCAACGAACCCGCCACGACCGTGGTGGTCGAGTTCTCCGCGATGACGGCTTACGTGGATCTGTGCGAACAGCATCTCGGCGAGCTCCCTGCTGGGGGCGCGGCCTGTGGACGTGACGAGCTCAGGAACCGCATCGATCCGACACTCGAGAGCTCGCCGAGACGAAGGTTCCTCGTGACGCGAACCATGCCGGAGGGGTCACCTGATGCGCCCGTAACACGGAAGACCTATTTCGTCAGCGCATCAGAGGGCGGCTGGAACGTGACCAAGGATGGCGGACTCATCCTCGGCAAGTACCCCAGCAAAGAAGGTGCCGCACAGGCGGCAAGGATCGTCGCGAAGTCCACCCACCGAGTCAGGTAAAGGTGCAGTCAGTGATGGCTCCTTCCAGACGGAATGGACGTATGACGAGGACTCCTTTCCACCATCGGAGTGGTGGTTCCGACACGAGTCGACGCTGCCTCAGGCTAGAGGACGACTAGGTCGATCGGGGTGGGGTGTCGCGCGTTGGTAGGCCCCCACTCTTGCGGGCAGTTGGAGATCGCGACGATGCACTCCATCTCGGCCCTCAGATCGATGTGGTCTCCACGCCCCGAGCGCGGCTCCTGGATGGTCACGCCTCCCTGCTGATCGATGGTCATGTTCATGAAGAGGTTGAACGGGCCCGTCAGGTACTCAGGCGGAACGTCGAACGCTGAGAGGGCGGCTGTCAGATTGGCCGTGCAGTTGGGCGTTCCCGTCACGCCGAACTTGGCCTCGTTGGACGCCTGGCTGCACATCCCCGCAAGCACGTCGTGCCCGCCGGCCCCGACCGAGTCCTCGACGATCGTAAACATCGGCTGATGTCGCGTCGAGTACAGCACGTGACCCTTCGTGAGCCACACACTCTTGTTGCGCATCAGAGTTACATGGGGTGAGAACCGGTTGCGAGCGTCAGATGCCGCGAAGCAGACGAAGTCGCAGCATTGTTGTCCCTCGACGTCGATGATCCTCAGGACGGCCCCTGAGGCGATCTGGAACGCGTGGTAGCCGCGCGGGGCGATGCGGAACTCGTCGCCGGGTTCCATCCGGATCGAGTTCCGCATCGCGCCGCGCTCCTCCTTCAAGCCTCACTCACCCACGAACTCGTTGGTGTAGATCTGATCGGCCGGTACGTCCTGCATGTCCTGGTATTGCTGCAGCAGCGAGATGCTCTGGGCCCAGTCCTCAGGGGCCATGTAGCCCGTCGGGTGTCCCGCCGAGTTCGCGGTTTCCATCAGGGGAAGGGAGGAATTGAGCTCGAAGAGCGCCTGTGCCGGCTTCTCGGCTCCCGGCCGGTATTCCAGCACCCACTTGGACGCCTCCTCCGGATTGTCCCTCGCGTAATCCAGGCCGCGCATCGACGCGCGAACGAATCCCGCGACGATGTCCGGGTTTTGCTCGAGGAAGTCGGTGCTGGTGAAAAGCCCCTGGCTGATCACGTTGACGCCGAAGTCCGCGTATTTGAGTACGTCGGCATCCACGCCGGCTTCCTCGACGATGAACTCGTCGCTGGCGAAGTTCAGCATCGCGTCGCCTTTGCCGGCTACGAACGCCGTCGTCTTGGATTCGGACGAGACGTTGAGGAACGTCACTGAATCGGCATCGAACCCGTTCGCCTCCGCCAACGCCGGGAAGAAGTTACGCGTCGAGTCGCCCGCAGAGCTGATGACCTCCTTGCCAGCGAGGTCTGCGGGGGTCGCGATCCCGCTGCCCGCCCGCGCGAAGATCGCGTCGGGCATCTGCTGGAACACGCCGGCGACCGCCTTGAGCGGCACCTCGTGGTTCGTGACCGCGAGCGCCATCTCGCTCAGCTGTCCGAAGCCGAACGTGTTGTTGCCGTTGGCCACGACCTTGATCGTCGTGCTCGTCCCGCGGCCGTCCAGGATCTCGACGTCCAGGCCCTCCTCCTCGTAGTAGCCGAGGCCCAGCGCTGCGTAGAACGGCGCCTGGTATCCCTGGGCCACCCAGTCCAGCCGGAGGCTGACCTTGGTGAGCTCCGCAGGCTCCCCTTGCCCGGTCTGTCCGGGCGGCGCGGGCGTCGACCCCTCCGAGCTGCACGCCACAGCCTCGAGCGACAACAGCAACACGCCGATCGTGATCAACGACAGCGCTCGTTTCCGCATGATGCCTCCCCTCCCAACTCTCACAGGGTTCCGGCCGAGACCTCCTCGGCCGCAGTCTGGTCCCGAAGATGTCCCGGCGTGATCTGTTCCACCGCGCTCACGATGCCGAAGAGCACGATCCCCATGATCGAGAGCACGACGACGGCCGCGAACATCAGCGGCGTGTCGAGCTGGCCGTTCGCGATCAGCAATAGGTACCCCAGGCCCGCATCTGCTCCCACGAACTCGCCGACGATCGCCCCGACGACGGCGAGTGTGATCGCGATCTTGAGCCCGCTGAAGATCGAGGGGACGGCGTTGACGAGCCGGACCTTATGGAAGGCCTGCAGCCCGCTGGCCCCCATCGAGCGCACGAGGTGCAACATGTTCTCATCGACGGCGCGCAGCCCCACGGTGCTGGCGATGACAACCGGAAAGAACGCGATCAGGAAGACCACGATGATCTTGGGCGTGAGTCCGAAGCCGAACCAGACGATCAGCAGCGGGGCGATCGCGATCTTCGGGATCGTCTGCGAGGCCACGATCAGCGGATACAGGATCCGGCTGAGCACTGGGATGTAGACGATCACGACGGCCAGCAGGAAGCCCCCAGATGCTGCGACCAGGAATCCCAGCACGACCTCTTTGAGCGTCACGAGGGAGTTGGTCCACAGCACGTACCAGTTGTCGGCGAACGACTGCGCAACCGTGGTGGGCTTGGGGACCAGGAACGTTTTCACTTCCATGATCCGAAGGATCACTTCGGCCGCTGCCGTGAGGACGGTGAGGGCAACGACGATCTCGATCAGCACACGCAACGAGCGCCGGCGGCGCCTGGGCCGCGAAGGTGGACGCGGCGGCGCCTCATGGGGCTCGAGGGTGGTCTGCGAACGGTTCACTGCTTCAAGACACCTCGCGACAAGAACACCTCGCGGATCTCGCGGACGAGCTCTCCGAACCGTGGCGACTCCCGATCGGCCAGAGTTCGCGGGCGACGAAGATCCACGACGATCTCCTTGTCGACGCGGGCAGGGCGCGGCGAGATCACGAGCACCCGGTCCGAAAGGAAGATGGCCTCCGAGACGCTATGGGTGACGAACAGCACGGTCTGGCGCCGTTCGAGCCACAGCTTCTGGATATCGATATTCATCTGGTCACGGGTGATCGCGTCCAGTGCCCCGAAGGGCTCGTCCATCAGCAGGAGCTGCGGCTCGTGGATCAGCGCTCGGACCAGGCTGACACGCTGCCGCATACCGCCGGAGAGTTCGTGCGGGTGGCTGCCCTCGAAGCCGGCGAGACCAGCCGACTCCAGCAGACTCAGGGCACGCGGCCGGAACCGCTCTTTGTCGAGGCGACGGATCTCGATCTGGAGCATGACGTTGTCGAGCACGTTGCGCCACGGGAGCAGCGTCGGATCCTGGAAGACGATGCCGCAGTCGGTCTGCGGGCCCTGGACGCGCCGGTCGCCAACCAGGATCTCGCCTCGTGAGACCGGTTTGAGGCCCGCCGTCATCATCAGCAGCGTCGTTTTGCCACACCCGCTAGGCCCGACAAGGGAGACGAACTCGGCGGCTCCGACCTCCGCGCTGACGTCCTGTACCGCCGTGACGGAGCCTTCTTCGGAACCGTAGGTCTTGGTGACGCCCCGATAGGTGATCGGGATACCAGCCGCGTGCGCGCCGCCATCCTTGAGCCCTATCGCCTCAGCGCTCTCCATACGAGAAATCCTCTAGTGGTATGATGTCTGACATCTTCTGACTCACCGGGCAACCTGTCAAAGCGGGGTTCGGATGGTCGAATCTGGCAGCGTTTCGCAGGAGGAGCCGGCCCTCTTCTTCGCGATCGGTCGTCACTCACGGGCGGACGAGGTTCGCGAGCAACTCCAGGCCGCGGTCGAGCGAGGCAAGTTCAAGCCGGGGGATCGGTTGCCGTCCGAGCGCGAGCTGTCCGACGTGTTCGGCGTTAGCCGCGTCAGCGTCCGGGACGCCGTTCGGTCGCTCGAAGCCCTCGGGATGATCGAGGTGCGCCAGGGATCGGGCAGTTTCGTGGCGCAGCCACGCACCGACGGTTTCGTCGCGCCCTTCGGGCGATGGATCGAGCTTCACCGCGATGAGGTCCTGGAACTCCTCGCCGTCCGCAGCGCGCTCGATCAGCTCGCCGCGCAACGCGCGGCCGAGCAGGCGGGCCGCGACGACATCCAGGCCCTCGAGGTCGCGCATCAAGCCTTCGTCCGCGAAGCGGCAAACGCGTCAGCGCCACTGGCCGAGCTGAGCGAGCTCGACATCGCCTTCCACGAGGCGGTCGCCCGCGCGAGCCAGAGCGTGCTGATCCTCCGGCTGATCGTGGATCTCAACCGACAGCTGGAGGAGTCACGTCGAGCCGCCCTGGTCTCTCCCGAGCGACGCTCCACCTCGACCGCGCAGCACGCCGATATCCTCAGGGCGATCAAGCGCGGTGATGCGGAGGGTGCGAGGGATGCAGTGACGTCGCATGTGGACGCCGTGGTCGCCTTCTTGGAGACCGTTAGGGCGTGACGGTGTCCCTGGACGGTATAGATCCGCGCACAGCAGCGCTGCTCGTGATCGACATGCAGAACGCCTTCTGCCATCCCGAGGGCACGCTCGGGATTTCGGGGGTGGACATCAGCGATTGCGCGGCCGCGATCGCGCCGATCTCGGCACTGATCGCGGCGGCGGTCGACGCCGATGCTCCCGTGATCTGGACGTTCCAGGAGCACTTGCCCGAAGACCGGTGGCGGGCTCGCCGCCAGCTGCCGGCGCACACCGCCAAGCGCGCCCGCGTCGCGGCGCTGGCCGGAACGTGGGACGCCGAGATGGTCGAGGAGCTGGCCCCACTCGCCAGGGATTCGTCACTTGTGATCCGCAAGCACCGGTTCGGTGCCTTTTACCAGACCCGGCTGGATCTGCTCCTTCGGATGCTGGGCCGCACGGCCTTGATCGTGACGGGAGTGACCGCGAACGCGTGCGTCGAAACGACGATGCGCGAGGCGTACCTGCGTGACTACGACGTGGTCGCGGTGTTCGACGCGATCGGAGGGATCGACGAGCGGTGGAAGACGGTCGCCTCTGAGGTCTGGGGCCAGTACATGGGGATCGTCGTCAACTCCAAGGACGTCCTTGCGTGGCTCTCGGCCCGGGGTCGCTGAGGCGCGACCCCGGTCTGGATATGACCGAGAATGGAGGAATCAGGGGTGTCGCGAACCCATATCCGTGATCTGGAGTTCGTCGTCACGGTCGATGGGCGGGGGACGGTCCTTCGGGACGCGACCGTAGTGCTGGACGGGTCGCGGATCGCCGACATCGGATCGGCGAGCGAAGTCGCGGCGAGGACGGCCGTGCACGACGGGGATGTCGTTGTAGACGGGCGCCGCCTCGGCATGATCCCGGGATTGATCGACGCACACGTCCATCTCTCCGAGACCCTCGCTCGGGGTTTGTTCCCGGACAACATGTCGACGCGAGCGTGGGTATTCCACTGGGCCAAACCGTTCTATGCGCATGTCGGTCCCGACGACGAGGAGATCAGCGTGTTGCTCGGGGCTGCCGAGATGCTCCGGTCGGGCACCACCTGTTTCCTCGACATGGGGGCCCAGAACGACCCCGGCATCACCGCGCGCGCCGCTGCCAGTGTTGGCCTGCGCGGCATCGTGGGGCGCCATGCCGCCGACCGCAAGCCTGACGAGATCCCTCCCGGATGGTCCGAGGAGATGGTGGAACACCACTTCTTCGCCGACGCTGGCACCGCGCTGGCCGAGCTGCGCGAGTGCGTCGAGCGGTGGAACGGGTACGACGACGGACGGATCCGCTGCTGGGTGAACATCGAGGGCAAGGAGCCATGCAGCGCCGAACTGCATATCGGCGCGCGCGCGTTGGCCGAAGAGCTCGGGGTGGGAACCACATATCACATCGCCTCCAGTATCGAGGAAGCCGAGGCGTCGCAGCGCCGATATGGCATGTGGCCGATCACGCGGATCGGGCGGATGGAGGGTCTGGGCTCCAACCTCGTGCTCGCACACGCCGTGGCGGCGAGCGACACAGAGGTGGCGCTGCTCGCGGAGCACGACACCAAGGTCGCGTTCTGCCCAGCGACGTCCCTCAAGCTTGCCAAGGGGGCGACCGCGATCGGCAAGTACCCGGAGATGCTCGAGCGTGGCATCACGGTTGCGCTCGGCACCGACGGCGTCGCTGCCGCGGGAGCTCTCAACTTGCTCCGGCAGGTGTACCTCACGGCCGGCCTCTTCAAGGATGCGAGGCTCGATGCCGGACTGGTCGGCGCCGAGCGCGCGCTTCGGATGGGAACGATCGATGCGGCGAAGGCGATCGGCTGGGACGACGAGATCGGTTCGCTGGAGCCGGGCAAACGAGCCGACCTCGTCCTGTTCGACTTGGATCACTTCGAGTGGACCCCGTACACGGATCCCGTTCAGGCACTCGTGTGGTCGGTCACCTCGGCGAGCATCACTCAGACGTGGGTTGACGGCCGGCAGGTGTACGCCGACGGACGAGTCCGGGGCATTGATGAGGCGGCCCTGCGGGCCGAGGCGCGCACCCGGGCCGCCGCCGTCGCGGAGCGCGCCGGGCTACTCCGAGCTGGCGTGCCCACGACGACCACTTTGTACGAGTCCTGAATCGTCAAGGTGAGCGTGAATCCCAGGGGCTGTGCATCGTGCCCCCGGCAGGAATCGAACCTGCGACACACGGTTTAGGAAACCGTTGCTCTATCCACTGAGCTACGAGGGCGTAGACCCGACGAGGTGAGTTTAGTCCGGGCGGTCTGCGCTTCGAACGTCATGTGTCCTTGAGAGTTCCGATGATCGCTGCTCCATCCAGACGTACCAGACGGCAAGTGCCGCGAGGGTGCCAACCAGTCCGCCGACGTAGGCCCACGTCAGCGGGCGGCTCGTGTCGAACTCTTCCCACGCCCTTGCGACGGCGATCAAGAGCAAGACCAGGCCGAGTGCGAGGGTGACGACCACCGCCTTCGTCGCGGACCAGCGACCGTCCGCCGCGATCGCGAGCCAGGCGACGCCCGGCAACGCGACGAACGCCGCGACGGTCCGGGCGGTGAGCGGCGTGAGTGCCCACGGCCACACGCCGATCGCGCTCGACGGGAAGAGGAACAACCAGGCAGCGATCGCCAGCATCACGATGCCCGACGCGATGAGCGCTGCAACCACCGGCTTCGGGAACGGAGGGTCACTCGTGTCGGGGACACCGGGATCGCGGCGCCGATTCCACGCCCAGACCGCGGGAACGGCGATCGGCGTCACGATGTAGACCCAGAGCCAGAGCCGGAAAACCCCGGTGCCGTGATGGAACTTGTCCCAGTGGAGAAGCGTCGCGACGAGGAGCATCCAGGTGAACAAGGTGGTGGGGAGGAAACCGAGTCCCACTGAGTGCCACCTCCGCCCCGCCATCACCCTCGCCCAGAACACCGCCGCCGAGCCGTAGCCGGCGCCCATCAGCATCGGGGTCATCGTCGGTGCCACCGTCCAGG
>Ga0070698_100004991_pt1 | contig 14540 bp, 13 predicted proteins | sample KBSK1502metaG_FD_65477 | JGI IMG/M metagenome (GOLD analysis project Ga0070698, IMG submission 65477) | Corn, switchgrass and miscanthus rhizosphere microbial communities from Kellogg Biological Station, Michigan, USA - KBS K1-50-2 metaG | ecosystem: Host-associated > Plants > Roots >...
TTCCAGCGCATCAAAGTCGACGCCACCGTCAAAGACGTCAAGCGCTTCACCCAGCCCACTCGCGCGACGGAGCCCTATCCCGCGCCCAAGAACGAGGACAACACCAGGAAGGCCGAGGCCCTCACCGCGTGGGTCACCATCCCCAGCGCCGACTCGTTCCAGTCGCTGGCGATGAAGGTGCTCTCAGAAGTGCTTCTCGGCAACGCCGGCTCACCCCTGCGCAAGGCGCTCATCGATTCCAGGGTCGGCAGCGCGCTGGCCGACGGCAGCGGCTTCCACGACGACTATCGCGAGGCTGTGTTCGGCGCCGGGCTGAAGGGCATCGAAGCGAACGACGACGACAAGGTGCAGAAGGTCGTCCTCGACACCCTCGAGAAGCTGGCCGGCCAGGGACTCGACAAGGCCCAGGTCGACGCCGCCGTCCACCACCTGGAGTTCGACCGCCGCGAACGCTCCAACGCGGGCTTTCCCTACGCGCTGCGGCTGCTGTTTGCCTCGCTGCCCGCCTACCTGAACGGCGGCGACCCGTTGCAGGCCCTCAACTTCGACGCCGACCTCGACCATCTGGAAAAGGCAAGAAAGGAAGGGCGGTTCTTCGAGAACCTCATCGGCGCCGAGCTGCTCGACAACCCGCACCGCGGGCTGCTCACCGTGGTGCCGGACGAGGATCTGGAGGCGCGACAGAGCAAGAAGGAGAGCGTCAGGCTCGCCCAGATCGAGGCGACGCTGACCGACGAGGAGAGGAAGCGCATCGCCGAAGACGCGCTCAGGCTGAAAGCCGAGCAGGAGGCCAAGCAGGACCTCTCGGTGCTGCCCACGCTCGAGCTCCAGGACATCCCGATGCGGTTCGAGGACGTCCCCAGCCGAGACGCACGGCTGGCCAATGCGAAGGTCGAGTTCTACCCGCAGCCCACCAACGGCGTCACGTACCTCGACATCCGCACCGATTTCTCCGAGCTGACGGTGGAGCAGAAGGACTTGCTGCCCCTCTTCGCGAGGACCCTCACGCAGAGCGGCGCGGCCGGCCAGGACTACGCGCACATCGCCACCCGCATCGCGGCCACGACGGGCGGCGTCGGCGCGGCGCCGCAGGTGCAGTCGCTCGCCGCGAGCGAGGACTACCTGCAGTCCTTCGTCCTCTCCGGCAAGGCGCTGGACAAGGATGCGAGGGATTTCATCCAACTGCTGACCGACCTCGTGGCGCGGCTCGAGATCGAGCCCAATCGCCTCCGCGAGATCATCGCCGAGATCAGCACCCGCCTCGAGTCGTCGCTCGCCGGCCTCGGCTTCCAGTTCGCCCTTCTCCGCGCTCACTCCAAGCTCAGCAGCGAGGGCGCGCTCAATGACCGCCTGCAGGGCATCGAGATGCTGCACACCATGCGCGGCCTCGCCAAACGCGGCGACGCTGAGCTGCAAGACGTGGTCGCCCAGCTCGACGCCATCCGCAGGACGCTCTTCCACAGCTCCCAGCTCCGCATCATCGTCACCTGCGAGGAGGCCATGATCGAGCCGCTGCAGGAGCAGCTGAAGGGCCTGGTCGAAGCGCTTCCGGGTCCAGTCGAGCAGGAAGGCGAGACGTCCGTCAAGCCGCCGCAGGTCGAGCCCGCCCCCGAGGCGCGCATCGTCCCCGTGCCGGTGGCCTTCAACGTCCGCTTCTTCAAGACCGTCCGCTACCAGCACCCCGACTCGCCGGCCCTGCTCGTGCTCGCCAACTACCTGCGTGACACGTACCTGCACCGCGAGCTCAGGGAGAAGGGCGGCGCTTACGGCGGTTTCGCCCAGGCCGGCGTGGCCAGCGCGACTTTCTACTTCGGCTCCTACCGCGACCCGAACATCGTCCGCACCTACGACGTGTTCGACGGAGCGGTCACGTGGGTGACCCAGAACGAGATCGAGCCCGAGGCGCTGAAGGAGGCGATCCTCGGGGCATGCGGCGATGTCGACCCTCTCGAGTCACCCGACATCAAGGGCCGCCGCGAAGCGACCAACCGCGCGACCGGGTTCACGCGCGTGGCTAGAGAAAAATTCAAGCAACGGCTCCTCCAGGTCACAGCCAAGGACTTGCAACGGGTCGCGGCCACGTACTTGCTCGACAAGCCCGCGACCGAGACCACGGTCGCCGGTCCCGACCTGCTCGAGCAGGCGCGCAAGGAGCGCCCCGACCTGTTCAAGCTGGTCGCGCCGCTCTAACCGCACCCGTCTAGACTGGCCCCGACATGAACCAGTGGTGGAGGCACGAGCTGTTCTGGCCGATCGCGCTCGTGGTGCTCGGCACGTACCTGCTGCTGCACAACCTCGGCCTCATCCGCGATGAGATCTTCTGGCCGGTCGTGCTCATCGCGTTCGGGCTCTACCTGATCCTGCGCCGGGCGCGCACCTAGAACAGGTAACTAGCATGCGGGGTCGCAACCCGAGCGTCATCTGGGGCGGCATTCTCGTCGTCCTCGGCGTCCTGTTCCTGCTCAGCAACCTCAACGTCAACATCCGATGGGACCTGCTGTGGCCGATCTTCCTCGTCGCTGTCGGCCTGTGGCTCCTGGCCGCGCGGGTCGGACCCGGCGCCGGGTATGCCGACGTCGACAGCGCCGAAGCCCGCGACGGCATCACCAAGGCCACGCTCGAGCTCTCGGTCGGCGCGGGGCGCGTCGACGTGCGGTCGGCGTCGCTGGGCGACCAGCTGTACAAGGCGCACATCGAACATGCAGGCGCATCCCCAGACATCAAGCTCGACCGCGCCGCCGCCACCGTGAAGGTCAACACCCGCTTCGACTGGTTCATGGGCGCGCGGCGGCTGCGAGTGGAGACACAGCTGTCGGACGCGGTCGCGTGGGACGTCAAGTGCAGCACGGGCGCGATCCGTGGTGAATTCGACCTCTCGACGACGCAGGTCACGACCTTCGACTGCCGGACGGGCGCGAGCCGCATCGACGTCAACCTGCCCGCGCCGAAAGGCGTCGTGCCCGTGCGCATCGACGGTGGCGCGCTGCGTGTCGACATCACGCGGCCGGCGGGCGCGGCGATCAGGGTCACGTCCACCGGCGGGGCGCTGCAGCTGCACGCCGACGGCACGCACCAGGACGGGTTCGGCAACCGCGAGTGGCGCTCCCCAGGATTCGAGTCGGCCACCGACCGCTTCGAGGTCACCGTCGCGGGCGGCGCGCTCAACGTCAACATCTCGCAGCGCCAGTAAAGGCATGCGCTCGACCTATCACTACCGAAGCTTTTTCTGGCCGGCGGTGCTCATCCTGGTCGGCGTCATCGCGCTGCTGGCCAACACCGGCCAGATCCCCACCGAACGCCTCTACAACCTGGTCCTCCTGTGGCCGCTCGCCCTCGTCGTGCTCGGCCTCGAGCTCATCATTCGCCGCTCGCTGCGCGGGGTGGGGGGCGATGTCGCGGCGGCGCTCATCATCCTGCTCGCGATCGTCGGCGCCGTCGCGTACGTCGCGGCCGCTCCCTCCGCCAGCTCCGGCACGTCGTTCGACTCCAGCGCGGAGGTCGGCACGCTCGAGTCGGCCAGGCTCGAGATCGACGCCGGCGCCGCCCAGATCACCGTGGTGGGCACCAACGACCTCGGCTCGAGCCTTTATCACGCGCACATCGGATACACGGGGCAGAGGCCCGAGGTCACGCTCGACCGATCGAGCGGCAACCTGCGCATCTCGCAGCCCAACCAGGGCTTCTACGACTTCGTGCAGAACCGTCGATTCACGCTCGACCTGCAGCTGAACCCAAGCGTTCCCTGGACCATCTCGCAGAACACGGGCGCGGCGACATCGACGTACCGCCTCGCGAATCTCCACGTCAGCGGCCTCACCGCCAACACCGGCGCCAGCCGCGATGAGATCACCCTCGGCCCGCCTTCCGGCATCGTGCCGGTGCAGGTCAGGGGCGGGTCGCTTACGGTGCGCGTCCACCGCCCGGCGGCAACGCAGACATCGATCTCAGTCTCCGGCGGCGCGATCTCTCTCGTCGCCGACGGCAAGACCAGCCACGCCATCGGCAGCCTCAGCTACGACTCGCCGAGCTTCGCCGGCGCGGCCGACGCGTACAGGATCGAGGTCAGCGGCGGCGCGTGCAGCGTCGTGCTCGACTCAGCGGCGCCCTCCGGCTAGCCGCGCGTCCAGTGCGTCGACGCGCGCGCGGTACACCGCGGCCGTCGCCTCGGACACGGCTTTCCGAAAACCACGCGCGGCGGCGCCGAGCATGGTCGAGAGCTCGCCGTCCAGGACGCCGGCTGCTTCGAGCACTAGGATGAGGGCCGCGGCCCGCTCCGCGCCGCCCAGGATCGCGTCCTGGCCGGCCGGCAGTCGCGCCAGCTCGTCCGCCTCGCGCCGCAATCGGGCGGCTAGTGCGGTGTGCTCGTCGCCGCCGCGCTCATCGCACCGCCGCGCGCCTTCGGCCGCGGCCGCCCCCGCCAGCCGGCCCTCCAGCAGCCGACCGTCCGCTGCCGGGCTCGCCGCGACCGCGGGACACAGCCCGACCACCTGCTCCGCGCCCATCGGCACGCCGCGCCGCTGCAGCTCCGCGATGACGTCCGGCGGCGTGGTCTCGTCGATGCGAAAGAGGTTCATCGACAGCTGTATGCGTCCACCCGGCAGCTCGAAAGCCAGCGCCTGCACGCCGCGCAACCCCGCGGACGATTCCCGCAGCGACCGCGCCAGCGCACGCGCCGCCACCAGGTCCATGCCGAACAGCATCACGTTGAAGGCGACCAGCACGCGCCGCGCGCCGACGCACACCGCGCCCGCGGCGGCGTGGAGGGAGGGTCCGCCCAGGTCGGGCGCAACCCGCCCCGCGCGGATGTCGGCCAAAGTGTGCGTCTCCCCGTGACCGTAAAAGAACACCGGCACGCCCAGCTCCTTCCACACGCGCGCCCCAACCTCGCGCGCGACCTCGCGAGCGGCGTCGAGCGAGGCCGCGCCCAGCGGCACGATCGGCACCACGTCCGCCGCGCCCACCCGCGGGTGCACTCCGCGGTGCTCGCGCAGGTCGATGCGGGCGACGGCCTCGCTGATCGAGGCCAGCAGCGCGTCCACCAGTCGCGCGCGCGCGCCCGCGAGCGAGACCACCACGCGGTTGTGGTCCGCATCCCTATCGACGTCCAGCACGAAGGCGCCGCGCGCGGCGGACGCGATCGCGTCGATCGCCTCGCGTCGCGACCCTTCCGAGAAGTTCGGCACCGATTCGTAAACCTCGACCACGAACCGCTAGCGTAAGTTCCCGTGTCCGGGCCGGTCTCGCTGGTGTACGGCGAAGCGCTGATGAAGCACCACCTGTCGGACCAGCACCCCCTGCAGCCCATCCGCGTCAAGCTCGCGGTCGAGCTAATCGCGGAGACAGGTCTCATCGAGCACGCGCACCTGCTGCCGCCGCGGGCGGCCACGATCCAGGAGCTGGAGCTCGTCCACTCGCCACGGTACGTCGAGCTCGTGCGCAAGCTGAGCGACCCGGCGCGGCGGCACGAAGTGTCGCCGTACGACATCGACGCCGTCGGCTTCGGATCCGCCGACAACCCCATCTCCGACGAGCTGCACGAAGGGACGTCGCTGGTGGTCGGCGCGAGCATGGTCGCGGCAGAGGCGATCCAGGGCGGCGCCGCGCTGCATGCCTTCAGCCCCTCGGGCGGCCTGCACCACGCGCACCGCGAACGTGCCAGCGGCTTCTGCACGTACAACGACGCGGCCATCGCGTGCGAGTGGCTGAAGCGCCAGGGCCACCGCGTGGCATACGTCGACGTCGACGTCCACCACGGCGACGGGGTGGAGCACATCTTCGAGAGCGACCCTGAGGTGCTGACGATCAGCCTCCACGAGACCGGGCACTACCTGTTCCCCGGCACGGGCTTCCCGCAAGACGCCGGCGTCGGACCGGGCAGAGGCTACGCGGCCAACCTGCCGTTCATGCCTTACACGTGGGACGAGCCGTGGCTGACGGCCTTCGAGGACATCGTGCCCGCGCTCCTCCGGCGCTTCCAGCCGAATGTGCTCGTCACCCAGGACGGCTGCGATACGCATCACCTGGACCCGCTCGCCCACCTCGAATGCACGACGCGCATCTGGCCCCGCATCGGCCAGCTGTTCCACGAGCTGGCTCACGAGCTGTGCGACGGACGCTGGCTGGCGCTGGGGGGTGGGGGTTACGCGATCTACGAGGTCGTGCCCCGCGCGTGGACGCTGCTCTTCGCCGAGATGGTCGAGCGTCCCGACCTCGCCGCCGGTGTCAACGACCCGATCACCGTCCTGCCGGGTGAAGACGCGCAGGTGAGGGTGTGGGCTGCTTTACGGAAGGACCTCGATCGCCTGAGCACCGTTCACGGGATGGATTTCTCCCGCTCCCGCTAGGCCGCGGCTAGGCCGAGTACGTCCTCAGGCAGCGCGTGCAGACGCGCGCCCGAAACGTGTGGCCCTTCACGGTCACGCGGCCCATCTGCAGGTTGGGCAGGAACCTCCGGTTGACCCGGTTCTTGGCGTGACTGACGTGATGTCCGAACTGCGGCGTCTTGCCGCAGATTGCGCACTGCTTGGCCATGGGGCACCTTCCGGCTGGAGTTGACGGCGAGCGCGCGACGGGGCGGCGGGAGCTTGCGCGCGGACGTGAATTGTACCATGGGCCTTCGAATGGCCTCCAAGACCACCCCGACACCCAGCTCGGCGCTCATCCAGTCTCGCCAGTGGGGACGCATCGAGGTGTTCCCGTCCGCCGTGGCCGCCATCGCCGGCCACGCGGCCACGCGCTGCTACGGCATCGGCGGCATGGCCGGGCGGGGGCTGCGCGACGGCTTCGCCGAGCTGCTGCGACGCGAGAACGTCGACAAGGGCGTCGACGTCGCCCAGCTCGAGGAGGGCCTGGTCATCGACGTCTACGTGATCGTCCAGTACGGCATCCGCATCTCCGAGGTCGCGCACAACCTGCAGGAGACCGTCAAGTTCGAGGTCGAGCGCTCGGTCAACGTCCGTGTGCTCAAGGTGAACGTCAACGTCCAGGGCGTGCGCGAAGAGCGCGACGGCGATTGATGGCGGTGACCCCAAAGATGAGCAAGCCAACCGGCGTCGACGGGCCCACTTTCAAGCGAGCGCTGCTGGGCAGCCTAAGCTGGCTGGCCGCGAACCACGAGGAGGTGAACCGCCTCAACGTGTTCCCCGTGCCCGACGGGGACACCGGCACCAACATGCTGCTCACGCTGCAGTCCGCTGTCGAGGACGTGAAGGAGTCGAACGCGGCCGAGGTGAGCAAGATCGCCAAGCTCGCGTCGCACGGCAGCCTGATGGGCGCGCGCGGCAACTCGGGTGTGATCCTCTCCCAGATCTTCCGCGGCTTCGCGCGGGCGGTCGAGGGCAAGAGCTCGCTCACACCGGCAGAGCTGGCGGTGGCCTTCGAAGAGGCCGCCAACGCCGCGTACCGCGCCGTCAACAAGCCGACCGAAGGCACCATCCTCACCGTCGCGCGCGAGGCTGGACGGGCCGCTGCCACCGCCGCGGCCACGCCTGACGCCAGCATCACGCGCGTCATCGCCGCCGCCGCCGCCGGCGCGCGCGCGGCCGTGTTGAAGACGCCCGCGCAGCTGCAGATCCTGCGCGACGCGGGCGTGGTCGACGCCGGAGGCTTCGGCCTCCAGCTGATCCTCGACGGCATGCTGAAGACGGTCGAGGAGACCGAGCCGGCGCTGGCTGCGGCGGTCGCCTCGACCCAGCCCACCTCGCTCGCGTCGCAGGTCTCGCTCGACCTGCCCGAAGGCGGCTGGGGCTACTGCACCGAGTTCCTCATCGAGGGCAACAACCTCGACACCGACCTCATCCGCGACCAGATCGAGGCGCTGGGCAACTCGGTCCTGGTGGTGGGCGAGCCCGAGTTGGTCAAGGTGCACGTGCACACCGACGACCCGACCCGCGTCATCAACCTGGCAGGCGGCTACGGCAAGCTGCTGAAGCTGAACGTCGGCGACATGTCGACGCAGCACCGCCGGATCATCGAGGCCGCGGGCGACGCGTCCGCCGACCGCCCGCCGCGGGCCAACGGCGTCGGCATCGTCGCCGTGGTGGCCGGTCGCGGGCTGGTCGAGATCTTCCGTGGCCTCGGCGTGGACGCGATCATCGAAGGCGGCCAGACCATGAACCCGAGCACGCAGGACATGCTCACCGCCATCGAGTCGGTGCCTTACAACGAGGTCATACTGCTGCCGAACAACGGCAACGTCGTTGCGGCCGCCAAGCAGGTCGTCGGCCTCACCAAAAAGAAGGTGCACCTGGTCGAGACGCACAGCGTCCCGCAGGGAGTGTCGGCGGTCGTCGCGTTTCGCCCCGAGCAGTCGGGCGACGCCAATATGCGCGCCATGAAGGCGGAGGCCGAGCGGGTGCAGACCATCGAGGTCACGCACGCCGTCCGCGACACGCGCTCCAACGGGCTGCGCGTCAAGAAGGGCGACGTGATCGGCCTCATCAACCAAAAGCTCGAGTTCGCCGGCGGCGACTACGCGGACGTGGTCAAGAAGGCGCTGGGCAGGCTCGGTCCGAACGAGTACGAGCTGGTGACCGTGTATCGCGGGGAGCAGGCGAGCGACGACGAGCTGGCGGAGCTGGAGTCCGAGATCCGCTCCCAGTACCCAGGGCTTGAGGTCGAGGTCCAGCAGGGCGGCCAGCAGCACTACCCGTTCATCCTGTCCGTCGAATAGCGAATTTGGCGCGCGGCTTCGCGGTCGTCACCGACAGCACTGCCGACCTGCCGGCCGAATGGAAGGCCAAGCACGGCATCGAGGTCGTGCCTCTGAAGGTCCTGTTTGGCCAGGAGACCTTTCGCGACGGCGTGGACATGAGCAACGAGCAGTTCTTCCAGCGCCTGGCCGCGTCGACCACGCTGCCGACGACCTCCGCGCCGTCGCCGGGCGAGTTCGCCGAGGTGTACAGGCGGCTGGCGCGCGACCACGACGGCTGCATCTCCATCCACATCGGCGCCCAGCTGTCCGCCACCGCGGAGGCGGCGCGGGTGGGCGCCTCGAGCGTGGGGGGATTCCGCGTCGAGGTCGTCGACAGCGAGACGGTGTCGATGCCCATCGCCTTCCTCTGCCTGGTCGCTGCGGAGTGCCCGACCCTCGACGACGCGGTCGCGGCCGTCAAGCAGCGGATCCCGAAGACGCGCGTCCTCGCCCTGCTCGACACGCTGCGCTACCTCGAGATGGGAGGGAGGCTGAGCCGCGCCCAGGCGATGATCGGGACGATGCTCGACCTCAAGCCGCTGCTCCTGGTGAAGGACCGCGAGATCAAGCCCGTCGACCGCGTGCGCACCCGCTCGCGCGCGGTCGGGCGCATGGTCGAGTTCTTCAAGACCGAGCTGCCCGTCGAGCACGTGGCGGTTATGCACGCGCAGGCGCGCGACGAGGCGGAGCGCATCGCAGGCCGGCTGCGCGCCGACCTGCCGGGTCAGGAGGTCATCGTCGGCCAGATCGGGTGCGTCCTGGGCACGCACACAGGGCCGAAAGCCCTGGGCGTCGTCTACCTCACGAAGTAAGACGGAGGGTTCTGTCTCTCCCCATTCATGGGGAGGTGGCGCGGGGCGCCGGAGGGGCTAAGCCTTGAGTGCCAGGCTCGGAGCCAGCTCCACGTTGTGGCCGGGCAGCGGCCACACCCGCAAGACCGGAGGCGTGACCGCGATCAGTCGCGGGAGGGCCTTCGCGAGCAGCCGGTAGAACTGCTCCTGCCGGCGTCCCCACCGGAGCCCGTACTGCTCGCGCAGCGCCGGCGGCAGCAAGCCGGCGGTCACGACCTCGAACGGGATCATCGCCCTGCCCGGCACCAGGCGGACCTGCGGCCGCAGCACGTGCCGCGACAGCTCGCGCGCCAGCGGCTCGACGCGGACCGTGCCCGACGCGACCATGTCCTCCATGTAGTCGCGGAAGGCGCTGAACGTCGCCGGAAATCGATCGCGCGGGACGCCGAGCAGCTCGGCCGCCTCGTTCATCTGCCGGTAGAAATCCTCGCGGGCGAGGTCGGACAGGGGCCGGATGAACGTCTCGTACGTCACGACCGCGCTGTCGACCAGCGTGCCGTGCACCCACAGCAGGAGGTCCGGGTCCATCGCGCGGTAGCCCGCGCCGCGCACGCGGGCGTGCGTCTGGTTGACCGCCCTGACCGCCGCCATCGCCGTCTCCCGGTCGCCGAAGACGATGGCCATCGTCATGCGGATCGTGCGGCGCAGCCGCCGGATCGGCTGGGCGCGGAAGTCCGAGTGCTCGTCCACGCCGGCCGCGACCTTCGGGTGCGCCAGTTGCATCAGCAGCGCCCGCCCGCCGCCCAGCAGCAACACGTTCTCGCGGTTCACCGTCCGCACGATCGCGTCGTCGGGGAAGAGACCCTCGCGCACAGCCCCCATTATTCGGATAGTCCGGACTATCCGAGCATCTCGGTCAGCAAAACCCCGGTTAGTCCGGACTAACCGAGAGGTGAGACCCTACGACGTCGCCGCCGCGATCTCAGTATTGAACCGGTCGATCAGCGGCTTGTAGAACGCGTTGATCTCGCCTCCGATCTTGTCGATGTCATACGACCCGATCTTCTGCAGGTCCGAGTCCAGAGCGTCCTGGTATCCAGCAGCGGCGGTGTCGTCGCCCGCCTGCTTGGCGTCGAGCTCCTTGCCGTAATCGACCACGAACACCTGCAGGTCGGACATCAACGCATGCAGCTCGGCCGGAAGCCCCGGCGCGGTCGACTGCCGCGCCGCCTGGTCAACGTCCGTCTGCATCGTGCCGAGCGTCGTCTTGGCCGCCGCCAGGTCGCCGGCGCCGCTCTGTGTGTTCAGCATCGTCAGGTCGGCGAGCGACGCATACAGCGAGTGCCAGAAAAGCCCGTCCGCGACCTTGTCCGAAGCGATGGTGCGCGCCGCCCCGAGTGCGTTGTGCGCATGGCCGATGCGCGTCGCCTCACGGTCCAGGCTGGTGCCGCCGACCATGGTCAGCCACCGCGTCGAGCGCAGCTGTGACGTGACGCCGCTCAGTGACGTCTCGTCGGCGTTGATAGTCTTGGTCGCAAGCTCGGAGTTGGATATGGATCTATCGACGAGGACGATCGCCTGCTGAGGATTGAACGCGGAGCCGCTGCTCAGCGCGCTGAACTGCGAGTCGAGGTCGTTGAAGGTCGAGTTAAGGACGTTCTGGTGCGAGACGACCATGTTTAGAGTTCGCTCCGCGCTCGCGACCCGCGTCGCCGACAGGACGAGGCCGGCGCCGGCGTACGCCAGCACCGCGATGATCAGGAACGAAACGATCGAGAGCTCAATTCGCTTGCGAGACATGATGGCCAGGTTTTCGAGCCTACCGTAGATGCCGCTCGTGTTTCTGCCTCACAACCTGGATGCATCGGTGGACAAGCTGCCCGACGTCGGCCCCACGAACGCCAAGCGACTCTCGAAGCTAGGCATCGAGTCGATTCGCGACCTTCTCCTGACGCTGCCGTTTGGGTGGCAAACGTATGGCGATCCCGCCGACGTCGCCGGCTTGCGAGACGGTCAGCAGGCAACTGTAGTCGGTGTGATCGCGCACATCAGCGCCAGGCAATCTCTGCGCCAGCGCATGAGACTGACCGAAGCCACCATCCGAGATGACCGCGGCGCCTCGCTCCGCCTTGTCTGGTTCAACCAGCAGTTCGTGGCGAGGCAGCTGAGCAAGGGTGATCGCATAGCAGTGGCCGGCGTCGCCAAGACGGGCCGCTACGCGGACGGCTTGCAGATGCAGAACCCCTACTACGAAAAGCTCAACGCCGAAGAAGATGCCCAGCCGACGAAGGTCGGCGGGATGATGCCCAAGTACCACCTGGTGGATGGCCTCACCTCCCGCAAGGTCGCGCGTTGGGTCGCGTCCGCGTTGCCCTTGGCAGATCAGCTCGAGGACCTGGTGCCCGAGGACATCCGCGAGAGGCATCGCCTGTTGGGTATTGCGGAAGCCGTCCGTCGCGGTCACAAGCCAGAGACAGACGCCGACTTCCGAGAAGCGACTCGCAGGATGGACTTCGCCGAGCTGTTCGAGCTGCAAACCGCCTTCGCTCTCATGCGGTCGCGGATGGCCGCAGAACCAGCCCCTCCGATTCCCTTTCGCCAGGCGATCGGAGATGCGTTCAAGGTGGGCCTCGGCTTTGAGCTCACCAACGCCCAGCGGCGAGCTTGTCGTCAGGCCTTCAACGACATGCAGGGTCCGTCACCGATGAATCGATTGCTGAACGGAGATGTGGGGTCTGGAAAGACTGCGGTGGCAGCAGCCTGCGCCGCCATGGTCCACGCAGCGGGCATGCAGACTGCCGTGATGGCCCCGACAGACATCCTGGCGAGACAGCACTATGGCAAGTTCCGCGCCTATCTCGAGTCGACCTTTCCGGACCTGAGGGTTGAGCTGATGGTCGGCAGCCAGAGCGCGGCTGAGCGCCATCACTCCCAACTGGGCGCTGCCTCTGGACACTGCGCGTTGCTGGTCGGGACGCATGCCTTGATCGAAGACGGAGTTCAGTTCGCAAACCTCGGATTGGTCGTCGTCGATGAGCAGCACCGCTTCGGAATCCACCAGCGCGAGCTGCTTCGCGGCAAAGGTCACGTTAGCCCCCACTTCCTCGCCATGACCGCGACCCCGATCCCGAGAACGTTGGCTCTAGCCCTGTACGGCGAGATGGTCATGTCCGTGATCGATGAGCTGCCCCCCGGGAGGATGCCCGTCGCGACCGAGGTCATCGATCGCGACGCTCGTAAGCACGCATACGACCTCGTTCGGAGAGAGGTGCTGGCGGGTCACCAGGCCTTCGTCATCTGCCCCCTGATCGACCAGTCCGAGGCGATCGCGGTGCGGTCGGCGACGGCTGAGGCCGAGCGGCTGCAGCGCGAGATCTTCCCGGAATTCCGCCTCGACCTCATCCACGGCCGGCTGAAGGACAAAGAGCAGGTCATGCAGCGCTTCGCTGCCGGAGAGACACAGGTTCTGGTGGCGACCGCGGTAGTCGAGGTCGGCGTCGACGTGCCCAATGCGACGGTCATGATGATCGAGGGAGCGGACCGCTTCGGTCTAGCCCAGCTGCACCAGTTCCGAGGGCGAGTCGGCCGAGGACAGTCGAAGAGCTACTGCCTTCTACTCACCGACGATGACTCGAAGAGCGTTTTCGACAGGCTGAACCTCCTGACCCAGATCAACAACGGTTTCAAGCTGGCGGAAGAAGACCTCCGCTTGCGCGGAATCGGTGAGCTGATCGGTCAAAGGCAACATGGCCGGAGAACCGACCTGGCGATGCGAGTGCTGCTCAAGCCGGAGCTGCTCGACGAGGCGCATGCGGCGGCGCAGCGCTTTCTGGAGTCGGACCCTGGCTTGACGGGAAATCCTCCCCTCAAGTCCAGGGTGGACGCGCTGCTCGAACAGGTGGCTATCAGCTGACGAAATCGCCGGATAGTCCGGCCTAACCGAGGTTCTCGTCGAGCAAAGCGCCGGATAGTCCGGACTATCCGAGGGGGTTTCCTCAGCCAGGCCAGTACGCCGCGGTCAGCATGCCGAAGTAGGTCGGCGCCTCGTACGAGATGAAACGCCCGCGCCACCCCCGCGTGGCACCGTGCAGGATCAGCATCTGCCACCAGCTGTCGGCCTTGGCCTTCTCGACCATCCGCGGCGATATGTCGGAGAGCCGCTCCATCGTGTTGGTGCGCACGATGTCGCACACCAGCGCGTCGTACTCCGCGGCCGCGGGGTCATAGCCGAAGGGCCCACCACGTCCGTGCGCGTGCCCATGGTCCGCGCTCGCGATCAGCGCCACGCGCCGCTCTGTCCGCGAGGCAGCTGCAGCGATCGCCGCGCCCGCCGTCACGTGGTCGTTCGCCGGCAGCTCGCGCGCGGGCGTCACCACGACCAGCGGCACAGGCGGCTCGGCACGGCCGCCCATGAACCACAGCGGGATCAGCACGCCCCAGTCCATCGGTGCCACCGCGGTGCCGGGATCGTTGGAGCCGAAGCTCACGCCGGCCGACGCCAGTCCCGCGTCGCCCAGGGCCTCCAGCACGTGCCGCGCCAGCTCGGCGTCGCACGGGACGTCGAGCTCGACGGTGGGCGTCATGCCGTCGAGACGCCCCGCGACGCGGCCGGCCACGATCACGCCCAGCGCGTTCGAGATGTGCACGTTGTGCGGTGTCGCCACGATCGTCACATCCGGCCTGGCTTCGTCGAACAGGCGGCCCAGCTCCTCCATCCCCGCGCGCGTGGCCGCGGCCACGCCGTCCTTGATGGCGATGCCCCCGTGCGGGGCGATGGTGGCGAATACAAGACCCACGGACGCGATACTAGCCAGCAGATGGAACCAATTTCGCCCGTGCGATTGACGGAGTACAGCCACGGCGCGGGTTGAGCCTGCAAGCTCAGCCCGGTGGAACTAGGGCAGGTACTCGGGGCGCTGCCCCCGATCGTCGATCCGAACGTGCTGAACGGTGCGGCCGCACGCGATGACGCGGCGGTGTATCGCATCGCGGCCAACCGCGCCCTGGTGGCGACGATCGATTTCTTCACGCCCATCGTCGACGATCCGTACGCGTAC
>Ga0070698_100004992_pt1 | contig 14540 bp, 12 predicted proteins | sample KBSK1502metaG_FD_65477 | JGI IMG/M metagenome (GOLD analysis project Ga0070698, IMG submission 65477) | Corn, switchgrass and miscanthus rhizosphere microbial communities from Kellogg Biological Station, Michigan, USA - KBS K1-50-2 metaG | ecosystem: Host-associated > Plants > Roots >...
CGGCGCTGTATCAAAGCGGCGGTGAGCGGTCTCTGTATTGGTAGATTCCAGCGCGAGCTAGAACGAGACGCACGAGCAGCTAGGACGGCCCATGCGTAACGATCCCTTAGTCATCTCGTTGGTGACCCACGCCGCGGCCGGCGACCAAGGCGCGTGGAACACCGAAGTCAACCAGACGAGGGATGAGCGCGGTGGCTAACGGCTTGGAAGACGAGGCTCTCTTCGCGGCGCTGCGGCAGGCCATCAGAAGCCGCCAGGCCGTGCCGCCCGAGTGGATAGCAGCGGCCAAGAGCGCGTTCGCGTGGCGCAACATCGACGCTGAGCTGGCCCTGCTCACCTGCGACTCAAGGCAAGGCCCAGCTGTCGCCGCGCCCACGCGAGCCGAAGCCGCATCGATCCGGGCGCTCACCTTCAGTTCCCCCCGCCTGACGATAGAACTCGAGGTCGCCGAGGATTCGTTGCTTGGCCAGGTCATCCCGGCCCAGGCCGCCATGATCGAAGTCGAAACCCGCGATGGCGCAGAGACCCCGGCCCCCAGTGACGAAATCGGCTGCTTCTCGGTCTATCCGATCCCGGTTGGCCCGTTCCGAATACGCTGCCGGACCGCGGACGGTACCGATGTTCTCACCGGATGGATCACGCTCTGACCCCCATCGCACGGCACGTGATCGTGCGGACGGGCAGAAGTTCCGGACCGTGCGCGGCCGGCCTGGTGCTGCCACCATCCGCGCGGGCGGCGAGCCGCCGGCTCGTCGTGCGACGCCGGCGCAGCGGTTACGCTGTGCTCGCAGGGTGGATAAATTCCGTCGTGGTCCTGGTAGCCGCCGCTCAGGGGTGCGCCAACGTTAGGGGGTTGCCTCATGAGCGTCCCCGGGACGGAATCCGCCCAGCCCACGGAGGGCGCGGCGGCCGATACCACAGCCGCGCCCGGGACGGCGGATCGGTGGAATGATCCGCGGCTGCCCTGGCTCGGGAAGCCGCGCGCAGCGGACATCCTCTGCTGGGCAGGCATCGTGCTCAGCGGCGTGTTGTTCTGGGCCCTGTTGCCGTTGCGGGTGTCGCTGCTCGGCACTCACCCGGTAGTGGCTGAGCTGCTGAATGGCAGCACCGAATCCATCATCTCGGCCGCCGCGTTCGCCAGGGTCGGACACGGGACGCTGGCCGTAGTGGTGCTCGCCGCGATTCCAGGCCTGATGAAGTTCGACATCTTGTACTGGTGGGCCGGGCGGTTGTGGGGTGAGCGGTTCATCATGGCCCTGCCCGGCAGCCGGCGCGCGGCTAAGTACCTGGGGCGCGTGCAGCGGGCCGGCCCCAAGTTCACCTGGCCGGCCATGGTGCTCAGCTCCTTCCTCCCCATCCCCAGGGCGATCATCTTTGTCATCGTCGGCTGGGCCGGGATGAGGCTCGTCACGTTCTTCATCCTGGACGTGATCAGCGTTCTGCTGTGGGCCGGCCTGCTCGCCGGGCTGGGGTACACGCTCGGTCACCACGCTGTTGTCGCGGCCAAGACAATCTCGCACTACAGCTTGTGGTTCACGATCGGAATCGTGGTGCTGAGCGTGCTGGCGGTGCTGCGCTCCCAGCGCCAGCCGATGGCGGCCCCGGAGGGCCAGGCGGATAACCGCGCGAGCTGAACCGGACTGCCATGGGACGGCATCACCACCCAGCCTTCCGTGCCGCGCCGGCTCGGTCCGACACCTTCTATTCGGCGCCAACCAGACGCCGTCTTGCCCGGCGGCGACCGTGACTTCGGACATCGCGGGTCGGCGCGGCGCGATTATGCGGCGCGATTATGCCGCGTGCGATCGGGCTGGGTGGTGGCAGGCGAGGTGAGGTGGGGTTTGGGTCGGCTTGTTCTTGTAGACGAACGCGCGCCGCAGCCGGGGGTAGGGCTCGCCCGGGGCGGAGAAGTTGCGGCTCATGATGGCCAGCTCGGCGGCCCGGTAGGCGGCCAGCGGCCGCTGCCTTTCCGCCGCCGCGAGTTCGCGCGCCTTGGCGGCCAGCCGCGCGGGGTAGCCAGGGCTGTGCGCCAGGTCGCTGGCCAGGGCGGCCACCTGGATCTGGTAGTCGGCGATGCCGCCAGTGATGATCCGGTCGATCAGGCCGCACCGCAGCGCGGAGTCGGGGCTGACCGGCAGGCACGCGTCGGTGAGCCGGGCGGCGTGTTCGGCCCCGACGCGGCGGGGCAGGGAGTAGGTCCAGTACTCCGAACCATGCAGGCCCATCAGCCGGTAGTGCGGGTTAAGCACAGCGCCTGCCCGGCACCAGACCCGGTCGGCGGCGAGTGCGAGCATCAGGCCCCCGGCGGCGGCGTTTCCGGCGAGCGCGGCCACGGTGAGCTTGCCGGTGGTGGTCAAGATCGCCTCGACCAGGTCGTCGATGGCGTTGATGTTGCGCCAGGATTCTCCGGCCGGATCGCCGGCGGCCTCGATCACGTTGAGGTGGATGCCGTTGCCGAAGAAGTCTCTGGGGCTGCCGAGCACGATCACGCGCACCGGGCGGTCCTGGGCGTGCCGGTAGGCGGCGAGCAGGCGGCGGCACTGGCCGGTGCTCATAGCGCCGCCGGGGAAGGAGAATTCCAGGTAGCCCACGCCGTGGTCCTCGCGGTAGCTGATCTCCTGGTAGGTACGCCGGCCGGGCGGCGTGGTCAGCGGTGCCGGGACCGGTGGCACGCCGGCCAGCGATCCGTGCAGCGCGAGCGTGGCCGGCAGCTTGTAGGTTCTCGGGCCGCCGGGTGCCGGGCGGGGGCGTAGTTGCGGGATCCAGACCGCCCCGTCGGTCGTGGCCCGGCAGATGGCGCCGGCCCGCCGCGCGATGATCGCTCCGGGGTGCCCGCGCAGGTGGTCGTCTTCGTAGCCGCCGACCAGGAAGTACTCGGTACCGGCGATCACATCCAGGACGCCGGGGCTGGAATCAGCCGCTCGCAGCTTCGCCACCACCGACGACGTGGGCTCGGCCGACCAGTCGATGCGGCGATCGGCCTGCCGGCACGGCGGGCGGCACCGTCCGGTCACCCCGGGACGGCTGTAGTCCAGCGGCTCAGGCCGGTAGTTGCCGCCGGCGAACCTGCTGACGGCCGCCAGTACCGCCTCCAGCGCCGCGTCGGCGACCTCGGTGCGGTACAGCGAGCTCTTCGAGCAGGCCGGCGGCACCGAGAACTCCGCGCTCGCCCAGATGTCACCGGCATCCATCTCGGCGTTCGCCTGCAGCACGGTCACGCCCCAGCGCGTGGCACCGTCCGTGATCGCCCAGTCGAGTGAGGACGGGCCGCGATCGCCCCGGGGCCCGGGGTGCACGATGAAGCAGGGCCACGCCGACCAGATATCGGCGGGAATGGCCACGGTAAGCATGGGCGCGATGACCAGATCCGGGCCGTGGCGGCGGACCGCCTCCCGCATCGCCTCATCCCCCAGCGCCAGCTCGACCGCCACCTCATGACCGCGGCCGGCCAGCTCGACGTGTACCCGCTGGGTCAGGCTGTTGTACACACTTGCCAGCAGCAGGATGCGCATGGCTCCCCGTCCCCCGTGATCGCATGCGTGTGGATCGCTGACAGCCCGTCACGGGCTGGCAGGAGATCCAGCACCCCCGTGCCAGATGAATTCTGGCCATGGCCTGGAACCTGTTCCTGTTCCGCCCCCCCGCTTGATAGGAGGAGGCAACGGGCATGCTGATACACCCCGTGGAGCAGGCCGCCCTCAATCGGCAGTGCCAGCGGCGGCCATACGGCGGATGGTCAGGGCTCCAGGACCTACTACCGGGACGGCTGGCCGAGCGCTTCAGGGTGGGCGCGGCGGTAGTGCTCGGTGAGCACCTCGCTCAGGCTGCCTGGCCGGTAGGCGACGGTGCGGTGGCAGATCTGGCAGCGCGTGACTGGAAGCCGGGTAACGGTCACCGGAAAACGGCGGGAAGCTGAATTACTCATCGCTTCTATTATGCCACTTGTGCCGGGGTGTGACCTTGCGATGCGCGACACGCACTTGGCACGGCTATGCCGTTTCCGCCCACGGCGAAACCCAAGACAGGTCGAGCAGGTCCGGCCGGCGAAGGTATTCCATCATCAGCCGGACTGATGCCCGCGCATCCCGGGTCAGCTGAAAGCATTCTGCTGCCGAGCGGCACCGGTCCGGCGCAAGCTCCTGCGCCTGGCTAACGATGACGTCAGCCAGCCCGCTGAGTTCCCCGGCGTCGGCCGGCTCTAGCGGCCAGGCCTTCCTGCCCGGGCCAGCGCCAAGATTGGCGAGCTGATCACGCAGCCAGCGCCAAGGATTGGCCGCGAGCTCTGGATCCCAGGTACGGGCGCAAGGCTCATTGCCCGAGAATTCCGGATGGTAGTGCGCGACGCCGAAACTTCCCGGGACATCGGTCAGGCGGTCAAAGAGGTCGGCCCGCCACAAAGGGCGGTCTGCCGCGATCAGTTGCGCCGCTGATTCGCTCCCGCGGTGCTGTTGCGGCGCCAGCTCGCGCAGTTCGATCCGGACGCCATGCTCCATCGAGGCGTCGTCCAGGTCGATCTCAAACCAGTGCCGCACGATGACAGCACTGTGCGAGAGAGCCAGGATGTGCTGCACGGTGCCTCCCAGGGGCGTGTCGCCCGGACTTTCGCGTGCCAGGTGCGATCAAGGCTGCCATCAGGCTGCACCATCCTCGTGGTGACGGCTACTGCCCGGTGCGTGCACCCGAAGGTTCCAGCCGTTCAGACTCGGCGACCGGCGGACGGCACGCGCTCATGCCGGGGACGGGACATGCTGGGCCGCGTGGTCGATGTAGTGATCACGGGCGAGCCCGAGCCTGGTCCACCAGGTAAAGTCACGCCGCTTGGACGCCGGGTTGCCGTGCTCCGGGCGCCTGGTCCCGCCGTACATCACATCCGTCGCAGCAGAAGTACGCCGTGGCCGGGGGGTCACGCCTGCCGGTCTGCCCGCACATCCAGCACTGCCCGCCGGTGTGGAATCGGTGCGGCCGCCGTTGACCCCCCTGACCTGGACGGCACGTCGCAGGCTGCGTCGGGACTCCGGTCAGCAACATCACGCCCGAAGCGGCCGCACCGAGCCTCTAGCACAGGCCAGCGCCGGGTTATCCGGCTGCAGAGTGTGTGAAGACGGTGTGGAGATGTGGCCCCCACCTACGCCTCACTCTGGCCGCGTCCGGTGACCACGGCATGCCAGTACTCGGCGCGGCGCAGGAGGTCCTCACCGAAGTTCTTGACCCTTACCGGCAACTAGGCCTAAGGAGACCCTCCGATGACGACCGCACTGGCCGACTCGGTCATCATGCTGCGCCGCAACTTCAAGCACATGCTCCGTTACCCGTCGGTGACCCTCTTCATGATCCTCATGCCGGTGGCGTTCCTGCTGTTGTTCGTGTACATCCTGGGCGGAACGATCGGCCCGGCTGGCCACACCGGCAGGGCCGCCTACGCCACCTTCATCACCCCCGGCATCCTCGTGCTAACCGCGGTCGCGGCAACGACCGCGACCGCGGTCTCCATCGCCACTGACATGACCGGCGGCATCGTCGCCCGGTTCCGCACCATGCCGATCGCGCGGGTCAGCGTGCTGGCCGGCCATGTCGGCGGCGCGGTGATCCAGACCGTGCTCGGCATGGTGGCCGTGACCGCGCTCGCGCTGCTCACTGGCTTCCGCGCCACGACCAGCGCAACGGACTGGCTTGCCGCCGCCGCGATCCTGATCCTTTTTACCTTCGCCCTGACCTGGCTGTCGGTCGCCCTCGGCCTGGCCGCCAAGTCCGTCGAATCGGCGAGCAACGCGCCGACGCCGCTCATCATCCTGGCGTTCCTCGGCAGCGGCTTCGTGCTGACGCAGTCGATGCCAACCGCGATCCGCTGGTTTGCTGAGTACCAGCCGTTCACCCCGGTGATCAACACGGTGCGTGGCCTGCTCATCGGCGGCCCCATCGGTCACAACGCGGTCATCGCGATTGCCTGGTGCCTGGTGATCACGCTCGGCAGCTACCTGTGGGCCAGGAAGCTGTTCAGCCGCGACCTGGTACTGAGCTGAAGTATCCGGCGCGGACCTCCAGCACGCGCAGCAGCAGGTGCCGACGAGCTCCCGCGGCTCGGCAGCACCTGTTTGCCACCGATGGGTTTCAACCGGGACACCGGTCGTCATTGCTGGGCCTGCACCACCAGGTGCGGGGGCAGCGCGGAAGGGAGCGGCCATGGCACAGCCAGTTGTGCACTTCGAGATCATCGGGAAGGATCCCGCGAGGCTCCGCAGTTACTTCGGCGAGTTGTTCGGCTGGGAATTCGACACCAGCTCTCCGGTCGCCGAAGCGGTGTCGGAGCCGATGAACTACGGCTTCGTGAACCGCGTCACGACCAGCGACGGGACCGGGATCCCGGGCGGTGTCGGCGGAGGCGCGGGCTACGACAGCCGTGTGCTCTTCTACATCGGGGTTCCCGATGTAGAGGCCGCCCTGCAGAAGGCCGAGAGCCTGGGCGGGGAGCGCCGGATGGGCCCCGAGCGGGCGCCAACGGGCCTGGTGGTAGGTCACTTCACCGACCCCGAGGGCAACCTGATCGGCGTCGCCGGGCCCGGATAACCCGCCCGCGGGAGTGCCGCCCGCGCGCAGGAGTCCCCGCCCGCGGGGTTGCCGGCCGCCCGCGGGAGTCCCGTCCCGCCCACCTATGCTCGCGTTCTTTCCAGAGAATTGTCATCTGGTAGAAGCTAGTTACTTGCCGCTGCCACCAGAGTGCGGCCGACCGCCGTTTCCGCCACAAAAGTGGCCATCACGTCGGGCGGGGCCGGGCCGATTGGTGACCAATCCCGCGGCTGGCGCCAGGCCGTGATGCGGACCCGAGGGCAGCGAGGTCTACGCCGGGCCGCGTAACGTCACGCGCTTCGGACCTGAAGATAACCGTCGGATGTCGATGGCGACAGGTCAGCGATCCGGGGGTCGAACCGCAGCCTGGAAACCGCACGCTGCCGGGTGGGCCCGATGCTGCCCACCGGCAGGCCGAGGCGACGCGAGAGATCAAGGTAGCTCTGATCCTCTCGCCTCAGCAGCTCGACGAGTACCGTCCGCTGCCGCCCCGGCAAGGCCATAATGGCCAGGTAGAGGCGGTGGCACTGGTCACGGAATGCGGTCTCGGCGCAGGGATCACCTTCCTCGCGCCTGTCATCGATCAGCCGTGCCATGTCCGGCGCGTCCAGCGGCACCTCCCGCCTCACCTTGGTGGCCAACCGGATGCACTCACGCCGGCAAATGGTGACCAGCCAGCCGTTCAGCTTGCCCGCGTCGGTGAGCTGGTCGATGTGCTCCAGGCAGCGCATCCAGGTCATCTGGAGGGCGTCGGACGCGTCTTCGGCTGACAGACCGCACCGGCGAGCGAGCCACCGCAGCAGCGGTTCGTACTGCTCGGTCATCGCGCGCCACGCTGACTCGTCTCCCGCGCGGATTCCGTCAACAAGTTCCGCCGTGCCATAGGCGAGCGCAGTTTTGGTAGCTGTCTCCGATTTCATTGTGATTCCCCTTTGGACCCTCTAGCCTTTGCGGGATTGCTGGGTCCAGCACCGGAACCGCAGCCGTCGAGAGAACTCGGGTACGCGAGGCGCGTAAATCTCGCTTGTCTTCCTTGCCGCATAGTTCGACAATGGGGATTGGGTGCTGACAGTCCGCTGACACCCGGGGGAGGCGGACGATGCGGGTACGGATACTCGGCCCGTTCCATCTCGAGGACGGCGGACGGCAGATCACGATCGGTGGCGTCCGGCAGCGTGCCGTGCTCGCTGACCTGCTGCTGCACGCCAACGAGGTCGTGCCGAGCGAGCTGCTTCTGGTGGATCTGTGGGGCGAGGACTCCCCGCTCAGCGCGGCGAACGCCCTTCAGGCAGCGATTTCACGGCTGCGCAGGGTGGTTCCGCCGGGCCGCCTCATGACCACGGGACCGGGCTATATGCTCCGCATTTTCCCGGCGGAACTCGACATCGCCCAGTTCGAGCAGCTCATCTTCGAGGGCCGGGATGCGCTCGCCGCTGGGGCCGCAGCCGAGGCCGTGCAACTGCTCGATCAGGCGATGACGCTTTGGCGCGGCCCGCCGCTAGCCGATTTCCGCTACGAACCCTTCGCGCAGGCCGAGATCGCCAGGCTGGAAGAGTTGCAACTGGCTTGCCTGGAGGAGCGGAACGAGGCGCAGCTGGCGCTGGGCTCGGCGGGAGCGCTCACGGCTGAGCTGGGCCGGATGGTGGCTGACCATCCCCTCCGGGAGCGTCTTCGCGGCCAACTCATGCTCGCCCTCTACCGCAGCGGCCGGCAGACCGAAGCCCTGGAGACCTACCGCGAGTTCCGCCGCACCCTGATGGAAGAGCTGGGGCTGGAACCGTCGTCGGCACTCCGCGAGCTCGAGGCGGCGATCCTGAACCACGACCCGCTTCTCGCACCCGGGTCGACCTCGAGAGGGGTTCCACTGGCTCGCAGGCCGGTGACGGTGCTCTGTGTCGCGTTGCAGGTAGCGCCCAGCTCAGGTGTGGCGCTGGACCCGGAAGCCCACGGCGTCGTGAACGAGCACGTGGTCTCGGCCCTGACCGCCGTGCTCGAGCGGCACGGCGGAAGGCTGGCGGCCAGCGATAGCGAGCACCTGATGGGTGTTTTCGGTGTCACTACCGTGCACGAGGACGACGCCCTCCGCGCGGTGCGGGCCAGCCTGGAAGCGCGGGACGTGCTCGCCGCGGAAGCGGATACCCTGCCGCGCGACTACCGCGCCAACCTCGTTTGCCGCTTCGGCCTGGCGACGGGTGAGGCCCTCGTCGGAGGTCCTGGTCCGCTCGGGTTCGCGGGAGACGTGGGAGCCCGGGCAGTGACGCTCGCGGAGGCCGCCGGGCCTGGCCAGATCCTTATCGGCCCCCAAGTCCGGCAGCTCGCCGCCGGAGCCATCGAGACCGAGGACGCGGGTCCCGATCGGTTCCTCCTGCGGTCCGCTCATGCCGGCCTGCGCCCCCTGGCGGTCCGTCTCGATGCCCCGTTGGTGGGCCGCGGCGAAGAGATGCGCCGTCTCGAGGGTGCGTACGCCCGGGCCGTCCACGAGCGGGTCACCATTACGGTCACCGTGAGCGGCGAGGCAGGTCTCGGAAAAACGCGGCTGGTCCAGGAGTTCACCGGCCGGCTCGGCCGTAAAGCGCACGTTCTTACCGGCCGATGCCTTCCCTATGGCGACGGCATCACGTTTCGGCCGCTACAGGAGGTGGTTCGCGAGGCGGGCGGCGGCGATGACTCGCTGGACCAGATCCAGAACCTCCTGGACGGCGAGGTGGACGCACAAGCCGTCGCCCAGCAACTTCACCGCGCTGTCGGCTCTGGCACCCAGGGCAGGACGGTCTCTGCGGAGATCTTCTGGGCCGCCCGCCGTTTCCTCGAAGCGCTCGCACGGCGCCGACCGGTACTGGTCGTCTTCGAGGATCTGCACTGGGCCGAACCAACCTTCCTCGACCTGGTCGAATCGCTCGCCCTTCAGCCCGGGAGATCACCGATCGTCGTGGTCTGCATCGCGCGCCCCGAACTGCTCGACAACCGTCCAGCGTGGGCCGCCGATGCAGACAGGGCCGTGTCCATTCAGCTCACGCCGCTCGGCGAGGGCCCAGCCTCAGCGCTCCTTGACTCCTTGTCAGCAGATCAGCGCATCGCACCGGCCACGCAGGCACGGCTCATCGGCACCGCCGGCGGCAATCCGCTCTACCTGGAGCAACTAACGGTCTCCCTCAGCGAGCAGAAGGGCAGCGACATCCGACCCGCGCTGCCGCCCACGATTCAGGCTCTGCTGTCGGCACGACTCCAACGCCTGGGGCCGGGCGCCAGCAGCGTCCTCGTCCGAGCCGCCGTCATCGGCAAGGACTTCGGCGAGCGGGAAATCCGTGAACTGCTCCCAATTGAGGCACGCAGCCCGCTCAACCGGAACCTCCAGACCCTCGTCGCCAAGGGCCTAGTGCAACGCGGGCCCAACAGAGATCCCTATGAGGAGTACAGCTTCCGGCACGGCCTCATCCAGGAGGCGGCTTACCGCTCGATCCCCAAGTCCCTTCGCGCCGAGTTGCACCACCGCTACGCCGACTGGGTCGAGGCCTTTTTTTCAGACCCTTTCCCCGGGCAATCCGAGATCCTCGGCTATCACCTCGAACAGTCGGTCCGCTATCGCACCGAACTATGGCCCGCCGATCCCGAGTCCGCCGCGTTGGCGCACCGGGCGGCCGTGCACCTCGATACCGCCGGCTGTGCCGCTCATGACCGCGGCGATGACGTCGCGACAGTAAGCCTGCTGGACCGCGCTGTCGCACTACTCCCGGGCGATGACCCAGCTCTCGGGCGGCTCTACACGAGCCTGGGCACCGCCCTCATCGAAACTGGGCAGTTTGAGAAGGCAAAGGCAACGCTCGACCACGCTCAGCGCATCACCGCTGCCAGGGGCGACGACCGCCAGCACGCCCACGCCCGGGTTGAGGCCCTCGTGCTGCACCTAAGGGTGAACCCGGGCGAGGCAGCAATTGACATCGCCCGAGCGCTTCCCGAATTGCGCCGCGAGTTCGAGGCGAGCCATGACGATCGGGGAATCTGCAACACCTTGCAGCTCGAGGCCGCGCTGCACTGGGACCACTCCAGATCGGGTGCCGCCGAGTACGCATGGCAGCGCGCCGCCGACTATGCCCGCAAGCTGGACGACCGGAGGCAACTGGCCGACATCTTTAACATGCTCGCCTCGGCGACACTCTGGGGCCCCACGCCCGTACCGGAAGGAATACGGCGGTGTCAGGCCTACCTCGACGAGATCGGGAATCACTCCATCGGGAGGGCCGAGATCCTGCTGAACCTGGCAGGCCTGCATGCGATGAACGACGACTTCGGGGCAGCGCAGGCAACGCTCGACACCGCGAAGGCCATGCTGGAAACCCTCGGCCCCACGATGACGGCGACGATGACCCAGCCCGCTGCCCTCATTGCGATGCTCGCCGGCGATCCGGTGACCGCCGAGAGGTATCTCAGCCTTGAGTACGACTCTCTGTATGAGATGGGGGAGCGACGTTTCCTGCCCACCACCGCGGCAGAACTGGCCAGGGCCATCGCGGCGCAAGGGCCGGACCGATACGACGAGGCGATTCAGTTGCTCGATATGAGCCGGGAAGCGGCGGCCAATGAGGACCTGTCCCCCCAGGTCGTCGGCCAAGGACTCTACGCAAGGATCTTCGCCGACCGGGGCCGTTACCGCGAAGCCGAGGAACTCGCGCGCTCGGCGGTGGCCCTCGCCGCGCAGACCGACCTGCTGAGCGAGCATGCCGACACCCTGCTGGAACTATCTCACGTGCTCGCCGCGGCAGGCCAAGTCTCCGAAGCACACTCTGCCGCTAAACAAGCGCTCGGACTATACCAGCGCAAGGGCAACCTGCCAGGAGCCCGGGAGACACTGCGATACCTTACCCAATCCGCACCTACCTGAAAGGATGTCCCTCATGCCTCATCCATATGTCACCAAGGTCACCTTCAATGATGGCCAGCTAGTGCTTACCGTCGAGCTCGATGAATACCTGGCGGGTGAATCCGTCGAAATATCTGGCTATGCAACACAGAATAGCGGTGGATTCGCCACTTTCAACGACATCCAGATCGCCACCAAGATCCCAGATGGCACAGTGGTCATGTATGTTGCGGCCACCCCGTCAGAGCAATTCAAGAGCGGTGAGGATATTACTGTTTCCGCGCGGGCGTCACGGGTATGGGTCACCGTGCTGACAGAATCACCGGATGGAGATATTCCGAACTACCATCCTATGTCACCCTCGGGAGGCACGACGGCCCAGGAGGGGACGGCATGGAATAGCGTTACAGCAGTGGGATGGGCAGCTCCCGCCTCCTTGTCCTCGTCGAGCGCCGGTAAGACATCAGCGGGTAGTGATTCCAACTTTCAGAACAAGTAGCCGGCCAGGCCGCCCAAGTACGGGATCGGCCGGAACCGGGCTATACCACGGTAAATGGTGGGACCAACACCAGGATGATACATACGATGAGCTGGCGGCCGGTCGCTTTACCAAGCTGTTTCCAGACCTGCCCCCCGCTAAGTTCGACAGGCATGACCTCCGGCTGCTAGCTGACGAAATGACGCCCAAGCAGAAGCGCAAGCCCACCAGCGAGACCAGGCCCAATCCCGAGGAGGACAGGGACATAACGGCCGCCTACACATATCTCGGTCAGTTCATTGATCATGACATCACCTTCGACCCCACGTCCCGCCTGCGTGAATCTCTCGATCGGGAACAGCTCGGAAAGCTGGCGGACTTCCGCACCCCACGCTTCGACCTAGATAACCTCTACGGGCGCGGGCCGGCCGACCAGCCCTACCTATACGACAACGACGGGATCCGCATGCTGCTGGGCAAGCGGATGTCGGGAAATCCCTACGACCCGGATGCCCGCGACCTGCCCCGCGGGCCGAACGACCGGGCGCTCATCGGCGATCCGCGCAACGACGAAAACCGCATCGTGTCGCAACTGCACGCCATCTTCCTGCGGTTCCACAACCACGTCGCCGATTACCTGGCCAGACCTGATCAGCTCGGCACCAAGGTCAGCTTCGAGGAGGTCCGCAACCGGGTCCGGTGGCACTACCAGTGGATGCTGGTCACTGACTTCCTGCCCACCGTCATTGAAAAGGAGACGTTCAGGCGCGTGTTCGGTGACCCCAACAATCCCGTTCCCGGGCTGCGGGAGCTTCGGATCGGCCTCAAGCTCATGCCTGTGGAGTTCTCCGTGGCCGCGTACCGCTTCGGGCACTCAATGATCCGTCCGGAGTACCGGCTCAACGCGGCGGTCGAGCGGCCCATCTTCTCCAAACACACCGGTGAATCGGCCGATCTCGGCGGATTCCGTCCTATTCCGAGCGACTGGGCGATCGACTGGCAGTTCTTCATCGACCTGGGAGACGGCGCGGCGCCCGCGGCCACCGCACGGCCGGACGACCCGACGGAGCGCAAGCCGCAGATGGCCTACAAGATCGATACTTCGCTGGCGAGCCCGTTGCGCCAGCTGCCCGCCCGGATCGCCTCGCACCCGTCGATGCTGGCGCTCCGCAATCTCGAACGCGGCAATACCTTCGAACTCCCGTCCGGTCAGGAGGTGGCCGAGGCTCTTGGCCTGGCTCCGATCCCCGACAAGGAGCTGCTGATCGGAAGGGCGACCGCCGACCGGAAGCCCATCACGGACATAGCCCGCAGTTTCGCCGACAGGGCTCCCCTCTGGACGTACATCCTGTCCGAGGCGCAGGTCATGTCCTGGAAGGCCAACCCCAGTACCCCGAAGGATGACGTCCCCATCAAGCTCGGACCCGTGGGAAGCAGAATCATCGCCGATGTTTTCGCCGCCCTGCTCATCGGCGACCGCACGTCTTACCTCTACAACGACGATCCGTTCAACCCGATCCCAGAGTTCACGCGCGACGGAACAACGTTCGGCCTCGCCGAGCTGATCAATGTCGCGCTCAGGCCCAGGCGGCAAGCCCGTTGATACACAGCGATACCAAAAAGTGACAAAGACACCGCATCTGGACCGGATAGCTGGCCCTCCTCATCACTAGAGGAGTCGCCACGTTCCCGGCCGTGTGGCGGCCGGAGCGTGACGTGATGCAAGCGGACCGGCCATTGTGGCCAAGCGAGACCACGGAATGGATGCTCACGGTGATCGGCGGCCGGGCGGCCGATACCAGGCTTGCCTGGGACCGGGCCGCCTCCCCCCGGCCAGCGTTAGATCGGCAGGTCGCCCTCCTTGGCCGCGATGACCGCCCAGGCCCCGAGTTCGCGGTAGGCCTCGAACTCGGCCCCGTCGTAGAGCTGCTGGAGCGTGGGGTCACAGGGATAGGTGGGATGGCCCGCAGCGTAGGCGCGGACGTCCCACGGCACCTGATCCCACCATCCGAGCTTGCAGACCCAGATTTGCCCCGGACCGGGCTGCCCGTGGCCTGCGGCCTGGCCGTTCGGATGGCCGGCTGCACCGTCTGGCGGCATGTCCGTGCCCTCCGGCGCGCGGAAGCCGTCCGGTCGGGTGGCTGCGCCGTCCGGTGCGTGGGCGCCGTTCGGTGGGTTGGCGGCCGCGTCCAGGTGGGTAAAGGTGCCGTGTGCCCAGGGCCGGAGCACCTGGCCCCGGCCGAGCGCGGGGGCTTTCCCGTTCCTCCGGACCATGGTGGTGGGGTTCAGGCTGATCTCGACCGCTGCGTCGGTCCTCGCCAGCGCCATGGCCCCGCCGAGCGTGGACCAGGTGTCCGGCCGGTCTCCGCTAGCGTCGAAGACGACGATGTTCTTCGCGCCACGGTGCAGCGCCTCCACCAGGCCGAGGTTGTCGTAGTGACCGCCATCGGTCACGTTGACCCACGTGGCGCGGTAACTCGTGTGCCCGGCGGCCTCGGCCCAGAGCATGCCGAGCGTTGGCTGCATGACCCGCCAGCACACGGCTGCCTGCAGCCGCAGCAGGGTGCACCGCCACCCGTCGCACTCGGTGCTCTGCACCCGGAGGCCGAGCACGTGCGCCCACAGCCGGTCCTCCCGGTC
>Ga0070698_100004994_pt1 | contig 14538 bp, 10 predicted proteins | sample KBSK1502metaG_FD_65477 | JGI IMG/M metagenome (GOLD analysis project Ga0070698, IMG submission 65477) | Corn, switchgrass and miscanthus rhizosphere microbial communities from Kellogg Biological Station, Michigan, USA - KBS K1-50-2 metaG | ecosystem: Host-associated > Plants > Roots >...
GCTGAGCGGCTTGATCGCGTGGACCGTTCCGCTCGGCTACGCGCAGGTCCAGTACGGCCTCCGCGCCACCTCGCTGAGCCTGGCGGCGATCATGGGCTTCAACGGGGCGGCCACCATTCCTGTGACGCTGACCCTGTTGGTCGGACTCCTGCTGGGGCTGACCGGCGCCTGGCTGGGCGCCGCCGCCCGCGGCCTCTTCCCCACCCGCGCGCTAGGCCCGGTCCAGAAACTCCGTGACGAGCGACTGGAAGTGGTAGACCCCGTTCTCGCGAAGCGCTGAAAAGCGGCCCCGGTCGTAGGAGCGCGAGCGCAGGCCGCGCTGAACCTGCTCGCAGACCGCGATGTCCTCCTGCTGGATCTCGTCCGAGAACGCGATCGTCTGCTGCATTGACTCCCAACCCGCGCCCGTGCCTGGCTCGGCGAAGAACCACTCGAAGACGGTCAGCGTGCGTTCGACGCCCAGCGGGAGGATCACGTTGGTGCTGACGTTGTCCTGGTAGATGTTGAGCATGGTGTTCGGGAAGATCCAGTAGTAGAGGGCGTTGTCCTCGGCGCCCGGCATTCGGATGTAACGGCGGTCGCGACCCGGCACCTCGCCCGGCTTCAGCTCGCGGATCGGCGCGTGCTGCTTCGAGTAGTAGCGAAACGTCTCGACCCGGTAGTTGTCGTACTCGAGCTCCTTGAACAGGCCTGGGTGAGCGATGGGCAGGTGGTAGCCCTCGAGGTAGTTGTCGACGTAGACCTTCCAGTTGCATTCGATGGTGTAATCGCGGTGCTCGATCGAGCGCATGTTGACCAGGTCGTAGCCGGCCGCCTTGATCTCGTCAGGCACGACCCCGATCCACTCGGCGAGCGGGGCGGCGTCGGGATCGAGGTTGGCGAACACGAAGGGGCCGAGCGTGTCGACGCGGACCGGCACGAGGCCGAAGTCCGCCTTGTCGAAGTTCTCGGTGCCCTCCATCTCGCGCGCCGTTTGCAGCTTGCCATCCAGCCCGTAGACCCAGCCGTGATAGCCACACTGCAGTGACTTGCGGTTGCCACGCGTGGTGACGACCTGGGCCGCGCGGTGGCGGCACACGTTGTAGAAGCCGCGCAGCTTGCCGTCCTGCGAGTGTGTGATCAGGATCGGCTCGTCGAGGATTGTCGTGGGCTTGAAGTCGCCCACGCGGGCGAGCTCGCTGATGTGCGCGACGAGCTGCCAGGTCCGGTAGAAGATGCGGTCCTTCTCCCTATGCAGGATCTGTGGGTCGAGGTAAACGGACGACGGCAGTGTCGACGCCCGCGCTAATTCCTGATCGAGCGTCATCGCCACAATTCAATCACTAGTGGAGCTGGCGATCCTGAACGGGGTGGTGTGGCGTCCCGGCGCGCCCGCGCCTACAGCGATCGCGGTTTCGGGCGAGCGCATTGCCGCGGTCGGTTCGGACTCGGAGATACGCGCCCACATCAATAGGGACGCGCGCGTGATCGATGCGCACGGCGGCACCATCATGCCCGCCTTCAACGACGCCCACATCCACTTCTTGATGGGTTCGCGCGGGTTGAGCGACCTCGACCTGTTCGGCGCCGAGACGCAGCCGGAGGTGGAGCGCCGGATCCGCGATTACGCGGCCGCCAACAGCGGGCCGTGGGTATTGGGCCGGGGTTGGTTCTACTCCGCATTTCCCGGCGGCATGCCCACGCTCGAGCTCCTCGACCGCCTCGTACCGGATCGCCCCGCCTACATGGAGTCCTTCGACACGCACTGCGCATGGGTCAACAGCCGCGCGCTGGCGACGGCCGGCCTCTCGGCTCACGAGTCAAACGGCGTGCTCAAGGAAGGGGCCATGGACGACTTCGCGCGCCACCTGCCGACAACGACCGCGGCGCGCGACCTCGACGCGCTGCGGTTGGGAATGAAGATCGCCGCATCACGCGGAGTGACAAGCGTCCAGGAAGCCAGCCGTGGCCTGGAGCAGCTGCCCCTCTACCAGACGCTGGAGGAGCGCGGCGAGCTGACGCTGCGCATTCGCCTCGCCTTCGACATGACGCCCGGCCTGTCACCCCATGAATGGGAGAAGCGGCTGGACATATATGAAGACGCGCGCGCGCAAGGTGCGGCGGGCTGGGTTTCGACCGGCATCCTCAAGGCGTTCGCGGATGGCGTCGTCGAGTCCCGGACCGCGGCCCTGCACGAGCCCTATGCGGGCATGTCCGCCGATGACGAGGGCGCGTTCGGGGCTCCGCTCTGGGAGCCGGGAGAGCTGGCGCAGGCGGCTCGCGCCGCGGACCGTCGAGGCTGGCAGATCGAGGTCCACGCGATCGGCGACGCCGCCATCAGGGATGCGCTCGACGCGTTCTCCGGCCTCGACCCGGCAAGGCGGCACCGAGTCGAGCACGTCGAGGTGCCCGCGGCGGGGGACATCGCTCGCTTCGGCGAGCTCGGGGTGATCGCGAGCATGCAGCCGCAGCACGCGACGCCGCACCTGACTGAGGTGTGGCGCCGCCACCTGGGGCCCGAGCGCGCCGCCCGCGGTTGGCCCTGGAAGGAGATCCTGCGGTCAGGTGGCCGGCTCGCCTTCGGGTCTGACTGGCCGGTGGTTCCGATCGATCCTTTCGCCAGCCTCGCCGAAACCACCAGGACGTTGAGCCTGGCCGATGGGGTCGCCGCCTGGACGTCGGGCGCCGCCTATGCCGAGCACGCGGAGATCAAGAAGGGCGAGCTCCGTGAAGGCATGCTCGCCGACCTTGCCGTGCTCAACCGCGACTTGAGCCGGGCTCGCCCGGACGAAATCGCCTCTACAAAAGTCGAGGCGACCGTGGTTGGCGGTCGCCTCGTCTACGAAGTCTGAAGAGCGGGTTACATGCCGGGCGCCGGCGCCGGCGCGGCTTGACCGGCGGTCATGACCGGACCGGTGTGAATCGCATGACCACGGCCGACCGCCCAGAAGGCGACAGCAATCGCGATCAGGATGGCGACGGTGATGAACGTATAGACCTCGAACGTCGATCGGCTGACGCCGGCGTAGTCGGCGCTCCAGGCCGACGTGAACAGGCCTGGCCAGAGCGAGAAGACGGTGGCGGCCACGACCCAGAACATGGTGAGGATCACCGAGACCCAGGCCCCCGCATTCCCGCCGGGCACGACGAACGGCCTCGCCACGTTGGGGTACTTGCTGCGCAGGGTGAGCAGCGCGGGGAAGATCAGGATGTACGAGAAGGTGGTGGTGGAGATCACCAGCCCGAGGACGGCGGCGAAGTAGCCGTGCAGGCCACCGCCGGTGACGAAGAACGTGATGAACATGAAGAGCGTGGCGATGATGCCTGACAGGACGTTCACCACGATCGGGGTGCCGAACCGAGCCGAGAAGTAGCCCAGCTGCTGCGGGCCCGAACCCGCGAGAGCGCCGATCGCCATCAGCCGGTCGGAGCCCATCAGCCAGGTCGTCCCGCTCGACAGCAGCACGAACACCATGGCGAGGGCGGCGACGTGGTTGAAGAAAGGCGCCGCGCCGCCGAACACGCTGCTGGACGCGAACTGGTAGGCGGCGACGAAGCCGGACACGTTGCTCAGCTGGTTGGAGGACAGGATCAGGATCACGCCCAGGATCGGAATCGCGTAACCGAGGAATGAGATCACCCCCGACACGTAAACCGCACGTGGGACGTCCTTCTGAGGGTTCTCCATCTCCTCGCTGGCGTTGGTCTGGAGCTCGAAGCCGATCCACTGGAACACGATCACGCCGATGACTCCGATCAGGACGGTCATGTCCGTCGGGAAGAAGCCGGCCAGCGTGCCGTGGAACCCATGTGACGCGCCCGAGATGACGACCAGGAGGGCGAAGAAAGCCAGCAGCGCGATGCGCAGGATGCCGCCGACGTTGGGCACCCATTTCATGTAGCGCAGCGACAGGATGTTCATGATCACGGCGCCCCAGATGAAGAGGAAGCCGATGACCGTCTCAGCGCCCTGGTTACCGGTGAAGCTGCTCCCCCAGAGGGCGTCGAGCGCGGCGATGGTGGTGGCGGTCAGCGTCCCGCCAAGCCAGATCGGGTTGCTCAGCCAGTAGAGGACGCCGACCACCGCGCCGGCGAAGTGGCCGTACGCGAGCCGGACCCAGTCATACGTCGCGCCCTCGGTCGGGAAGGCGGCACCCAGCTCGGCGGTGATGAATCCATAAGGGATCAGAAAGGTCGCGCCTGAGACGACCAACCAGAAGATCGCCTGAGCGCCGTAAGACGACGACTGCCCGATGGTGTCAAGCGCCACGATGGCGCAGACCGTGAAGAAGATCATGTCGAACCGGAACAGGGATTTCTTGAGCTTTCGCTTCTCGGCGACGAGCTCGGCTACGGCCTCGGCCTCTGCCATGTTCACCCCCTACGTACAAATGAAGGAATCGTTAAATCGCGACAATTAGAGATCCCGGGACCAGCCCTGTCAAGTTGGGGCCCCCGCTACTGAAGGTGAACTAAATGGCCACACGGACCACGCAAGAGGTCTCGAAGGTTCGCGTCACGGAGCTGATCAAGCGCGAAGAGGAGCGCTTCCGAAACGCCCGGCCCCGCTCCCACGAACTGTGGAATGCCGCTCGCGAGGTGCTTCCCCGCGGTGTGCCGTCATCGTTCCAGGACGCAGCGCCTCAGCCGGTGTTCGCCGACCACGGCAAGGGCAGCCGCGTATGGGACGTCGACGGCAACGAGTACGTCGACTTTCACAATGGCTTTGGCGTGATGGTCGTCGGACACGCGCATCCGAAGATCGTCGAGGCGGTCAGCAAGCAGATCGCGCGCGGCTCGCATTTCGCGCAGCCTGTGGAGGACGGGGTCGACGTCGCCCGCGAGCTGTCGCGGAGGTTCAAGCAGCCGCAGTGGCGGTTCACCAATTCCGGCACCGAGTCGACGCTGGACGCGGTGCGCATCGCACGCGGGTTCACGGGCCGCGAGCGCCTGATCAAGATGGAGGCCTCGTATCACGGCCACCACGACGCGCTCATGGTTTCGGTCGAGCCGCCGCCTGAGCTCATGGGCCCGGCCGACTCGCCCGCGTCCGTGCCGCAGAGCGAGGGGATCCCGAAGTCCACCGTGGAGCTGACCACGGTGGTGCCGTTCAACGACCTGCCCGCCATGGAGAAGGCGTTCGCCCGCCACAAGGGCGAGGTGGCGGCGGTGATCGTCGAGCCGGTAATGATGAACGTCGGCATCGTCCTTCCCGACGATGGCTACCTCGCCGCGCTGCGCGACCTGGCCCACCAGAACGGAGCGTTGCTGATCTTCGATGAGGTCAAGACCGGCGCCACCGTCGCTGCGGGTGGCGTGACCGAGCGCTTCGGTGTGGTCCCCGACCTCGTCGCGCTCGCGAAGGCGATCGGCGGCGGGCTGCCCTGCGGCGCTGTCGGCGGCCGAGCCGACGTGATGGCCGTCATCGAGCAGAAGCGCGTGGCCCAGATGGGGACATTCAACGGTAACCCGCTGACCATGGCCGCGTCGCGGGCGGCGCTGTACGAGATCCTCACTCCGGCCGCCTACGCGCAGTTCGACGCGCTGGCCGAAACACTGCAGGGCGGCCTCGAGGCCGTGATCGCCGAGCACTCGCTGCCGTTCCACGTCACCACGCTGGCTGCGCGCGGCAGCGTCACCTTCACCAAGGATCGCGTGCGCAACTACCGCGACTACCTCGAGATCGACAAGTCGCTCGCGTACCTGAGCTGGCTCTACCAGTGCAACCGCGGCGTCCTGATGGCGCCCGGAGCCGAGGAGAACTGGACTCTGTCGGTGCAGCACTCGGCGGACGACGTGCAGCGGTACGTCGACAACTTCGCCGAGATGGCCCGCGACCTCAGGGCGTAGTCATCACCGATCTCGGGCTCACCGGGTACGCGCTGACTCCCGGGGCTCAGCGCAGCTGGTGGTTGCGGGAAGCCCTGGCCGCGGAAGCGGGCGTTCCGTGCCCGCCGCTCGCCAGGGACGGCACCGCGGACGTGGTCATCGTCGGCGGCGGCTTCACCGGCCTCTGGACCGCCTTTCATCTCAAGCAGGCGCACCCCGAGCTTGGGGTTACGGTGCTCGAGCAGGACATATGCGGCGGCGGGCCCAGCGGCCGCAACGGCGGGTTCGCGAGCGGGTGGTGGGATGAGCTCGACGGGCTCGTCAAGCTGTACGGGCCGGAGCCGGCCGTGCGGGCTTGCCGCGAGATCTCCTCGTCGATCGACGCCATCGGACAGTTCTGCGTCGAGCACGCCGTGGACGCGTGGTTCAGGAAGTCCGGATACGTGTTCGCGGCCACCGGCCCGCGCCACGAGTTGCTCTGCGGGCACATGGTGCGGGCCGCGGCCGAGGTCGGCGCGCCGGAGGAGATGCGCGCCCTGACCCGCGATGAGGTCCAGGCCCGGTGCGGGTCTCCAGCGTTTCGCGCCGGCGCGTTCATGCGAGATGGCGCGTCGGTCCAGCCGGCGATCCTCGCGCGCGGCCTGCGCCGCGTGGTGCTCGGCCTGGGCGTGAGCATCCACGAGGGCACCAGGGTGTTGCGACTCGAATCCGGCCCGGCGGCTGTCACCGAGCGCGGGACGGTGCGCGCCAGACACGCCGTCCTGGCGGTCAACGCGTGGGGCGTCGGTTGGCCCGCCCTCTCGCGGCGGGTCGTTGCCTGGAGCAGCTACATCGTCCTCACCGCGCCGGCTCCCGATCGGCTGGCCGCGATCGGCTGGACCGGCGGCGAGCTGATCAGCGACCTGCGTCAGTCGCTGCGCTATTTCCGCTCGACACGTGATGGGCGCATCGCCTTCGGCGGAGGCGGCGGCCGCGCTTCGGCCGCCATCGGCGACTCCTTCACCCATGACGCGGTCGCCGTCAGGCAGGCCGCCGAGGGCTTCCGGCTGTTCTTCCCGAGCTGGTCGGACGTCCCGATCGAGGACGCGTGGGGCGGCCCGATCGACGTCTCGCCGACGCACCTGCCGACCATCGGCACGCTGGAGCCGGGCAATGTCCACTATGCGCTCGGCTATACCGGCAACGGCGTGGCCCCGTCGCACCTGGCCGGTCGCGTCCTGGCCGACCTCGCCGCCGGCGCGGACACCGACCTCGTCAGGCTGCCGATGGTCAATCCCAGGCGGCACCTCTTCCCGCCCGAGCCGCTGCGCTCGTGGGGGGCGGCGGCGGTACGGCGGGCGATCATCGCCTACGACACGGCTGAGGAGAGGGGCGTCCGGCCCAACCCGCTCGCCTCCGCGGTCGCGCACCTGCCCCGCCGCCTGGGCTACCTGCTTGGGCCATGACGCGGCGCGGCACGGCGCGCGTTGACGGAATACGCACCGAGTGATAGGTTCCGCCCAACTTTGTAATCAATGTTTCGGCCGGGGTGAAGGCCAGGAGGGGCGAATTTGAGCACCACCGAGGAACAGGTACACCACGACGTAAGGGACCTAGCCAGGTTCGGGCATCCGCAGGAGCTTCGACGCGCGCTGGGTGTCTACTCGAGCTTCGCCGTCGCGTTCTCGTACATATCGCCGTCCACCGGCATCTTCACCCTGTATGCGCTGGGTATCGGGATCGGCGGGCCGGCCTTCATCTGGAGCTGGCCGATCGTAGCCCTGGGCCAGCTGCTCGTAGCCCTGAACTTCGCCGAGGTCAGCTCGCACTTCCCCGTGGCGGGCTCCGTCTACCAGTGGACCAAGTACCTGTCGAACCGGCACTACGCGTGGTTCACGGGCTGGATCTATTTGTTCGCCGGCATCCTCACGGTGACCGCCGTTGACGTCACCGTGCCCATCGTCCTGATTCCGCTCCTCAACAACCTCGGTTGGGCCTTACCCAACAACCAGACCGACCAGGTCATCGTGGGAGCCCTTGTGCTGATCAGCACGACCCTGCTGAACATCTACGGCGTTCGCCTCGTCGCCATCGTCAACAACACGGGCGTGGTGTTTGAGATCCTGGGCATGGTCGTCTTCGCGCTGGTCCTGCTGCTCTTCTATCATCACCAGTCCGCGAGCGTGCTCTTCGACACGAGCGTGCTGACCGCGGGCGGGGCGAACCTCTACGGGACCTTCTTCGCCGCGATGTTCATGTCGCTGTTCGTCATTTACGGTTTCGACACGGCGAGCACGCTTGCCGAGGAGACCAAAAACCCGCGGCGCGAGGCGCCCAAGGCGGTGCTGGCATCGATCCTCGGAGCCTTTGTCATCGGCGCGATCTTCCTGTTCTCGACCCTGATCGCCATCCCTGGCGACATCGACAAGTACGTTGCCGCGGTCGGAGCCGGTAAAGCCGCCCCGCCGGTCGACATCATCACGAGCAACCTTCCAGGCTGGGCTGCCAACCTCTATCTGTTCGTCGTCTTCGCCGCCATCTATGTCTGCTGCCTGGCCATTCAGACAGCGACCATCCGCCTCGCTTTCGGAATGGCGCGCGACGGCAAGCTGCCTCTCGGCCGCGTCTACAACAAGGTCAGCCCCACCCTGCACACGCCCATCGGCACGTGCATCGTGATCGGCGTCCTTTCCGCCATCCCGCTCCTCTACTACGCGGGTGCGGGCATCATCGCCATCGCGGCGACGGGCATGATCTACCTCTCCTACTTCCTCGGGAATCTCGCGATCCTTTTCGCCCGCCTGCGCGGCTGGCCGACGGAGTCGACGCCCTTCAAGCTTGGCAGCTGGGGCACGATCGTGAACGTCCTGGCCCTGCTGTGGGGCGTGAGCATGTTGCTCAACTTCTTGTGGCCTCGCGTCTCCAGCAACCCGGCGCTGAGCGGGCTGCCCAACATCCCGAACCTGGGGCCGCTGAACAATGTCCCGATCTTCGAAGCCACCCTGGGCGTGATCCTGATCGTGGGAGCGGTCTACTACCTCTTGGCTCAGCGCGGGATGCCCGAAACGCAGGCGGTCAAGCCGGCCGAGGCGCCGGCGGCCTAGACCTTTTGAGGGGGCCGGGCATCCGGCCCCCTTACATTTGGCCCGAGCCTCTTTGAGATCTCACGCCCGCGCGGTCGTGATCGGAGGCGGCGTCGGCGGCGCCGCGATCCTCTACTGGCTCGCACGCCTCGGCTGGACGGACGTCGTGATGGTCGAGCGCGCGCGTGTGACGAGCGGTTCGACGTTTCATTCGGCCGGACTCGTGGGCCAGTTGCGCGGCTCGCTCAGCCTGACCCGGATGATGATGAACTCGGTCGACCTCTACCGGAGCCTGGGGGCCGAAGTCGGGCTCGAGACGGGGTGGCACGAGGTGGGCTCGCTGCGCCTGGCGTCTAGCCCGGAGCGGATGGAGGAGCTGGCACGCCAGGCGGGTTGGGCCAAGACGTTCGGCCTGCCGCTGGAGCTCATCTCGGCTGCTGAGGCCCAGCGCCTGTTCCCGCCCATGTCGACCGACGGCGTGCTGGGTGCGGCCTTTCTCCCAACCGACGGCTACATCGACCCCAGCCAGCTCACGTTCGCGCTGGTCGAGGGCGCGCGGCGGCGAGGCGCGGAGATCTCCGAGGAGACGCGCGTAACCGGCATCGAGGTGGCCGGCGGCGCAGTTCGAGCCGTGGTGACAGACCGCGGCCCGATCGAGACCAACCTCGTCGTCAACGCCGGTGGGATGTTCGCCACGGAGATCGGCCTGTTGGCGGGCGTCAACGTGCCGATCATCCCGATGGCGCACGAGTACCTCATCACCAGGCCGTCCGGCCTGCGCCTCGACATGCCGACCATGCGAGACCCATCACTGCTCGTCTACTTCCGGCCCGAGTCGGGCGGCCTGGTCATGGGCGGCTACGAGCGCGACCCCGAGCCGTGGGGCATGGACGGCATCCCGCCGGACTTCAACGGCAAGCTCCTCGAAGAGGACTGGGCTCGATTCGAGCCGTTGATGCATAACGCGATCGAGCGGGTGCCGTCGCTGCACGACGCGCAGGTGGTGAAGCTGGTCAATGGCCCCGAGGCGTTCACGCCCGACGGGGAGTTCATCCTCGGACCGTCGGACGTGCGTGGATTCTGGGTGGCGGCGGGCTTCTGCGCGCACGGCCTGGCGGGCGCGGGCGGCATGGGCCGGCTGGTCGCCGAATGGATCGTGGAGGGACGACCCGACCTCGACGCGTGGGAGATGGACTCGCGCCGGTTCGGCCGCCACTACGTCAGCCGCGAGTACACGCTCGCGCGGACGCGCGAGGTCTACTCGACCTATTACGACGTCAAGTACCCCGGCCACGAGCGGAGCGCCGGCCGGCCGCTCCGCGTGTCGCCTGCGTATCCACGCCTGAAGGAGCTCGGCGCGGCCTTCGGCGAGAAGTCGGGCTGGGAACGCGCCAACTGGTTCGAGCCGAACGCGGCACGCGGGGACGCGTCGCTGCGGCCGCGCGGCTGGGCGGGGCGGCTCTGGTCGACCGCCATCGAGGCCGAGCATCGGGCGTGCCGCGAGAGCGCGGCCATGTTCGACTTCACGTCGTTCGCCAAGATCGATGTGCGCGGACCTGGTGCCGCCGCCTTTCTCGAGCGGCTTACCGACAACCAGGTGGCGCGCGGTGTCGGCCGCCTGACCTACACGCAGATGCTCAACCAGGACGGCGGCATCGAGTGCGACTTCACCATCACCCGGCTGGCGGAGCAGCGCTTCCGCATCATCACCGGCACCGCCTTCGGCCGCCACGACCTGTCGTGGATCCAGGAGCATGCGCCGGAAGATGGCTCGGTCGAGGTCGAGGACGTGACGTCCAGCTTCGCATGCATCGGGCTGTGGGGCCCGTCAGCGCGGGAGATGCTGCAGGGCGTCACGCCGCTGGACGTGTCGAACGCGGCCTTTCCCTACATGACCGCCCGCGAGCTCCCGGTGGGGTCGGTGCCATGCCTGGCCTTTCGCGTCACGTACGTCGGCGAGCTGGGTTGGGAGCTGTACTGCCCAGCAGAGTTCGGGCTGCGCCTGTGGGACACGCTGTGGGAGGCGGGGAAGCCTTACGGCCTGGTCGCCGGCGGATACAAGGCGGTCGACTCCCTGCGACTCGAGAAGGGTTACCGAGTCTGGGGGTCGGACATCGGGCCCGAGGTCGACCCTTATCAGGCGGGACTCGGGTTCTCAGTCAAGCTCGACAAGGGCGACTTCATCGGCCGCGAGGCGCTGGTGAGGAAGCGCGACGCGCCCGCGAATACGAGGCTGGCGTGCCTGGTGCTCGAGGAGCCGCACTCGGTGGCCCTGGGCTCGGAGCCGGTGCGGATCGGGGGCGAGATCGCGGGACGGGTGACGAGCGGCGGGTACGGCTACTCGGTCGGCAAGTCGATCGCGTACGCCTTCGTACCGAGGGGAGCCAAGACAGGCGAACCTGTCGAGATCGAGATCTTCGGCCAGTGGGTCCCAGGTCGCATCTCCGCCGACCCCCTGTACGACCCTCGGGGCGAAAAAATCCGGAGCTGACTTCAGTCTCGCCTCCCCACGCAGTGCTGACCTCAGTCTCGCCTCCCCACGCAGTGGTTGACCTCAGTCTCGTCTCCCCACGCAGTGGTTGACCCTCAGTTCTCGCCTCCCCATTCAGTGCCTGACCTCAGTCTCGCCTCCCCACGCAGTGCTTGACCTCAGTCTCGCCTCCCCACGCAGTGCTTGACCTCAGTCTCGCCTCCCCACGCAGTGCTTGACCTCAGTCTCGCCTCCCCACGCCAGTGGGGTTGACCTCAGTCTCGCCTCCCCACGCCAGTGGGGTTGACCTCAGTCTCGCCTCCCCACGCAGTGGGGAGGGTAGGGAGGGGCACGTCAGGAACCGCTCAAGCTGATTCATACACCGAGTCTTCGCCGTGCCGGTGGATGGCAGCGTATATCGCCCCAATCACCTCATCAAGGTGCTCGTCGACGTCGAGTGTGGACGTATGAAATACACGCCAGCCTCGTGCGGCGAGCCAGGCATCGCGGTGCTGGTCGTAAGCCTCGAGATGCGACTCGCCGTCGATTTCGACGACAAGATGGTGAGAGAGGCACGCGAAGTCGGCGAAATACGGGCCGATCGGATGCTGGCGACGGAAGCGAACGCCGAGCTGTCGACCGCGCAACCGACTCCAGATGATCCATTCGTGCTTGGTCGCGTTGCTGCGGAGCTGTCGGGCGCGCTTGGTCGTCAGTGACGTCACGCATCGAGCATCGGGCGCGCGTCGATCAAAGCCAACGTTGGTTGTTAAGGGAATTAGGTGACGAGCCCCACCCTACCCTCCCCACTTCGTGGGGAGGCGAGATTGGACGAACTCCACTTCGTGGGGAGGCGAGATCGGACGAGCCCCACTTCGTGGGGAGGCGAGTTTCAGGCGAGTTACAGACCCATCCGGGTGAAGTGTTTTTCGGCGTAGCCCTTGAAGTCGAAGTCCAGCTCTGAGATGCCGCTCTGCAGGACTCCCCACATCGCCTCTCGGAAGTCCGACATGAACTTCATCTGGCGGAGGTCGCTCAAGGCCGCCCCCGTTGCCTCTCCGAAGTAGGCCTCGAGCAGCCCCCGATCCTCCTCGACCCCGAACTCGTGGTTGACCGATAGGTTCGCCAGGTCGAAAAACCGATCGCCCATGCCGGCGTACTCCCAGTCGACGATCCGGATCTCGCCGTCGTCCAGGAAGTTTGCGTTCAGCAGGTCGTTGTGGCACGGGACGAGCGGCTGCTCACCCCGGGCCGCGCGGATCTGCGAGGACATCTCGTGCGCCGCGGGGTAGGCGGACGGTATCTCGACGCCGTGCTCCTCGGCCTCGCGCCGGTACTCCTCGACCACCGCGTGCGCGTCAAACCGACCCGCGATCGGCGCCGCGCCGTGGAAGCGCAGCAGCGCCCGCGTCACGCGGCGGATGGTCTCCGGCCGGCGCATCTCCTCAACCGCGATCGGCCGGCCCTCGATGAAGCGCGTCACGAGCCATCCCTCCGGCTCGACAAAACGCTCCACCGCCGGCCCCACACCGACCTCGGCCGCCCTGGCGTTCGCCTCTCGCTCGACGCCGCGGTCGATGCCCAGCAGGTGCGTGCCAGCGCCGCCCATCCGCAGCACGAATGACCCGCCGTCGACGTCGACCCTGAAGTTGTGGTTGGTGATACCGCCAGAGAGCGCCGTGACGCTCGCGGTGCAGCCCGGCCACAGGCGCTCGACGGCGGCGGTCGGGTCCATCCTGGCCGGATGTTAGCCGGATCTTAGAATGACTAGGCCTTGGGGAAGGGTGCAGGAACGGACGAGCTGAAAGCACTTCGCGAGCGCTACATTCCGCGCGGCATCACCACCGCCCACCCCCTGGTCGTCGACCACGCGCAGGGCTCAGAGGTTTGGGACATCGACGGCCGGCGCTACATCGACTTCGTCGGCGGCATCGGCGTCATGAACGTGGGCCACAACCACCCCCGAGTGATGAAAGCAGTCCACGAGCAGCTCGAGCGCGTCACGCACACGTCATTCCAGGTCGTGATGTACGAGTCTTACCTCCGCCTGGCGCAGCGCCTCAGCGAGCTGGCGCCGGGCGACGGCCCGAAGAAGGCGATCTTCTTCAGCACCGGCGCCGAGGCAGTCGAGAACGCGGTCAAGATCGCTCGCGCCCACACCGGGCGGCCGGCGGTCATCAGCTTCCGCGGCGGATTCCATGGCCGCACGCTGCTGGCGCTCAGCCTCACCGGCTCGGTTCAGCCCTACAAGCAGAACTTCGGGCCGTACGCGGCCGAGGTGTACCAGGCGCCCTTCCCATACGAGTACCGAGGCTGGAGCACGGAGCGCGCGCTGGCGTCGCTTGAGGAGCTGCTCGAATCCGACGTATCGCCGCAGCGCGTGGCCGCGATCATCATCGAGCCCGTGCTCGGCGAGGGCGGTTTCGTGCCCGCCCCGCGCGAGTTCCTTCAGGGCCTGCGCGCCCTCACCGAGAAGCACGGAATGCTCCTGATCGCCGACGAGATTCAGAGCGGGTTCGGCCGCACCGGCCGCTTCTTCGCCATCGAGCACTCCGGCGTCGAGCCGGACCTGATCACGGTCGCCAAGAGCCTCGCCGCCGGCTTCCCTCTATCCGGCGTGGTCGGTCGCGCCGACGTGATGGACGCCCCGGCGCCCGGGGGCCTGGGCGGCACCTACGGTGGGAATCCAATCGCGTGCGCGGCCGGGCTCGCGGTCCTCGACGTCATGCGCGACGAGCGGCTGCCGGAGCGGGCGGCGCGCATCGGATCGGTGGTCGAAGAGCGGATGCGCAGCTGGCAGGCGGAGCATGACCTGGTCGGCGACGTGCGCGTCATGGGCGCGATGGCGGGCATGGAGCTGGTGCGCGACCGCAAGACGAAAGAGCCTGCCGACACCGAGACGGCGCGAGTGCTCGCACTTGCACGCGAGCGCGGCCTGATCCTTCTGCGCTCCGGCGTGCACCACAACGTGATTCGGACGCTGATGCCGCTCACCATTCCCGACGAGCAGCTCGACGAGGGACTGGACATGCTCGGCTCAGCCCTGGCGGAAGTTGCCGCGGCCGTTCCTCTCTAAAGAAGGAGAACCCCAATGAAGACCGCCCTGAAGCGCCACCAGCTGTTCATCGGCGGCCGCTGGGTCGACAGCACCGGAGGCGAGGTGCAGGAGGTGAAGAACCCGGCGACCAGTGAGCCCAT
>Ga0070698_100004995_pt1 | contig 14534 bp, 14 predicted proteins | sample KBSK1502metaG_FD_65477 | JGI IMG/M metagenome (GOLD analysis project Ga0070698, IMG submission 65477) | Corn, switchgrass and miscanthus rhizosphere microbial communities from Kellogg Biological Station, Michigan, USA - KBS K1-50-2 metaG | ecosystem: Host-associated > Plants > Roots >...
CCGGCGAAATTCTCGCCTGCGGCGCAGTTATTCACAAGCTCGCTCCGCCTCGCTGTACCGGGCCGCTTCGCTCGCTTATGAATAACTGCGAGACTGATATCAGCGGCGACTGTCCCTTAATTCATTGCGGTGTCCCAGGCCAGTAGGCGGCCAACGAAAGAATTGGCTCACCGAAACCATAAAGCGTAGTCGCCACCGCTATCAATGAACCAAACGGATTCCCCGCAGAACGGTTTCGCGACTGAGTCCCGACTTCGCGGAGCCTATGTCGCGACCGAAGTTTTGGCGACTGATTCTTGGGCCAATTCAAATCGGTCGCTTCGACGGAATTGACCCGTCGTTCAGAGCCCCGTGCCCCAACGGGATCCGACGTCGTCTCCGCGCGATAGGGCAGCATCTGGAATCCACAGACTATGTCGGACAAGCTAGTCGCTGCTACCGAAGACTTGGCGTCCGAGAATTGCCGGCGATCCCCGCGCCCCATCATTTCCCTTTACTCCTATAGGTTTGTATGCTTTTAATCCCGATACATTAAGTAGGGTTATGATCCACTCTATCTACCACCCGTTCGCACTTTTCTCCTTGGTGGCCTTTTTCGTTACCGGCGCCTCGGCCGCAACCATCCAGTTGCTCAACGTCTCATACGATCCAACTCGAGAGTTTTACGAACAATTCAACCAGTTGTTTAGCAAGCAATACCAGCAGAAGACCGGCAGACAGGTGGCCATCCAACAATCTCATGGGGGGTCGGCAAAACAAGCCCGCTCCGTCATCGACGGGTTGCAAGCCGATGTTGTTACTCTGGGTCTTCCCGCCGATATCGACGCACTCCATGACAATGGCGATCTGGTGGCAGCCGATTGGCAAAAGCGGCTTCCGAATCACAGCATTCCGTATACCTCGACGGTGGTTTTTTTGGTACACAAAGGAAATCCAAAAGCCATCAAGGATTGGGGCGACCTCATCAAGCCCGGCACCGTCGTCATTACCCCGAACCCGAAGACCTCTGCCGGCGGACGGTGGAGTTTTATTGCTGCGTATGGGTACGCTCTGAAAGCAAACGGCAACGATGAGGGTAAGGCCAAGGACTACATATCCAAACTATATGCCAATGTTCCGGTGCTCGATTCTGGCGCCCGCGGATCAACTACGACCTTCGGTCAACGCGGGTTGGGTGACGTACTTCTCGCTTGGGAGAACGAAGCGCACCTTAGTCTAAAGGAGTTTGGTGCCGACAAATTTGAGATCGTGACTCCGCCGATCAGTGTTCGGGCGGAACCGCCCGTCTCCGTAGTCGATAAAGTGGTGGAAAAAAAGGGCACCCGAGAGGTGGCGACGGCCTACCTCGAGTACCTGTACACGCCCGAGGCTCAGGAGGTCGCCGCAAAGAATTTCTATCGCCCAATCAACCAAGAGATTTTTCAAAAGTACGCAGCTCAATTTCCGGAGGTGAAGGTATTTACCGTCGACGAGGTCTTCGGTGGTTGGAAGCAAGCCCAGTCGAAGTTTTTCGCTGACGGTGGCGTTTTTGATCAGATTTATAAGCCATAATTTTCGGGCGGGAACGGACTCCCGGTCCTATCGGGCCGGGAGTCCTACTATTTCAGCATCCGACGCCACGTTGAGTCAGCCTGATTTTCTGCAGCAAATGTATTTGCGCATTAGCCACTCTCTGGATTCTATACCATAGTAGTAGTCTAATGAGTTGGCGCGCACTTCACCTGTGGTACCAACGCAAGGTCTTGCCTGGCTTCGGACTGACATTGGGAATCACCGTTGCCTATCTTGGCCTGGTCGTACTCATCCCGCTTTCTGCCACGTTCTTGCGGGCATCGGGCCTTGGCTGGGATGGAATTGTGCGTGCATTGACTAGTCCGAGGGTCGTTGCCTCTTTCGAATTGAGTTTTTCCATCTCGCTTTATGCGGCGCTCATTAACGCCTTTCTCGGCACTATCGTTGGTTGGGTCCTGATCCGTTATGATTTTCCTGGGCGGCGCATCGTTGATGCGATCGTGGACCTGCCATTCGCATTACCGACGGCGGTGGCTGGTATCGCACTTACCGCCATTTACTCGGCGAACGGATTGATCGGCCAACCATTTGCCACCTTGACCGGGCTGAAGGTCGCGTACACGCCGCTAGGAATATTGATCGCACTTATTTTCGTGGGGCTGCCGTTCGTGGTGAGAACGGTACAACCGGTGCTCGAGGACCTGGAGGTCGAATATGAGGAGGCAGCAGCATCACTGGGAGCATCTCGCTGGCAAACGATCCGTCGAGTCGTGTTTCCCCAGATTGTGCCCGCCATTCTTACTGGTTTCGCGCTAGCATTCGCGCGCGCCGTAGGCGAGTACGGTTCGGTCGTTTTCATTTCCGGTAACATGCCGATGAAGACCGAAATTGTGCCCCTTCTTATCATTACCAAGCTCGAACAGTACGATTACGCGGGCGCCACGGCCATCGCCGCTCTGATGTTGGTGATATCTTTCGTTTTGTTATTCGGAATTAATGCGCTTCAGCGTTGGTCTCACCATGTCCGGGTAGCAACCTGATTTTCTATGTCGTCCGCCGTCATCTCCCCTATTCCGAAGGCCCATCCCACGGTGCGCGATCCGTGGTTGTTCCGGATTGGCCTGATTACAGTGGCTTCCGCTTTCTTATTGCTATTCGTAGTCATTCCGGTTTGGACGGTTTTCCGCGAAGCTTTAGCTAAGGGTGTTGGCACTTACTTTGCCGCTTTCCAGGATTCGGCGGGCCGCTCGGCGATCGGCCTCACGTTGCTGGTCGCGGCGATCGCCGTACCATGCAACCTGATCTTCGGCCTTTACGCAAGTTGGGCAATCGCCAAGTTCCAATTCCCGGGCAAGAGTTTGTTGGTAACGTTTATTGACCTTCCTTTCGCGGTTTCACCAGTTGTTTCCGGATTGATTTACGTCCTGCTCTTTGGTTCACGAGGCTGGTTCGGCCCGCTTTTGAGTTCTTGGAACGTTCAGATCATTTTTGCCGTTCCGGGCATCGTCTTGGCGACAATCTTTGTCACCTGCCCATTCGTGGCTCGTGAGCTGATCCCGATTATGCAAGCCCAAGGGAGCGAGGAAGAGCAGGCAGCGTTATCGCTCGGCGCTAGTGGCTGGCAAACTTTCTGGCGAGTCACATTGCCAAAAGCGAAATGGGGACTGCTTTATGGTGTTATCCTTTGTAACGCGCGATCCATGGGCGAATTTGGAGCCGTGTCCGTGGTTTCGGGCCACATCCGCGGTCTTACCAACACGATCCCCCTCCACGTCGAAATCCTTTACAACGAGTACAACTTTGTCGCCGCGTTTGCGATGGCGTCATTGCTGACGCTTCTCGCCTTATTAACCCTGGTGATTAAGAGCTTCCTGGAATGGCGGATGCGCGCAGCTCCGATCACCGCGGAACTGCCCAGCTTCGGATGAAAATTGAAGTCAGAGATTTGATCAGAAAATTCGGCGCCTACACCGCCTTGAACCGAGTCTCCCTGGATGCGGACGATGGGGAGCTCGTGGCGCTGCTTGGCCCGTCGGGCTCAGGCAAAACGACTTTGCTGCGGATCATTGCCGGTTTGGACTTCCCGGATGACGGGAACGTCTATTTCGATGGGATTGATTCCACCCGGCTGAAGATCCAAAAGCGCCACGTCGGCTTTGTTTTCCAAAGCTACGCACTCTTCCGCCACATGACGGTCTTCAAAAACGTCGCGTTCGGTTTGGAGGTGATGCGCGGCCAGGGACGTTTCGACAGGGCGAAAGTTCGTGACCGGGTAACCGAACTCTTGCAGCTGGTGCAGCTGCCAGGATTTGAGAACCGACTGCCTCATCAGCTTTCCGGTGGGCAGCGGCAACGGGTCGCCTTAGCACGAGCTCTGGCTATCAATCCGCGGATTCTTCTATTGGATGAGCCCTTCGGTGCCTTGGACGCGAAAGTGCGCAAGGAATTGCGGAACTGGATAAAAGATCTCCAACATCAGCTGAAAATCACCACCTTCTTTGTCACCCATGACCAGGAAGAAGCGCTCGAAATGGCCGATCGAGTGGCCGTGATGAACAACGCCCGAATCGAGCAGATCGGAACCCCGAGTGAAATTCAAGATCAGCCGGCGACTGCGTTTGTGGAAGAGTTCATTCACACCAAGCAGACGTTCTGATTCGAAGGAGTTAGGAGACTGGATACAGGAGCCAGGAGACGAGGAATGACGACCGGAAGCGCTCGGAGGGGCGTTGCTCGCGACGCCCAGAAACGACTCACGATGTAAAATACTCCCGTGGACCCTTTGCCTCGATTCCTCGGTTCGCCCACTGGATAGCACGCGGGAGCCGCCAGCGGCTCCCCTCCGAAGTCAGGGTGCATCCCGCCTGAAGGGTATCGAGGTACCTGGATGGCCGAACGAATGGCAACCGCTCCTGCTTTCGCCTTCAATATTTTAGAATCTTGGCCAGGAACTGTCGCCCGGTCTCTGATTGCGGATCATCCAAAATCTGAGCAGGCGGCCCGTACTCAACAATTTTGCCGCCGCTCAGAAGCGCCACCTGATCCGCCACGCGTTTGGCAAAGCCCATCTGGTGCGTCACCAATACAAAATCCCTACCCTCCTCGCGCAACTCTTCGATCACCTCCAGTACTTCAGCGGTCATTTCCGGATCCAGCGCCGAGGTCGGTTCATCAAAAAGAAGCAATTTCGGCCGAATTGATATTGCCCGCGCGATCGCAATTCGCTGACGTTGGCCACCGGAAAGTTGGGCTGGCTGCTTAGTGGCATGCTCCATCAACTGAAATCGTAGCAGGATTTCCTCAGCGATCCGGCGGGCTTCGACTTTCGAGTGACCGTGCACCTTCTCCAGCGGAAGGGTGATGTTGCCCAATGCGCTCAAGTGCGGAAAGAGATTGAAGCTTTGGAAAACGGTCCCGACTGTCTTGCGATGCGCATGCAGCTCTCGTTCACGAAAGATAATCTCTTCGTCATCCAGCACCACCCTTCCGTGGTCCGGCCTCTCGAGTCCGGCTATTACTCGCAATAGCGTTGACTTGCCGCCGCCGGACGGTCCGATCAAAGCCAGCGTATGAACTTTCTGCAAAGAAATGTGGATATCCTGGAGTACCGGTTGGTCCCCGAAGGATTTGCACAAGCTTTGAACTTCAAGTTTCAAATTTTGTCCTTCGCTCCAACGATTGGGTCCAGAGGCTGATCGGCAGCGTCAGAATCAAATAGCCAATCGCCATTGGTACGTAGACTTCGAACTGGCTGTAGGTAAGTCCGGCGACTTGCTGCGCGTTATAGGTGAATTCACCGATTGCGATGATCGAAAGTAACGAAGAGTCCTTGATCAGCGACGCGAACATGCCGGCCAGACCCGGAAGGATCACGCGGATGGCCTGAGGAAAGATGACATAATAGTAAGTCTGGAACTTGGTCAGTCCGATCGCGCGCGCCGATTCCAATTGGGAAGCTCCGATGCTTTCAATCCCGCTACGAATGATTTCGCTGATGTAAGCGCCCGAAAAAAAAGAAAGTAAAGTGACCCCAACCAAAAAACGATTTTCAACATGAAAAGCTGTTCCCACTACGTAGAAGCCAAAAGAGATTTGAACCAGTAAGGGTGTACCGCGGATGATTTCGACGTAAATTCGACTGAGCGCGCGAAGAGCTAGAAAGCCGGATCGTCGAGCCATCGCCGCGATCAATCCGATCGTTGTGCTGAACAGGAGCGAAACCGCCGAGATCTCAACGGTAGTAAACCAGCCATTCCAAAACATGTTGGCGTAGTTGGTGACACTATCCCAATTCCAGGTGTATTGGATCTGGGAGAAAGAATAGACGCACAAGAGCGACAGGAGGAGAAAGGCGAGAAGCCAATTGATCGCCACCACTGCGACCGGAAGCGGAGCACGTAATTCGTCCGTACTACGCCAAAACAAGCGGCGTACACTGCGCAGGGTTTTTTCTAGAGCAGCCAAAGCAACCTCCCTCGGATCGAATAGCTTCTAGGAGATACTCGGAGTGACTCTCTGTAAACAATCCAAGAGATAAGGAACTAATTGTTTCTTACGAGAGACGACATTGTTCAGCTCATACAGGTTGGGCGCGAGAATCGGATAATGGATCGCATCCAGAAATTCCGGCGGACCTGAAATCAACATTCGAGAGTTCTGCATGTTCACATCAGTGACCAGGAACGCAGAAAAATAGTTACGCTGCTCCTCCCGATATTTCTGTAAGGCCGCAAACAACCCCTCTTGCTTATCTTCGAAATAAGCGAAACTAAGCTCTTCCACCTGGGCAACGCTAAAGTGGAATCCGCCTTCATCGTAGTCTTTGCAATCGGCCAAAATCGCTTCTTGTGGCCCCAACGTGCGCAACGGAGAGCCCACCGCAAAGATCTCCTCGGATAATTTGGCCGGCGTCACTCCCACAATTTGACTGAGTTCCTTTAACACTTGAGCATCAACGGGGGTTGCGGTTGGCGAGGTCAGGTTGAGCGTGTCCGAGATGAGTCCCGCCATCAGCAACCCGGCGATTGGCGGATCGATTGCAATACCGTACTGCTTGTAACAAAGGGCGACGATCGTACTGGTTGATCCTACCGGGTTGTTCCAAAAAAGAATCGGAGCATCCGTGCTGAGGCTTCCCAGTCGGTGGTGATCGAGCACTTCGATGATCGCATTCTCGTTTGCTCCGCGGACCGCTTGCGAGAGCTCGTTATGATCTACCAGGATGATCTGGCGCGGGATTGGACGCAAAAAATCGCTCTTCGACAAAATCCCGATTAGCCGATTGTGCTTATCTACGACCGGAAACACAAAATCGGGAGCATTGGCGGCGGTTTGCCGGGCCGCGCGCAAGCGTGTCTCCGGATGAAAACTGGTGAAATTCTGATCGATCATCTGCTCAACCCGGACGGCACCACGGGCCGACATCACCGACGTGGCAGTGTCAAACCGGCTGGAAATCAGGCAAACTCCCGCCTCTTTTGCCGCTGCTCGAACTCGCACCGAGACTCCCAATCCGCCGGTCACCACAATTGCTATTACGTGGTTTTGGATCGCAATCAGCTGAACATCCTCCCGATCACCGACGAACACGACGATCGGCTCGCCCTCACGACGTTTCAGCCGCGTTGAAAAAGTCTCTGGACTCATCGCAGCTACCATGATGACGAGATCACGCAGGGTACCGTCGGCAGAACCGGCCAGCACATGCCCGTCCAACGCATGCAGGATGTTGGTAATTGACGCACGAATCACCCGTGAGCTCGCAGTCTCCTCCCGCGGAGGGAAAAGATAATGGCTGATCTTCCATCCAGAAAGAAGCCCGAGGAATCGGCCTTCTGAATCAATCACCGGCAGACCGCGCAACCGTTTCTGTCCAATCGAGGTCAGCGCCTGCGAAATCGTGGCCTCACTCTCGACCGAAACCACTTTTGTCTCCATTACGTCGGCGACGGTCGGCGTTAAGTCCGAGACAAAATCCGGCGCAGGAACGCCGAATTTATTCAGGACAAAATCGATTCGCTCATTGGTATTTCCCGCGCGAGCAGCGATTACGTCGGTCATTCCCAATTTTCGCTTCAGCTCCGCGTACCCTACAGCCGAACAGATTGAATCCATGTCGGGATTGCGGTGACCAATTACAATCGTCTGCATACGGTGCTTAGCTGATTAAACGTTGAGCCTTGGATGCGCAATAGCTGTATTTTTGGTTTGCGCACACTCTCCGGAAATCACGCCAGTAACGCCGTCATCGCCGGGAATGCATCAGCAGCTTGCCACAAGTCCTTCGCCTCGCTTTGCCTTTTCCCACCAGACAACCCAAGTTTGCCTGTTTTTCTAATCATTTTTCCGTTTCAGGGCCGCAACCGGCTCGGCCGGCGGCTGCCCGTGCCCGTCAACTTAAGACATCGCGATCAGGGATCGCACAGCACCGTTCGAGGGATCGAGAAATCAGTCCCGTAGGGACCCGATGAAAGTAGCCCAGTACGAAGTGCTGGGTTAGGTTTTTCCAAGCGATACGTCCTGGACGGGACGATCGATGGCCGCTTGGACTCGTGAGGCCGTATGTCAGACCAAAAGCCGAGCGTTTTCTACCGTCCCTGACGGGACGGACGTATCCTTCGCACCATTTCCCAGCACTTCGTACTGGGCTTCTTTCAAATGTCCTTGCGGGACGAGTGATCTCCGCGCGCGACTGAGCCTTATTTTGACCCAGATGGGCGGCTGTTGGGCAAACGAATCTTAAGCAAGTTCGCGCGGGCGGATTTAGGGCACGATTGCGCAGTCAAAGAGGGCAGTCCTTTTTTCCTGGCGAAAGCCAACGATGTCACAAGAATGTAACTAGGAAAATCAGTCCGGCGGCCTTAAAGTCGGCGCTTCTTTGCATTTTGCAACTAAACCGAGCAGTAAAATCGGAAATAATTCGTTTGAAATGAGCTTGGGTTTAGGCCACTATTACCTTCGATTTTTTACGGATTGTTCTGGGGGGAACAGCAGCCCTTCGTATCCAGCGGATGCGGGGGGCTGTATTTTTTGATGCGATGTCCCGATCCCGTATATCCTGGCCTCTGGCGCTTGTTTTGGCCTGCGCCATTATAGCAATTCTGGTATTTATGGTATTTCAGCAAATTGCGAGCTGGCCAAGCCGCTTTTTCGACGCATTCACTCAGCAATCAGCCGACCAGGTCGAAAAAGTGCGAAATGTCTTAGCTGATTCTTTCCAGCTGCGTCCTCGCATTTCTATCAAAGACCACATCGTCTACGAACAATCGCAGAATGTCTTGGAGTTGACCGTCCTGACTAAAGACACCGAGGTGACCCGTGAGTCGGACCAAACCTGGTTCGGGAGCACTAAACACATCCGAATCCGCGCAACCTTTCGCCTGCACGCCGGATTCGATCTGGAAAAGAAATGCGAGGTGACGGTCCAGGGGCCCACAGTCCTGGTTAAACTACCTCGAGCGAAAATCCTCAGTACCGAAGTTCTGGGCTGGAATGTTGAACAGTTGCAGGACGGACTTTGGAACAAGATTCAGCCGGAGGATGTTCAGGCCGAACTTAAAGCATTACCTGAGCTTGCCACGGCCAAAGAACCGAATCTCCCAGAAGAAGCTCAACAACATTTCGAAAAGCAACTGGAGGAGAAACTTGCGCCTCTCGGCTATAAGGTACGCGTCGAGTACGAACAGAGCGAGCTCCGTTAGCCGGCAATGAGCTGGTCGCTTCGGCTTTTGCGTGATTCTTGCGGGCTAGTTTGCTCGCTTTCGATTTTGCCTTAGATCGAGTCAGGTGAAGCTGACCGCTTCGCTGGACGACATCATCCGCCCAATAATGCGCGTTCGCAGATTTCGGCGATTAGCCATTCCCTTCCTCATTCGTTAGACTCTCGAGACCACTTTCCGGCGATTCCTCCTCCGATTGCTGCCTTATGACATTGGCCAACAAGATCACGGTCACTCGAATCTGTCTGATTCCGATATTTGTATGGTCAGCATGGAGCTACGGTTCGTCCGTCCTTCACTCCACCCCGGCGGAGGAGTTTCACATCCTCGCTACAGTTACTTTTTGCCTCGCAGCAATTGCCGATGGAATAGATGGATTTGTCGCTCGCCGATGGAATCAGCGAAGCCGGCTCGGTTCTATTCTCGATCCAATTGCAGATAAAGGCCTGATGTTTGCAGCCATGATCGCGCTTAGCAGCTCCGGTTGGCGTCCATCCCTTCCTTGGTTTTTTCCCGGTATCGTCATCGGCCGTGATCTGTTGCTTGGAGTTGGCTTTTTGGCGCTTAGCAAATTGAGTGGCCCGGTGGAAGTGCGCCCAAGTTGGCTCGGCAAGACGGCTACGGCGCTGCAGATAATTTGCATTCTCTGGGTGCTGCTTCGCATTCCTGCCGGGCTTACTTGGCTGGTAACGCTGGCCAGCCTTATTACGATCGTTTCCGGGTTCGGTTATTTTGTGGCGGGTCTTCGGCGAGAGCGAATCTCCGGTCGCAGCTAGCCCGCAAGTTTCAAATGCCATATGCATCGGTCCAAATTCCCAATTTTATCTATTAAACAGGCGCGGAAGCGTCTGTTTAAGACGCCCTCCAACCCGCATTGACCGCAGGGATTTCTCAGAACGCGTGATTTTATGCGGGTTAGGGCGTCGACTTCTTCGGTTGCCGAACCGCTAAGAGCAGTAGTATCTAATCGTTTCACCCTTTCCGGGAATCGTCCGGTAAGTGAAATCGAATGGGAAAACTACCTATCGTCGCCATCGTTGGACGACCGAACGTTGGGAAATCGGCGCTATTCAATCGTCTAGTACGACAACGAATGGCTATCGTACACGACCAGCCCGGTGTCACCCGCGACCGGCTGACTGCGGATTGTGAGATCGGTTCGATCCGAGTCACGCTGGTCGATACCGGAGGTATCGGTTCTGCTATTGATGCTTCATTTGATGGACAGGTCAGAGCAGAAGCGGATCTCGCGATGGAGATGGCTAATCTCATTCTTCTGGTGACCGACGCACGAGATGGACTGACACCGATTGACCGACTCCTCGCTCGGGAGCTCCGAAGCACAAAAAAACCGATTATCGTTGTCGCAAACAAGATAGATCATCCGAACCAAACAGACCACGAAACCGAATTCAGTGAACTCGGTTTTGCTGAGGTGTTACCGGTCAGCGCCGCGCACGGGCGTGGTATCACCGAACTGGTTGAGCGGATAGCCGCACATCTGCCGGATGAAACGACTGATTCCGTGCTCCCCTCTCCCGCGCTGAAGCTCGCGATTGTCGGTCGCCCGAATGTCGGAAAGTCCTCGTTGATCAACGCGATCCTGCAGGATCGCCGGACGATCGTAAGCGCAATCCCCGGAACAACTCGGGACGCAATTGATATTCCCTACCAACGCGGGGGCAAACAATTTATTCTTATCGACACCGCCGGAATCCGTTCCCGAGGAAAACAGAGCTCATCAGTAGAAGTTTTCAGTGTGATGCGTTCGCAAAAAAGTATCGAACGAGCGGATGTCTGTGCACTCGTGATCGACGCAGTCGACGGCGTGACCGCTCAAGACAAAAAGATTGCCGGACTCATCCAGGAAAATGAAAAGCCGTGCCTAGTGGCGGTGAACAAATTGGATCTGGTGAAACCGTCGACCCGCGTTCGCGACTTTTTCGACGCAATCCTCGGTCAAATTCGCTCCAACCTCTTTTTTCTGGACTACGCGCCGATCGACGTACTGTCAGCCCATACCGGCGAGAATCTGGATCGTCTTTTCCAAAGTATAGAGAGAATCGAAAAGCACGCCCAACGAACGCTTGGCACCGGTCAACTCAATCGTCTGCTGCAGCAGGCGCTCGAAGCCCACCCACCTCCGGCCCGCGGCAATCGTCGACTCAAAATCATGTACGCAACGCAGATCGAATTTAAGCAGGCAGATTCGATCCGTCCTCCGACCTTTCTGCTCTTCGTGAATGATCCGCAAACCCTCACCGATGATTACCGCAGATACCTTGCAGGCAAGATTCGCGAACAACTTGGGTATTATGGGCTGCCGATATTGTTTCGCTTACGTTCTCGACATTAAGGTGGGACGGGATCGCGATAGTGCGTGGCTTTCGCAGAAGCTACCCCTGACGTCGTAGGGTGTGCCGCTTGCGGCGCCCGGGAACGACCCAAGGCAGACGGAAGCGTAGCAGATCTTTGGCTCGAGTCCTCGCCGCGCGGTGGATTATTCCCGGGCGCCGCAAGCGGCGCACCCTCCGACGTCAGGGGTTGTGCCGAGTTGAGAGATTTTCGAGACACCCTTTAGGCCTGGGCGACTACCGCGTCGTGCCCGCTGGGTAATACCGATCGTCAGCGATGCGACCTTGCCCGACGATGTGGCCAGTGCCATCTACGAGATAAAATTTACCGAATTCTTCGTCCTCATCCTTTAAGTCGATGGCGTAGTAACCGCTGGGGTATCCTTGCGCTCGCCATGTCGCCCTGGTGACTTTGGAAAAGAATGGATATTGCCGGTTCGCTTCCATCGCGATTGCAATAGCACGTTCTTTCGTAATCCTTCCGGGGGCCGAGGACTCGCTGCTAGACTCGCATGCTGCCAGTACCAGCAACCCAACAAACAGAGCGATGTATCGCATAAATCGATCACTATCATTGCCATCGAACCGTTTTCCAGCTTGAAATCACACGTTCACCACGAGAGGCTGCGCCAAGTGATTTCCGTTCGCGAGAGTATTCAAGACGCTGTTGCGGCGATCGAACAATTGTATGATCTCGAAGCGCCAATTCGGTCGGCGGCGCAAGTAATCCAGCAGGCGCTGTTGCGCGGAAAAAAGGTGTTAACGTGCGGCAACGGGGGCAGTGCAGCGGATAGCTCCCATTTAGCCACCGAAATCGCATGTCGGTTCGACGGAGATCGACGTCCATTTCCCGCGATTAGCTTATCGGCCGACGGGGGACTGCTGACGGCGACCGCCAACGACTACTCCTTCGATGAAATCTTTTCGCGGCAGGTGATCGCTTTTGGAACACCGGGAGATGTTCTGATCGCGCTCTCTACGAGTGGCCAGTCGGAGAACGTTGGTCGCGCCTTGGAACAAGCGAAAGCTCTGGATCTTCATTCGATTGCGATCCTTGGCCGGGATGGAGGTCGTTGCCGCGGAATCGCCTCAATCGAGTTGATCGTGCGGCACTCTGCGACGGCACGCATTCAAGAAGCACACAAGGTGATCATCCATCTGCTCTGCGAACTGATCGAACCAGCGCTCGCACAAGCGAGGCAGGCTTCTTAACCACGAATGCACGCGAATACCCACGAATAACTACTCCTCATTCGTGTCCATTAGTGTTCATTCGTGGTTCCAAATTCTGGGACTGCGTTTCTTGGTCGCTCGGGTTTGAACCGCGGCAGCCAGGTTTAAGTTGCGTAACCGCGAATGCACGCGAATACACACGAATAATTACTCCTCATTCGTGTCCGTTAGTGTTCATTCGTGGTTCTAAATTCTGGGGCTGCCTTTCTTGGTCGCTCGGGTTTGAACCGCGGCAGCCAGGTTTAAGTTGCGTAACCGCGAATGCACGCGAACACACGAATAACTACTCCTCATTCGCGTCCATTAGTGTTCATTCGTGGTTCCAAGTTCTGGGGCTGCCTTTCTTGGTCGCTCGGGTTTGAACCGCAGCAACCAGGTTTAAGTTGCGTAACCGCGAATGCACGCGAATACCCACGAATAATTACTCCTCATTCGTGTCCATTAGTGTTCATTCGTGGTTCCAAATTCTGGGGCTGCCTTTCTTGGTAGCTCGGGTTTGAACCGCGGCAACCAGGTTTAAGTTGCTTAACCACGAAATGCACGCGAATACCCACGAATGACTACTCCTCATTCGCGTCCATTAGTGTTCATTCGTGGTTCCAAACCTACTGCACCAAAACGTCCCTGAGGGCCGGCGCCAGATCCGGTTGCCGGAATTCAAATCCTTGCTGCAGAAATCGCCTGGGTATACAACGGCGGCCGGTGAGCGCGAGGCTCGACTCAGTCCGCATAATGAATTTTGCTCCGACCTTCACGGCGAACACCGGCGTAGGTGGGGACCAGGGACGATTAAGCACTTTTCTGAGCTCACGCATGAACTCGCGATTGGTCACCGGATTCGGACCAGTTGCGTTGTAAATACCTTGAACCACTGGCCTTTCGATCGACCAGCGGATCATCTCGCTCAAATCATCGGCGTGAATCCAACTAATATATTGTCTCCCATTACCGATCGACCCACCTAGGTAAAACCTCGTGAGCCGCAACAGCGGAGCTAAAACGCCACCGCCCCGACCAAGCACAAGCCCTAATCGCAAGATGATTCTGCGGGTACTCGATAACTCAATCTCGTGGATCAATTCCTCAGAGCGTCGACAGACCTCCGCCGAGAAGTCGCTACCGGGAGGCGCATACTCGTCATTTAGTCGTTCCGCGCTGTCTCCGTAAATGGCTAGTGACGTCGCTTGGATGAACGCCTTCGGCGGCTGTTCCGCAACGCGGATCGCTTCCGCCAAAATCCGCACGGAATCCAATCGGGAATTGAGGATCTCGCGGCGATTCTTCCCGTCGTGGAGACAGTTCACACTTCGCCCAGTGAGGTTCACGACAGCTTTCGCCCCGCTAATGAACCGCATCCAGCTACCGCGGGTTCTGCCGTTCCATTCGATCGAGCGAACCGCATTACCACGTTGTGGAGTTCTGGTCAAAACGACGACGGAATAGCCTTCATGGACCAGAAAACGGGCCAAATTCTGGCCAAGAAAGCCGCTTCCACCTGCCAAAATGACAGTCTCCTGCATACACCAGAACGTTACGAGCCAAGCGGCATCCGTTCGTCCAGCAAAATCGCGCAAGATGCTAAACAATCTCCGCGCCTAAGCCGCGTAGATCACACGTTTTTGAGAAATCCAAGCGCTAATGCGGGTTAGCAGGCTAGTGTACCGTCTCACATATAATGGTGACGTCGTTGCGTTCAAAATGGGCCGCCGGCAAGGCG
>Ga0070698_100004996_pt1 | contig 14534 bp, 15 predicted proteins | sample KBSK1502metaG_FD_65477 | JGI IMG/M metagenome (GOLD analysis project Ga0070698, IMG submission 65477) | Corn, switchgrass and miscanthus rhizosphere microbial communities from Kellogg Biological Station, Michigan, USA - KBS K1-50-2 metaG | ecosystem: Host-associated > Plants > Roots >...
CGACGCACGCGTGGCTCGCGCAATCGAGGCGACCGGCCGCAAGAAGCTGATTTTCGCTGGCATCTCGCTCGAAGTCTGTGCGGCTTTCCCGGCGATCACAGCCGTGGGTAAGGGACTCGACGCCTATGTAGCGGTCGACGCTTCAGGAACATTCAGCGAGACCAAGCGGCAAGTTGGACTCCTGCGCATGCTACAGGCGGGTGTTATTGTGACGGACTACGCGACCTTGATGGTGGAAATCCTGAAGGATAATGCGCGACCGGAGGCTGGCGAGGTTTACGCGGCCATGGACATGCCCTGGGCCACACTTGTCGGTCAGATCGCCCGGGCCGGTCAGATCGCCCGGGCCCACGGAAAGTAAACCGACCTGCGGGGCTGCCCGACTAATGTGGATCACGGAGCGACGCGCATTGTCGTTGCACATGCGAGGTCTCGGTCGGCTCTTGGTCCTTCAAGTGGTGACGGTGTTGTTGTTTGCTGGTGAGCCGTGCTCCGGTCAGTCTGCGCCTTCGGATGCCCTTGACGGCAAATCCTCACAGTTGCCTGATCCCCAGCAAGAAGGAGTGCGTCGGTCAATTCCAGATCGACCTCCTTATCATATGGACCGCAGCGAAGAGAACTGGAGCTTCCTGCAGGGTAGCTCGCTGCGAAGTGACTTTTGGGACCCGATCAAATATATCCGGCTGGGCCGTGAAGGCTGGTATTTGTCGCTTGGGGGTGAATTCCGCCCTATGTATGAGTTTGACAAAAACTATAACTGGGGTCAGGGCCCACAGGATGACAACGGTTTTTATCTGAACCGGCTGATCGGCAGTGCGGGCTTTCACTTTGGGAGTCATGCGCGCGTCTTCTTCGAACTGAAGAGCGGCCTTGAATTCGGCCGCAACGGCGGTCCGAGGCCATCGATAGACGAGGACAAGCTCGATTTGAGTCAGCTGTTTGTGGATGTTCCTGTCAGCAAAGAGAGACTGCCCTTCGTTATTCGAGTCGGTCGCCAGGAACTGAACTACGGAGACGGCTCACTCCTAGCCATTCGGGAACTCAATGTGCGACGGGAATTTGACGGCATCAAGCTGCTCTTCCGGCCCGAGGGCTGGAGCGTCGATGCCTTCGCGATGAGACCTGTGACTATAAAGCCCGGTTTCTTTGATGACCCGCCTGATCACGAGCAGACGTTCCAAGCGGACTCTATTACGGATACATGGACTTTGTAAGCGGGTCCCTCAATGCAATCGTAGTTCGGCCGATGGTTAGCCTCCAGCTTTCAAAATCCGTTTCGCTGACTGCGGACAGCTTCTTTTTCTGGAGGCAACGGGCGTCCGATGGGTGTACTCGCAATCCGGTGTTTTCCTGCGTACGGGGCAGGATACGCTGGCGCGCTACATTGGCGCCGAGCAGAACTTGGACCTAGTCTGGCGTGTGGACAGACACACTACCTTTCAATTCATCGCGGACTACTACGAAGTCGGGCCGTATCTGCGCCAGACGCCGCCCGCTGGACGGAACGCAACAGACTTTTCGGCGAAGATGAACAACAAGTTTTGACATCCGGGAGGAATGTCGGCCAACCGGAAGCACCGCCTGAGTCGTTTGCGCGGGCAGTGGCGTTCGCCATCAGCCAACCGGAGGAAGTGGACGTGAATGAAATCCTGGTTTCGGCCTACACGCCAAGAAACCTAACTTCTGGCGTCGTACACTAGCGGGCCTCTCTAAAGAGCCTGCGTCCGCTAGAATTGATGGTGTTTTTGTTGGTAAACAGAAAGGAGCATCTCCATGCCGTACGTTACAGTGGGTAAAGAAAACTCGGGTGACATCCAAGTTTATTACGAAGACCACGGATCCGGTGATCCTGTCGTTTTGATCCACGGATATCCGCTGAACGGCACCTCCTGGGAGAAGCAGGTTCCGGTTCTTCTGGAGGCAGGCCATCGCGTCATCACCTATGACCGCCGAGGATTCGGCAAATCCAGTCAGCCCACCTCGGGCTACAACTACGACACGTTCGCAGAAGACCTGCATAAGCTCGTGACACACCTTAAGCTTGGCAACTTCTCTCTGGTCGGATTTTCCATGGGCGGTGGCGAGGTCGCGCGCTACATAGGAAGGTTCGGATCAAAAGGTGTGAGCAAAGCCGTGATCGTCGGTGGCATCCCCCCATTTCTGCTGAAAACCGCGGATAACCCAGACGGCGTCGACGGCAGTGTATTTGAGGGAATTCAAAAAGCCATCACCGCAGACCGCTACGCGTTCTTCACCGAATTCTTTAAGAACTTCTTCAACACAGACGTTTTCCTGGGCAAGCGCATAAGTGAACAGGCGGTGCAAGCCAGTTGGAACGTTGCCGCTGGTGCCTCGCCGACTGCAAGCTTTGCGTGCGTACCGACGTGGCATGAAGACTTCCGCAATGACTTGGCTCGCGTGGATGTTCCGACGCTCGTCATTCACGGCGACGCCGACCGCATCGTGCCGATCAAGGCCTCGGGCGAGAAAACCGCAAAACTCGTCAAGGGAGCCAAGTTGGTGACCATAAAAGATGGGCCGCACGCGGTCAACTGGACCCATGCGGAGGAAATGAACGCTGAACTCGTGAAATTCCTCGGGAGAGGTGCTGCGAAGCAAGCAGCCCCCAGTGCGCGCTAGTAGACACCGTTAGATGGTGAGGACGACCTTGCCGAATGGGCGGCCCTCGACAAGGTAGCGCAGAGCATCGGACGCCTCGGCTAGCGGGAAGGTCTTAGCTACGATTGGCTTGATTCCACCGGATTGAAGCAGCGGGACGATGGTATTCCAGGCTTCCTCCCAAGCTGCGGGCGGCTGAGCAAACAGCGCGAAGCTTTTGATCGTGGCCCGCTTCCAGATCAGATCCGTGACATCGATGGTTGCTTTGCGGCCTCCTGAGTAGCCCAGCGTGGTGAGACTTCCGCCAGCCGCAAGCGTTGGCAGTGCCTCGCTCAAGACCTCACCGCCAATGGCATCGATCACGATATCCGCACCGTACCCCTCCGTGATACGGCGCACGCCGTCGCTTAAAGTCTCACCAGCGAGATCGATGACCTCATCGAATCCGAGCGCCTTCGCCTGCTCGGCCTTTGTATGATTCGAGGTGCTCGAGATGGCGTGTTTCGCGCCCAAAGCACGAGCCAGTTGTGTCACCGCGTTGCCGACCGATCCTCCGATTGCCGGCGCGAGCACAGTTTTGCCGGCCCGAAAACCCGCGAGACTGAGGGCCATCTGTGCCGTAAGATAGGCTACCGGAATCCCCGCGGCGTTCACGTCGTCGATACCCTCGGGTATCAGGCAAACGTGCTGCTTTCGTACGGCAAGCCATTCACTGTAGGTCCCATCTTCTGAAACGCCATACGGTCCGGTGAACATGACACGTGAACCGACCGGAAACTCCGTTCCGCCTCCTTCCTCTACGACGCCCGCTCCTTCGTTCCCCAGAACCAGCAGCGCCTTCGCTCCAGGATATTGGCCAGACAAGATCGTGTGTTCGAGGGGCGTCACGCCCGCGGCGGTCATCCGCACCAGCACTTTCCCATTCGAAACCTCTGGTTTCGGAAGATTAGCCAGCTTCAAATCTCCGTAACCATTGAATCCTCTCGCTCTCATCGCCCGCATAGATTGTTCTCCTGTTTCTTGGATCTCTCGTTTTACGGTTTGGCCGCGCGCGCCGCCCACGGCGCGAGGCCGCCTTCTTTACACGCCTGTGGAACCGGCTTGTTGGAACACTGTGAGCTCGGGCACCTTAAAGATTTGGGCCAGTGTGTCTCTTATCGTTGCGGCGAGCGCATTGTAGGACTCCAGAAGCGGTTGTATAGCAGCCGTTGGCACGGTCCGGAACGGTCGTTCGCCGGCCGGTGTTTCAATCAACCGCACGAACACCTCCACGACCCCCTCGCGGCCGGGCGTTTCAGCCGCAGTGCTTGCTGCATCGAATACGCCCTTGACTCGCTCGATGGCTTCGGCTGTAGAACCGTACTCGTGCACACGATCCTGGTCTGTGGGAGGAATGAACCTTTCCAAAATGGGTGTTCGGTGAATGCCAGGCTCTACAATGACTGAATCGATGCCAAGCTGAGAGAGCTCATACCGATAGACATCCGCGAGGGCCTCTAGCGCGAACTTACTGGCGGAGTAGGCCGCGAACCCGGGGACCACCGCCCGTCCCATTCCGGAACTCACGTGAATCAACAATCCGCTGCGCTGACGCCGCATCGCCGGCAGTACTGCGCGGTTAACGCGGACGACACCGAGCAGATTCACTTCGAACACTTGCTGAAATTGTTCGACTGGATACGCTTCGGTGATACCCTGCGCACCGATTCAAGCATTATTGATGACCACGTTTATGCGTCCGGCGCGATCGAGCGCCTGCTGGACCGCTTGGTTCACGGAAGCATCGTTCGTGACGTCCATATCGAGGACGTGCAGTTTCCAGCCCTCCCGGCTGGCCAGCGACCGCAAGGCCTCGGCAGTGGAAGCATTGCGGCCCGAGGTGTCGCGCATCGTGGCGAATACCGTGTACCGGCGTTGAGCGAGAGTTTCGGCGGCGGTTCGGCCGAAGCCCGTGCTGGTCCCCGTAATCAAAATGACTTTATCCACGACTGTTCTCCTTTTCTTTATCTAAGCCCTTTCAGAGAATGCGAAACCTCACTCCTACTGCTCGGTTGCATTTCATTATGGATTACGTTTATAATCCATCGGCGAATTGGATTCGCCGCACTGTGATTGGGTTGCAAGTTTTCGACTACTCGGGTATGTCTTTTCAGGAGCAGAAAGCGCGACAGGGCGTGCCGCCTTCCGTGATCTTCGGACTTTCGCTGTTATTCGTCTTTCTGATACTGGCGGCATTGTATGAGAGCTGGTCACTGCCGTTCAGTGTGCTATTGAGTACGCCGGTGGCAATCTTCGGCGCCTTTGCGGTTCTTTGGTTGCGCCGCGTGCTTGCCAGCGTTTTTCTGCCACCTTACATGGTCCAGATTGAAAACGATGTCTACTCGCAAATCGGGCTGATCATGCTGATCGGGCTGGCTGCTAAGAACGCGATTCTCATCGTGGAGTTTGCCAAGGACGAGTTCGAAAAAGGAAAGCCTCTCGTAGACGCCGCGCTCGAAGGCGCCAGGCTTCGCCTGCGGCCAATTTTGATGACGTCTTTCGCATTCATTTTGGGTTGTGTGCCGCTGTGGGTTGCAACCGGGGCTGGCTCGGTGGCACGCCAGATCATGGGCACAACGGTCATCGGCGGGATGCTGGCCGCCAGCGCGCTCGGGATCTTTTTTGTGCCGGCGATCTTCTACCTGGTTGAGAAATGGTCAAGTGCTGGTAGGGAGAGGGCTTCCGGGACATCGCCCGCGATACCCGCTCCCGAACCGGGGGATTGAGATGCACAACCTGTGGAACAATCCAGGTCGGTGGTGGGCTTATATGAAGCGCCTCACGGCACCCATACTCGCCGTTTTGGTGTCGACTGGCGTCACTGGATGCAGGGTCGGCCCCAACTATCATCGACCCGTCACTCAGACTCCAACCGCCTTTCGAGATCTGAGCGAAAATCCGCAGCTTCAGTCTCGGGCGGCCTCATACGCCGACCTTCCCTGGTGGCAGGTTTTTCAGGATTCCCAGCTCCAGGAACTTATTCGCACTGCGCTCAAACAAAACTACGATTTGCAGCTTGCGACGGAGCGCATCAACGCTGCGCGCGCCCAGGTCTCCATAACGCGTTCCAGTTTATTTCCGCAGGTCCAAGGAAACGGCAATTTCTCCGGCGGAAAAGACGGCACCTTTCAAACCAAGTACAACTTTCTGAATCTAACGGCCGATGCCTCGTTCCAGTTGGATTTCTTCGGCAAGCTGCATCGTGCGACCGAAGCGTCTCGCGCTCAGCTCTTGGCTACCGAAGATGCAAGGCAAACGGTAATCTTGACGCTCGTGAGCGACGTAGCCAGCGATTATTTTTCGCTCCTGCAATTTGATCTACAACTCCAAATCACTCACGAGACGGTCAAGACCCAAGAAGATTCCGTTAGGCTTACGAAATCCCGTGTCGAGCACGGAGTCGCGACAAAGCTTGAAGTACTCCAAGCTCAGCAGGTTCTCGATACCGCAAACGCGCAGATCCCCGATTTGGAGCGACAGATCGCCCAGGAAGAAGATGCCATCAGCATTCTCTTGGGCAACTATCCACAGAGCGTTACTCCAGGACAGCCGCTGGTGGAACAGCCCCTCCCTCCAGACGTGCCTCCAGGCCTGCCATCGACCCTGCTTGAGCGTCGGCCCGATATCCTTGAGGCCGAGCAAATTCTGGTTGCTGCAAACGCCGAGATCGGTGTTGCAAAGGCAGAGTTTTTTCCACAGATCTCTTTCACCGGATCTGGCGGTGGCGCGTTCGGGCGGAGCAGCGCCTTCAGTAATTTGATGAGTTCGCAACTCGGCATCTGGTCGTACGGAGCGCAAGTCAGTCAGCCCATTTTTACCGGGGGTGCGCTTCGCGGAAACCTGCGCCTCGCGAATTCGCAACACCAACAAGCATTGATCGGCTACCGGCAAACCATTCAGCGGGCGTTCGGAGATGTCTCCGATGCTCTAATCGGTTATCAGAAACTTCATGAGGTTCGGACGCGCCAAGAAGTCACGGTCGCGGATTTGCAGGAATCTGTCCGCCTTTCCGAGATGCGTTATCGAGGAGGAACGACAACCTATCTCGAAGTCCTGGATGGTCAGAGGTCGCTCTATTCCGCCGAACTGACTCTCGCGCAGGCGCGAGGTAGCGAGTTCCAGAGCCTTGTTCAACTCTATAGGGTCCTCGGCGGAGGCTGGGAACAATAGGTAACTAACAACTTGTCGAAGCACCGTCGCCATTCTGCAGACTTCTGCGAATCTTATCAGCGACTCTCAGCGACGTTGCATTATAGAGCTTAGGCTTGCGTTAGTAGTTGCGAAAAGACGCGTCAGTTAGCCCGTACATTCAAAACAAACCAAGCTGGCTGCGACGTTTGCGTGACAACAACAGCCAAAGTAATGTAGTCGGTGGCTAGGAGGCCCTCAAAGTGAGCGTGCCGGAATACGACCTTGTCGTAATCGGCAGTGGCCCAGCGGGACAGAAGTGCGCGATCGCCGCGGCAAAAGTGGGTAAGCGCGTCGCCGTTATTGATCGGACGGTCATGATGGGAGGCGTCTCCGTTCATACCGGCACGATCCCCAGCAAAACACTCCGTGAGGCCATCTTTCAGCTTACCGGTTTCGCCGTAAAAACCTTGTACGGCAATGGACCTCGAAGCCACGGCGACCTTTCCGTCCAGGATCTCTCCTCACGTGTCAACGCCATAATCGAACGAGAGACCGAAGTAGTTCGAGCGCAACTTAAGCGGAACGGCGTTGCCATCTATCAAGGCAGCGCGGATTTTCTAGATCCCCATACCGTGGAGGTTCAAGGCGAGGGTGAAGGGATTAGAGTGAAAGGAGAGAAGATCCTTGTTGCCAGTGGTACGCGCCCGGCTCACAGCCCGGAGATTCCTTTTGATAATCATCGCGTTGTGGATACCGACCACGTCTCTGGCTTAGGGCGCATCCCAAAAGGAATTATTGTGGTTGGCGCTGGCGTCGTAGGTCTCGAATATGCATCGTTTATGGCGGCCTTGGGTGCTGATGTCACGTTGATCGATCAGCGGCCAGTCATTCTGGACTTCGTAGATCGCGAAATCGTCGATGCACTCCTCTACCATTTGCGCCAACTCGGAGTGATTTTTCGCTTAGGCGAAAAAGCGGCGCGGGTTGGGATCGACACGCAGCGCGATTTTGTTTTTGCGGAGTTGGAGAGCAGCAAACAAGTGCATGGCGATGCTCTGATCTCTGCTGTGGGCCGCCAGGCCAATGGTGATCAATTCCATCTGGAGGCTGCTGGATTAGCCGCCGACTCCCGTGGCAGTAAATGAGTTCTTTCAAACTGAAGTTCCACATCTATGCGGCCGGAGACGTTATCGGGTTTCCGGCTCTTGCAAGCACTTCCATGGAACAAGGTCGACTGGCCGCCTGTCACATGTTTGGGATTCCCTTCGAGCACATGCCGGAGCTATTTCCTTACGGGATTTACACCATTCCAGAGATCTCCATGGTCGGCCAGACCGAGGAAACACTTACCTCGAATCGAGTTCCATACCAGGTGGGAATCGCAAAGTACTCTGAACTTGCAAAGAGCATGATGCTCGGCGATGAAACCGGCATGCTCAAAATCCTCTTTGATCGTCAAACGCGCAAGCTTCTTGGCGTGCATGTCCTGGGACAGCGCGCGACTGAGATTATTCATATTGGCCAGGGCCTGCTCTTCTACAGAGGCTCTGCGGAATACTTCCGCGACATGGTCTTCAACTATCCGACGCTCGCGGAAGCTTACAAAGTAGCTGCTTTGGACGGACTGAATAAACTGTGACAGCTAACCGTTCTTGTTACTCAGCCGCTCTGGACCGCAGTTGGACACTGAAACAAAAATCGGGAGTTAGCGTGCTCACTAACTCCCGATGCATCAACTAGAAAATGGTTGCGGGGGTCAGATTTGAAATGACGACCTTCGGGTTATGCGATCTGACTCAGCTTTTGCTGAGAGTCGGATTGTACCTTCATCCCGTGTAAGGTGATGCTCGCCATCCAGTCTCTACGCCTTCCTCGTTCTTCCGAAGCTTGGTTCGGTATTGCCGTAGCCGTACAGCGGGCCTTAGGTTCCACCGACTTTGACGAGTGATCTTCCCGCACATTGCTGTGCGGACGCCCATTTTTGCCGAACGGGATTTGAACTACCGATCCCGCTCAGCGGGTTACGATAAAGCCGGTTCCCATTTGTAGTGAACACACAGGAGGAACTCCGGCAAGCCACTAGCCGAATTTGAGCCGAGAAAGTGCGGCGTACGAAATCGAGTGGTACAACGGTCTAGCGAACCGTTGCTCAGGACGTGTTTGAAAACCGTTGCGATTAATGCTAAAGCACCTCGACCCTTGGGCGCCGCGCAACTTCGGAAGGCTAGTTTCGCGCGCGGTCGGGCCGCACGTGACAGCCAACGCTTGTGACCTCAGAGCGACATGGATCATCATTCTATTGAAGGTATTCGTCACAAAATGGGTAGTGCTGCACATACGGCCATGAGCACTGAAGGGGAACTTCAGCATCAAAAGGAGCGGCTTGAGCTGCTCCTGAATCTGACGACCAAAATCACGTCAAGCCTCGATCTGCGGGAGGTTCTGCGCGCGATTGCGGCGAACATACGAGAAGTCATACACGCCGATGCCGTAACAGTTGCGTTGCCCGATGCAGCTTCCGAAAAATTCAGGGTATTTGCCATGGATTTTCCGCACGGCAAGGGGGTCATCAAGGAAGAGTTGCTCGTTACGCCAAGCGCCGCCGTTAAGAAAGCGATGGATACTTTGAAACCCGTAGTCTTTGACACGCGAGAGCGTAACGAACTCGCGCCAGAGACATATGATGTCGCGGCTGCCGAGGGCATAAAAGCAGCTTGCAATATTCCACTTGTGAATCGCGGCCGGGCCCTCGGAATTCTGTCGATTTTACGCACGACTGAGACTCCGTTCACGCAGGAAGACGTCGATTTCCTTAGTCGGGCGTCAGGACAGATAGCCATCGCCATTGAAAACGCGTTGACGTACCGAGAAATTTCCGAACTGAAGGACAAGCTGGCCCAGGAGAAACTTTACCTGGAAGAAGAATTTCGCAGCGAGATGGGTTTCGAGCAGATCATCGGGAGCAGCGCAGCGTTGAAGCGCGTTTTGCAACAGGTTGAAACAGTTGCCCCCAGCGATTCCACGGTTCTGTTGCTTGGAGAAACCGGCACGGGAAAGGAGTTGATTGCTCGCGCGATTCACGACCGTAGCCGCCGCAAACAGCGGACACTTGTGAAGCTGAACTGTGCTGCAATTCCAACCGGGCTGCTGGAAAGCGAGTTGTTTGGACATGAAAAGGGAGCGTTCACGGGGGCGATAACTCCAAAGGTTGGGCGTCTCGAACTGGCGGACCAGGGCACTCTGTTTTTGGATGAAGTCGGCGACATTCCGATAGAGATCCAGCCGAAGCTGCTGCGCACGTTGCAGGAGCGGGAATTCGACCGTCTTGGCAGCACGCATACACGAAAGGTGAACGTGCGCCTCGTGGCTGCGACCAACCGTGATCTCGAAAAGATGATTGCGGACCGAGAATTTCGGAGCGACCTGTACTACCGGTTGAATGTGTTTCCGATCCGCATTCCGGCCTTGAGAGAGCGAAAAGAAGATATTCCTCTGCTGGTCAGTTATTTCGTCCAGAAATTCGCAAAGCAAATGCAAAAGAAGATCGAAGCGGTTTCCACGGCTGTAATGAAGGGACTGACGGCCTGGGAATGGCCGGGGAACATTCGTGAACTGGAGAATTTCATTGAGCGTGCCGTGATCCTGACCCGAGGCAGCTCGCTTGAGGCTCCACTCGGAGAACTCCGAAAGACAAACGCGGACAAGCCCGCACACGCTATCCTCCGGGAACACGAGCGCATCGCTGGAGAAAGCACAGATTGGCGAAAGGACAAAAACGGAATTGTTGAGGAATACACAAAGAAGCAGCGCGACGAGATTGTACGCGCACTTTCCGAGTGCAGGGGTCGCGTCGGTGGTGCTGATGGAGCTGCCGCGCGGCTTGGCATTAATCGCACAACGCTCCTTTCTCGAATGAAGAAATTTGGTATCCACCCAAAGCAGTACGCTTAATCTGCTGGCCGCCTCCTTGTTTTCGTCTCGCCCAAGCCTCGACAGTTTCGACTCTTTCAGCTTATTCAACATCGACACTTTCGACTTCTCGTGATCTTTTCCTGAAAATTCAGCGGCTTACGGCTTCTCGCCTTTGGCGCGAGCATTGCCGTACCTGCATGTGTAAGTCACGTGGAGCAGGGAGGTCGCGCCATGTCAGCGGTTATCACATTCATACGCAAGTGGTACGACTCATTTATGGTACTGCACTACCGCAACGGATTCGGGATGCTGGATTCAGTGCGCTACGGCCTCTGGCTGGCACACAAGTAGACCCGAACGTGCTGCCGTGAATGACGCACGTTAGGAGAATGCCAAACGAACCTTTTGTAGTGAGGAGAAGACTATGAAATTACGAGATCAGGCCACGAATGCTCGGAACATGGCAGCAGAGATTCGTTCGGAGGTGCCGAAAGGAACAGGCGAGAGCGGGCCATCCCCGGCAGAAATCCGTCAGCGAGCCTTCGAGATTCACATCGAACGGGGCGGAATTCACGGCTGCGACCTGGACGACTGGATGCAGGCGGAACGCGAGCTCCGCGCAAGGTACAGGCGCGACATTGAGGCGTAAAAAACGTGACGCCTTCATCGACGAGGCGAACGGCGGAAAGTTACAAGTTTGCAAGGAACAATCTGGAAAAGGAGCTTCTCACATATGCGCGCAATGGTTTTCGACCGCTACGGTGAGCCAGACGTTATGCACTTGAAGGACGTGCCGGTCCCCGAGCCGCAAGATGGTGAAGTGCTGATCCGCGTCGGGTATTCGGGCATCAATCCAGCCGACTCGAAAACTCGCTCGGCCGCCACAAGCGCGCACTATCGATACGTCAACTTTCCATTGGTCAACGGCATGGATGCCGCCGGTGTCGTGGAACGAACGGGGGCGAATGTCACCGATTTCAGGCAAGGGGATCGCGTGATCACTTGGGGCTCGCCGGACGGGAAGACGTCGGGCAGCTATGCTGAGTTCGTTCGTGCTTCCGTGAGGAATGTCTCCCCAAGCCGAAGAGCCTGAATTTCGCGCAAGCGGCGGCTGTTCCCATTGCCTCGTTGACGGCCTTTCAGTCTCTCTTCCATGCGGAAAAGGGCGGCATGATCCCAGGCCAGAAGGTGCTCATACATGGGGCCGCCGGTGGTGTCGGCAGCTTCGCTGTGCAATTTGCGAAGAGCGGAGGGTTGCTGGTGGTCGCGACTTGCGGCAACCGCAATGTAACGTACGTCAGAAGCCTCGGCGCAGACCGCGTTATTGACTACAAGACTAACGAAGTATGCCAAGCCGTTCGCGACTGGTCGGCTGAGGGCGTTGATGCCGTCCTGGATGCTGTGGGGCCCGCCACCCTGCCTCAGGCATTGGACATGCTTCGGCCCGGCGGCCGGCTGATCAACATCCTCACAGTAACCGCAGACGGTGATATCGAGCGTGATCCACGTACCTCCCATCCATGTGCTTCTGTTGGAGGACGCTGCTCTTGCACATCAGATGATCGACACTGGCCATGTCCGCGGAAAACTGGTTCTTAAGGTCGCCGAGCTTTACGCTCAATCGCCTCGGCGCGGTACCATCACCGTCACTGCCCCATGCACGTGCGGCGTATAGCTTGGCAGTTTATTTTTGTCGCGATTTTGCAAATGCGGCTTTTAGCGGGGCTCGGGCCGCGACCGAATTTCTTCATCTAGTTAATCCCAAAGTACATCGTCGGTATGAGACTGCGCTGCATCGGTCAGCATTTCCAGAACGGATGCGTCTGGATTACCCCGATCGTCTCGGCTTTCAGCGGAACACGTCCGCCAGGCGTTCGTGGCGCAACGTATTCGGCATGAATACCAGTGGAATTCGCGACGTGGAACGGAAAATTAAGGAACTGAATCAACTGTAAGTCTCTGCGAGCGACAGTTTCGACCCTTTCAACTTTTTCAACATCGACACCTTCGACTCCTGGCGGTCTTTCTCCCGAAAATTCAGCGACTTACAGTTCCGCACGTTTGGCTCAAGCCTTGCCCTTATCCGATGCGTAGCGAAAAGGCGGTTTTCAAGCTGGGCTCGCCTTTCGCTGCCACATAGCTGATCAGGAGGCTCGCTATGAAGCACAAAGCAGAACCAACTATCGCTTGCGTGAGTGATCCTGCAGGCGAACGAACGCTCGTGGTCGCCGCGAAGAACGGAGACGAACAGGCGTTTGAAACCCTGTTTAAACGTTACCAGCGAAAGACCCTCGCAGTTGTGCTGCGGTACACACGTGTGGTGGAGGACGCGGAAGACATCGTTCAGCAAAGCTTCTACAAGGCTTTCGTGCATTTGTGCCAGTTCCAAGGAGAATCCTCCTTCTCCACCTGGTTGACGCGCATTGCTATCAACGAAGCGCTTATGTTCCTACGACGCATTGGAGCGGTGCGCGAGGTATCGATCGACGACATTCGTGACGCAGGAAGTGCGGACAGTTTGGGCATACCCGACTCAAATGCCGACCCGGAAACCTGCTACTCGCAGCGAGAGGAAGTCCGGATTCTCTCGAATGCGGTTCGGAATTTGCGCCCGGGGCTGCGCACAACAATCGTGTTGAGAGAACTTCGTGAGTTATCTACAAGCGAGACGGCTGGTCGCATGGGGCTCTCGGTCGCCACAGTCAAAGCACGCATATTTCGCGGGAAGCGGCAGCTCCGCCAAGAACTAGGGTCTTATTTGAAGCCCAATGCGAAGCCCGGGGCAGATATCACAAGGGATCTTCCGCAACCTCACCTCTGCGATGCTTCCGGTTTCTGAGGAAAACACCATGTTGAAGATCAGCTTTAGCGAAACACCTGCGGAAGAGAAATGGATTCTAGAAGGCCGCCTCAGTGGGGCTTGGGTTCGAGAACTAAGGGCGAGCTGGAAGAAGAACCACCAAACCGACAAGAAGCGTGCGTGCATCGTGGACCTGAACGAGGTCACGTTCATCGACAAGACTGGCGAGAGACTGCTGCGCGCGTTGCGCAACGAAGGTGCGCAGTTCATCTCGGGCGGTTGCTATGTCCGGCACATTGTTGAGCGGCTAAAGGTCCGGCGGAAACGCAAGATTTCCAATCTGCTGGCTTCCTTTCTTGTCGTGTTTGTGTTGGTGCTGTTCGACACAGGAGCAACAAGAGCGCAAAGCGCAACAGTGCTGGGAAGCGTGCCTAGTGGTCCAGCAACCGACCAGGTAGTCCAGCTGACTCTCTGGGACGCCGTAAACACGGCCTTGCGATACAACCTCGGAGCGATCGAAAGCGAACAAAACGCTCAGATTGCCCGCGGTCAGCGACTACTCGCGCTTAGCAATCTGCTGCCACAAGTCAGCGTCGGCGCTTCGGAGAACGTCCAGCAAGTGAACCTCGCGACGTTCGGGCTCAACGGGCTAAAAACAGGAATTCCCACCGTTGTTGGACCGTTCAGCTACAGCTCAGTGGATGCAAGCGTCAGCCAAACACTGTTCAGCTATGAATCCATCCAGCGGTTTCGCGCAGCCCGCACTGCTGAACAGGCCGCCCAACTCAGCTATCAGGACATCCTGGATGTGGTCACACTCACGGTCGGCAACGCCTATTTGCGGATCATCGAGGCAGACTCTCGAATTAAGGCGCAACAAGCCCAGGTGCAGAATGCGAGAGCTCTTTACGATCGCGCAGTCGATCAATTGCAGGCGGGTACCGCTCCACGAATCGACGCAACACGCACCGAGGTGCAGTTGCACACGGAGGAGTACAACCTAAGCATAGCCCGCAACAACTTCGCCGTCGCA
>Ga0070698_100004997_pt1 | contig 14534 bp, 10 predicted proteins | sample KBSK1502metaG_FD_65477 | JGI IMG/M metagenome (GOLD analysis project Ga0070698, IMG submission 65477) | Corn, switchgrass and miscanthus rhizosphere microbial communities from Kellogg Biological Station, Michigan, USA - KBS K1-50-2 metaG | ecosystem: Host-associated > Plants > Roots >...
CAGTTGAGACTCCGACCTGTGTGCGGTGGAGCTGAGGGGATTCGAACCCCTGACCCCCACACTGCCAGTGTGATGCGCTACCACTGCGCCACAGCCCCGAGTCTCCGCTCGAGCACGGTGGTAACGGGGCGTGACCCCGGCGATCGCTAGCCCATTCGTGAGCGGGACTTCACGATCGCGGCTCCCGGGCGAGTTCGCCGCTCCATCGCGCCGGCTCGCACCAGCCGCCGGCTCTCTTGCGCGATGGTCACGCGGTTACTGCTCCCGTTCGCAGCCGTTGAAGGCATGAGTATAAGGCGATGTACCCGATCGTCCGCGTCGTGAAGCGCATCCCGGACGGATCGCTCTGGCAGCGCTATCGCGCGCACCGGCTGCCCGACCTGCACGGTGCGGCGCGGGTGTATCTCCCGCCGGGCACGGGGTGGTGGAATCCGCTCGGCGGCTGGGTGACGAACAGCGGCGGGGTCGATCTCTTCCGCCAGGACCTCCCGTTCACCATCAGCTGTCATGGTCCGACGGACGCGAAGCGGTTCTACATCGACATCGTCCGAAGCAGCACGATCACGCCGGAGGCCATCGAGTACCTGGACCTCTACCTGGATGTGATGATCGATGCGTCGCGCGCGGTCTCCGAGAAGGACGAGCATCAGGTCGCCGGGCTCGATCCGTCGGAACGCGCCGGCGTGCTGCGAGCCCGCGATGACGTGCGAGCGCGGATCGCGCGCGGCGATCCGCTGTTCGACGCGGGAAGCGACTACTTCGCGCTACCGCCCGAGGCGGCCGGGCTCGCGGGACTCGCCGCGGACTAGCTTCGGAGGCGGCTCGCGTCTCGTCGCATCGAGATCGATTGCAGGATCCCGAGCGCCATGCAGACGGAAAGCAGCGACGAGCCGCCGTGCGAGATGAACGGCAGCGGGATCCCGGTGACGGGCATGAGGCTCATCGCCATGCCGACGTTGACGACGAGCTGGAACGCGAGCATCGAGAAGACCCCGGCGCCGACGAAGGTCCCGAACGGATCCCGCGCGCGGAACGCGATGCGCAGCGTCGCGACGAGCAGCACGGCGTAGAGCGCGAAGAGGATGATCGCACCGACGAAGCCGAGGTCCTCCGCGAGGCCGGCGAAGACGAAATCGGATTCGGCGATCGGCAGGTAGCCGAGGGGCGACTGCGTGCCGGCGGTGAGGCCCTTGCCCGTCGCCTGCCCGGAGCCGATCGCGATGAGCGACTGGATGATGTTCCAGCCCGCGCCCTGGGGATCGGCGTACGGATCGAGGAACGCGGTGAGCCGCCCCTTCTGATAGTCCTGCAGGATTCCCCAGATGAGCGGGAACGCGGCGAGGCCCATCGCGACGAGCGACGCGAGCTGCCACGGCCGCGCGCCGGCGAGATAGGCCATACCGAAGAAGATGCCGACGAACACGAGGCTCGTCCCGAGGTCGGGCTGCCGGTAGACGAGCGCGAACGCCGGCGCCAGCAGCACGAGCGCGCCACCGAGCACGAGCGGTGAGCCGATCTTGTCGTGACGATCGGCGAAGTACTTCGCGAGCACGACGATCATCAGCACCTTCGCGAACTCGCTCACCTGGAACTTCTGACCCGCGATCGTGATCCAACGCTGGCCGCCGAGGACGTTGTGCCCGATGACGAGAACCAGCACCAGCAGGCCGAGGGTCAGGAGATAGAGGAGCGGCGCGAATGTGCCGAACCAGGCGTAGTCGAAGTACGCGACGCCGACCATGACCAGGATCCCGAGGACGGTGAAGATCGCGCCGCGGAGGATGAACTGCACGGGGTCGCCCGCGGCGGAGTCCTCGTACGACGTCGAGTAGGTGATCACGAGGCCGTAGGCCATGAGCAGCAGCGTCGCGATGAGCAGGTAGGGGTCGACCAGGTCGAGCCGGCGGAAGGTCGGCTTGTCGTGCAGCGGCGAGGCCGCGCGCGGGAGCGTGAGGCCGCTGACGCTCACTTGATGAGCTCCGCCTTCTTCGCCGGGTCGCCGAGCACGTACTGCTCGTACACGCGCTGGCTGATCGCGATCGCCGGGTTGAGGCAGGTCTCGCACAGCCCGCGGCTCGAGTCGAACGTGAAGACGACCATCGCGATCTTCGCGGTCGGATCGGTGTTGTCCTGCTGCGGGAGGAACGAGACGAACCAGTTGTGGAACCCGAGCTTGTTCCGGCCGGCACTGTCCTTGCCCGAGGACAGGCCGAACTCGGCGGTGCCGGTCTTGCCGGCGATCCAGAGCTTCGCGTTCGGCATCGGCGCGTGGTTGCTCGTCACGACCTTGCGCGCGCCCTCGCGGATCGTCCGCAGATCATCGGGCTTCATCGCGAGCGTGCGCAGGACTTGCGGCTGCTGCACGACGATCGGGTTGCCCTGCGCGTCGTCGACCTCCTTGAGGAGGTGCGGCACGTACAGGGTCCCGCCGTTCGCGACGGAGGCGTACGCGTTCAACAGCTGAAGCGGCGTGACCGCGACGAAGCCCTGGCCGATCGCTTCGTGGTACGTGTTGCCGATGGACCACGGCTCGCCGAAGGTCTGCTGCTTCCAGGCGGGGTCGGGCATGATCCCATCGGCCTCGCCAGGAAGGTCGATGCCGGTCGGCGCGCCGAACCCGAGCATGCGGCCGTACTTCGCGATGTTGTCGGGTCCGACACCCTGCACGCTGCTCAGCGGGCTGCCGCCGGCGAGCGTGTAGAAGTAGATGTCGCTCGAGTGGGCGTAGCCGTCGACGAAGTTCAGCGGACCGTGGGCCCGCCAGTCGAAGAACGAGGTGCCGCTCACGGTGATGGACAGCGAGCTCACGTTGATGACCGTGTTCCGCGTGGCGGTCCCGGCGGTGAGGGCGGACAGTCCGGTGACCATCTTGAACGTCGAGCCCGGCGGGTAGATCTCCCCCACCGCCTTGTTCACGAGTGGATGCCGGTCGTCCTTGTTGAGCGCGTCGAGCTCGGGCTGCGTGATCCCGCGGACGAAGACGTTGTTGTCGTAGGACGGGGTCGAGACCATCGCGAGGATCTCGCCCGTCTGCGGATTCATCGCGATCGCGACGGCCTGGGTGAAGGCGTCGGCGTTGACCCCGGTGTTCAGCTCGTTCGCGAGCAGGTGCTGCAGACGATCGTCGATCGTGAGGACGACGTTGCCGCCGGCCTGGGAGGGCGTCTGGGCGAGGGTCTTGATCTCGCGCTGCGATGCGTCGCGCTCGATCTCGCGCCACCCGTACTGGCCCCGCAGGTACTGCTCGTACTCCCACTCGAGGCCGGTGCGGCCGACCTGGTCCGTGGGCAGGTAGCCCTGATCCTGCTTCGCCTGGAGCTCGTCTTGGGTGATCGGGCCGGTGTACCCGATGATCGGCGAGTAGAGCGGACCCTCGACGTATTCACGCACCGACTCAGCGTCGATCCGCACGCCGGGGTAGACCTCGGCGCGCTCCGTGAGCAGGAGCGCGAGGTCGCGCGCGATCGGCTTCGTCGAGATCTTCACCGGCTCGTACGGGTTGCGCGCGCGCTGCTCGTCGATCGACTTCAGCACCTCGGCCCCGTCGAGGCCGAGGAGCTGCGCGAGCCGGAACGCGAGATCGTGCTGGTCGGTCTTCGGGAGATCGATCGGGACCACGCTCACGGCGAATCCGGGGATGTTGCGGACGAGGACCTTGCCGGTGCGATCGACGATGATCCCGCGGTCCGCGGCCACCGGTAGCCGCAGGAGCCGGTTCTCTTCCGCGAGGCTCCGGTAGTGGGCGCCATGGACGACCTGGAGATCCCAGAGCCGCACGCTCAGGACGCCGAGCAGGAACAGCACGACCGCGCCGACCGCGATGAAGCGGTAGGGGCGCACGAACGCGCGGGGGCGCTCCCCGTTCTTCATGTCAGAAGGATGCCTGTTTCTCGGTGCGGCGCGAGAGCCAGCGCGCGATCGGATAGGTAGCGATCGCAAGGACACCGGTGAAGATCGCGCCGCCACCGATCTGGATCGCGAGGCCAGCGACGTCCGGGATCGGCGTGCCGGCGAGCGAGAGCGCGAGCACGTAGAGGATCCCGGACACGAACGCGGCGGCGGCCAGCAGCGACGCGCCGATCAGCACGGGCGTCGGCCGAAATGCGGGTCGCTCGCCCAGGCCGATCGCCGCGACGGGTGGGAGCGACGCGACGGCGAACGCGCCAAGCGGCCCGCCAGAGAGCAGATCCGCGGCCAGGCCCCCGATGAACGCCCACCACACCGCCTCGCCCGCGCCGGCGGCGAGCGACCACGAGCCGGCCACGAGCAACGGAAGGTTCGGGCGCGCGCCGCCGACGGACACGAACGGCACGACCGCGCTCTGCAGGAGGGCCGCCACGAGCGGGAGCGCTATCGCGAGCGCGACGCGCACGGTGCCTCCATCAGGGCCGGGCCCGGGCGGGCGTTAGGACCGGGGCCGTGGATCGAGGTGGCGGACGGCGACCGGGTCCCGCGCGGGTCGCTCCCCCTCCTCGGCGAGCTCCTCCTCCAGGCGCGGGAACGGATCCTCGTCCCGGAGCTTCGCGCTCACGTAGATGAGGACGAGCCGGAGGGTCGCGGCGACCGGGACCGCGAGGACGACGCCGAGGAGACCAAAGACCGCACCGCCGGAGAGCAGTGCGAAGATCACGACCGCCGGGTGGAGTCGCACGATCCGCCCGATCACGAGCGGGATCACGAAGTAGTCCTCCGCGTGACGCAGGATCGTGTACATGAGCGCGATCGCGCCGACGTAGATGAGCTGCGACCAGCCGAACGGATTCGGGTTACCCAGCGCGACGAGGCACGCGATCGCGCCCGCGGTGATCGGACCGATGATCGGGATCACTTCGAGCACCCCGGTGACGAGCCCGAGCAGCAGGCTGAACGGCACGCCGAACAGTGTGAGCCCAATTGTGGTTGCTGCCGTCATGATCACCACGAGCAACAGCTGTCCGCGCACGTAGCGGCTCAGCAGGATGCTCACCTGCTCCCCGAGCGGAAGCAGCTCGTGCCGCGACGCGGGCGGGACCAGGCCCCGGATCCACTCGATGAGCCGCGGCCAATCGCGCAGGAAGAAGAACGTGCCGATGAGGAAGACCAGGAACTCGAGCAGGAAGTGCGAGAACCCTACGAGGAACGGGACCGCCAGGTTGGCGACGTTGCGGCTCACCTCGATCGGCGCGGTGGCGAGCGGTCCGAAGACGATCGGGACGAGATCCTCGGCGCCGATCTGATCGAGCGTCTCCGCGAGGGTGTTCTGGGCGTTTGCAATCAAAGTTGGTAGCGCCCGCTGGAAGGTCTGGGTCTGCTCGACCGCGAGGGGTGCCAGGAATCGGACTCCGCCCGCGATCACGAGGAGGACGACGACGAACACGATCGCCGCGGCCCAGCCGCGATGGTTCGTGAGCCGTTTCTCGAACGCGCGAACGACCGGCAGCAGGATGTAGCCGAGGATCGCGGCCCACAGGAACGGCCGCACGATGTCGCCGGCGCGGTAGAGCACGAAGATCCCCGCCGCGATGAGCAGTCCGACGACGATCCGTTTCAACGTCGGACTCCAGCGGGGCGCGCTCAGTGCCGTCACTGGCGTCGATTATCCCGCAGGGCTTCGCGAATGGTCGGCATTTCGCCGCGTCGCCACTGGGCGAGGTGCGTCCGATGCGCGGCGACGGTGAGGATCGCCGCGCCGATCCCGAGCAGCTGATGCTCGCCGAGGACGACGGTCACGATGCCGAGTGCGACGATCGCGGTCACCGTGCTGATCACCCCGCGGCGGATCGTGAGAAGCCCGATCCCCCAGCACGCCAAGCCGAGGAACGCGAACGCCGGCGCGACGCCCAGGTACCCGCCGAGCGTGGTGGCGGCCCCTTTTCCGCCCCGGAAGTCCGCGAACACCGGCGCGATCTGGCCGATCACCGCTGCGAGAACACACACATCGCCCGCGAGCGGTCCGCCGATCGCGACCCCCGCGAGCCCGCAGACCGTTCCCTTGAGCAGATCCGCGAGAAACACCGCGATGCCCGCCGCGGTACCGACGGTGAGGGCCACATTCGTCGATCCAGCGTTGCCGGTGCCGACGGTTCGGGGATCTGGACGACCGGCCAGACGCGCCGCAATGAGCGCGCTGGGGATGCTTCCCAAGAGGTAACTAAACGCTGCAGTCAGGGCAGTGAGAATGAGCTCCAATGCTCTTACGCAGCCACGGCCATTTTCGGTTTCGGACCCACTTTCGGGTACAATAGAGGCCTCCAGTGGGGCACGAAAGGTCATCCTCCGGCAGCCCCCGCAGCCAATGTTTCACGTTTGTCGCGCCGTGAGTGTGCTTGCTGTCAGCAACCAGAAAGGCGGAGTGGGGAAGACGACGACTGCCATCAGCCTGGCCGCTGCATTGGTCGAGCAAGGCTCCCGCGTGCTCCTGGTCGACCTCGATCCGCAGGGCAACGCGACGAGCGGACTCGGCATCAGCAAGGACCAGCCGCACTCCGTGTATGGCGTGCTCGTGCGTGAGGCGCGGCTCTCCGACGCGATCCAACCCACCGCCCTGGCCGGCTTCGACCTGGTCCCATCGTCCCTTGAGATGGCCGGCGCCGAGGTCGAGCTCGTCCCGCTCATGGCCCGCGAGTTCCGTCTTCGGGACGCCCTCCGGTCGCTCAAGGGCTACGACACCGTGCTCATCGACTGCCCGCCATCGCTGGGCCTCCTGACCGTGAACGCGCTGGCCGCGGCGGACGCGGTCCTCGTGCCGGTCCAGTGCGAGTACTACGCGCTCGAGGGTCTGGCCCAGCTCCTTGCGACGATCGACGCCGTCCGGGTCCGGCTCAACGCCAAGCTCGAGGTCCTCGCCATCGTCCTGACCATGGAGGACCGGCGCAACCGGCTGTCGATGCAGGTGACCGAGGAGGTCATCCGCCACTTCCCGGACCTCGTCGCCCGGATCCGGATCCCCCGCGCCGTCCGCCTCGCCGAGGCACCGAGCCACGGGCAGCCGATCTCGGTCTACGACCCGAGCTCGCGCGCGGCGCTCGCCTACCGCGAGCTCGCCGAGGAGCTCTCGGCGCGGCTCGCCTCGCGCGTCCCGATCGCCCTCGGCGGGGTGGGGGCCTAGTGGCGCGCACCGGGCTCGGACGTGGCCTCGACGTGCTCCTTGGCGGTGGCGCGCCCCCCGCGCCGGCCCTGTCAATCGGCACATTCGAGATCCCGCTCGAGAAGATCCAGCCGAACCGCCAGCAGCCCCGTCAGCACTTCGACCAGGAGTCGATCGGCGAGCTCGCCGCCTCCATCCGCGCACTCGGGGTACTGCAACCAATTGTGGTGTCGCGCAACGCCGACGGCTACGAGCTCATCGCCGGACACCGCCGGGTCCTCGCGGCGCGCGTCGCGGGGAAGACCGCGATCCCCGCCGTCGTGCGCGACGACGTCCGCGATCGCCTCGAGCTCGCCCTCGCCGAGAACCTCCAGCGCACCGACCTCAACGCGATCGAGACCGCGCGGGCCTACAAGCTCCTCATGGAGACGTACGACCTGACGCAGGAACAGCTCGCGGAGCGTCTCGGCAAGTCGCGATCCGCCGTCGCGAACACGCTGCGCGCGCTCCAGGCCCCGCAGATCCTCCAGGACGCGGTGCAGGAAGGGAAGATCACCGAGGGCCACCTCCGCGCGCTGCTGCCGCTACCACTTTCGGATGCGATCCGGGCCCTCGGCGAGATCCTCGCGAAGGGGATGTCGGTGCGCGAGGCGGAGTCGCTTGCGCGCAAGATGGTCCACCCGACGCATTCGCGCCGCCGTGCCCGCGGCAGGGCGACCGACCCCGACCTCGCGGGCGTGACGGCGGAGCTGCGGAGCGCGTTGGGCACGAAGGTCGAGATCACTCGCGGCCGCAAGGGCGGTCGCATCGCGATCCAGTTCTATTCCGACGAGGACTTCGAGCGGCTGTACGAGCTGCTGGTCCGCGCCGGTCCGAAGTAGGAGAGACGATGGCCGTCAGAGCGCCGAAGCCCACCAGCGGCAATGGCTCGGGGTCGTACAGCGCGGCGGACATCCAGGTCCTCGAGGGCCTCGAGGCCGTTCGCCGCCGGCCGGGCATGTATATCGGCACGACCGACCTGCGCGGCCTGCATCACCTCGTCCGTGAGGTCCTCGATAACTCGATCGACGAAGCGATGAACGGCACGTGCGATCGCATCGACGTCACGATCCACGCGAACAACGACATCACCGTCGCGGACAACGGCCGCGGCATCCCGACCGATATCCAGAAGCAGACCGGGAAGTCCGCGCTCGAGGTCGTTCACACGATCCTCCACGCCGGCGGCAAGTTCGGCGGCGCGGGCTACAAGGTCTCGGGCGGCCTCCACGGCGTCGGCGTCTCCGTGGTCAATGCGCTCTCGACGCACCTGCGGGTCGAAGTGCACCGCGACGGGAAGGTCCACGAGCAGGAATACGAGCGCGGCAAGCCGGTCACCAAGGTGCGGCTCGCGAAGCCGCTGCATCAGCCACCGCAGGTCGAGTGGAAGCCGCGTGAGAAGCCGACGGGCACCATCACGACGTTCGCGCCGGATCCCGAGATGTTCCCGATCATCCAATGGGACCGCTCGATCATCGTGCAGTGGCTCCGCGAGACGGCGTACCTCAACAAGGGGCTGTTCCTCTTCATCACGGACCAGCGCGACGGCACCGACGAGGCCTTCTACTTCGACGGCGGCGTCGTGTCGTTCGTGCGGCACCTCGACAAATCGCACCAGAGCCTGCACAAGCCGGTGTACGTGGAGCGCTCGTTCGAGAACGACACCGTCGTCGAGGTGGCGTTCGAGTACAACGACACGTTCGCCGAGAAGGTCTACACGTTCGCCAACAACATCAACACGATGGACGGCGGCGCCCACCTCACGGGCTTCCGCACCGCGCTCACCCGCACGCTGAACGCGTATGCCCGGAAGACCGGCGCGCTCAAGGAGGCCGACCCGAACCTCACCGCGGAGGACGTGCGTGAGGGCCTCACCGCCGTGATCAGCGTGAAGATCAAGGAGCCGCAATTCGAGGGTCAGACGAAGACCCGCCTCGGCAACGCCGAGGTCGCGGGCCAGGTCGCGTCCGCGATCAACGACAAGCTCGGGCAGTACCTCGAGGAGAACCCGCAGGACGGCCGTCGGATCGTGGAGAAGTGCCTCACCGCGTTCCGCGCGCGCGAGGCCGCGCGCAAGGCCCGCGACCTCGTCCTCCGCAAGGGCGCGCTCGACGGGTTCTCGCTCCCCGGCAAGCTCGCCGACTGCCAGGAGCGTGACCCCGAGAAGGCGGAGCTCATCCTCGTCGAGGGCAACTCGGCCGGCGGCTCGGCGAAGGGCGGCCGCGATCGCCGATTCCAGGCGATCCTCCCGCTGCGCGGCAAGATCCTGAACGTCGAGAAGGCCCGCGCCGACAAGATGCTCGGCAACGAGGAGATCAAGGCGATCATCACCGCCCTCGGCACGGGCATCGGCGACTACTTCGACGCCTCGAAGCTGCGCTACGGCAAGACGATCCTCCTCGCCGACGCCGACGTGGACGGATCGCACATCCGCACGCTGCTGCTCACGCTCCTGTACCGGCACTTCAAGCCGCTCATCGAGCAGGGCCGGATCTTCATCGGCCAGCCGCCGCTCTACCGGCTGCAGCTCGGCAAGGAGATCCGCTGGGTCTATTCCGACAAGGAGCGCGACGCGGCGATCAAGGAGCTGAAGACGCTCGCGAAGACGAAGTCGACGGAGCGCAAGACGAAGGCTGCCGCGAAGAAGGCCAAGGGCGAGGCCGCGGAGCCGGTCGAGGCGGAGTCGACGAATACCGACGAGGGCACCGATGACGGCAAGGGCGGCCGCGAGCCGGCGATCGCGCGCTACAAGGGCCTGGGCGAAATGAACGCCGAGCAGCTCTGGGACACGACGCTCAACCCGGCGACCCGCACGCTCCGCAAGGTCAACCTCGAGGACGCGGAGCAGGCCGACTTCGTGTTCGACGAGCTCATGGGCAACGAGGTCGAGGGCCGCAAGAAATGGATCATGGCGAACGCCAAGTCCGCCGAGCTCGATCTTTGATCAACAAGGGTGGGTTCTAGGTGGCGCGACTTCGCGACCTGGGCGTCGACTTCGAGCACTGGTGCTTCGCCTGCGGCCGGCTCAACCCGTCCGGCCTGCAGCTCGACTTCGACGTGTCGTCCAACAGCGCGACCGCGCGCTACACCGGCCTGCAGCGCCATCAGGGCTACGACGGCACGCTCCACGGCGGCGTCGTGACCGCGCTCCTCGACGAGACGATGGGCTGGGCGATCTTCCACCAGGGCGTCTGGGGCGTGACCGCGAAGCTCAACGTCACGTTCAAGCGACCGGTGCCGGTGGGCGAGGAGCTCATCGTGACCGGTGAGGTCCTGCGCGATCGCGGCCGCGGTATCGAGACGAAGGGCACCGTCGCGCGCGCTGCGGACGGTGAGGTCCTCGCCGAGGCCACCGCGCTGTTCCTGCGCATGCCGGACGAGCGCCGCGCCGAGCTCGAGCGGCGCTACTCGCGCACCGATGAGGCGTTCGCCCGCGTGCGCGAGGCCGTCGACCGGGAGACCCGTGAACGGGAGCACGTCCGCACGTGATCGAACGACCGGACGAGGGGCGCGAAGTGGGCGTCGAGCTCGAGACCGAGATGCGGAAGGCCTACCTCGACTACGCGATGACGGTCATCGTCGCGCGCGCGCTCCCCGATGTGCGCGACGGGCTCAAACCGGTGCAGCGCCGGATCCTTTGGACGATGCACGAGATGGGGTTGCGCAGCGACCGCCCGTTCCGCAAATCCGCCGCGATCGTCGGCGATGTGATGGGGAAGTACCACCCGCACGGTGACGTGCCGATCTACGACGCCCTCGCGCGCTTCGCGCAGGACTTCACGATGCGCTACCCGCCGATCCAGGGGCAGGGCAACTTCGGCTGCTTCTCCGGCGAGACGAAGGTGGAGCTCGTGAACGGCGAGCAGCGCACCTTCGTCGAGCTCGTCGAGATGGTGCACCGCGGCGTGCGCGCCGAGGTCTTCACGCTGGACGCGCACCGCAACGTCCGCATCAAACCGCTCCGCGCGCCGCGCCTCGTGAAGCGCAACGACCCGGTGGTGAAGGTCACGCTCGTGTCGGGCGCGGAGATCATCTGCACGCCCGACCACCGGTTCATGCTCCGCGACGGTACCTACCGCGAGGCCGGCAAGCTCAAGGCGAAGGACCAGCTCATGCCCTTCGCGCGCACCGCGATCCCCGAGCGGCTGCACCGGACCGGCGCGTTCCCGATCCCGGCGAGCCTCTCGCAGACCGTCACGTCCGTGGCACCTGCCGGTCGCGCGGACGTGTACGACCTGACCGTCGACGTGACGCAGAACTTCGCGCTCGCGGCCGGCGTGTTCGTGCACAACTCGATCGACGACGACCCACCAGCACATATGCGTTACTGCTGTGTCGGCGATTCACTCGTTCGCACGGTCAACGGCACCAGGTGTCTCGACTCCTTCGTTCCCGATGCGCCGCCGATGTCCGACACCGACATCGACGCGGAAGTTCTCGACCGACTCGGAGCGCCGGTTCGAGCCAGTAAGTTCTTCCACTCGGGCACCCACCCGACGTTGCGCGTGCGCACGAGAGAGGGATACGAGCTCACCGGTACGACGAACCACCCGGTCCTCACGCTCCAGTCCGTGGCCGGTGTGCCGATGCTCGTGTGGAAGCTGCTCGAGGAGACCTCTCCGGGCGACCGCGTCGCGCTGCTGCGGCGTCCCGTGGCCGCCCCGGCGGCGGAGCTGACGCCGCGGGAGCTCGCGCTCGCGACCCTCGCCGGCGGCATGGTCTCCGAAGGCTGGGCATCGGCCGACCGCGCCGGCTTCAACAATCTCGACCAGGAATACGCCGCGGCGGTCACGACGGCATACGACGACATCGTCGGCGGCGCGCGGTACGCCTACTCACGCACGATCAAGTCGGGCAACCTGCTGCACGAGCTCGACGTCCAGAACCTGACCGCCCTCAAGGCGAGCCCGATCGCGGAGATGGTCGGCCTCCGCAGCGCCGACAAGCGCGTTCCGTCGTTCGTCTGGAGCGGATCGCCGGCCTTCAAAGCCGCCTTCCTCCGCGCGCTCTTCGAGGGCGACGGCTCGTCCTCGCTGTTGCGACCGCGGGTCGGTGTCGCGATCCAGATCAGCTACTCGACGCGGAGCCAGCGCCTCGCGACGGAAGTTCAGCAGCTGCTCCTCGAGTTCGGCGTCGTCTCGAAGCAATGCCATTACGACGACGGCGAGATCAAAGTCGTGATCACGAATCGTCGTGACGCGCGGCTCTTCGCCAAGAACGTCGGCTTCCATGGCGCAAAGCAGGCGAAGCTCGAGTCGGAGCTCGCGCAGATCCCGCTCGCGAGCACGGCGATGAGCACCGACGCCGTTCCGTTCGTCGCCGAGTACGTCCGTGGCGAGCGCATGGCCCGCTGGACCGACCGTGAATGGCTGAAGAAGCACAACATCGACCGGATCGAGCGCTGGGAGCGCGACCGCGAGGAGATCCTGGCGCACCTGACGAACGACGAGGTCCGCCGGGTCATCGAGCCCCTTGTCGACGGCGCGTACTACTACGCGACCGTCGCCACGGTCGAGGACGCCGGCCTGCAGCCCGTGTATTCGCTGCGCGTCGACACGGACGACCACTGCTTCATCACGAACGGCTTCGTGAGCCACAACACCGAAGCGCGTCCGGCCGCGATCGCCGCGGACCTTCTCGCCGACATCGAGAAAGAGACCGTCGACTGGTACCCGAACTACGACAACCGGCACATGCAGCCGACGGTGCTGCCGGCGCGCGTGCCGAACCTCCTCGTGAACGGCTCGACCGGCATCGCGGTCGGCATGGCCAGCAACATCCCGCCCCACAACCTCCGCGAGGTCGCGGAGGCCACCAAGCGGCTCGTCGACGATCCCGAGCTCACCAACAACGACCTCTGCGAGACCGTCCTCGGCCCAGATTTCCCGGGCGGCGGGGTCATCTACCGCTTCGAAGAGCAGAAGAACATCGAGACCGGAGCCACGGAGCGCGTCGATGCCATCCGCCGGGCCTACGCGAACGGCCGTGGGCGGATCCTCATGCGGGCGAAGGCCCACGTCGAGGACGGCAAGGGCGGGCGGCAATCGGTCATCGTCACCGAGCTCCCGTATGCCGTGAACAAGGCGACGCTCATCGAGAAGATCGCCGACCTCGTGCAGACCAAGCGGCTCGCGGGCATCTCCGACATCCGCGACGAGAGCGACCGTGAGGGCATGCGGGTCGTCATCGAGGTGAAGCGCGACGACAACGCCGAGCGCGTGCTCAACAACCTGTACAAGCACACCGCGATGCAGTCGGCGTTCAACCTGAACATGCTGGCCCTCGTCGATTCGTCCCCGAAGACGCTCTCGCTCAAGGACGTCCTCCAGCACTACATCGACTACCGCAAGCAGGTCATCAAGCGCCGGACCGAGTTCGACCTCGGGAAGGCGAAAGAGCGCGCGCACCTCCTCGAGGGCTTCAAGATCGCGCTCGACAACATCGATGAGGTCGTCAAGACGATCCGCGCGAGCAAGAGCCCGGAGACCGCACTGGCGAACCTGCGCGAGAAGTTCGAGCTCTCCGAGGCCCAGGCGAAGGCCATTCTCGAGATGCAGCTCCGCCGGCTCACCGGCCTGGAGCGGCAGAAGATCGAGGACGAGTACCGGGAGACGATCAAGCTCATCGCGGAGCTCGAGTCGATCCTCGGGAACGCCCGGAAGATCCTCTTCCTCATCAAGCAGGACATGGACGAGCTCGCCACGAAGTACGGCGACGAGCGCCGCACGAAGATCCTCGACGACCTCAACCGCGAGCTCACGGACCAGGATCTCGTCGCCGACGAGGACGTCGTCATCACCGTGTCGAGCCGCAACTACGTGAAGCGGATGCCGCTCTCGACCTACAAGGCCCAGCACCGCGGGGGCCGGGGCGTCATCGGCATGGCCACGCGCGACGAGGACGACGTCGAGCATCTCGTCGTCGCCCGGAACCACGACCGGCTGTACGTCTTCACCGACCGGGGCCGGGTGTTCGCGCTGAAGGTGTTCGAGCTCCCGGACGCGAGCCGGACCGCGAAGGGCACGCCGATCCAGAACATCCTCGAGGCGATGCAGTCCGGCGAGCGGGTGTCGGCGCTCATCGCGATCCGCGAGGGCGCGGGCGTCCCGCACCTGGTCATGGCGACGCGGAAGGGCTTCGTGAAGAAGACGCCACTTGCCGACTACGGGAATGTTCGCCGGGCCGGTCTCATCGCGATCGCCCTCCGCAAGGACGACAAGCTCGCCTGGGTCGCCGCGGTGGGCGACAAAGACCGCATCGTCATCGCGACGCGGAAGGGCAAGGCGATCACCTTCAAGGCGACCGACGCGCGGCCCATGGGCCGCCAGACCCAGGGCGTCACGGGCATCCGCCTCTCCAAGGGCGACGAGGTCATCGGCATGGGCGTGGTGAACGCGCGGTCCGAGGTTCTCTCGGTCACCGAGAACGG